>Ga0310828_1000877_pt1 | contig 23040 bp, 24 predicted proteins | sample WT_ome_3_FD_202242 | JGI IMG/M metagenome (GOLD analysis project Ga0310828, IMG submission 202242) | Sorghum-adapted microbial communities enriched on wild type (WT) sorghum from Joint BioEnergy Institute, Emeryville, California, United... ... | reverse complement strand
AGTTTACCTCCATCTGTCTCTGGAGAATGTGAGCGACGTCACACTCATTGCTTCCTCCGCCGTTTCTTCCGAAGACTGCCTGTTTCAGACACAAAAAAACCCCAGTATTACCTGAGGTTTAATTGCGGGTATGATGCGGTCGAGAGGACTCGAACCTCCACGGCTGTTACACCACTAGAACCTGAATCTAGCGCGTCTGCCAATTCCGCCACGACCGCCCGATGAATTTTTCATTTCCCAAACGGACAAGATGTATCTTACCATGACCCGAGGGAAAGAGTCAAGCTGGACATCAAAAAATTTTTTTCAAGTTCCGGTTTCCCTCGCCGAGGGTTCCTCTTTGGAAGGGCCCATGCTATAATGACACATGAAGTATACGGAATCCGGGAGGGATCGGGTTTGCGCAAAAACATTCTGACTGATCTGGGAAAAAATCTTTTATTTTTGATGGCCGCCGATGCCTTCCTGCTTGTGATGCTTTGCCTTGGCGACGGACTGCATCTGGTCTCCAGCGCCAAGTATTACATCTGGATGATCGTTCCGCTGTTTGGCTTCGGCACGATCTACGTAGTCGTCAGCACGCTTTACCGCCATCTGCTCCGGAAGGCTCCGGAAGGCGGCAGTTGATTCGAATGTCCCCTGGGCCCGGTTCCAATCCATGGAGCCGGGCCTTGAATATGATCGGGGTGACCGGCGTCGCGGTTTGCGCATAACGGAGGATGGACGGTATTCATATGGCGGTACCCGCCGAAACCGGTCCCCGGATATTCGAATTCAAGGGTCGGGACGGTTCCCGGGAACCTGCATTGCAAGCTTGCGCCGGCTATGCCCGGATCTCCGGCTTGCGTCGCTCCGCCCTTCCTTATAATCTCTCCAGCAGCTCGGACGTTTCCGGACGGGCATCGGAGAAGGGCTGATAGATGTACCCCCGGCTCAGCTTGACCAGCCTGCGGTTCCGCTTGCGGATCAGCACCTCTCTATCGTCCCAGGCTACGACAATGCCCTTGATATCGTTTGCGGGATCAATATCCCGAATGACCCGAAGCAAGACACCCTCCTGCCGAAAGCGTTCCAGTTCCTCCTCGCTAATCACCGTGACCACCTCCACTTCCAGTCCATCACGCGCAGGTCCGGCGTATTGAAAACGGGCCCCGCCTGAGCGCGGAACCCGTTATTGCCGCAGGTTAACCTACGTGTTCTTTGGAATCGCTCCTCCAATGATCCAGTACCTTGGACGACATGACCTTGTTTTCAATATATTGGACCTGCCGCTCCGAAAATTGTTGCTTCCAATCTATGGAGAGTTCTCCGCACAGCTTGACGACTGTCAGGAGTTCAGACCAGGCTACATATCGCTTGTACCAGAAAAATTGAGGATGTTCTACCATATAGGGATAAAGATCATCAAAATCAGTATGCTTGCAATCGAGCGCCCGCTCGAAATGGAGCTTGGCCTCGGCAAGCTTCGCCATGAAAAAGTCTACCGGCACGTTGGTATTCCCCATCAATCCCTGCCTCCTCTCTTCCGCTATTCCTCATTATATCGGAAAAAGACATACCGGAAAAGAAGAAAACGACTTGAAAATGTTTGAAAACCATCCTGATTTGACTACAGGAATTGGATCGACCCGCCATTCAGGCCGGCGATCCTAACTAGCGATTCCAGGCGGATTCCCTGCTCGCGGATGGCCGCCGCTCCGGATTGGAACGTTTTTTCGACAACTACGCCGACCCCGGCCAACCGGGCTCCGGACTTTCCGACAATGCGGATCAGCCCTCTCGCCGCATCGCCGTTGGCGATAATATCATCGACAATCAACACACGGTCGGCAGGCGTCAGAAACTTTCGCGAGATGACGATATCCGTGACCATTCCTTTGGTAAAAGAGGGCACCCGTTCGCAGAGCGCATCCGGATCGGTCGTCAAGGTTTTTTTGCGCCGGGCAAACACCATCGGCACCCTCAGCTCGTACGCTGTGGCCATCGCCGCCGGAATTCCCGACGCCTCAATCGTCAAAACCTTCGTAACGGGTTCGCCCCGAAACCGTCCGGCAAATTCTTTGCCCATCTCCATAACCAGCTCCGGATCAATCTGATGGTTGATGACGGCATCCAGGTTCAAGACCTGATCGGAAAGCACGATTCCTGCTTGCAAGATTTGCTGCTTCAGCCGTTCCATTGTTTCACCCCCTGACCGTCTTCCTTATCCGGATTGTCCGGTTGTTTGACGATAACTTATCATAACCCGGGAACACCTTGCAAGTCCATGAAGAGGTTTTTGCGGTCCTTTGAAACTTTTGGGACATTTGCTCCGTCTAAATCATTAGGAAAACGAAACAAGGCTGTCTCCCGGCACGAGCCGCCGATATTGAATCCGATCGGAATCCGTTTGCTTCGCCAGACGGCCGCTTTCCGGCCGATTTCGGCTTTGTGCCGGGGCATGGGTGCGGATATGATGAGTATGCCGCCTCGCAGGAAAGGGAGGATTGTCATGAAAGCTTTAAACAAAATTCGTCTCGGGACCGCTGCGGTTCCGCTCATGGCCCTCTGCGTTCTGGCCGCCGGGTGCCAGCCCGGAGAGGATGCTGCCCGGCAGCCCGTGAAGACGAGCGGTGTATCCTCCGAATTCTCTGCCGGTGCGGACACCGAAGGGCAGCTCATCGATCCTTTGGCAGCCGGAACGAAAGGCGAAACGGAGACGACCCCCCCCGTATCCAGGGAGAAGGATCATGCAACCGCCGCCGCCTCGGATGAGACGCAGAAGGCACCGCAACCGGAACCCCGGCCCGAACCCGCGGACGCGAAGACGGAAACTGCGGACTTCAACCGCGGCCGGCCCGCCTTGTTCGGTATCCATATCGGCGACAGCAGGGCATCCGTGGCCGACAAGTTCGGGAAACCGCGGAACGAGTACCGGATGGAGGATGAACAAAACCCGCTGACGGTATACGAATATGATGGATTTTCCGTCGGGTTCACTTCCGCCGGAAAGACGGAATTTGTCACCGTTCAATCGGATCAAGCCGATCCCGGGCTGGAAGGAATCCGGATCGGGGATACGGCGGATCAGGCCGCCAAGTCACTGGGCAGGCCGGACACGGATACGGGTTACGTCATAACCTATAAAACGAAAGCCGAAACCTTGAAACTCGACGTCGATCCGAAAACCCGGGTAATCCGGTCCATTAAATTGTTCGCCAGTTCCTGAAAAAAGTTCCTGAAAAAAAGAAGACAGAACCACCTGTCTTCTTTTTTCATAAAAAAACAGCCGGCGAAAGAACACCGCTCTCCTTCGTGTGATCATGATTGCCTAGCAGGATCACCGTGATTCGCTCCCGGGGATATTGGCGAAACCGGCACCAATATCCCGGCAGCCAGCCGTCGTGACCGCGGCTGCCCTCGTAAATCGACCAGCCGTAGCCGTAGCTGCGCTGCGGACTGACCGACGCATGGGGGGTAAACATGAGACGAAGCGTTTCCTCCCGCAAAATCTCCTCCGAATCAAGTGAACGGCTCCATTTCAGCAAATCTTCGGCGGTCGAAACCATATGGCCGGAGGCCCTGAAATTTTCAATCCGGAAATACGCGGCCTTGACAAGCCTGCCCGTTTGTTCTTCTCTGCTGTAACCGGAAGCCAGACCTTGGATCACGCTCCGGTCATCTCCGAAATCCGTATCGGACATCCCGAGCGGGCCAAAAATGTGCTCCCGCACAAATTGCTCATAAGATATGCCGGCGAGCCGCTCTATGATCAAGCCAAGCAGGTTATAGCCGGTGTTGGAGTACCTCCAGCCGGTACCCGGCTCGAAATCGGGCGGCAAATCCCGGATGAGTTCCAGAATGCGCAAGCCTTGGTACAAGACCATCTGATATTGCTCCGCAAAGCCGGGAAGCGTCTCGAAATCGGGGATTCCCGAAGTGTGCGTCAGCAGCTGATGGACTGTAATCCGTTCATCGATCCAGCCAAGCTCCGGAAGATAACGCCGGGCCGGCTGATGGAGCTCCAGCTTGCCTTGTTCCAGCAGGATCAGCGCCGCCATCGCCGTAACCGGCTTCGTCAAAGAAGCCGTATAAAATTTCGTATCCGGCCGGTTGGGAACACCATGCTCGAAGCTGGCCATTCCGTAAGCCTGCAGGAACAAAATCTCCTCCGCCCGGGCGGCCAGAATGACGCCGCTATACTTCTGTTCTGCGGCAAAAGCGGCAAAATGCCCGGCGACAGAACTGGTCGGCAACCCGATTCCCTCCCTTCCTTTTCCTTCCCTCACCGCAATCACGGAGTTGTCCCGCCCTTGCGGAAGCGAAAATACAAATAGGCTCCCAACGCGGCCAAAATCAGCACAACAAGGATGGCTTCACCCAGGTAATGGTGAAGGATTCCCAGAATAGCCTCCCAATTCTCCCCGATAAAACGTCCGATCGTCAGGAACACAAGACACCAGACAAACGCACCTGAACCGGCGAACAACAAATACCGCCATAGAGGGACGCCGCTGATCCCGGCCAGATAGCATGTAAAATGGCGAACCCCCGGCACGAAATAGCCAAAGCTGACGGTCCAAAGCCCATACCGGCAAAACCAGTGCTCCGCCTTGCCCAACTTGCCTGGAGACAGCTTGACCCATTTGCCGACCGCATACAAAAACGGTTTTCCCACCTTCTTGCCCAGCGTGTAGCTGACCAGCATTCCGGTCATGGCGCCGAAAAAACTGACCGCCAGCGCTCCGGGAAACGACAAAGGCCCGTAGGTAGTGAGCGAACCTGCGATTGTCATCAGCGTTTCGTCCGGAACGGGAAGGCCCACAATGCCCAGGGCAAGCAGGGCAAATAACGCAACATAACCATACTGGCCGATCAAATCGATCATCGTCTGCTCCACAAAGCCACACTCCAAATGATGTAATAGAAGACCTGCAATACCATTCATTGGTTAGCTGTTATCTATCCGGAACCGCCCGGATCCCAGGAAGCTGTCATGGACCTGTCCGCGGGCACATACCTTGTACATAGACGGGAGTCATTGTGAAGTCAGCCCTGAATGGCATATCAAGGATGAGCAACCGGGAGGTACCGAATGAAAAAATGGGGAATGATCCTGCAGGTTGGATTTACGTACATCGGCACCATTGTCGGGGCCGGTTTTGCAACGGGGCAGGAAATACTGCAATTTTTCTCCCAATACGGCAGGATGGCCTTGTGGACGATTGCCGCTGCGGCCGTGCTGTTCGCCTGGCTGGGCATGAAGCTGCTGCTATTGTCCCATGAGGTCGGGGCAAGATCCTATGAAGATCTGAACCGGTATTTGTTCGGCAGCCGGATCGGCCAATGGGTCAGTCTCTTCACTCTGGTGATTCTGTTCGGATCGACTACCGTGATGCTGGCTGGTGCGGGATCGATTTTCTCCGAGCAGTTTCGCTTTTCCTACCAGGCCGGACTTTGGGTCACGCTGCTCCTGTCGTATTTCGTAATCATCCGGGGCATTCACGCCATCCTCGGCGTCAATTCCCTGGTCGTCCCCGTCATGTTCGTCATGACCGCATGGGTGCTTCGGGAAACTTTGCAGCACCCGGAAGCCGGCGGATGGCTGCACGGAACCCCGGAGATCCCGCTGCTGCGGATCTGGGCGGCTCCGCTGCTATATTGCGCGTACAACCTTTCCATGGCGCAAGCGGTCCTTGTTCCGCTCGGCGGGAGCATCAAAGACCGCAGCATCCTCCGCCTGGGAGGACTTGTCGGGGGGATCGGCATCGGCATTATGCTCCTGACCTGCCATATTGTTCTGTCCTCCTACATGCCGGAAATTTCCCGATTTGAAATCCCGATGGGCCAAATTGTACAGTCGATCGGCAAAAGCATGAATTTCCTGTTCCTGATCGTCATTTTCGGCGAGATCCTGACGACATACATCGCAAATGTCTACGGACTGAGCCTGCAAATCTGCCAGCGTACCGGTTTCAAAGTAAAACCGGTCGTATCGGCCATTCTCATCCTGACCTACCTGATCAGCCAGTTCGGTTTCAGCAACCTGCTCTCAACGCTGTATCCCCTCTTTGGACTCATCAGCACGGTCTGGTTCGGCATGATCATCTGGAAGCGGCGATTCCAGTGATGCCCGGGTGTACAATAGCGCGGTCTGGCGGACCAGCATAAACAGGATTCCGGTGAGAACGAATACAAAACCGCACAGCGTGTATCCGAAACGGTAGGCGGGAAACTCGGCGCGATCCCGCCAAACGGCGATCAAATCGGTAAACAGAAACAGCAGGCCGATTGTCAAAAGCAAGAGCAAGGCCCCGTCAAATACCGACCAGCGGGCAAAATATTTCGCGGCCCAATATGCCGCATCCCTGGGGTTCGCGCCCGGGCGCGCCCTCCCGCGGCCTTTTTTCCATGCGGAATAAATGCTTCCGGCGGTCAGGAATGCGGCGGCGGCAACAAACAGCCCGGTCAGGATGCCGGCTGCCGCCAAAATGAGAAGCAGCATTGGAATGACACCTCAACATCACGTTGTATTGAAGGACATTAGAAGCGCGCAGGCCAGCGCACCGAACAAAATTAGGCAGACCGCCGGCAATATCCATAAGAGAAGAAGAATCCGTCCCGCCGGGATCCAGGGCAGCGGGCGCCAAACCCAGCTGCGGAGAAATGCTTCCAGCCGGGAATCCGGAGGACGGACTCGCCCGCCAGTCTGCAGACCGGCGGCCGGCTTCTCCTTGCAGTGGATGACCCCCTTTTTCCAGCCGGTCTGATAAGTAAGCTCCCTTTCCTTCTTCCCGCAGGGGGTAGGTTTGTCCATCCTGGCACCTCGCAAGTTTCTCTCTATATACTATAGTATTCGAACCTCTTTGCAAAAAGCAATCCGGGATTTCAGGCCGTCCGCAGGCGCCATCCGCAAATTTAGGATATAATGGGAATGAATCATTGATTGGAATGCTTGATGGGAGGTTTTGCCGATGACAAAAACCGCAGTTGTTACAGGCGGGGCCCAGGGCATTGGACGAGCCATCGCCCTGCTGTTCGCCAAAGAAGGCTATCTGGTTTCCATCGCGGATACGGACAAGGAAGCCGGATTTGAAGTCATTCAACAGATTCGGCAGAACGGCGGCAAAGCGATGTATATGTGTGTGGACGTGGCCGATTCGGAGGAGGTCGAACGCTGGATTCGGCTGACGGTGGAAGATTTCGGCCGGCTCGACGTACTGGTCAACAATGCCGGCATCAGCCGGAATGCGCCGATGCTGGAGCTGGCGCTCGAAGATTTCGACCGGGTGCTGAACGTGAACCTGCGCGGGACCTTCATCGCTTCCCAGCTGGCAGCAAGACAGATGAAAGCGCAGGGCGGCGGGGCGATTGTCAATCTTGCCTCCACCCGGGCTCTCATGTCCGAACCGGGAACCGAAGCCTATTCCGCCTCCAAAGGCGGTATCGTGGCTTTAACCCATGCCATGGCCATCAGTCTCGGCCCGTACGGAATTCGGGTAAACGCCATCAGCCCCGGCTGGATTGAGACCAGGGACTGGCAATACTCCAAACGGGCCTCCGTACCGCTCCACAGCGAACGGGACCGTCTGCAGCACCCGGTGGGCCGCGTAGGGCGGCCGGACGATATCGCCCAGGCCTGCCTCTATCTGGCGGGGCCGAAAGCCGGCTTCATCACCGGGCAAAACTTGGTCATTGACGGCGGAATGACCGTCAAGATGATTTACGAAGAATGACCTTGACGAAACCGGGGAAGCCTCCTATAGTTTAGGAAAGCGCTGTGGCAATTCGCCAGCCGCATAGGAAACGGACACGACGAAGGAGGCTTCCCAGACATGTGGCTTCTATATGCGGCATTGGCCGCGGTATGCTTCGGAATCCGCGGGATTCTCTACCAACGGACTTCCAAAATGCCGGTGGACCGGAATACGGTACTGTTCGGAGTGTATATATGCGGGGCTTTCGCCGCCCTGCTCCTGAATCTGGTCTTCCGGCAGCCGTGGACCCCTGGAGCCTGGGTGGGCGTCCTGATGGGCGTCTTTTCTTTTGCCTCGAACGCAGCGATGTACAAGGGCTTCTCGGTAGGCAAAGCGTCCCTGGTCGCCATCTTTACCGGCCTCGCGCCGGCCGTATCGGCAGGCCTGGCCTATCTGCGCTGGGGCGAGACGTTGTCGGCCGCGCAGGGAGCGGCGTTCGCCGTTATTTTGGCCGGCATTGTCATGATCCGCTACTCGAACGACCTTTCCTGGCGCCGTCTGCAGGGCGTGCAATGGGCGCTTCTGGCCATGCTGTTCTTCGGCATAACAGATGTCTGCACCAAACAGGCTACCCTGTGGAATGGGCAGACGCTTCCCTCCCTGGGCGTCATGTATATCACCGGCAGTATCTTCTTCGGAGTGCTGGCGGCAAGCGGCAGGGCCCGGACGCGCAAAACCGCGCTTTCCTCCGCCGCCTCTGCTAATGCCGGAGACGGCGGAGGAGAAGCCGCGGCCGCCGCCTCCATTCCTGAAACAGGATACCCTCCCGCCGGTTCCGCCGCGAACCGGCCCGGAATGGGCGAAAATCCGGGGACCGGACACGGGGAAACGGCGGCGGCCGCAGAAACCGGCCCCGCCCGGCCGAAGCCGTGGAAGGTCATGCCGACCCTCTTGTGGGGGATGGTCGTGGGAACGAGCAACATATCCGGAATGCTTCTGATCGTTCCGGCTTTCCGTCTTGGAACGACGGGTCTTGTCTCCGCCATAGTCGCCCTGAATGTGATCATCTTTCTGTTGTACGCACGCCTGATCCTCAAGGAAAAATTCAGTGCGCTCGAAACGGCGGGTGCGGCTCTTGCGATCGCCGGTCTGCTGATCCTCAGGCTGGCCGGTTGATCCGCCGGATCCGCGCCCGGCGTCCGCGCCGGGACCGGGCGGCCCGGTCCTTGAGCCGGCCGTGCCTGCGGGCAATCCGGAGAATGCGGCGGTACATCGATTTGTCCCGCAATTGGTTGAAAATATGAAAATCGGGCCGGGTGTTCACTTCCAGGATCCAGGGCTTCAGCTGCTCATCCAGTCCGATGTCCACGCCGATTTCCCGAAGTCCATGGAACCGGGATTGCAGCTGGCGGGCGATCCCTACGCCAAGGGCGTTCAACCCGTCAATCAGCGCCTCCCGTTCTCCGCCCTTCACATAGGGGCTGAGCAGCTTCTCCAGCTTCATCGGACGACCGCCGCTGTGAAAATTGGTGACGATTTTCCTCGGATGCGCGATCCGGCCGATATACCCGGTCGGTACCCAAAGGTCGTTACCGACGCGCTGCACCATGACCCGGATATCGAAAGGGCGTTGTTTGTAGCGCAGCAAAGGAATGCCCTTCTGCACAATATACGAACGTTTGCCGGTCAGCCGGGAAATCGACCGGTACAGCTCATCGGTATTGCGGCCGGATTTTTCCCGAAAGCCCAGCTGATAGCGGTAGACCGTCCGTCTCCCGCTCACGGTCCTGGACACACGCATAACCCCTTGACCGGCGGTGCCGTGAGTCGGCTTCACGTAGACGACGGAATATTTCCCCAGCATTTCCTTCAGACGATGGCGGGTAAAAAGCCGGGTCTCCGGCACGTATCTTCGGATATTCCCATGTTTCAGCAAAATTTTGGTTTTCGTCCACTTGCTGCTGACGGATTGTATGCGTGTCAATGTCCACACCGTCCTTCCATGTTTACCCCAGTATACGTCGAAGGAAGGCGGGGCGCTCAATGACGGCAGCCTATTTTGCTTCAGGACCGGCTGTACCCCATGTTGCCCGGCTTTCGTAGAGCGTCTGCAGCTGGCGGATGACCCGGTTGAGCGAATAATTTTTCTTGGCTTTCTCCATCGCGTTGCGGGCCAGCTGATAGCGGTAGGCAGGATCCAGCATTACTTTCTCCAGTGCCTGAAAGAGCGCCTGGGGATCGTTCGGGGGGACCAGCAGCCCGGTCCGCCCGTTCTCGATCTGTTCGCTGATTCCCCCGACATCCGTACCAACCAGCGACAGACAGCATAATGCCGCTTCGGCAAAGACCGAACCGAACGCTTCGGCCCGGGAAGGCAGCACAAAAATATCAAAGAATGGCATGAATTCCTCGGGATGAAGCATGTATCCGTAGAAGATGGTATCGTCGTATATATTCAGGCGGACTGCCAGCGCCTCCAGCTCCTGGCGGATGGGACCGTCACCAATCAGGTGCAGAACGAACGGCAGCCCTTTCCGCTTCAGCAGAGAGCAGGCTTCAAGAAGAACGTCGAGTCCTTTGGCCGGAACCTGGCGGCATACGGAAATCAGCTGCGGGACTTGATTCTCATGCGGAACAGGGCGGAATCTCCGCTCATCGTAGCCGTTCGGAATCACGATGATCCGTTCCGGTTCCCGGACGTATTGCCCCAAATACTGCCTGAATGATTGCGAGACCGTCACAAGCTGATCGGTCCTCTCCTCCAATTCCCGGTAAAGCGAGGTCAGAAAAGCGTGCTCCGGTCCATTCTCCACAATGCGGCCGTTCAGGACAAGCTCCCTCTCGAAGCTGGAGTGCAGGGTCATGATGATCGGCGTGTTCGGAAATACCTGCTTCATGGCCAGAGCCGCTATCGGGTGGTGGGCGTGGATCAGGTCGTACGGCTTGTGTATGCGCAGCCGGATCCACCAGAGGTAGTCCTTGTAGGTCTGGATGTATTTGTCCACGACCGGATGGCCGGCATACTCCCGCCAGTCAAACGTACGGAACCCGATCTCCTCCGTACCCTTGCCGCGAACCCGCTTGGGCAGGGAAAATAGCTCCATCTCCCATCCCTTCTTCAGGAACCGTTCCTGAACGTACGGGACCATCGACGATACGCCGCCGGGTTGTTCGGGCGGAAAAAACAAGGCTTGCAATATTTTCACGTGGGGGCCCCTCCTCGCGCCGTTGCTTCCCTTCCATTGTATCTTCTTTGCGGCTGCGAGTCGAGAATACGGGCGGAATGCGGATAAACCGTTCGCCTGCCTTCAGGACCGGGCTTGGGTATCCGGTCCCGACCGGATCGTGAACAATTCCTCCATAGACTTGTCCAGTACCTCGCTCAACGTCTTGGCTGCCGCCGGACCGACCGATTTTTCCGAACGTTCCAGCAGACTGATGTAGGAATGACTGAGTCCGGCCTTGCGGGCCAGCTCCCGCTGGGAGAGTCCTTTCAATATCCGGGTTCTCGCGAATACTTCCGATTTTGCAAAAATCCTCATGTTCTCAGCCTCCGTTCTCCCTGTTCCCATTATAAGGCATCGATTTTCACCTAAGCAACGGGTATTGTTTGCTTTTGTTAATTTTGTTGATTCTACTCCAGCAAATTGATATGATGAACTCGTTAACTATTGTTTACTTTCAATTTCACGGATCCAGGGGATACCATGAACTTTTACACGCAACTCAAGGATATGCGCAAGCTCAAAGGGTTTACCATCCGGGAGCTCGCCGACCGGTCCGGCGTCTCGGCGGCCTACATCTCCCAATTGGAGAACGGCAACCGGGGAATTCCGTCTCCGGAAGTGTTGATGAAGCTGTCGGAAGGGCTTAATGTCTCTTACTCCACGCTCATGCAGGTCGCCGGATATCTTGAAGCGCAGAAGGATGCGGAACCGGCGCCCGTCAGGGAACCGGTGAACCTGCGCAGGTTTTTGCGCGAAAACGAATTGATGTTTGACGGAATCCGGCTTTCCGAGCAGGACAAGGAATGGATTGAGCGGATCTTGAGCGCCCTGTTCTGGAAGGAGAAGAAGCTCCGGCGGCCGCAAGCGAATACCGGCGGCCGCCCGCTGGATGGCGGCGAAACGGAAGGGGAGGCGAACCGCCCATGACCATGACCGCCCTGCCCGCCGCTTTCGTCGAGCGCATGCGGATCCAGCTCGGCCCCGAGGCGGAGGCCTTCCTGGCCAGCTACGGGGAGCCCCGCGCCAAGGCGTTGCGGTTGAATCCGTTGAAATGTCCGGAGGCGGTCCCCACGGAACGCATGCAGACGGAGCTGGGACCGCTTGCGCCGGTACCCTGGTGCCCGGAAGGCTTTTATTACGGGGACGCGGTGCGTCCGGGCCTGCATCCGTACCATGCCGCCGGCCTGTACTATATCCAGGAGCCGTCGGCCATGTCCGCCGTCGTTCGCCTCGATCCCCTCCCGGGGGAGACGGTACTCGACCTTGCCGCCGCCCCCGGCGGCAAGGCGGGCCATATCGCCGGGCGGATGAGAGGGAGCGGATTGCTCATCGCCAATGAAATTCACCCCGTGCGGGCGAAAATTTTATCGGAGAACATCGAGCGCCTCGGCATAGTCAACGCCGTGGTGACAAACACATCCCCGGACCGGCTGGCCGGGCGGTTTCCGCGCTTTTTCGACCGGATTTTGCTCGATGCCCCCTGCTCGGGGGAAGGCATGTTCCGCAAGGATCCGGATGCGATTCGCGAGTGGTCCCCCGGGCTTGTAGCCATGTGTGCCGCACGTCAGCGGGACATTCTGGAGCAGGCGGCGATTATGCTGAAGCCGGGCGGTCGTCTGGTCTACTCCACCTGCACATTCTCCCGTGAAGAGAACGAGGAGACGGTAGAGCGGCTGACGGCGGAGCATCCGCAATTCCGCCTGCTCGGCACGGAGCGGATCTGGCCGCATCGCCAGCGGGGCGAGGGCCATTTCGTCGCCGTACTCGGGCTATCCGCCGGGGTTCCGGACGGAGGCGGGCCGGAAGCCCATCCCGGACGGCGCGCGAAAGCCCGGGACCGCGGGCCGGACAAAGCCGCCGCCGAGGCTTTCCGGCTCTTCTGCGATTTCGCCGCCGAGGCGCTGCCGGGCTGGACTCCCGGCCCCGGGGAGCCGATCCTGTTCGGCGAGCAGCTGTACTGGCTGCCGCACGCGCAAACTTCCCCGTTCGGGAATGAGGACTTGCGCGGATTGAAGGTCATCCGCCCCGGCCTTCATCTTGCCTCCGTGCGCAAAAGCCGCATGGAGCCCGCCCATGCTCTGGCGCTCGCGGTCGCGGCCTCCCAGGCGCGGCGGACCATCCGGCTGGATGCCGCCGGGCCGGAAATCCGCGCTTACCTGCGTGGGGAATCGCTGCCCGTTCCCGGCGCCGAATCCGGCTGGACGCTGGTTACCGTCGACGATTTCCCCGTCGGTTGGGGCAAAATCAGCGGCGGCCAGCTGAAAAATCATTACCCCAAAGGACTGCGACGACACGCAGCGGCGGAATAACAGCAGAGGAACGGGAGACATATACGCCGAACGCGATCAAGCCTCCGGAGTCCGCGGTTCAATCCGCCGATCCCGGAGGCTTTTGAATCCGAAGCGCTTCAGTGCAGCCGCCCCGAATAAAACTTCATCTCTTCGACAGGTTTGTTCTGGTACAGCACCGTCAGATTCATCGAGTCGTACTGCTTCTCCTTTTCCAGCTCGCGCAGAAGCAGCATGGCGATTGATTCCATATCCGCGGTTCCCGTCTTTTCGCGGAAATCCATAAAACCGGTGAGCTGGTTCTGACTGATGTCCACGGTGGCTGTGCCGATCGGCAGGCCGCCGGAGACGGGACAATAGATGTCATAGGTCAACGTGTCCACGTCGTCCCTGACCAGCTCGATGCGATATTTCGATGGCTGCGGAAGTTCGGAGGATGCACGCTCTTGAACTTCTTCGAGCAAATCCTCGTGCGTCAGCTCGATTGTTTCCACCGTTTCGGTTCCCGCTTTCATGTGGATGACAAAGGAATCGATCTGATTTTCGTCAAATTCCTTGACAAGGCGGTCGGCGAGCCGGTCCAGATCGTCATCGTCAGGGAAAAAGTCCCAATTCACCGTAGCCACTACATCCGGCCCGTATACCCGTACGAACGCTTCCGCCAGACGTTCGCCCCGGCTGTTGTTCCATTCGTATTCGAGACCGCTGCCGTTCTGATTGGCAAGGCGCAGCTCATAACCGGATGCATCCGCGGGGCGGGTGTTCATGCGAACCGGCGGACACGCATCCTCCGCCCTGTCCCGATGGGTTCCGGGCGAGCCTGTACCCGGCTCATCCCCCTCCCGATCCACGGTGTCGACCAGATTCGTATTATCCCTGTTCTCGACACCGCCCGGGTCCGCCAGTCTTTCGCCCGGGATGGCGGCAACCAGCCTCCCTTCCCCGTCCTCCTGCAGCATGTAGTCAAACGGGCTGCAAGTGGCCAGAAGATCGCATTGGGGGGCACCCACTGCGCCCGCCAGGGTTTGAATATACTGCTGTACAAAAAGATCGACATCCTGCTTGTCGCGGGCCGACAAGGATTCCTTCTCCAACTGGAGCGCCCCGGCGATCCGGTCGTTTTCCCGGTACACCAGGGTCAAGGTGCCGGCGTAAAGACCGTTCACCAGAATATCGCTGACTTCTCCGCCGGCCGTTCGCAAGTCCGGCCTCAAGATAATATCCGGCATGATCGATCGCCTCCCAAACGAATGCGGTAGGGTGTAAGGCTAATTTTGCACTCGGTTAGGATAACCATTCGGGTAAAAAATACTCATGACCGGGAAGAAAGCAGGCCATTGACTTCCTGTTCCGTCAGTTCCCGGTATTCCCCGGGCCCGAGCGTTCTGTCCAGAACGAGATTGCCCATGGAAAGGCGCTTGAGATAAAGCACCCGTTTGCCGACAGCTTGAAACATCCGCTTCACCTGATGGAATTTGCCCTCGGTCAAAGTCAGTTCAATTCGTGACGTACCGGGTGTTTCCCCTTGCCCGAGGACTACCAGTCTGGCGGGCAGGGTCAAATATCCGTCGTCCAGCACCAAGCCGCCCGCAAAAGCCTTCACTTCCGTCTCGCCGACAGGTCCATCCACTTCCGCAAAGTACGTTTTCGGCACATGATGCCGCGGGGACAGCAGTTCGTGGGCCAGCTTTCCATCGTTGGTCAGCAGCAGCAGCCCCTCTGTATCCTTGTCCAGCCGACCCACCGGGAACGGTTCAAAGGCCCGCAGCTTCCGGTCCAGCAGGTCCAGTACCGTCTTCTCCCGATTGTCCTCCGTCGCGGAAACGACCCCCTGCGGCTTGTTCAGCTGGATATAGACGAATTTCCTGTACTGGACGGGATTTCCCCGCACTTCAATCCGGTCGTTATAGGGGTCGACCTGCAGCCCGCTGTCCCTGGCAGTCCGCCCGTTGACGGTGACAGCGCCGCTTTTTGCCAGCTTGCGGATCTCCGTCCGGCTGCCGATTCCCATGTGCGCCAATATTTTATCCAAACGCTGCGTTGTTCTCACCCTGACATCCTTCCCTTAACCGCTCACGCGGAAAAAATACAGCTTGATCCTCCCGGAAACCGTCTGCGCACGGCTGAGGTACCCGCCCTCGAGCCAGACAAAATCTCCGTCCCCAAACCCGTATTTTTTGTAGTTCATGACCGCTACCCCGAGATCGGGCCGGGTAAAGGAGCGGGAGTATACCCTCTTGTTCGTTTCGTCATCATAAAGGATCCGGTCTTTCTGTTTTTCCTGCTCCATCTCGCGGTTTTTCCACCGGGGAACAAAGTAGGTTCCGTCGGCGATATTGACAAAGCAGTGCAGAAGCCCGGATGTGCTGTCCATAACGACGGATGCCTGGTACACATCGCCGCGATCCCAATGGTCGGGAACGTTCAACCGTTCCAGCGAAACCATCTCCCCCGTGCTTAAATCTCCCGCGAGCCAATCGGCCGTATGTTTCTTCCAGCTTCCGTCCTTGCCGGTCTCCACCCGGTATTTATGCAGCAGCACCTTGTGCCGGTCCTCGGCATATCCGGCGAATTCCAAATATTCTTCCGTACCGCCGGCGATCGCAAACCGCTGGACCGGATCCCCGCGCAAATCGGAAATCTGAACGCCTTTGGCCAGCAAAAGTGCGTTCTTTCCGCTGCCCAACAGATCGTTTTCGGAACGGTCATAAGCAAAATTATCATAAATCAGTTTGCCGGAAGCATCAAATCCGGGGTCAATCCAGCCCGGTTCATGAGCAAAAGGCCGGGAACTGGTGCCCTGGTCGGCATTGACCAGCCAGACGGCGTCGCCTTTGTGCGGTTCGGTGACATAAAGGAGGCTGCTTTTGTCGGGTGACGGCACATAGCGTCCGGATTCGCGGCTTTCCGCCGGGGGAATGAATTCGAAGTGCCGGCTTCCGTCCGCCATCGAATAGGCGCGGATCACCTGATGATTATCCTCAAGCAGCAGCAGATCCCCGCCGGGCGCCCGCCAGGCGGATGCCAGCCAGGTGCCGTCTCCTTCCGAAGCACGGACGGCCCCCGCGTCCATCACGGCACTCATTTTTTGATCCGGAATACGATAGCGGAAGACCGAATAAACGAGACGATCCCCCGCCGTCCGGGCCCCAATCAGCAGAAGTTCTCCCTGCTCGCTGAAATCGAGCACGATCGGAACCGGGCCGTTCGGCCCGGACCCTTTGCCGTATGTATAAGACAGAGGAAATGTGCCGTAGGTCCCTTCCTTGGAATCGAACCATACCCCGTCCACCCGGTTCCATTGCCCCCCGTTCTCGCCGAATGTCCTGCGGATGAGATACAAAAGACGGGATTTGTCCCGGGAGACATAGCGTCCGGCAATCTGCGCATCCTGAACGGGTATCGTCAGCTGAAACCCGCGGATCAGCTTCGCCTTCACCGGCTGAAGCGGTTCAAAGGCATGCGGTTGAGCTCCCGGATTCAGTCTTTGAAAATCCTCCTCCGGCTCAAAGGGCTGTTCCCGATCGTACTTGCGAATCCCGATGTAATCGTTTTCGGTTTTTTCCGACAGAGCGCCTTCGGCCTCATGCCGCCCGCTTCCGGTTACAAACAGCGTCAGGCCCCCCGCGGCCAGAACCAGCGTGAAGAACAGTACACAAGCGTATTTTCGCGATTTTATCCAGTTGCTCATTGTCAGGGTCTTCCTTCCGGATTTATGCTGCTAAGGTCTGTAACCCTTTCTACGTCAAGCGGCAAAATTCCTTTTTTCTCCGCGTTATGATAAAATAGAGGGCGTATTTCCCAAATTTTTCCGGGACGAATATGTGCCTGATTCACCTCCCGGCGCGCCCTCACATAGACTGTAGATAATTATTCAGGTAAGGAGAAGCCTATGTCGAACTTCCATCTTATCGGAATCAAAGGAGCGGGCATGAGCGCTCTTGCGCAAATCCTGGCTGACCTGGGACACGAAGTCCAGGGGTCGGATGTGGAAACCCGGTATTTCACCCAAACGCGGCTGGAGCAGCGGCAAATCCGCCTGCTTCCTTTTGACCGCGGCAACATCCGGGACGGACTGACGGTCATCGCTTCCAACGCCTTCAAGGACCATCATGTGGAAATAGCCGAAAGCCTTCGCCGGGGGATGCCGTTTTACCGGTATCACGATTTTGTGGGCGAGCTGATTTCGTCCTTTACCAGTATTGCCGTAACAGGCACGCACGGAAAAACGACAACGACCGGGTGGCTCTCCCATGTCTTTGGGTCGATCCGCCCGGCCAGTTGCCTGATCGGCGATGGAACCGGAAAAGGAGTACCCGGCTCCCGCTATTTCATCTTTGAAAGCTGCGAATACCGGCGCCATTTTCTCGCCTACCGTCCTGACTATGCCGTTATAACCAATATCGAGTTCGATCATCCCGACTATTACTCCGGCATTGAAGATGTGGCGGACGCGTTCCGGAGCATGGCTTCCCGCGTGGGCCGCTGCCTGATTGCCTGCGGGGACGATCCGCAAATCCGCAGGCTGGAAACCGGAAAACCGACTCTCTATTACGGGTTCGCTTCCCATAACGATCTTCGCGCCGGGAATGTCCGGATTGCGGAACACGGAACGCGGGTTGACGTCGTCTACAGGGATAGCCCTCTCGGGACGTTCACCCTGCCGCTGCACGGCCGGCATAATGTGCTGAACGCCCTGGCCGTCATCGGAGTGTGCCTGCTCGAAGATCTGAATATGGAGGAAGTCCGCGGCCATTTGCAAACTTTCCCGGGCGTGCGGCGCCGCTTCTCGGAAAAGAGCGTGGGCGGACGCATCCTTATTGATGATTATGCCCATCACCCTACGGAAATCCGCGCCGTGTTCGACGCTGTCCGCTCGAAATATCCCGGCCGCCGGATCGTCGGCGTCTTTCAGCCGCATACCTTTTCCAGGCTGTCGCAATTTCTGGATGAATTCGCGGAATCGCTTTCTCTTGCCGACCAGGTCTATTTGTGCGATGTGTTCGGTTCCGCCCGGGAAGCCGCCGGCAGCCTGGGAATAGAAGCCCTGTTGGAACGGATTCCTTCCTCGCGCCATCTGCGGGAGAACAATATCGGCCAGCTGGCCGACGATCCCGATTCCGTCCTGCTGTTCATGGGAGCGGGAGATATCCAAAAATACCAGGATTGGTTGGAGGAAATGATCCGTCAAGGCGAAACGGCCGGTTCCCCGCTCCCGTAGGGGGGCGTTTGCCGCCCTTTGCCGGGGGCGGGATTTTTCCGAAGATCCGACCTTATCCGCTGTGCGGCGTCCCTGTATGGCGCCGGGAAACGGCGGGCGAAGACCATCCCTTCGCCGCCGATTCCGCGGCGAGAAGGGCGATTTCCAGAAGAAACAGCAGGGCTACGAGCGGGATCCCGATTCCGATCACCGTGTCCCGTAGATCATTCAACCAGGCCCAGTTCGCAGTTCCCGCGATTCCTGAAGCCGGCCGCAAGTGCAGGGTAAACGCCAGCAGCATGCCGAATGTGAAATTGCGGGCCCATTGGGTTACCGAATAGGTGAAAACCCCCTTCCTCCAGCCGAACTTCCGCACCCTCGACCAGCCCCGGACCAGTTCGCATATCTCCACCGGGACAAAAGCCGCCAATGCCCACAGCCAGATTCCCCATTCCGCATCAACCGGAACGGCATGGCTAACCGCACCGGCCAGACCGGTGATGGAGGCCGCTCCGTGAATGATACAGTTCGCATTGGTCCACTGTGTAGCCCAGTCAATGCACCCTCCGGAAAAATAACGCCAGCCGATCAGAATCAGACCCGCGATGTAGGCTGAAGCGCCAAGTGCGATCAGGCCAACCGACAGCCATGCGGGGAACCGGGAACCGAACAGAGCCGTTCCGGAAATGACAATGGATTGGGTGGCCACGCAGACCAGCAGAACGACCCCATGCAGTTCTCCCCGCACCGTCCGGTCGCGCAAAATCGCCGAGTAGTTCCGTACAGCCAGCGCCAGATACAAAATCCATAAAATGCCGTTCAAGACAAACAGGGCATAAGCCGCCGGCCTGATCAGCGGCAGCTCCAGACCGATATCGGCAATAGCCACCGAGATGGCCGCGATAAGTGTTCCTTTGAGAAAGCTGCCCACAGGATGCGAAAGCCGCCCGGTACCGGAAACCTGCCGCAGCTCACGGGCCTCCTCCCCAATCAGCCTGACGAGCATGATCAGAAGCAGGATCGTCAGAAGCGGCCCGGCCGCGCGGTTGAGATAGGGCACACTTTGCAGCATGCCGCTGACGAGTATGCCGGCGGCCATGACCATAGACCCGTCGATCAGCTCGCGTCGGATCCGGAACATCCAGTAGAACCCGGCGGCGGAAACGGCGGCATCAAAGATCCATAGCATAGCTGCCCCGCCCCGTCAGGATGGATCTTCCGTATTGACGAAAAAATAGGCCGGCCCCCTGAGCCGCTCCAGCATCACCGCACGGACCTCCGCGGAAGGGACCGTCTCCTCCAGCGCTCTTCTCATGCAGTCCAGCCAGGCATCCGCTCTTTCCTTCGTGATCGGAAACGGCATGTGCCGGGCCCGCATCATCGGTTGCCCGTGATGCCTCGTATATAATGGCTCGCCGCCGAAAAATTGGGTCAAAAACTTATACTGCTTTTCCTTTACCGGATTAATGTCTTCCGGAAAAATCGGGGCAAGCAGCGGGTGTGCCTGCACCTTCGGATAAAACGCCTCGACCACCCTGCGGATCGTTTCGGCGCCCCCGATAAATTCGAACAATTCCACGCTAATCCTCCTTCGTGTAGAAACTTCCATCCCTACATTATACCCATTAGGAGAAACCGCGAGTGTGATTGAGATCACAACCCGCCTGTACCTTTGTTAAGCGACAAAAAAATGGAACCTCCGGTTTGATTTCGGCGGTTCCCGGCATCCTTCGGCCATTATCATCGTGAATCGGTCAGGCTATCTCCTACCCGCGAACGAGAGTGCGGTATTGGATCGGCGTAATTCCTTCCGCCTTCTTGAACTTGCGAATAAAATTGGTGCAGTCCACGTACCCGACCCTGGCCAGAATGTCCCCGAGCTGCAGATCCGTGTTTCGCAGCAGTTCCTTGGCCCGATCCATCCGGATGGAATCGAGATAGCGCATTAACGGATAGCCGGTCTGATCGTTGAAAAAGCGGGTAGCATACGAAGGCGACAAGCCAAACTGTCCGGCGATGCTCTCCAGATTTATGGAATGATCGGGATAATGCTCCTCGAGATATTTGAGCATTCGCTGCAGCAGGGCGGTATTCCGGCTTTCCTTCCGCCCCTCGATGTGACGGCACACTTTGCCGCAGAAACCGATGACAAAGCGTTCCAGATCGCCAATCGTCTCAAATCGCGGAACAAACAGGCCGGCGACAATCCCCTCCAGTTCCTCGTCCATCCCGATCTCCAGCTCCATCAGCGTCTTCAACATCGTATTCACAATGTCGAAGCATACGCATTCTGCCGTCTCCAGAGGCAGGTTGTTGTCCGTGACATGACGGAAAGCCCGGCTCACGGCGTACTCGGCCTCGCGGCAGTTTCCCTGCTTGATCGCTTTGGCAAAACGAAGCTGGAGATCAACCGGATAAGCATTCTCTGTCCGGCGAACCGCTTCCAGCTCGTCATAGCAGATGACCTGATCGCAGCCCTTGATGAAGCGGTAGCGGGCCGCCTGGCTGGCCTGCAGGAAGGATTGGGATATGTCCGCCGGATTGCGGCAGATCCGTCCCAGACCCACCGTGACGGAATGGCGGAAATACTGCCGGAAAAATTCTTTGGCTTTCCAGGCCAGCTCTTTCAGGGAAGCCGCCGTTCCGGCCTCATCCCGCAGGTTGAACACGAATGCGATTCCCTGTTTCTCGGTCAGTTCGACCCCATATCCGCAGCCGATTTCATGGGACATTTCCTCGACTACCTTGATCAGGCTGTATTTCAGAATTTCCTGCATCGAGGGGGAATTGATCTGCCTGAAGCGAGCGTAATCGTCCACCAGAAACAGCATGACCGCATAATGCGAATGGGGCATCCGCAGATCAGCCAGCTTCATCATCGATTCCAGTTCTTCGCTGCCGATGGCCCTTCCGCTGATCAGCGCCAGCAGGGACTGTTCCTTCAGCGCGTTGGCCTGGCTTCTCAGCTGGTGCAGCAAGCCCTCCTTCTCCCTGGTCATCTCTCCGACGGCATGGGCGATGATATCAAGTTCATCCTTGCGCTTTGCGTTCCTTCCCGCGCTTGCGGCGGACGCGAGACTTCCCGCAAGCTTCTGCAAAGGCCGGTAATGTCGGATCGAAAATCCGACCGCCATGCCGAGTCCGGCAAGAAACACTGCGGCAACGGTGAGGTTGAACAGATTCCGGGTCTCCTCCACTTTGCCGAGCCACTGTTCGGAAGGCATGGCGATCAGATAGGACCAGCCGTTGTACTCCGACGTCAGCTTGAGCACCGAATATTCCTGCCCATCCATGGAGAGCGTGCTGACCGCCGATTCCCGCTGCCCCATCGCCGCCTGGACCCGCTCCGCATTCCTCCGGGTTTCCCCGTTGTACATCCGGAAGACGGGATCGTTCTTTTCATTCAGGATATACATAAAGCCTTGGTACTGGCCCAGCGCGCTCCGCACCATCCCGGCAATCGTTGCCTCGTCGATCAGGAACATGACGGCGCCGTAGGGCTTCGCCGATTTCAACGGGATCGGATACAGGCAGGTCATGAACTGCTGGGTATGGACACGATTGACCTCAACCGGCTCCAAAGGGCGGAAGACCGGCCCGCCCATCTCGGACAGCGCTTTCAAAAATTGCGAATGATCCCAATTCCGGTAATGGTAAATCCGGTCAAAAAACAAATCGGGATCATAGGTGCCGCTGGCCGCGTACAGCTGCGGCACCGCCGGATGGTTATAATACAGCACAATGTCGTGAATGAACCGGTTGGCAGAACGGTACTTGCCCAGCTCTTCCACGGCTTTCAGCGATCCGTAACCCCCGTCACTGACCATAAACGGCGTCAGCATCGAATTGTCCGCAATTTGCTGGGCTGTCTGCATGAGCTCACCCATCCTCTGATCCACCGCATCCCGGACCTGGGAAAGCGCTGTGAGCGTGGATGTCTCCACTTCCTTGCGCAGAGTATGGAAGAAGGTTTCGTAGACTACGCCGCTGACAAGCGTCAGCAGGGTGACGACAACCAGAATATAGGAAACCAAATAGTTGCAGAAACGCTGGCTTCGTATCATATTCTTTAATCGCTCCCCCACGCGATTGATTTTCCGCCATCCGCAAACCCGGATGGTAGCAGCGCTCGCTTTAAAGAAGCGGGAAACCGGGCAGACCATTCATTCCCGGAGGGAACCGTCCGCCGGCAACAGACTGATCAGTGCTGTTTATACCGATTATAGGCATCTGTGTAGATTTTCATATATTCGTCCAGTCCCATTTTTTTGAAAGTGGCGACATATTGATCCCACTCATCGAAGGATGCTTTGCCGGATACGAATTTGGCCTGCATTTCGTTGACATAGCTGTTGATATCGGCCTCAAGTGCGGCAATTCTTTCGCTTTCCTCAGGGGTGTAACTAAAGGACGGCCATATCTCCTTGGGGAAAAATTTGGAAAATTTCTCCGCCGCTTCCACCGATTCAGGAAGCCCTTCCGCGCCCTTGAAATATTTCTGCCTCACGATATTCGGATAACCGCCGCCGGGCCAGACTACATATTTTACCAGCGCCTGCTCAAACGTCAAGCCCTTGGGGTTGTTCGTAATCTCATCCGTATACTTCACCTCGCCGTTCGGCAGCTCCTCATAAGATTGGCCTTTGAAG
>Ga0310828_1000876_pt1 | contig 23072 bp, 22 predicted proteins | sample WT_ome_3_FD_202242 | JGI IMG/M metagenome (GOLD analysis project Ga0310828, IMG submission 202242) | Sorghum-adapted microbial communities enriched on wild type (WT) sorghum from Joint BioEnergy Institute, Emeryville, California, United... ... | reverse complement strand
TCAGTGTGATGACCGTCATCGGCACACTGCTGTCGGATATTCTTCTGGCGGCGGTTGATCCGCGGATCCGGTTCGGGGGGGTGACGGAATGAGTGCAATGACGACGATTGTCAGCCGTCTCAAGCGTCCCTGGACAAAGCGGGACCGGCGGCCGGAGAAAGAAGCGAGCTACGAAGTGGCATCCCAGTGGCAGCTGATGTGGTGGAAATTCCGCAAGCACAAGCTCGCGGTGTTTTCCTCGATCGTATTGCTCCTGCTTTACCTGATCGCCGCCTTTTGCGAATTTCTGAGCCCGAATTTGCCCGATGCGCGGTTTACCGAGTACAAGAACTCGCCGCCGCAAAAAATCCATTTCGTCGATCCGGAGACCGGATTTCAGCTCCGGCCGTTTGTTTACGGGATGAGCGAGAAGGTGGATCCGCAGACGTTCCGCCGGACGTTCACGGAAGATCCGGAGAAGAAATATCCGATTTATTTCTTTGTCAAGGGCGAGCCCTACAAAATGTGGGGATTTATCCCGATGAACATTCACCTGTTCGGTCTTGAAGACCCGAAGAACGCCCTGATCCTGATGGGTACCGACCAGCTCGGTCACGACTTGTTCTCCCGGATACTGTATGGGGCGCGCATCTCCTTGTCGTTCGGATTGCTCGGCATCGTGCTGACCCTGATCCTGGGACTTCTGCTCGGAGGGATTTCCGGATATCTGGGCGGAGTCACGGATACGATCATTCAGCGGGCGATCGACCTGCTGATCTGCATTCCGACGATCCCGCTGTGGATGGCATTGTCGGCGGCACTGCCCAAGGATTGGTCGGCGCTGAAAATCTATTTCGGCCTGATCATCATTTTCTCGATCATCGGCTGGACGGGGCTGGCCCGGGTTGTGCGCGGCAAAATGCTCTCCCTCCGCGAGGAAGATTTTACGATGGCCGCAAGGCTGGCGGGTGCGAGCGATCTGAGGATTATCCGCAAGCATCTGCTGCCGTCGTTCGCCAGCTACATTATCGTCAATGTGACGCTGTCGATCCCCGGCACGATTCTGGGGGAGACGGCGCTCAGCTTCCTCGGAATCGGGCTGCAGCCCCCGGTTGTCAGCTGGGGCGTGCTGCTGCAGGATTCGCAAAGCCTGGAGACGCTGGCTCACCATCCTTGGCTGCTGTGGCCGGCGGCTTTCATTATCCTTACCGTGCTGATGTTCAATTTTCTCGGCGACGGACTTCGCGATGCCGCGGACCCGTACAAATAGGGAGGTGGAACTATGTCACAGAACGAAGCCATCATCATGGAAATGAAGGATGTGAAGGTTCACTTTCACCTGGATGAGGGCGTGCTGAAGGCTGTAGACGGCGTCGATCTCCAGCTCAAACGGGGCAGAACGCTCGGAATTGTCGGGGAAAGCGGCTGCGGCAAGAGCGTCACCTCGCAGGCGATCCTGCGGATCGTCCCGAAGCCCGGAGAGGTACACGGGCAAATCCTGCTTCACCGGCGAACGGAGAACGGCCCGCAGGTAGTCGATCTGGTCAAGCTCGATCCGCGGGGCAAAGAAATCCGCGATATCCGCGGCGGAGAAATCGCCATGATCTTCCAGGAACCGATGAAGGCGTTCTCGCCGATACATACGATCGGCAACCAGATCATGGAGGCCATTCTGCTGCACGCGACAGAAGATAAGGCGGAGGCTTACCGGCTGGCCGTAGAGATTCTGAAGAAGGTCGGAATGTCCAATCCCGAGCAGAGGATGAACGAATATCCCCACCAGCTGTCCGGGGGAATGCGTCAGCGGGCGATGATCGCCATGGCGCTTTCCTGCAACCCTTCCGTGCTGATCGCCGACGAGCCGACCACCGCGCTCGATGTAACCGTGCAGGCGCAGGTGCTGCAGCTGATCAACGAACTGAAATCGAGCAACGACACCTCCGTTATCTTTATTACGCACGATCTGGGGGTAATCGCGGAGATGTCCGACGACGTGGCCGTCATGTACCTGGGCAAAGTGGTGGAGTACACGGATGTGGATACGCTCTTCCATCATCCGAAGCATCCCTATACCAGGGCGCTGATGAATTCCATCCCTTCGGTCGGGCGGGCCAGCAAGCGGCTCGAGTCCATCGAGGGAACCGTGCCGTTCCCGATGAATCTGCCCAAAGGATGCGGATTCTACTCGCGCTGCAAAATGGCCAAGGATGGAGTGTGCAATGTCGGGGACGTCCCTCTCGTCGAGGTCGCGAAGGGTCATAGGGTTCGCTGCCTGCTGGCGGATGGTGTCGAATCTGCAGAACCGGAGGTGCGTTCATCATGATGCAGGAGGAGCTTGTCCTGGAAGTGCAGGGAATGAAGAAATATTTCCCGATCAAGAAAGGATTTCTGCAGCGGACGGCCGGGTACGTCAAAGCCGTCGACGACATCCGCTTTCAAATCCGTCCCGGCGAAACATTCGGACTTGTCGGCGAATCCGGATGCGGCAAAACTACCCTTGGCCGCTGCATTCTGCGGGCGATCGAACCTTCCTCCGGCTCAGTGCTGTTCCGCGACCGGAACGGACAGGTCAAGGACGTCATGAAACTGGATTCCAAGGGACTCCGGGCCATCCGCCGGGATATGCAGCTGATTTTCCAGGATCCGTACTCGTCCCTGAATCCGCGGATGACGATTCTCAACATCATCGCGGAGCCGCTCGTCTGCAACAGGCTGGCCAGGGGCCCCGAGATCAAAGAGAAGGTATCCCGGCTGATGGAGATGGTCGGACTGGACAGCCGGCATTTGGAACGGTATCCCCATGCCTTCAGCGGCGGACAGCGGCAGCGCATCGGGATAGCCCGGGCACTTGCCACTGAACCCAAATTCATTGTCTGCGACGAAGCCGTTTCGGCCCTGGACGTTTCCGTGCAGGCGCAGATTCTCAATCTGCTGCAGGATTTGCAGGAGCAGCTGAATTTGAGCTATCTGTTCATTTCCCACGACCTCGGCGTCATCCAGCATATCTCCAACCGCGTAGGCGTCATGTATGTCGGCAAAATGGTGGAGACGGCCGATACCCGGGATTTGTTCGCAAAACCGCAGCATCCGTACACCGAAGCGCTGCTGTCTGCCAAACCGGTGCCGGATCCGCGGAAGAAATCGAACCGCATTATTTTGTCCGGGGAGGTGGCGAACCCGGCCAATCCCCCTTCAGGGTGCTACTTCCATCCGCGGTGCCCCTATGCCAAGGAGATCTGCAAGAAGGAAACGCCGGAGTGGAGACAGGTCGGAACCAACCACTATTCGGCCTGCCATTTTGCCGGGGAACTGAATTTGCGGGGGGTCCCGGTATGACCGTGATTCTCGTCGACCTGCTGATTTTCTTTGTCTGCCTGATCCTGATCATGCTGGGATCGATGTGGTATATGCGTATGATCCTGAACATGATGGTCGGACAAAAGCACCGCGATCTTGAAATCTTGACTTCAACCGGGACGGTTCCGGAACGTTGGTCGCGCAAATATACCGCGCGGATGATCCGTCTGCGGGAAGCCGGCGAACTGGAAGCCCTTCGGCGGGTCGAAATCGCGGCCCGGAAGAAGTACCGGCGAAAGCTGGCCCGGCTGATTACTTATTTGAGTCATACTCCCCTGGTCGAGAACGAAGAAGCCCGCAACCATGCAATGCAGCTTCTGAAGCGAATGGACAGGGAATGGAAGGAAGCGATCGGCCCCGCATGGATCCGTTCTTGAAGGAAAATAAACGGCAAATGGCGGCGGGCCTTCTTTCGGCGGGGATGGCCGTTGTCACGGCAGCCCTCGGCATCTTCAACTGGCTGGCCATGCGCAGCTTTCTGCTGTCCCTGCTGGCCTACTTTCGGGTAGATCCGTTCGCCTGGAAAGGCATAGACAACTTCCTTTTCCTGCTGATGGGGCTGGGATGGCTGGCTTATGTGTATTTTAGCCAGCATTGTCTGAAAAAGGGCATTCTGGCCGGACACGGCTGGAAATCGCTGACGCTGCTTCTCTCCGCCCAACTATGGCTGCTCGCCGCCTGCCGGCTGATTCCCATGGGCCTGGGAGCCGCCCCGACAGGGCGTGCGGATTTGCTGGCCGCTTCCGCCGAATCGGCTCTCGCCGTCTTCTTCACACTGGCGGCCGCCCTTGCGGGACGCCGGACGGCCAAGACAAAAACTTATGGAAAGAAGGAATAAGGAATGGATGTAGGGGTTGTCACCCGGAGTTTTCCCAAGCTGAGCAATGAGGAAGCAGCTTCCTTGATGGCCGAAAACGGCTTTGCCTGGACCGAGCTTTGTTTCGTCCAGACCGATTCAAATTTCTGGAAATACAACGGGAGAACCGACCTGTCGGCACTGACCGACGAACGGAGCCGGGAAATCGTTGAAACTTATCGGCGCCGGGGCGTGAACGTGGTTTCCATTGGAGTGTTCACCAACCTTCTTGAAGAAAATGAAGCGGAGCTGGAGCAAAATCTGGCGTATTTCGAGCGTCATATGCAGATTGCCGCTTACAACCGGGTGCCGCTGGTGGCTACCGAATGCGGGTTTATTCCCGGCAGGCGCGGCGTAAATGCGGACACCTACGAGTCGGCGTTTCTGCGTTTTCGGGACAATGTGCGGCGGCTGGCGGAACGCGCGGAGCATTACGGGGTTCGCATCGCGCTGGAGCCGTGTGTCCTCGATGTGGTGCCCAGCGCCAAACGGGCGGCCGATTTTCTGGAACAGGTCGGCTCCGAACGGGTCAAAATTCTTCTCGACCCGGCCAATCTGATTGCCAACAGCTCCGAGGAAGACATGTTCCGTTATCTCGCGCCGCATATCGCCTATTTTCACGGCAAGGACCGGAAAGTCAACGATGCGTACGGAAGAGCCGTCGGGGACGGAGACATCCGCTGGCCCGAATTTCTGGAGCTGTATCACCGGCATGCGGAAGGAATTCCGTTCATTTTGGAGTATGTCAATCCGGATAACTTTTGTGAAATCCGGGATCGGGTGTTGGCATACGACCGGGCGCGCTAGGGGGTGCCCGGTACAATTTTTGTTCGAACCGGATGCCGGGCGCTACACGGCGACAGACCCGGCACCGGAGGCGAAACGGATGGAGGGTGCGTCAATCATGCTGGTCGCGGAACGTTATCGGCAAATTTTACAGCTGGTTAACGAAAGAGGGAGCGTACGCGTCAATGAGCTCAGCCAAATTTGCAAAGTAACCGAGGAAACGATCCGCCGCGATTTGGACCGACTGGAAAGCGAAGGCAGGCTGATGCGGAGCTACGGCGGAGCGGTCCGGATCGAGCCGCAGACGGCGGAAACGTCCTACCTGCTCAGGGAAACGGCCCACGTCACGGAGAAACAGCGGATCTCCGTCAAGGCGGTCCAATGCATCGAGGCGAACGACCGCATCGTGCTGGACGCCAGCACAACGGCCTGGCACATGGCCGCTCATATGCCTGATATCCCGTTGACCGTGCTGACCAATTCGCTGAAGGTGACGCTTCTGCTGAGCGAGAAAAAAAATATTCATGTCATCAATGCGGGAGGAATGCTGGTTGCCAACTCCTTGTCGTTCGTCGGCCCTTTGACGGAACAATCACTGGACGAGTATTATGTGAACAAAGCGTTTATTTCCTGCCATGGAGTCCATATGGAGCGGGGCATCAGCGAAGCGAATGAGCTTCAGGCCAGAGTGAAGCGCAAGATGATCGGCATTGCCGACGAAGTCTATGTTCTGGCCGACCACAGCAAGTTCGATGTGCAAGCGTTTACGATGATCGGCGGCTGGAACCAGATCCATCATCTGATTACGGATGCCCGGACTCCCGACGAGTACATCGAGAAGCTGGAACGGATGTCCATTCGCGCAATCCGGCTGGAAGAATAGCCGGGCTGCACAATCGCCGGCATTCTGGCACGATCGCCTATATCTTTGGCGCAAACCGCAATGAATCCCGGCGCTTCCGGTATTATCATGGAGGTATAATCCGGAACGGGCGGCAGGTCCGGTTCCGGATACGGGCATCGGAAGCGGGAGGGATGCGCAAAAACAGCCGTAGAAGGATACAGGCCATACGGAACGGGAGTGAGCCAGATGGTCAGAGAATTGCAGAAAGCCCAGTTCATGAAGGACAAAGGAATACCGTTCGCGATTAACCGTACCTTTCATGACCAGCATAACCTTCCGTCCGATCACACGCACGAATTCATCGAACTGGTTTATCTGGTCAGCGGCCGGGCGGATCATGTATTTCAGGGAGAGCGGCATCCGATTCATGCGGGGGATGTGTTCATCATCAACCCCGGCGAAGTCCATACGTACCGGACCGAACCGGGCGAACGCATCGAGATTATCAATTGCATGTTTACCCCGGAATTGATTCACGAGAGCCTGCTCAAGGAACTCGGTGTGTCCCAGTCGATGGATTATTATTACGTACATCCGTTTCTGGATGTCCGGGAGCGCTTCCATCACCGGCTGCGGCTGTCGGGAACGGATTCGGAGCAGGTACTTTGCCTGCTGGAATCAATGATTGCGGAATGGGAAAGCCGGAAGCAGGGGTATTCGACGATCATCAAGCTGCAGATGCTGCAGCTGCTGATGATGCTGTCAAGGTATTACTCAATGAGCCTCTCTTCCCGCAAGAAGCCTTCCCGGACGGGGGAGCATACGCTTCTGGTCCGCCGCATCAACGGGTTCCTGGAAAGGCATTTTGACAAGAAGCTGGCGATTCCCGACATATGTGAACTGTTCAACATCAGCAGCCGCCAACTGCACCGGATTTTCAAGCAGGAGACCGGGCAGACGGTGACGGAACGCATTCATCAGATCCGCATCGACAGGGCCAAGCAGTACCTGGCCGAGGGCAACGACAAGGTGATTCACGTCGCCAACCGGGTCGGTTACGAGGATCCCGCCTTTTTCACCCAATTGTTCCGGCGTAAGGTCGGCTGTTCTCCGGGACAATACCGGGAGCGGCAGGGGTAGCCGGTCATGAGGAAAGGAGGAGAGGGCATTGCAGACGACAGCCGCAGCCAAACCCATACGTTCCGGTAAGAGTCTGTCAGGCAGGGCATTGCTTCTCCGCCGGCTGCTGCCCTACCTGTTTCTGATTCCGGTCTTCGTATCCATGGGCTTGTTCAAGTATTATCCGATGATCACTGCCCTGGTCAAATCGCTCTACGAATGGAACGGGGCCAACGTGAACGAGTTCGTCGGCATGGCCAACTACAGGAGGCTGTTCACGGATTCCGCCTTTTATTCATCGCTGCGCAACATTGTCTATTTTACGGCCGGTTATGCGGCGATTCAGCTGACCTTTCCGTTGCTCGGGGCGGTTCTCGTTTACCACGTGCGGAAAAACCGGCTCCGGGGTTTTTTTCAGACCGCTTTCCTGCTGCCCCTGGTCGTTCCATCGATCATCATATTCCTGTTGTGGAGATGGATCTACGCTTCCAACGGTGTAATCAACACGCTGCTGCAGGGGCTGGGCCTGGAAGCATGGCAGCACGCCTGGCTGGGTGAAAGCGCTACGGCGCTGGGCGCCGTTCTGTTCGTCAATTTTCCCTGGGTTGGAAGCTTGTCGTTCCTGCTGTTTTTGGCCGGGATGACGGCCATCCCGAAGGAACTGTATGAGGTAGGCGCGCTTGAAGGGATGAGCCCGTGGAAACGATTTCGTCTGCTTGAGCTTCCCTTCCTGAAGCCGCAGGTCCGGCTGGTGCTTCTGCTGGCCGTGATTCATCAGATGCAAAGCTTCGAGAACGTGCTGGTGCTGACCAACGGCGGCCCCGGCTTCTCCACTCTGACACCGGCGCTTTATCTGTACAAGAAAGGCTTCGAATACAACGAATTCGGTTACGCTTCCGCCATCGGCACGGTGCTCTTCTTCGTACTGCTTGTTTTCACGCTGCTCATGCAGAAAACTTCCGGAAACGGGCGAATGCCGGAATCGTAAGGAGGGGAATGGATGGTTACCCGCAGGCGAACCGCCGTCCTGCATTATGCGGCGCTGCTGCTGCTGCTTTCATTTACGCTGCTGCCCTATTATATGCTGCTGATCACATCGCTGAAGGATCGCGGGCAGATCGTGCGCGATTTCTGGATTCCGACAGTGCCGTTCCATCTGTTCCATTATGCGGAAGCCTTCCGCCAGGTATGGCCGTACGTTCTTCATTCGGTCGCGATTACGGCCGGTCTGATCGCCTGCGTGCTCATCAACGGCCTGACGGCGGGGTACGCTTTTGCGCGGTTTCAATTCGCCGGCAAACGCCTTTTGTACGCTTTGGTGCTGGCGCTCCTGATGGTCCCCGGGTTCCTGCTGCTGATTCCGCAGTTCATGCTGTTCAAGCAGCTGGGTCTGCTCAACACGCTGTCGGCGCAGTTCCTTGGACCGATGGCCGGGGCGTCCTCGATGGCGGTTCTCCTGGTCCGTACGTTCTTCGAGGGAATCCCCCGGTCGCTGACGGAGGCCGCGGAGATGGAAGGGGCCGGAGATCTGCGCATTCTCGGGCGGATTTTCCTGCCGCTGTCGCTGCCCATCGTGGCGACCGTGGCCGTGATGAACGCGCTGCTCGGCTGGAACAATTACGTATGGCCGCTTGTCGTTACGTCCGACGAAAGCGTCAAGCCCGTCATCCTGGCGCTGTCATCGATCACCGGACCGATGGACGACGTGCAGGGGATTCAGCTCGCCGGTTACGTCTTGGCTTCCCTGCCGCTTGTCGTTCTGTTCCTTGCGTCTACCCGGGCGTTCGTATCCGGCATTACGTCGGGAGCGGTCAAATCTTAACGCAGCAAGTCACTTCACAGGAGGAGATTCAGATGAAAGGTGGAAGGTGGCCGCTTGTGCTGCTGGCGGCCGCGCTGGCGGCGGGGAGCGCCGGCTGCGGATCGAAAGATTCCTCATCCGGAAGCAAGGGGGACGAGAAGGGAACCCGTGAACTGAAAGTCGCCGTGATGCTGGAAACGCAAGGGGACCAGACCGAGATCGACGTCTGGAACGATATCGCCAAAAGCTATATGGAATCGCACCCGGGCACGTCGATCAAGCTGCAGACGCAGTTTTTTCCGGGGGTGGAGCAGCATCGGACCTGGGTCACGACCCAGTTAATCGGTGGGACCGCGCCTGATGTCCTGATGACCCGCTATATCTGGGACCAGGAAGACCTGAAGAAAAACCTGCTTGTCGACCTGACCCCTTATTATAAAAAGGAAACGGCATATTCCGGCGGCAAGACCTGGGAGTCTACCTTCCCGAAAGCGGTGTTGGCCCAGCTTGTCGGGGATAACGGAACCTATGCCAGCGTCCCGACCTATATCAATTCGGTCCGGATCGTCTACAATAAGGATTTGTTTGCCAGGGCCGGCATCAAGGAGATTCCGAAAACCTGGAACGAATTTCTGGATGCCCAGGCCAAGCTGGCTGCGATTCACGTCACGCCGTTCGCGTTTCCGAACACGAAGCCCGGCGATTACAACTACAGCTGGACGACCCGAATCCTCACCGAAGAACTGATTGCCGGCATGTATGACACGCTTGACGTCAACAAGAGCGGATTCGTGGAAGTGAACGAATACGTCCGCGCGGTCGATCAAGGACTGATCGATATCGAAAAATCGCCGTTTCGCGATGTGTTTCCGTTGATCAAGGATTGGAGCCGCTATTGGCAAAAAGGCTATAACGGATTGGATTTCGATTCGTCAACGGACCTGTTCCTGCGCGGCGACGCGGCCATGGTGATGCGCACATCCGGCCAAAGCAAGGTTATCTATGAATCGAAAGCCCGCCAATTCGAGGTGGGGGCGTTTCCTTTGCCTTATTTGACCAAGCAAAACAACCCGTCGGCCTCGGGCAAGCTGATGGAAATCGGGGGCGTCCCGGCCGGAAATCTGGCCATTCCGAAATCCATTGCGCCGGAGAAACTGGATGCGGCCGTAGATTTCCTGGCCTACGTATCCTCGCCGAAAATCCAGGGATTGTTTGGGGATAAACTTTTCCGCACGCCGGCGGTTCAGAACGCGGAGCTGCCGGAACGGCTGAAAGGGTTTTCCTTCGTCGGCGAACAGATGAAGCTGAATATTTACGCCGGCGAGGTGGATAAAAATGTCACCGAGATGAATCAGAAGCTGGGCCAATTGTATTTGGAAGGATCCAAAAGCCTGGACGAATACCTTGGCGAATTGAAGAAGCTGATGGTTGAGGGCGCCAGGCAAAAGATGAAGGAAAACAACTGGTCGAAGGACAACAACTACGGGATCCATTAACTCAATCTGGGAGGGATTGTCGATGGCGTTGAAAGTCGGAATTGTCGGTGTAGGCAATATCGGGAGTATTCATGCGGGCGTGTACAGGGACCACCCGAAAACGGAAATTGTCGCCGTATGCGACATCGTGAAGGAGAAAGCGGATGCGGCCGCGGCCAAATTCGGGGGCCGCGCCTTCTACAGCGTCCGCGAAATGCTGGAAAGCGGCATTCAGCTTGACGCCTGCAGCGTTGCGACCAAAGGCGAGGAGAACGGCGGGGAGCATTTCGCCCCGACCATGGAGCTCTTGAATGCGGGCATCCCGGTACTCGGCGAGAAGCCGATCTCCAACCGGATCGAGGAAGGCGAGCAGATGGTCGCGCTGGCCAGAGAAAAGAGGATTCCGTACGCCATCAATTTGAACCACCGCTTCACTCCGGCCGCCCAAAGGGCCAAGGAATGGGTGGAGGCCGGCCGTCTCGGCAAGCTGCACATGATCAACATGAGAATGTGGATCAACAACCCGGTGGAGACTTCCCCGTGGTTCCACCTTCGCGCCCTTCATCCGCACTCGTTCGACGTGATCCGTTATTTCTGCGGGGATGTCAAGCGGGTGGCCGCATTCATGATGAAAGGGGAGGGAAGGTCTATCTGGTCGAACACCCAGATTATTCTGGAATTCGAAAACGGAGCCATCGGCAATCTGGTCGGCAGCTACGATGCCGGCGCCAGCTACGGTCTGGAGCGCTGCGAGGTCGTTGGTTCCCAGGGACGTTTCGTGCTGGAGGATGCCTGCGAGCATTTGACCTTCTATCCCCGCCGCAGCATTGAGACCGAAACGTACAATTACCTTGGCGGAATGCGTTCCTTCAATGAAACGTTCAAGAGCCGCATCAGCGACTGGATTGAGCAGCTGGATGCCGGCGTGACCTACGACAAAGTCAACGGATCCGGCGAGGATGCGCTGAAGGCGCAGTACATTATCGAAGCCGCCATCCGTTCCTTCGAAACCTCAACGATCGTCGAGCTATAATCCGGCCTTGCGCCAGAGGGGGGAAACGAACATGATCAAATTGGGCATAAATACCGTCCTGTTCAAGGAATTTGATCTGGCCACCGCGGCCAAACATATCAAGGCCTGCGGGTATGACGGCATGGAGCTGGCGGCCATCAGGGGCATGTGCGAGCACCTGGAGCTGGACCGCTGGAAGGAACAGGCTGCGGACATTCGCGCCATTGCCGAAGAGAACGGCCTTGAGCTCCTGTCCATGGAGGTGGCGGCGCTTGATGAAGCAAGACTCCGCCCCGCCTTCGAGGCGGCCCGGGAGCTGGGGATTCCGATCGTCAACGTCGGTCCCGGTGGCAAATCGGACGTCGAGGAAGATCTGGCGAACACGATCGGCAAGCTGACGAGCATGTCGGAGCTGGCGGCGGAGTTCGGGGTATCCCTCTGCGTCAAAGCGCACGTCGGCGGTTCCATCTATAATACGCCGACGACACTGCGGGCGATGGAAGCCGTTGCGAACCCGGCGTTCGGCATTGATATGGACCCGAGCCACATTTTCCGCGCCAACGAAAATCCCGAGGATGCCCTCCCGCAGGTCATCGGCCGGGTCAAGCACATCCATATCCGCGACTGCAAGGGCCGCCAGGCCGGTCCGGGTCCGATTGAAGCCCAGGCTTGCGGACGCGGGGAGATCAACCTGCATGCCTACTGCAAGGTATTGGCGGACAGCGGATACAACGGGCCGGTCTGTCTCGAGGTCATTGGCGCCAAAGGACACTCGCTAGCCCAGGTATCCATCGTGGCGGCGGAAAGCTACGGTTATTTGAACGCCGTTTTCCGTTCGCTGGGCGCAAGATAATCGATTATCGGGCAAAGGAGAGATCCGCGATGGCACAAAAACGGCCGAATTTGTTATTGCTGGGCATCGACAGCCTGCGCAGGGACCATATGAGCGCGTACGGCTATCATCGCCTCACGACACCTCATATTGATCGCTTCAGCCGGGAGGGCGTCCTGTTCGAACAGCATTTTTCGCCGAGTATTCCGACGACCCCGGGCTACGCCTCCATGCTGACCGGCATGGACTGCTTCGGAACGGACGTGGTGGCGCTTCGCCACAGCGGCGGGCTGGGCGGCCATGTGACCACACTGGCGGAAGTTCTGGAGCGGGAAGGATACAACACGACCTGCATCGGGTTCACGGGCAACCCCTCTTCCCGCGGCTTCCAGAAATACCTGAACTACGAAGGATGGGGCCCGGACGAGTCGGGCAGAAGCCCGAAGGCGGAAAATTTGAACCGGGCGGCCATTCCCGAACTGAAACGTCTGGCCGGGGAGGAAAAGCCGTTCTTCCTCTTTCTGCGCCACATGGATCCGCATTCGCCGTACTTGCCGCCGAAGCCGTTCGAGCGCATGTTCTATGACGGCAACGAATGCGATCCGGACAATCATTCGCTGGATGCGCTGTACGAATTCAAGCCGTTTGTCGATTATTTCCGCTCGTGGTTCCCGGAAGGCTGCACGGACAGTGAATACATCGACGCCCAGTATGACGGGGCGATCGCCTACATGGATGCGGCGATCCAGACGATTTTCACCTCGCTTGCGAAGCTTGGAATCGAAGAAGAAACGCTTGTGGTCGTCACCTCGGACCATGGCGAGACACTGAACGAGCATGATTGCTATTACGACCATCACGGGCTGTACGAAACGAACCTGCGCATTCCCCTGATTCTCCGCTTCCCCGGAAAGCTGCCGGCCGGCAAGCGGGTGAAGAGCATGACGCAAATCAAGGACGTTATGCCGACGATCCTCGAACTGCTCGGTATTGACAGCGGGATCCGGTTCGACGGACGCAGCCTGTTGCCCCTGGTAACCGGCGAAGGAGAGTACACTCCCGAAAGCGAGATGTACATCACCGAATGCACCTGGATGCGCAAGCACGGCTGGCGCACGCCGGAATGGAAGTTGATCGTCGCCCTGGAGCCGGATTTCCACTTCAAGCCGGAGATTGAGCTGTACAATTTGATCCGCGATCCGGAGGAACTGCACAATGTGGCCGAACAGGAACCGGAAATCGTTCGGTTGCTCAGGTCCCGACTGGAAGCGCATGTGGCCAGACGGGAGCGGGAAACAGGCCGCAAAAATCCGATGGAAGTGAATCTGAACTGGCATGGATTGGGCGTCGGCCCTTTCAAAACGTCGCAGCAGGCCTACGACTCCCTGCATATCGGATCTCCCAAAACGGCACAGTCCCTGCAGGCCAAAGACGTCAAGAAGGAACCGGAAGGAAAGGAAAAGGAAGAGGAACAAACTTCCGCCTAATATTCCCAGGACTGTCCAGGTTACAAGCTTGGCAGGGACATGCCGGGAAACCATTTTCATATTTCAGGGGCAAATCGGGGGAAAACCAGTTTTCCTCCGATTTTCGCCGCATGGGGGAGGAGTTGCGGAATGAAAGTTGCGGTTGTCGGCGCGGGCCACATCGGCCGCATCCATTGTCGCTGCTACAGCGAGCATCCGGATACGGAGCTGGTTGCCGTATGCGATCTGAGTACCGCCCTTGCGGATCAGGTCGCGGCTGAATTCAAGGTCAAAGCCTATTACGATCTCGAGACTTTGCTGGAACGGGAAAATCCCGATATCGTCAGTGTCGCCACCGGGGGATTCGAGAACGGCTCGCATCACTATCAACCGGTGATGGCGGCGATCGCCGCCGGCAAGGATGTTCTAGTCGAGAAACCGATTTCCAACAACATCGAGGAAGCGCGGGATATGGTCCGTTTTGCCCGGGAGAAACAGGTCCGTTTCTGCTGCAACCTGAATCACAGGTTTACGCCGGCGGCGCGAAAGGCGAAGGAATGGCTGGAGGCCGGGGACTTGGGTGATCTTCTGTTCATCAACATGAAACTGACGATCGGCAATCCGAACGAAACGAGCCCGTGGATTCACCTTCGCGCCCTGCACCCGCATTCGTTCGACGTCATCCGCTATTTTGCCGGAGATATCCGGCGGGTGCAGTCGTTTTTGACTAAAGCTCCGGGAAGAAGCGTCTGGTCCACCGCTTCGATTAATTTGGAGTTCGCTTCCGGCGCCGTAGGGCATTTGACGGGAAGCTACGACATGTTCGGGGGCCATCCGATCGAAGCGTGCGAAGTGGCGGGGAACAAAGGAAGATTCGTTCTGGACAATGTTTACGAATCGCTGACCTACTACCCGCATCGCCAGGAAGAACTGAAGGTGTATCGCAACTCGATTATGAACGGCATGCGCGGATTTAACGACACGTTCAGGAACCGGATCAGCGCTTTCGTACAGCAGGTGATGGAGGGGACGGCGCCGGAGAAGATGGAGGCGTCGGGAGCGGATGCCCTGGCGGTTCAGGAGATGATCGAGGCAGCGATCCGTTCCCACGAGAACGGAGGGGTGCCGGTCGAGGTGCCCCAGCCGGCCGTCTAGGAACCGAAGGAGGACAACATGAAGCAGACCGATGGATTGGTGCTCTGGTTTACCGGATTATCCGGTGCCGGAAAGACGACGACGGCCCGAGCTCTCCTGCAGGAGCTGCTCGAGGCGGGGGAGAAGGTCGAACTGCTGGACGGGGACGAACTGCGGGCGACCGTATGCAAGGGGCTTGGCTTCAGCCGTGAGGATCGGCTGGAAAATATCCGGCGGATCGTCTATCTCAGCAAGCTTCTTTCACGGAACGGCATTACCGTCATGGTCTCGGCAATTACTCCCTACCGGGAGATGCGGGAGTATGCCCGCAAAGAACTGCCGGGGTATGTGGAGATTTTCGTCGACTGTCCGCTGGAAGAATGCGAACGACGGGATGTCAAGGGCCTTTACGCCAAAGCGCGGAAAGCGGAACTGAGTCATTTTACAGGGATTGGCGATCCCTATGAGGTTCCCGAGCAGCCGGATATCATTATCCGCACTCACGTGGACGATGTGGATAGCAATGTTTCGCTCATTCTGGATTACATTTCGGCAAAAACCGGAAGGGGGACTCCTTCGTGAACATCCTGCTTGTGTCCCTGGACACGCTGCGGGCATCGCGGCTGGGCTGTTACGGTTATTCCAAGCCGACGTCGCCCTATTTGGACAAAATCGCCGGTGAAGGGGTCCTGTTTGAACGGGCGTATGCCACAGATATTCCGACGGAAGCGGCCCATACCTCAATTTTTACGGGCAAAATCGGCCTGAACACCGGAATCGTCTCCCACGGCTCGACGCTTACCCAGCTGCCCAAGAAGGAAGTCTGGCTGCCGACCCTGCTCCGCGGCCACGGCTGGACAACAGCCGCGGTAGATAATTTGTATCAGCTGAAGGAATGGTTTGCCCGCGGTTACCGGTATTACATCAACTCCGCGGGCGGGCAGCGGCACATTGACGGGAAAACGGTGAACGAGCTGGCATTTCCGTGGATTCGGGAGCATAAGAAGGAGAACTTTTTCCTGTTTCTCCACTACTGGGATCCGCATACGCCATATTTGCCTCCGAAGGAGTATATCCCGGAATTTTATCCTCCCGACCGGGATCCGTTCGACCCGGCCAACCGCAGCATGGATGCCGCCTACAATCATGCGGCATACCCGTTCTTCAAGCATCACCATTACGACAAACTGGGACCCGTTACGGATGCCGAATACCTGAACGCCTTATACGATGCGGAGGTCCGTTATCTGGACGACCGCCTGCGGGAGCTTGATGAATTGCTGATCCGGGAAGGGCTGTATGAGGACACGCTGCTCATTCTGTTCGGGGATCACGGGGAAAGCCTGACCGAGCATGACATTTATTGGGATCATTGCGGGCTCTATGAAACCACGGTCCATGTTCCGTTATTGATGAGGTGGCCGGGAAACATTCCGGCCGGGCGGCGGGTCGGCGGACTGGTGCAGCAGCCGGATCTCATGCCGACGATCCTGGAGGCGGCGGGCATAGAACCGCCGCAGGGACTGGATGGACGAAGTTTGTGGCCGTCGCTGACCGGCAAGGAAGACGGTACCCGCGACCGGGTTTACTTAAGCGAATGCGCCTGGCAGGCCAGCCGCGGCATTGTGACAAGGGACTGCAAGTTCATCCGCACCGCAGATTCCGGGCCTTTCAACCGGCCCGGGCGTGAGCTGTACGATCTCCGCTCCGACCCGGAGGAAACGGTCAATCATGCGGAACGTCTGCCCCAGCTTGCCGACCGGATGGAAAGCGAGCTGGACGAATGGGTCCGGCGCACCCTGAACGGCCGCGAAGATCCGATGGAGGTGCAGCTGAAGGTCGGGCTTCCCTTCCGCAACCGGATTCACGAGATTTTGCTGCAGTACGGGCTTTCCTGGGCGGATTGGATTCACGACCCGCGGCGGGACCGTTTTGACCGGGCCGCGGCCCTGCGGAGAACAGGGAGGTGAGAACCGTGGTCCAAAAACCCAATGTGCTCCTGATCATCGCGGATCAGCTGAGGTACGATTGCCTCGGCTTCAGCGGCATGGCCCCCGTCCGGACCCCGTGTCTGGACCGGCTCGCTTCCGAGGGAATGTGGTTCGGGCGGGCCTTCAACCATATTCCGGTCTGCGGTCCGGCCCGACAATCCCTTGTCTGCGGGCAGCGTCCGGAAACCTTCGGAGGGCTCTGGAACTATTCACTCGGCCTGAAGGTCGGCTCCCTTCAGCCGGAGGCGTATTCCTGGGCCCGCTCGCTGAAGGAGGCCGGTTACCGCAACGGCTATATCGGCAAGTGGGATGTGAACCCGTCCGCCGATCCCACGTTGTTCGGCTACGATGAATACGTAGACAGCGACAAGCAGTATAACGCTTTCATTCGGGAAAACTATCCGGATCTGCAATACATGAACGGCGCTTTCGGGGAAACGGATCCGCTCCCACTGCAGGATACCCGCACCCATCAGACGGCCCGTTTGGCCGCGGAGATGCTGCAAACGCTCCACGAGGCGGGTTCGCCATGGCATTTGCGGGTCAACTTCCACGAGCCGCATTTGCCCTGCCGGCCGGCTGGGGAATTCGCCGCCATGTATCGGCCGGAGGAGGTGCCCGAATGGGGCAGCTTCCGGGAAACGTTCGCCGGCAAGCCGTATATTCAGCGGCAGCAGTTGCTCAACTGGGGGATCGAGAATTACACCTGGAAGGAATGGGCCCCGATCGTGGCCCGCTACTTCGGAATCATCAGCCAGCTCGACGATGCGGTGGGCCGCCTATTGCAGCGGCTGGAAGAGCTGGGGATGGCGGAGGATACGCTGGTCGTGTTCACGTCCGATCACGGAGATCTGTGCGGAGGCCACCGGATGTTCGACAAGCACTATATCCTGTATGAAGATGTCGTGAAGGTGCCCATGATCGTGCGCTGGCCCACGGCAATTCCGGAGGGGACACGCTGCGACCGTTTTGTGTACAATCTGCTTGACCTTCCCCCGACTCTATTGGAGCTTTGCGGGGCTGCCGCGCCGGAAAACCACCGGTTTCACGGGGAATCTCTGGTCCCGCTCCTCTTCGGAGATTCTCCGCGAAGCTGGCGTGAAGAAGTCGTTGCCACATATAACGGCCAGCAGTTCGGGCTGTATACCCAGCGGATGATCCGAACGGACCGGTGGAAGTATATCTGGAATCATACCGACGTGGATGAGCTTTACGACCTCGAGGCGGATCCGCACGAGCTGCACAACGTGGCGGGACATCCCCTGAGCCGCGAAGTGCTTCAGGATCTGCGCCGAAGGCTGTACGAGATCCTGCTGCGGGATGGGGACGGCCTGGTACGCAACTCGTGGATGAAGGCCCAGCTTCTGGAAGGACGGAAGTTGTAGGGAAGCGGATCGCTTCTTTCGCAAACATGTTCCGTGCGGCGATTCGCCAGACCTGCTTGAGTGGAGGAGTTCCTTCCCGTCCGACTGACCCGAAACCCGCCCCGGACGATGGGGCGGGTTGCTTTTGGCGGCGTCAACCGCTTTGTTTCAGCGGAAAAAGCGCGGAATCCCACTTTCGATTCCGCGCCATACTGATTTCTTTAATGCTTACTTCTCACGAACCAGCTTCGTGACCCGCCCGTCGGAGATCCATTCCACTACATAGACGTCTCCCCGGGAATCGACGCATACCCCGTGCGGGGAGCTGAATTTGTCCGGCCGGTAATACGATTTGGGCAGATTGGGCCACCCCTTTTGCTTATAGGCCTGCTGATCTTCGCCAAGATGCGTGATCAGCCGGTCCTCTCCGTCCAGAATCGTTACCCTGCTGTTCAGGTCGGGGATGTAGACCTCGTCTCCATGAAAATAAAAGCCGCAGGGAAGATCCAGGTCGTGTTCCACGAACCGCTTGTGCTCGCCTTCCAGGGTGAACACCTGAATCCGGTGGTTCCGGCGGTCCGCCACGTACAGCTCGGGCTCGGCCGAACGGGGGTTCAGCGAAATACCGTGAGGTTCGATGACCTGTCCCGGCCCGGAGCCGCGGCCGCCCCAACTGCGAATGTATACGCCTTTGGCATTGAACTGATGGATATAGTACTGCCCGTAACCGTCCGAAACATAAATATCGCCGTTCGGCGCCACACAGACGTCCGTCGGAACGTACTTGCGCTCTTCATCATAGAGGTCCGGCCGGTCCGGCTGTCCCACCTCGAGGAGCACCTCGCCGTCCAGCGTCGTTTTGACCATCAGCTTGCGTTTCGTATCGGCGAAATACAGGGATTCCCTGCCGTCCGCTTCCCGATGCAGATAAAAGCCGTGAGCGCCGCCCTCGAATTCCTCTCCCCAGGAAGTAAGAAACTTGCCGTCCCGGTCAAAGACGACGACAGACGGCTTGCCGGTATGGTGAATGTAGACCCGATCCTCGGAATCCACGCATACCCCGTGCGTATATCCGTACCGCATGCCCTCCGGCAGCGTGCCCCAGCCCTCCGCCACCCGATAGGAGTGCGTACGGTTTCCTACCGTCCATTGCTTCGCCATATAAACCCTCCTTTGTTATGTATTCCGCTCTCTATTGTACTATGTCCAACGCGCGAATCGTGTCGAAAAAGCATGTAATTTTATTGGACGCAGACCCGGCAACACCGGGTTAAAATTCCAGGTTCCGTCTGCGAAACTCGCCGGGAGTCCAGCCGGTGACGGCTTTGAAATTCCGGCAAAAATAGTGGACGCTGGAATAACCGAGCCGGGACGCGACCGCCTCGATCGATTTCTCGCGCAGCAGCAGCAGCTGTGCCTGCTTGATCCGTTCCAGGATCAGGTAGCGCTTGGGCGTGTAGCCGGTCGCTTCGCGAAAGAGGGAAGCGAAATACGTGGGGTGGTAGCCGGCGATTGCCGCCAGCTCCGGGGTCGACCAGTCTTTGGCCGGCTGTTTGCGGATCGCCTCCACTGCGGCGGCGATTTTTCCGCGTTCGTTGGCGGCTCTGAACCGCTTGTCGATCTGAAACCGCAGAAGGGTGGCCAGCAGCTGGAGCATGTAGCCGCGCAGCACGGCAGCAAAGCCCGGCTCCCGGTAAAGAAATTCCCGGGCGATCCGCTGAAACAGACCGTCCAGGCCCTCGACCCGAAACAAGTTCCACATTTCTACGGCACCGTGTCCTTCCACCGTAATCGTATACGCGCGCGCCGGCATGTCCAGCTGCCGCTCGCTGCAGCTACGGATCAGCGGCACCGGGTGAACCGGTTCCGGAGAAGGGGCATCCCAGCTGAAATGAATGCTGGACAAGGTAAGCGGCGAATCGGGGGATGCGGCCAGGCGATGGGGGGAATCCGATCCGTAGAAAATACAATGGCCCGAAGAAAGCTCCAGCCGTTTTCCGGCCATTTCAAAGGAGGCTTTCCCCGAAACGATATAGATCAGCTGGCAATCGGGAATCGTTCGCGGGCCCCACTGCATACCCGGCGGGGCCGTAAAATAATTGGCAAAGTTTACAGTCGGACGGATGCTTCCGAGCATCCCGACATCCAGCGTCCGGCTTGACAGACTCGGCATGGGGGTTCCTCCTCGGCCTGTTTTCGAGTGTCCCCATTTTCCCACGAAATCTGGGAAAAGTGCAACATTTTCTGGAAAAATTCCAACGACTTCACGTAATCCTGCTGGTAAGATGCAAATGTGAAGAGGCAAGCGCTGTATCATCCAAAACATGCGGGAGGAGAGAACAGAAATGCTGACGGAAGAACAAATCAGGCAATTTGACGAAGTCGGATTTCTCAAGGGCGATGTGGTTCTTTCGGACGATGAAGTAGAGAGGCTTCGCGTCGAACTGGACATGGTCATGGAAGGAAAAACCGTCAAAAAGCCGGTATTGAACCGCAACATGCTGGACAATTCCCACTATGGAATGAACATTACGAAAAAAGAAACCGTGGTGCAGATTGTCAACATCTGGATGGCCAGCGAAGCCTTCCTTGAACATGCCAAAAATCGCACCCTCTGCGAAGAGGTGGCCCAGCTTTGCCGCACCGATACCCTGCGAATCTGGCATGACCAGATTCAATACAAGCCGCCGGTCACGGGAGGGCCGACTCACTGGCATCAGGATCATCCGCTGTGGCCGCTCATCCAGCCGGCCGATCTGGTCAGCGCCTGGGTGGCCTTGGACGACGCCACCGTGGAGAACGGATGCATGTGGATGGTGCCGGGAAGCCATAAATGGGGCAATCAGCAAGCCTACTTAAGCAGCGATGAAAACTTTATGCCTTTTCATAAAAAGCCGGAATTGCTTCCGGAGGGGGCTTATGTGGAAGCGGTGCCGTTCGAAATCAAGAAAGGACAGGTGGGCTACCATCACTGCCTGACCTGGCACGGAAGCCCGCATAACCGATCGGAGCGGAAGCGGCGGGCGATCGCCGTTCACTATATGCCCGGGCATATCGTTTTCTCCCCGACCGGCAAGCACCCGATGGAGCCGTATATTGAGGTAAAACCGGGTGAAGTGCTGGCCGGAGAGGGGTTCCCGGTTGTCTACCAAAAATAATCCGGCGGCGTATGAAAGAAGTGAAGCAGTCCCTGAAAGGGGCTGTTTTTGTTTTTTAAGTTGACATAATAATAATTCCGTAAACTCCTGTCTGGGGCCGGATCGGTAAAATAAGCCCGTGGAAATTGCAGTTTGAGCGGAAAACAGCCGGTAAAGCGATTCGGGCCAAATCCAACAAATAAAACAAAGTTTGGGGAGATGGGCAAGACAAAGCATAGTCGTGGGAAAGCGTTTGCAATAAAATGAATAGAAAACTATCGATTGTCCAGCAAAGGGGTGTAACTTGCGGCATGAAAAAAACGGGTTGTGCTTTAATGTCCATTGCGCTGCTGACGGCCATCCTGTCGGGCTGCGGCGGTTCATCGCCGGCCTCCGGGACGGACGAAGCCGGGAGCAAGGAAGAACCTGATCGTCCGGTTGTACTGAATGTAACTTCCCGGGCCGGGTTGACGACCGATCAGTTCAACGACCTGTACGGGAAATACTTGACCAAGAAATTCCCCAATTATACGTTCAATTTCACCCAGCAACGGGGAAGCAAAATCCTGACCCAGGATATGGTTGCGGCCGGAACCCCGATCGATCTCATGTTCGAGTCGCTGTCCAGTCTGATTGACGGAGTGATCGAGCCGGGGCTGGGCTATGATATCTCCGAACTCGCCAAGAAAGAGAATGTGGATTTGAACCGTTTCGAACCGGCCGCTCTCGATGCGATGAAGGCCATGACGGGAGGCAAGCTGTTCGGGCTTCCCGGTTCCATGCAAGTCATGGTGCTGACGTATAATAAAACCGTATTCGACAAATTCGGCGTCGATTATCCGAAGGACGGGATGACCTGGGATGAAGTGTTCGAGCTGGCCAACAAATTAAGCCGGGTACAGGACGGCGCCCAATACCTGGGGCTGGTGGCTTCCACCAGTCACGTGCTGAAGCTCAGCCCGTTCTCTCTCCCTTACGTGGACGTCAAAACGAATCAATCCACGTTCGGCGACGATAAATGGAAAACCATCCTCGGCACCATCTTCAAGGGGGAAGGGCGGGAGCCGGGCTTTGCGGACGTCGTCAAGAACAACAAGAACCGCCTGCCGGGCATGGATGAATTTATCAAAAACCAAAACATCGGCATGTGGGTGTTCTTCACCGATACGTCCTTCTTCCCCGGCATGGAAAAGATGGACTGGGATATGGTTTCTATTCCCAAGTATAAAGAATTGCCGAATTACGGTACCCAGGCATACCCGAATTATATCTGCATCTCCGGCACGAGCAAGGAAAAAGAGGCGGCGATGAAAGTGCTGGCTTACCTGACTTCGGAGGAATTCCAGATGAAACTGTCCAGGGCGGGAACGGTCAGTTCCCTGCGGACCGAAAGTGTGAAGAAGGCGCTTGGCGCCGACTTTCCGAAAAAGGTGAACTGGGGAGCCGTATACTATAGTCCGTTTGCCCCATCGCCAGCCAAAGGACCGTATGAGAATCTTGCGGAAAAAGCATTGTCCAATCAGATTCCGGCAATCGTGACCGGAGAGATCGACGTGAACACGGCGCTGCGCACGGCGCAGGATGAGGCGGACAAAGCCATCAAGGCCGCCGCCGCAAAGTAGGGAAAACGGGGACCGCCGGAGCAGATACGGCGGTTTTTTCCTTCCTCCAACCGGACCGAAGGCAAAAAATGCAAAAAATGCCGACGATTGAACATGCACGGGTAAAGAAAAAACCATCCTTTAAAAGGTAAGATGTGAGCGTTCACAATCGAAAGGGCGTCACACTGTCAGGAGCCTAGCGGTGGAATGTCAAGGGGTTGATCAATGAAAATTGGAAAGAAACTTGAGAAAAATCTGTTTTGAGCCTAAAAAAGGCAATACGAAACCTGACCCAGCCAATAGACGGAATTTTCAGAC
>Ga0310828_1000871_pt1 | contig 23127 bp, 17 predicted proteins | sample WT_ome_3_FD_202242 | JGI IMG/M metagenome (GOLD analysis project Ga0310828, IMG submission 202242) | Sorghum-adapted microbial communities enriched on wild type (WT) sorghum from Joint BioEnergy Institute, Emeryville, California, United... ... | reverse complement strand
AAACCCACTATCTGCATACGGGAAGCGGCGCTTCCTTTTGGGAAGGCTTCGGTGACTTTCTGATCGAACATTATGACGTGGATGAGGATACGTGGCTGGTCGTCAATGGGGATGGAGCGGAATGGATCGGGGAATGCGCGTCCTACTTTCATCGCTGCATCTACACGCTCGATCGCTTTCATGTTGCACGGGATTTGAAACACTATTTACGCGACCTTCCCACGCATTGGAAAGCGGCGAGCCGGGCGCTGGCGGCGTATGATCCGCAAGCGTTGTTCGCTGCAATCGACGCCGTTCCGGATGATCACATCCGCGAAGATCGCCGCGAGAATTGGGAACGATTCAAAGCCTTTTTGCGCCGCCATGAAAAGCATCTCCTCGATTACCGTAAGGTACTCGAAGCAAACGGGTTGGATCCGGCAGGGATGCGTCCGATGGGAAGCGCAGAATCCCAAATGCGGGTATTTGCGAAGCGAACGAAGCGCGGCGGATACAGCTGGAGTGTACGAGGTGTGCAAGCGATGCTGCGATCGATCATCATCCGCAGGGAAGGACGTACAGAGTTACCGGAAGGCAGACAGATTGAATCAACGGACAAGCAGCAAGCGGGGCCCCCATTCCGCATTCAGCAAATGTTCAAGAAGCCCAAAGCGTTCACGACAGGCGTCATCAACGGGATGTTGCGAACGCTCCACACTTCGAAACAGAACAGTCCGTTGGGGATGGCATTGAAGGGATTGCGCGGATGAGACCAGGATGGTCATCCATAGCGAGGAAAGAAGAAATTAAAGCGCTGCCAAGATTGAAGCTGAAGCATAGATTTCACCAATCTCAGATTTCTGCCCACAATTGCTTGACACACACTTTCTTCCCCCAGCATTTGACATCATTTATAAATAAACGTTATAATTATACCAAGCTTAATTCTCGGCCTACAGCCGGGAAGCGGGGGAACCACTTTCTGGGGCGAATCGGCCTTGTCGCCGAAGGGGACCATCTTCCCAAGCCCGTCAGCTAACCTCGTCTGCAGTAGATGGGTCAACAGCTAACTTTCGATAGAGATGATGGCCCTATTGCTGAGAATAGGGCCTTTTTGTGTCCTGAGGAAGCGGCTGTTATCACGTACGAGCACTCATCCACTAATCCTCCAGCTGTCATCATCAACGAAACTTCCATCTTCAGAACGCAAGGCACTATGCCCCTTCAACTCATCACCCTTCGATAGCGCCGCAAGACGATTAGACCTCATCTCTTCGAAAGTTTCACTGGCCGGTCTACTACTTCACGAATTCAATAAGGAGGTAGTATGAAATGGCTCAGCCGAAGTACATCACCAACATCAACAAGGTGGACGGTCTCTCACCCGAGGAGAAGAACCGACTCAGACCGATCACGGAGAAGTATGTGTTCCGTGTCAATGACTACTATCTGAAGTTGATCAACTGGGATGATCCGAACGATCCGATCCGCAAGCTCGTCATCCCCAATGAAGGCGAACTTCGGGAGTATGGCCGATGGGACGCATCCGATGAGGATACGAATTACGTCGTTCCCGGGTGCCAGCATAAGTACCGTACGACCGCACTCCTGATCGTCTCAGAAGTATGCGGCGCATACTGCAGGTATTGCTTCCGCAAGCGGCTGTTCCGCGCCGATGTGAAGGAAGCGATGTCCGATGTGCGTCCAGGCATCGAGTACATCCGCCAGCATCCGGAGATCAACAATGTGCTTCTCACCGGAGGCGACAGTTTGATCCTGGCGACGAGCAAGCTGCGGATGATCATCGAGGAGCTTCGCGCCATCGATCATGTGAACATCATCCGCCTGGGATCGAAGCTTCCGGTATTCAATCCGATGCGCATCTATGAAGATCAGGAGCTGCTGGACCTCCTGCGCGAGAACTCCACTGCAGAGAAGCGCATCTATGTGATGGCCCACATCAATCATCCGCGCGAGATCACCGACGAGGCTCGTCGAGCCTTCGAAGCGCTGCATCAGGCTGGCGTGATCGTCGTTAATCAGACGCCGGTGCTGCGCGGCATCAACGACGATCCCGTTGTGCTGGGCGAACTGCTCGACAAGCTGTCCGCAGCAGGTGTGACGCCTTACTACTTCTTCGTCAACCGCCCGGTCGCCGGCAATCATGAATTCGTCCTGCCGCTAAAGGACGTCTATCGCATCGTAGAAGAAGCGAAGGCGAGAACCTCCGGCCTCGGCAAGCGCGTTCGCCTCTCGATGAGCCATACATCCGGCAAGATCGAGATTCTGGCGATCGAGAACGGCAAAGCCTATCTGAAATATCACCAATCACGCGACGACGAATACGGCAAATTCATGATCCTCGACTGCCCGGACAACGCCACCTGGTTCGACGATCTGCCCGGCAGCGAGAAGATGTGGAAGCGTCCGAAGAAGAAGACGGACGCCGTCGTCTCCGTCAATGAACTGCCCGACTCCCCTATGGTTGCGGGACGCTGATGAAATCAGAAGAAGCCGATTGCCTCTCCTCAGGCAATCGGCTTCTTCTCTTAACCCTTCATCGCGCCAGCCGTCATGCCGCTGACGATAAAACGCTGTGCGAAGACATACAGGATGATGACAGGCAGCGACGTAAGCACCAGATCGGCGAAGATCAGATTCCACTCGCGGCTGTACATCCCATAGAAATTGTAGACAGACAGCGGCATCGTCCATTTGGAACTGTCCGGCAGGAAGTACAGCGGGATGGAAATATCATTCCATACGCCCATGAACACCATGATGGCAACCGTGGCATTGACCGGCAGCAAGAGCGGTGTCACGATCTTGAGATACACCTGGAAGATGTTCGCTCCTTCGATGAAAGCCGCCTCATCCAGCGCCTTCGGCAGAGACTTCACGAATCCGGTGTACAGGAAGATGCTGAATGCCGTGTTCAGCGCGGCATAGACGAAGACGACGCTGGTGATGCTGCCGTAGAAACCGAACCATTGGACAACGCGGATCGTCGTAATCGTCGACATCGGTGCGATCAGCCCCATGAAGAAGAACAGGTACAGGAAGTTCGACAGCTTGCTCTCCCGCCGCGCCAGGATAAAGGCAGCCGCCGATGAGGTGACGATGTTGACGAGACAGGAGATCACCGTTATGACGATCCCGTTGAGAAATGCCCTGCCCAGCCCGCCTTTTTCGAAGACTGTCAGGTAATTGCTGAACTGCCATTTCTCCGGCAACTGGATGCGAAACTGCATCACTTCCACGCTGTTCATGAAAGAGCCGAGAAACATGAGCAACAGCGGGACAACGATCACAAGAGCCAACAGGATGAGCAGAATCTCTACGACCAGATGATACAGGAACGACCTTGCTCGGATGCTCATTATTCCGCCACCTCCTTGCGTCTCATGAAGATGATCAGCGGCACTGCGATGATCGCCACGCAGACGAACAGCAAGGTGTTGACTGCCGTTCCAAGCCCCCAGTTCCCTTCGCCAAATGCGCGGAGAATGATCGTCCCGACAACCTGCGATGCATTGCCCGGACCGCCGCCCGTCAGCACATACACCTCTGAGAACACCTTAAGTCCACCGATCAACGTCAGCATCAGGTTAATATTCAAGGCAGGCAGCAGCAGCGGCAACGTGATGTTCCAGAAGCTCCGCCAGCCGCTGGCGCCATCGATCTTGGCCGCTTCATAGTATTCCTTCGATATCCCCTGCAGACCGGCCAGATAGATCGTCATCTGGAAGCCGGCACCTTGCCAGATCGCCACTGCCGAGATCGTCCAGATCACGATCGATGGATTGGTGAGCCATGCTTGGGCGAGCGATTCAAACCCGAGCCACTCGAACAGACCGTTCAGCATCCCTTCTGTACGCAGGATCGGGGTGAAGACGATGCTGATCACGAGGATGCTCAGGATCGATGGCGTAAAATAGATCGCACGCAGCAGATTGCGCGTCTTCAGCTTCATATTCAGACCGAGCGCCAGGAGCAGGCCGAGCACATTTTTGCCGATGACCGTCACAACCGCGAAGATCAAGGTGTTCTTGATCGCGAGCAACAGGATTTTGTCGGAGAAGATGCGCTCGAAGTTTGCCCAGCCGATGAACTGGATCGTTGTGCGATCGAGCCGCCAATCGGTGAAGGAATAGTAGAAGCCGATCAATGCCGGAAACGCGAAGAAGATGAAATACACCAGCAACGCGGGCAAGACAAGGTAATATGGATACATGCTTTTGGATTTGTGCATTATTTCACCCCTTCTGGATAAAGAGCAGCCGCCGAATCTTCGGCGGCCTTATATTTGTCAGGCTATGACCTGGAACCGGCTCAGAAGCCTTCCGCACCTTTGTCCTTCATCAGTTCTTGGAACTTCTCATTCCAGTTGGCCAGGGCTTCCTTAGGCGTGATCATGCCTGTGAACTGATCCTGCAGATTCCGATACCATTCGTTCTGATCGACGATCATGTGTGCGTCCATCGTCAGGGTCACTTTCTTCGGCGTGATATAGTTGTCGATGATCTCCTGCTTGTACTCAGGCTGCTCTGGCGTCGTGACGTCGCTCAGATTGGATACATAGCTCTCGGCGTCGACGATTCGCTGCGCAATCTCCGGAGAAGCGATGAATTCCAGATACTTCTTGGCTTCCTCGATATGCTTCGACTTCTTCGGGATGAACAGCTGACCGCCCAATGGGCTTGCGCCAATCGATGGATCTTCGGCGTAAGGAATCGCGAACAATCCGATGTTCATCGACGGATCTTGACTCGTGATATTCTGGATGAGCCAGTCACCCATAAACATCATGGCTACTTCTTTGCTCAAGAACTTACCCACGGCCATGTCGTAGCTATCGGCCAAGACGTCGGCATTGGTGTACCCGAGCTTGTAGATTTGGTATTGCTGTTCGAGGATTTCTTCAAAGGCTGGGATGTCCGTCCATTGCTTCTTGTTCGAGTTCAGATCATCAAACAGTGTCGGGTCGTTCTTCGCTGCCCAATCCGCAAACGCTGCTGCCGGCCAGATGTTCGCCGCCCAAGCGTCCTTGTATGGCATGAATACCGGCGTGTAACCCGCTGCCTTGATCGCTTCACATACGGCCAGGAACTCCTCATAGTTCTTCGGGATCGAGAGGCCCAGTTCCTCGAAGATATCCTTGTTATACACAACGCCCTGCATGCCGGTATCCTGGCTCACATGGAATCCATAGATGTGACCGAATGCCGAGAGAACATCCGGGTTCTGAATGCGGCTGACCCAAGGTTCGTTGTCGAGAATTTCGAAGTTGCGCTCCAGATTCAGGTCGGTTACCGCACTGGCCAGGTTGTACTGGATCAGGTCCGGCACTTCGTCAACGGCCAGCTTCGTTTGCAGCACGGTAGTCGATTGCTCTGCCGGGATCAGCTGCAGGTTGATCTTGATGCCTGTCTCTTGTTCGAATTCTTCGATCAGCCAATCGGCGATAAACGGTGAGTCTTGCGAGCTCTTGGAGATGGCAAGTTCCAGTGTGACCTTCGAGCTTCCGCCGGACGTTTGCCCGCCTTCGTTGTCCGTGTTCTTGGCCGTACCGCAAGCTGCCAGCGACAGCGCCAGCGTACCAGCAAGAAGGCCCAGTGTCATCGATTTTAATCTGCGTCTCATCACATTTTCCCCCTTAGTGGTGATGCTTAAATGCTTAATGATGCTTGGTTCTCATTATAGGTGCTGAATCCGGCGGGGTACATGTTTGTGCTTTACACTTGATGTGTAATATTCTGAACTCATGCTGAACTCATGCTGAACTCATGATGGTCTTTATTTCGCCCGCCGATCTTCACTGTGTTATAGTATGGACATGACAAGCTGTCATCAGAGAAAGAAGTGGAACATGAGATGGTTGCTTTCCGCAAGAGACAGATGAGCCTGCAAGCAAGACTGATCTTACGCTTCCTCGTGCTGTTGATCTTCGTCGTATGCTGCTTCCTGGCTTACGTCAACTGGTTCGTGATCAAGCCGCTCAAGGCATCCAACGAAGACGAGAAGCGCCTGCTGGCGCTTAGTATTAGCAATCAGATAGACGATTATATCGTAAGCCAGAATCAGTTATCCCATCGCATCTTATCCAATCGGGAAGTGTTTCGCATCCTGCAAGCGGGTGTTGGTCCGGCAACGAGCGAACGGTGGTTGAGTCAGGCTAGAACATTGCGCAGCGCGATGTTTCAAGCGATCGGACCGACCATCAATATTCGCGACATGATCATCTATGATAACCTGGGTAGAGAGGTTGTGAACTACTTCGGTGCTGACACTAGCCTGAAGGTTCTCGATCCTGCTCTGAAACGCCGGCTGGATGAGGGAGAGAACGATCAGCGAAGCTACATCCTCGACCTCACGTCGCGGGGAGCCGTTACCTTCAACCGGGCGATCATCGACCAGAACGGGAGCATCTACGGCTATGTGACGATCTTGCTGGATCAGACCTATCTGCAGAACCCGACGGAGAATATCGCGGATGGATATGTCTATATCGTGGATGAGCACTATCGGCTAGTGGCCAGCAACAACAAAGTCAGGGCCGATCAACCTCTGCCTCCGTTCCAAGCGATTGAGCACTCAAGCGGCATGTATCTCGATGACGCCGGCAATTATGTGACGTATGTCCGATCCGCCGAGACTGGCTGGATCACGTACGTCCTGACGCCGCGTGAATCCGTTCTTGGTCCGGTGAAATCGGTGCTCTCGGTATCGCTGCTGATCATCACCGTGCTGCTGTTGGTCTTGCTCATTTATATCTATCTGACTACGAAAAATCTCCTCTTGCCCATCCGCAACCTGCGCAAACAGATCGCCCGCATCCAATACAGCAATCTGAACGTACAGGTGAACAACCAGTCGCAGCATGACGAATTGGTCCTGTTGCACGAGACGTTCCAGGAACTGCTGCAGCGGTTGCAACAGTCGATCGAGCGGGAGAAGCAAGCGGTGCTGGAGGAAGCGAAGGCGCGGAACTCGGCTCTGCAAGCGCAGATCGCACCGCATTTCATCCATAATGTGCTGTATCTGATCAGCATCGCTGCCCAGGAGGGGAAGGTCGAGGCGGTGACGAGCATGTGCAAGCACCTGTCTGAGAACCTGCGGTATATCGTGTCCTCTTCTCATCACCATGTCAGTCTGGCCGATGAGTTGGCGTACATCCGACATTACCTGTCCCTCGTTCAGGCGCATCATGAAGATGATCTGCAGTGGGAGATCCTCGCGGACGACAGTGCGAAGCATGTGCAGATTCCGCGGCTCTCGATCCAACCCTTCGTGGAAAATTGCATCGAGCACGCCTTCGAGAGAAGCGATCCGCCATGGCGCATACGCATTCAATACAAGATGTTTAACGGCATCTGGGCGATCGAGATCAGCGACAACGGCAGCGGCATCGAAATATCCAAGATCGCGGAGATTATGGCGAAGGTTCAGGAGTTCGATGGAGCCGATCCCGGACTGTCACCAGGAGAGCGATGGGGCAATATGGGGATCGTCAATTCGGTGCATCGTCTGCAGCTCATGTATCAGAAACGACTTTTCTTCAATATCTTTAACAATCCAACCGAAGAGAAAGGCATGACCGTGCAGATCATCGCATCGTTAACGGATGATTTCTACTGATGGTGTACAGGAAGGAGGGAGGTTGTGCCATGTTCAAGGTGTTGATCGCAGAGGACAGCAAGCCCATAGCCCGCTATATCCGGCAGCTGCTTGAGAAGTCTCAACTTCCGCTGCAGGTTGTCCATGTCGCATACAACGGCGAGGAGGCGCTTGAGGTGATGCGTAACCGCCATGTCGATATACTGCTGACCGATATCCGCATGCCCAAGCTGGACGGACTGGCGCTCATCGAGCAACTGAAACCGGACTATCCGAATCTTAAGGTCATCCTGATCAGCAGTTACAGCGATTTCGAATATACGCGCAAGGCGATCAACCTGCATGTCGACGACTATCTGCTCAAGCCGGTGGAACAGCCGCAGTTGGAAGAGGTCATGCAGCGCATCGTCGGGCAGTTGCAGGAGATGGAGGTTTCTCGGCAAACCGTACTTGGCGAACTCGTCGAGGAGAGGTGGCAGGAGAAGCTTAGACTGGGACCAGAATTCTACGAACAACCGAAGCTGGCCATGCTGCTTCGCCGACAGCCGTTCACGCCTGCTGGAGGGTGGCAGTATGAGACGCTTCAGCCGATTGTCGCAGAGGCGTGTTCTCCATATACGAACTGGCTGCTGCCGCTAAGGCATCGCGATCGTTGGCTCGTACTCGCCTCCGTTCTGCTGAAGGACCGGTTCGCGTCCGCATCTGCCTGGATGAACGACATCCATGGACGGATGCAGGATCATGGATGGACCACATCGGCCGCATGCCTGTTCGAACCCATCTATCCGGACAGAATCGTCGCCTACTATCGCGATCTGGACGCTTGCTTGCAGCGAGAGCTGAAGCTGGAGATACCTGTGTTGAAGGAGCTGGACCAAGCCTCGTTGGCGAATCGGGTCACTGGAACTTCGGGTGTGAGCGGACGAGCGGACGAATCTGCCGAAGGATATCTGGAGATGATCCGCCAGCGGCAGAAGGAGCTGTATATGCTGAAGCTATCTGAACGGCTGGAGCAGATGCGAGTGCGGAACGCTGCTTGGGCAGAGCTGGAGGCATTGCTCTTGACGATCGAGAGGGGATTCCAGGAGGCATGGCAGGAAGTGTCGACAGAGACTTCTGGGGCGGAGGCGGATCGAACCCCTCAAACCCCGCTTATCGAGAGATTCAACCTGCAGGATTATGACAGCTTCTGCACGGATCTGCTTAGTTGGTCGGAGGAGCAGTTCCAACAGCTTCAAGCACTAAGCCGCAGGAGCAGCGATGAGCTGTTCGAGCAGATGGATCAATATATCAGGCAGCAATTAAGCGGGCAGTTGTCGATCACGGATCTGGCACTGCGCTATCACGTCAGCCCTTCCTATGTAAGCCGCATCATGAAACGTTATACCGGACAGACCTTTGTCCAGTACTACACGAAGCTGAAGATCGAGGAGGCGTGCAGGCTGCTCCGAGCCAATCCCGGGCTGAAGGTGAAGGATCTGTCAGATGCACTCGGCTTCAGTGACCAGCATTATTTCTCACGCGTGTTCAAGGACTACACCGGGCAGAGCCCGACCGAGTACAAGGATCAATAGCGAGGAGACGGAGGAGGCAGAGGAGGCGGAAGAGCGGAAGGGCGGACCGCCGCTTCACCCAAGTCCATCCTGCCGTTATTCCGCCTTCGCGTCCGCAGCATCTCCGATTGATTATGGCATTTATGACCCCTTCTTGCAGAAGAATAGGTTCAGATCGCTCTCGCCGACAACCTTCAACCACTCCTGAGCGATCAGATGGTGTCCGGCAGCAGTCGGATGAACGCCATCCCACAGCCAGTAGCCGGCATCCACGCGCGCAGCCGCGCGATCAAACGTCTCCTGCAACGGGACGAACACCGCGCCAAATTCCTGGCTGAGCTCGCGAACAACCGCTCCGTAATGATCAAGCTTGCTTCGCCACTCTTCCCAGTTCTCTTCAGTCGCGCCAACCTTCAGGATAAAGGGTTCCAGAAGAACAAGTGCCGTTTCAGGCAACACGTCCCTCGTCTCCTCCAGCAAATGCCGGTAAGCGCGTTCGAAGCGATCGCTCGCCCCCGCAGGCAGCCGATTCATGATCCGCCACGCGTCATTCACCCCGATCAGGATGCTGATGAGATCCGGTTTCAGGCTGATGGCATCTTCGTTCCAGCGCGCATACAGATCGGATACCCGATTGCCGCTTATTCCTCGATTGATAAACTGCGGCCGCAGCTCAGCATATTCGTACCCGAGCTTGCTGGCGATGATATAAGGATAGCTGTGACCGAGGATGTGATTCAGATCCTCTGTGCGCCCTCTTCCGCCATCGGTAATCGAATCGCCTTGGAACAAGATAACGGTTTGTCTCTGATTCATGTTTGTCCACCTCATCTGTTAGGTTACGGCAGGGCAGCATGTGATGCCTATTTTAGAACGGAAACAAGAGCGGCAGCAGTCCAACCAGAACGATGCCCATCACCAACTGCAACGGCAGACCCACCTTGATATAGTCGTTGAACTTATATCGGCCAGCCGACATGACCAGCGCGTTCGGCGGTGTGGAGAACGGGGAGGCGAAGCACAGGCTGACCGCTGCTGCTACAGCGAACAGGAACGGGTACGGGCTGACGCCGATCTGCATGGCTGCGCTGAGCGCGATCGGTGTGAACAACACCGCAGCAGCGGTATTGCTGATAAACAACGTCAAGAACGATGCTGCGAAGTATATGCCCGCGAGCAACGCAATCGGTCCGATCGCTCCAAGACTGCCGACGAGACCTTCCGACAAGAGTTGCGCCGCGCCGGTCTTCTCAATCGCCATCGACACCGACATCATGCTGCCGATGAGCACGATCGTCTCCCAGTTGACGGTTTTGTACGCTTCCTCCATATTGCGCACACACCCGGTCACGACCATCAGGATCGCCGAGATCATGACCGTGATGACCGTCGGGAAGATCTCGAGCAGCATCAGGATGACCATGAGCAACATGATGCCCGCGGCCACCGGAGCCTTGTGATCCAGCGTCACCTTCGCCGCTTCCTCCAGCGGTTGACCGACCACGACCAGATCCTCCTGGTCCTTGCTCAGGCGCGCAAGATCGTCCCACGCGCCCTGGACGAGCAACGTATCCCCGAAGCGAATCTTCTCGTCCTTCAGATTCTGCAGGATATAGGAGCCTTTGCGCTGGATGCCCAGGATATTGACGTGATAGTTCTCACGGAAGCCCGCATGCTCGATCCTGCGATCGAGCAGCTTCGACTCGGGCGTCAGCAGCACTTCCGCGATGCCGATATTCTGAAACATCATGTTGCGCAGCGCCCCTTCGTCGAGCTTCTCGGTGTCCTGCTTGTCCATCAGGATCAGGCCGCACTCCCGTGCGAACCGTTCGACCTGCTCGAAGCGGCCGAGCACATACAGGATGTCTCCCTCGTGCACGACGCTGGACGAACTGACCATCTGCTGTTCGACTGTTTTGAAGAAAGGATTCCTGGCAGACGTTCGCCTGCGTATCTCCAGTATGCTGACCTGGTACCGGCCCGTGATATTCAGCTCCGACATCGACTTATCAAGGATCAGACTGGATGCGTCGGCCCTCACCCGGTACAGGTTGCTCGCGATCCGGTAACGATTTGCCAGCTGGCTCGGCGAACGGCCCGGAGCCGCACCCGCTCCCTTGGCCGAGTCCCCATCGGCATCACGGACGAGCAGCTTGCTGAGCGGCACGAGCAGGACGATGCCGGTGACCAGCGCGATGAGGCCTATGGGCGTGACGGTGAAGAAGCCCAGCTTCCCGTAACCTGCGCCTTCCAGCGCGTCGGAGATGATGAGGTTGGGCGGCGTGCCGATCAACGTCATCAGCCCGGATATGCTGCTCGCGAACGCCAGCGGCATCAGGAGCCGCGCCGGATTCATGTTCGCGCTCATCGCCAGGCTGACGACGATCGGAAGCATGACCGCAACGGTACCCGTATTGCTGACAAAAGAGCCCAACCCAACCGTAACGACCATGATCGTCACCAGCAAACGCAGCTCGCTCTTCCCGGCGAACTTCAGGATCTTGCCGCTGATCATCTTGGCCAGTCCGGTTCGGAATATGCCTCCGCCAACGACGAACAGGCCGATCATCATGATGACGACGGAGTTGGAGAAGCCGGACAACGCCTCCGATGCCGTCAGGACGCCGAACAAGACCAGCAGCACCAGGGCGCTCACCGCCACCAGATCCGTTCTGAAGCGTCCGGAGACGAACAACACGGCCGTGATCACCAGGATGACCAGCGTCACGATCATATCGGTATTCAATCGCAACGACCTCGCTAGTAATAGTAAGATGATGCCGAAGTTCCCCGGCGTATTTCAAGACTTCCACTATTTTTTTGTTCAAAATTTCACAATCTTGACAGATTTGAGAATAACCGGATGGCGCGGACTCCTACCTTTGCTTCAAATAATACCACACCATCGTGGAAATGTCCTTCGCCTGTTTATTGTCCTGCGAATCCTCAAACACTTCCCGAAAGGATTTGAGCAAGGCCGCGACAACATACCTCCGCATGTTCTGCTGCTCCAGCTCAAATAATAAAGCTTGAGTCAGCTCCTTCTGAGCCTGGGTCAGATGCGGTTCTCCCGCCAGCTCCCGCAGCAGATCGATCGTGTCCTGCTTGCGGATCGGCTTCGCATCCAGGAATTGCTTCATCCTGTCCAGATCGCTCTGTTGCAGCACCGCCGTATGTTCGTGAATGAGACTGTGCACGATGGACTTCAGATAATGGAAAACCGCGCTGCAGACAAGCTTGACGTCCGTCTGGACCTGGGCCAGCTTTCTCGCGAACATCAGGTGATTGAACATCCCGTAGAACAAAATCGAGCACTCATAAGCATGCGGCCTGAGCTCATCGCCAAAGACCTCCACCAGACGTTGGGCCAGCCACTCGAACTCGCTGCCCCGATGCTTCAGCACCAGCCTTCTGAGCTCTTCATCGCTGGAATGCAGCAACTCTTCATAGATCGCGCTCATCCCGTACCGCTCGTTCACCTTCGACAGAACGGTGATCTGCTCGATCAGAAGATCCAGGTCCCTGGCATCCTTGCCGATCAACATCTCGATCCGGTTCAGGCTGGCTTCGTAACGGATCATCTCCAGCAAGGCGCTGACGCACTCATTTTTGGATGAGAAATAATTGTAGAACGTCCCCTTGGAGATGCCCGCCCGCTCGATGATATCCTGGACCGAAGTACCATGTACGCCCTTCTCCCGAAACAACGCGAGAGAATGGTCGACGATGCTCTTACGCCGCTTGTTCATGAGTCCTCCTGTGGAAAGGGTTTATTATTAAGTATAGGCATATTTGCTCCCGGACTTCAATCGGATTGTACATACCATAAACAAATCTTGAATAAATTGAACACAAGGTATAAAATCTATCAAGGATTATTTTCACACAGATAGGAGTAAAAATATGGCAAAAGAGAAGAAAATCATTGGAGAGTCAACAGAAGAGCAGAAACCCCCGTATTTTATGTTGATCATCCTGTTCTTTGGAGCATTTGTATCATTCCTTAACAACTCGTTGCTCAACGTCGCACTGCCGACCATCATGGTCGACCTGAACGTGGACTACTCCACCGTCCAGTGGCTCGCCACCGGCTATATGCTGGTCAGCGGGATCCTCGTTCCGGTGTCGGCGTTTCTGGTCACCCGGTTTACGAACCGATCGCTGTTTATCACATCCATGTCGATCTTCACCCTCGGCACGATCCTGTCAGCTGTTGCCCCGAATTTTGGCTTCCTGCTGGCCGGCCGCATGATTCAGGCTGCCGGCTCGTCCGTGATGGGGCCGTTGCTCATGAACATCATGCTGGTCAGCTTCCCTCGTGAGAAGCGCGGGGCCGCCATGGGGCTGTTCGGCCTGGTGATGATCACCGCGCCGGCGATCGGGCCCACATTGTCCGGTTATATCGTGCAATACTACACCTGGCGCGTATTGTTTGAGATGATCGTCCCGTTCGCGGTGCTGAGCCTGATCCTCGCGATCTGGAAGCTGCGCAACGTCATGCCGACGAGACAAGCCCATATGGACTATCTGTCCGTTCTTCTGTCGGCGATCGGCTTCGGCGGATTGCTGTACGGCTTCAGTACCGTCAGCAGAACCAGCTGGAGCGACAACACGGTGATCATCACAACCGTTGTCGGCGCGATCGGCCTGATCCTGTTCACATGGCGCCAGCTCACGATGGAGAAGCCGATCCTCGACCTGAGGGTCTATCGTCATCCGATGTTTACGCTGGCCTCCATCATCTCGGTCGTCGTGTCTGCAGCCATGTTCTCCGGGATGATCCTGACGCCGGCTTACGTGCAGAATGTCCGCGGCATCACGCCTCTGGACTCCGGGCTTCTGATGCTGCCTGGCGCTATCATCATGGGGATCATGTCGCCGATCACAGGCAAGCTGTTCGACAAGTTTGGCGCCCGCATCCTGGCGGTCATCGGGTTGACCATTACCACCGTCGCCACCTATTTCATGTCCGAATTCCAGATTGATACGCCCTATTCGCATATCATGATGGTCTACATGCTGCGCATGTTCGGCATGTCGATGGTGATGATGCCGATCATGACGAACGGCCTGAACCAGTTGCCGACACGCCTTAATCCGCACGGCACGGCGTTGAACAACACGATCCAGCAGGTTGCCGGTTCGCTCGGCACCGCGATCTTCGTGTCGATCATGAACAGCCATACGAAGGAGCGCGCAGCCGAATTGATCGTTGAGCGTGGCCTGGACCCCACGGCATTGACCGCTGAGCAGCAAGCGCTGATCGGTCAGGAATCGCTGATGTACGGCATCCAATATTCGTTCTGGATCGCGATGTTCGTGACGATCGCAGCGCTGGTCCTGGCATTGTTTGTGAAGCGTGTGGACGTCAGCAAGGAAGCGGTGCAGAAGCTGGAGCAGGAAGGCGAGAGCGACATCGCAACGGACAAGAAGCTGGCAAGATCATAATTGATAAGGACGAAGCCTTCAGGCTGTTAAGCGCCTGATGCTTCGTCCTTTTTGGTGTCAGCCCCTATCTGAGGCGGATGGTTTGGTGGGGTTGCCTGAAGACTCCACCGTTCCGGGCAGGACTTCACCATTCCAGATCGATCTCCAGCGTGACCGGACAATGGTCGCTGCCCATGATCGCGGATTCGATGGTCGCCTCCCGCACCTTGTCCGCGAGGCGAGCCGCCACGAGGAAGTAGTCGATGCGCCATCCGATATTGCGCTCCCTGACCTTCGGCATGAACGACCACCAGGTGTACGCGTCCGTTCGGTCCGGATAGAGATGGCGGAATGTATCGATGAACCCGGCGTCCAGCAGCCTCTCCATGCATGCCCGCTCCTCTGCCGTATAGCCGGAGTTGCCTTCGTTGGATTTGGCATTTTTGATGTCCTTGGGCCCTCTCGCGACGTTCATGTCGCCGCAGATGATGACCGGCTTGTGCTCGTCCAGCTTGCGCACATAGTCCAGGAAGCGGTCCTCCCACTCGAGCCGCATGCCGAGCCTGGACAGATCGCGCCTCGCGTTCGGCGTATAGACATTGACCAGATAGAACGAGGCGTACTCGGCCGTGATGATCCTGCCCTCCGGCTCCTCATTCGTCTCGAGGCCGTAATGCACCGAGAGCGGCTCCTTCCTCGCGAATACCGCCGTTCCCGAATATCCCTTCTGCTCCGCGTAGTTCCACAGCTGGACATATTCGCCGCCCAGGTCCAGCTCGATCTGCCCCGCCTGCAGCTTCGTCTCCTGCACGCAGAACACGTCCGCATTCATCTGCCGGAAGATATCCAGGAACCCTTTGTTCACACATGAACGAAGACCGTTCACATTCCATGATACGAGCTTCATATATCTTGCTCCGTTCTGTTGGACTTGATTCACAGCATTTCAAGCATAGCAGACGAGCCCGTGCCCTATCAATCACTCATTCTATCTCTCGAGAAGAGGTTCAGGCGGCGCGCTTTTTTCTAATCACACCAAGGGATCATTTGCGCCAGGGCATCGTCGCATGAACAGCCTTAAGCGCCAGAGCATCGCCATCACCAAAGCCCCCTGACCGATAACTCCGCCCCGATCACAGCCACTGCTCTGCGCTGCGACGAATGATGTCCATGCGCTCCAGCAACGCCTTCGTCTGCTCCTGCCCGGCGATCTCCCGCACAACGCGGATGCCCTGGGACAGATTGGGCTTGCGTTTCGTATTATGCGCGTCGGTCGCCAGCACGTGAGCTCGTCCTGCTCGAACCAGCTCGCGGCCGAACAGCTCCGCCTGGACCCCGTTCTTCCCCAGCAGGCTGTCAACCGTCACCTGCGTCCAGACGCCGAGATCCAGCAATTGATGTAACAGTTCCGGACGCTCGCGGAAGAAGACATGCCTCTCCGGATGCGCCAGGATCGGCGTCGTGCCCCTAGACAGAAACCACCGACAGATCTCCTCCGTACGTTCATTGAAGGCCGACCACCTCTGCTCCAGCAGGATGAACCGTTTGTCCGGGGTCAGGTAATGATAGCTTCCCGCCGCTTCGTGATCATAGACAAATTCCGCGCTCTCGATCCTGACCTCATTGCCCGGAGTGATCGCCACGTTGATCCTGGCCCGCTTCAGCGCCTGCCTGAGCTCCTCGATTTTCTCCATCCGTGTCTCAGCCCTGGACATAATCGACTCCGTAAAATGCGGTGTGGCAATGATATGCCTGATTCCATCCTTATAAGCCAACTTGGCCATCGCCACAGACTCCTGCAAATCGCTTGCTCCATCATCCAGACCGCTCAAAATATGACAATGAATATCGATCATAACCGCTGTCCTCCCCTTTCCCAAATATCATCACCGATCCCATGCATCCGTAGCCGATATTCCCGGACCTCTTCACCCAAGCCCCTGAACAAACCGACCTCACACATCTGCAGCCAATGTTCCCGGACAATCACCCAGGCTTCTGATCAAACCGACCTCACACATCTTGCAACCGATATTCCCGGACCTCTCACGCCCGGGCTTGTGAACAAACCGCTCCATACATCTACATCCAATGTATTCAACGAGCGAAGCCGTCGTTCTCCGGAACGCGCCTGAACCTGTTACCAGCAGTACGGACAAATTCTATATATCATATAAAAATACTGACGATCCAGTATAATTTTGAAGTCGTATGTAACATTTTACCATAATGCGCAATGGCTGCATTTCTATCGATCGTTGCTCGTCATCGGATGGGGACGGTCAGCACGAGGCTCTGCCACCTAGCCAAGATCCCGCCAGGCAACAACTGCCGCGCCTGTTTTCATCCCGGTTTGCAGCCAGGAAAAACTTCCACCACTATGAAACCGTACGCCCTCTCACACGTATATATACTTGCCAGCAATGGCATAACATCATGGCTCTGTGTTGTCACCCGTCACTGACGACACAGAACAAGATTGGGAGGGGAATCTTATACTTACAGTCAAACACCAAGTCCATCGTCGTATCGTTCGCATCCTGTTCTCCATGATGCTGATCAGCGCCCTGGTCCTGTCCAGCGCTGTCCAGGCGTTCGCGGACGAGGAGACACTGCAAGGAATTCCTCTGAATGAAGAGACGGCAGCGGCATTCCTGGAGTGGCCGGAGACGGCAGCCTGGTGATCAGCGACGCTTTCCTGGGACCGCGCGTATTGACGCAGGTAGATGACGATCTGTTCGTCGATCAGATCGCGAACCGTTACACCGCCTTCGTGCTCGACGAAGCAACGAACCGGGCTTATATGAAAGAGCCTTATCTGAATCCGCTCGGTTACGCCCAGCAAGGGGTGCAACCGGTTGGATTCGCGGATGTCGGCCCCGACAACGTCTACGCGCCATATATCTATGCGATGCAGATGCTAGGTTTCTATGACAATGACGCATCTGCCATGTTCGGACCGGAGCAGACGGTGACGCGCGCGGAGCTCGTCTACTGGCTGCTGGCGATCAGCGGACTCACCGACGTCCAGCTGACCGATACCGAGCTGGCATTCTCCGACATCGCCGATCACCCTTACGCCGCATACATCCAGCTGGCCTACCAGATGGGCATGGTCAAGGGAGACGGCAAGGGCCGGTTCCAGCCTGACCGTCCGGCGACTCGTCAGGAAGCTGCCGTCATGATCTGGAACATCTATCAATTGCAATATCCGCTTGAAGTCTTCGATGCGATCGAAGTGACCGACCATGCGGATGCATGGGCGGCAGATGCGGTCAAGATGATGGTCGGACTCGGCCTCCATGGACCGGAAGTGACGATGACCGACACCGGCGCCTTTAACTTCCGCTCCAGGGCAACGCTCACCCGTCAGGAAGCAGCCGCACTTTATCATCAGCTGATGCTTCAGCCGGTCGATCTCATCATCACCCAGCTGTTGCAGCAACAGCAAGCGGCGGAAGCCAGCCTGCAGGAGATCGCGCCATAATCCGCACATCGATAATCGATAAGGGGATGCGTCTGCATCCCCTTATCGATTATCGCTTCCATTACACACCGGAGTAAGCCTGGAACCCGCCATCGACCGGCACGGTAACGCCCGTCACGAACCCGGACATGCTCGCGTCGGCGAGCCAGATCAAGGTGCCCAGCAGGTCCTCCGGCTGGCCGAACCGCCGCATCGGCGTATGGCTGATGATCTTCTCCGAGCGCTTCGTCAGCGATCCGTCGGGATTCGTCAGCAGCGCGCGATTCTGCTCCGTCAGGAAAAATCCCGGCGCGATCGCATTGACGCGAATCCCCGCCTCCGCGAAATGCACGGCCAGCCACTGGGTGACATTGTTCACCGCAGCCTTGGCAGCGCTGTAGGCGAAGACCTTCGTCATCGGCGAATAGGCGCTCATCGAGGAGATATTGATGATCGTCGCATCCGGTCTGCCGACCATCCCCTTGGCAAACACCTGCGTCGGGATCAATGTGCCCAGCAGGTTCAGATCGAACACATCCCCGACACTGCCCATATCCAGATCGAAGAACGTCTGCACAAGCGGATCCGCCAGATGCTCGGGGCGGAAGATTTCCTCGCTGGTGCTTGCCTTCGGATGGTTGCCGCCAGCGCCGTTGATCAGGATGTCACAGCCGCCGAACTGCAAGGCTACGGCCGCTTCAGCGCGCCTCACGTCTTCGATGTCCAGCACGTTGCAGGCTATGGCGATCGCCTCGCCGCCTTTCTCGCGGATGGACCTTGCGACCGCTTCCCCCTTCTCCAGCGTGCGGTTGAGGATCGCCACGCGCACGCCGTGCCGTCCCAGCTCACGCGCCATCGCACCGCACAGAACGCCTCCCCCGCCGGTGATGACGGCTGTTTTGCCCCTCAGATTTTCATGGATGGGGATCATGGATGATCACTCCTTTACATGCTTATAATCAAATGAAATCCACCCCTGCCACACACTGCCTTGCACCATCGATCTCCCACGGTCACGCGCGATGCTGCAACGAATCCCACAGGCCCCACAGATACATGATGCCGAGCGCCCGGTCATACAGTCCGTAGCCTGGACGGCACGCTTCATCCCAGATCTGCCGGCCATGATCCGGTCTGGCATAGCCGCGGAATCCCGCCTCGTGCAACACCTTCACGACGCCCGGTATATCGACCGAACCGTCGGTTACGCGGTGGGATGTTTCGATGAAGTCGCCATTGTCGAACCGGCGAATATTGCGTATATGGACGAACGGGATGCGATCAGCGAATTCCCGGATCATGCCGATCACATCATTCGCCGGATCGGCGGACAGCGATCCTGTGCACAACGTCAGCCCGTTCGATGGGCTGTCCACCATCTCGAGGATGTGTCTGATGTCCTCTTGCGTGCTGACGATGCGCGGCAGACCGAAGATCGGCCATGGCGGATCATCGGGGTGGATCGCCATCCGGATGCCGTGCCGTTCCGCCACCGGGACGATCGCCTCCAGGAAATAACGCAGGTTCTCGCGCAGCCGTTCCTTCGTCATGCCCTCGTAGGCATCGAACAGCTCGGACAGGCGCGCCAGCCGCTCCGGCTCCCAGCCAGGCATCGTCAGATCCGGATTCTCGTTGATCGTGCCGATCAGCTCCCGCGGATCGATCCGGTCGATGATCGCCTTCTCGTAGAACATGGCGGTTGAACCGTCAGGCAGCTCTTTGTGCAGCTCGGTCCGCACCCAGTCGAATACCGGCATGAAATTGTAGCAGATCGTCTTCACCCCGACCTGAGCCAGGTTCTCGATCGTCCTCTGATAATGCTCGATATAGGTATCACGCGAGGGCAATCCCAGCTTGATATCGTCGTGGATATTCACGCTCTCCACGACATCCAGATGGAATCCGTACTCGTCCGCTTCCCTCTTCACCTCCAGGATCCTGTCGAGCGGCCACACTTCTCCTGGAGGCAGATCATGCAGCGCCCAGACGATGCCTTCCACTCCGGGGATCTGTCTGATCTGCCTGAGACTCACCGTATCGTTCCCGGTACCGAACCACCGGAACACCATCCTCATCCGTCTCACTCCTCTACATGAATATAAGATCTTGTGCAAATATCCGATCTTGTGCAGCGGTCGGTCGTTGATCCAGGTTGATGCGGATGCTTGTCCATCTATTGTTGGCACATGATCACCGCTTGTTGCTGCATGGTCACCGGTTGTTGGTGCGTGGTCACCGATTGTTGCTGCATAATCACCAGTTATTAGTGCATGATCACCGATTGTTGCTGCATGGTCACCAGTTGTTGGTGCGTGGTCACCGGTTGTTGGTGCGTGGACACCAGTTGGCATAGTTGCTGGTTGTTAGTGCATGATCACCAGTTGTTGGTGCATGGACACCGGTTGTTGCTGCATAGTCGCTGGTTGTTGGTACACTGTCAACAGGTGTTGGCGCATGGTCGCTGTTTGTTGGTGTCGATCAACTCGTGGTTTGGTTCACATCCATCCTCCAATTGTCCCATCATACCTCCGCTAATCTGCGAAATACGCTCCGTATCGTGATCGAATCTCAGGAAGCTCATCATTCAGCTTGCTGAGATGGGATTCGAGCAGCTGCTCCGTGCGGACAGCATCCCCTTTACGGATCGCCTGCAGGATCTCCTGATGCTCACACACGATGCGTTCGAGCCGTTCCTTCCCCGAGATGGTCAGCGCAAGATAGCGAACGCGATTGATATGCGCCCTCATCTGCATCACCACTTGAAGCAGCGTCTGATTGCCCGTGATCTCGATGATCAGCCTGTGCATGTCTTCATCCAGCTTCAGCAGTCGCAGGGCATCGCGTTCGCGCGCCGCCTCCGCCTGTTGCTCCAGCAGGCTGTCCATCTGCCTGTCGCACTGCGCTTCGATCGCTTCATTCCATCTCGCTGCAGCCTGGCGGAACGCCCCTACCTCCAGCCTCTCGCGCACGAACCATGCTTCCGTCACCTTGCTCGCGGAGATCGGGGCCACCCTTGTCCCACGTTGCGGCTCGATGACGATCAGCTGTTCATTGGCCAGCAGGCGGAAGGCTTCGCGCACCGGCGTCCGACTGACGCCCAGCCTCTCCGCGATCTCATTCTCATAGATCATCGCGCCGGGCTCTAGCCGGATATAGACGATATCATCCCGCAGCAATTCATAGATCTGATCGCCGAGCGATCTGCGCTCCGGCAGTTTCAGCCTTCGATCCGCCACAACCTTTCACCACCTCTTCAAGAGATATGCACTACGGCCTTCTGGTATACTTGTATATAAGTTATTGTACGATCCGCCAGCGCCAAATACAACTGAAACTTCAATGGTCTGCCATTTGGAGCGATGTTGTGCGAAATCTTGCGCACCTAATCGGCTTCGTCCTCCTTCCGACCGACTCCTTCAACACTTTCCTTCGATTGCGCTCCCCTGAGACACGATTTTTTCGTCTCTCGGCCCCCACCAGCCGGGCGTAGCACCCTGAGACACGATTTTTTCGTCTCTCAGCCCCCACCAGGCGGACGAAGCACCCTGAGACACGATTTTTTCGTCTCTCGTAAACGGAAAATACGCCATTTTCCTGGTGTTTCACATGGACGTAATACATCCCACCAACAGATGTCTCCATCCCCTCTCTTAGCAGATGGGTGGAGACAACATCTCATTGGGCTGTGGAATAAACAACATATCCGTCTTTTGGATGGATGCCAATAAAAAGTTCTTTACCGAGAATTTGGCTCTGTTTCTCCTTAAACTTTTCAGCATCAGAGCGGGTATCAAATCTCTGATACATCGTACAAACTCTCGGTACTAGGCCCGGAAACATGAGCCGATTCGATTCATCCACTTTAAATTTGACACAAAGAAAACCCGACAGCGTATAACCTTCTTCACTGCGGAGTTTTTCCCGGGCTTTGCTTTTCAGCCGCCAATATTTCATGCTGACTTTGATCTCACGATCACCTTTGGCCTTCGTACACTGTGCCTTTAACGGACAGCCTCCGCATCCGGCACTCCGGTAATGCCGATACTCGATTTCATGTCCGCTTTCCGTCTTTTCTTGGCTTACCCTCCAAAAGTGAAGCGTTTGTCCTGCCGCGCATGTCCATGTGTCTTCTTCTTCGTTGTATGTCCAGTTTTCCATCTTGCCGATCTCATTTTGCCAGGCCCTGCTTTTTTCTTGATGATACGTGCTGTACTTCACCAGCGCTTCGACTTGGTTCTGCTCTAAGTAGGCGTAATTTTCTTCGCCCCCATAACCTGCATCAGCGATGACGGTCTTCGGCAGCCTGCCTAACTGCGACTTCAATTTCTCAAGATGCGGGATGAGACAGCGCGTGTCGGTCGGCCGCTGATGCACGCTGTAGCCGACGATGAACTGATTTTCCGTACCCATTTGAATGTTGTAAGCGGGTTTGAGCTGGCCGTTTTTCATGTGGTCTTCTTTCAGCCGCATAAACGTCGCGTCAGGATCCGTCTTGCTGAAACTGTTTCTTGTCCCCAGTACCTCTTCTTGCGTTTCATATTTGCGCAGACGCGGCAGCAAGTCCTTGCGAAGCACACGTACCGCTTTCTTGATCTGCTTAGTCTCTGGTTTCTCCTGTAGCTGTTCTTCTAATTGCTGGACGGCTTCCTCCAGCTTTTCACTGGTCATGGAAGACGACTCGCCCAACTCGGGAAGATCCTGCCCCTCATACATTCCTTCTTCCTGCTTTTCGGTTTCCTCTATCGCCTCAAACAATGCCTTTACTTTCTCCTGCAGCCTGGCTTTTTGCTTCACGACGGCCTTTCCCCATACAAACGTATATCGGTTGGCATTGGCTTCCATCTTGGTCCCGTCCACAAAGTAATGCTCCAACTGGATGTAGCCCTCGGCCATCAGCATCTTCAGCACGGCGGCGAATATCTTCTCCAACTGCTGTTTCATCCGCTCCGAGCGAAACCGGTTAATCGTCCGAAAATCCGGTTGCTGGCGGCCTGCCAGCCACATGAACACAATGTTTTCTCGAAGGGCCTTGGCGATTTGTCTGGAGGAGTAGATGCGCTGGGTATAGGCATAGATGATGACCTT
>Ga0310828_1000868_pt1 | contig 23172 bp, 21 predicted proteins | sample WT_ome_3_FD_202242 | JGI IMG/M metagenome (GOLD analysis project Ga0310828, IMG submission 202242) | Sorghum-adapted microbial communities enriched on wild type (WT) sorghum from Joint BioEnergy Institute, Emeryville, California, United... ... | reverse complement strand
GGACGAAGGTTGGCGGGTACAGTTGGAGTGAGCGAGGTGTCAGGGCGATGCTGAGGACGATGATGAGGATGAAAGAAGCCGGCACGGTGGTAAGAACGTTTGAAGGACATGTGAGTAAGCAGGAAACGTCACAGCAGCCAATAAACATGCGACGATTGTTCAAGAACGTGACGCAACCGGTCAAGGGTTATATCGCGGGAATGATTCGCATACTGCAAGGACCGAAGCAAAGCAACACAACGGGCATGGCACTCAAAGCTCTTCGCGGATAACGAAAAAAATTCGACAAATTACTTTAATATGGAATGAAATGAAAAGAGCGAGTATGGGTGGGAACCGCCCATGCCCGCTCTAGTCAATTTGTTGCCCAACCTTTAATTTCCAATGTAAACAATCATCGAGAGATTTATCCCTTCGCCCTCAGGGCGGCGATGATCGAGTCGGTGACCTCCCGGGTCGACGCGTTCCCCCCGATATCCGCCGTCTTGATGCCGGCCTCGAGCGTTTCCTCAATGGAGTCGAGTACCAGCTGCCCCAGTTCGCCATAGCCGAGAAAATCGAGCATCATTTTTCCGGTCCAAATCTGGCCAACCGGGTTGGCAATCCCCTTGCCGGCAATATCCGGCGCGGAACCGTGAACCGGCTCGAACATGGATGGATATTCGCGCTCGATATTCAGGTTGGCCGCGGGAGCAATGCCGATGCTGCCCATAATGGCCCCTCCCAGATCGGTCAGAATGTCACCGAACAGGTTGGAGGCGACGATCACGTCGAAGATGTGCGGGCGCATAACAAAGAAGGCCGCGAGCGCGTCAATATGAACGCTGCGCGTGTTCACGCCCGGATGCTCTGAAGCGATCTCCTTGAACACCTCGTCCCAGAACGGCATGCTGATCGAGATGCCGTTGGACTTCGTCGCGCTTGTCACATGATTCCTTCGCGTCCTGGCGAGCTCGAAAGCGTAGCGGATCGCACGTTCCGTTCCCTTGCGGGTGAACACCGAGTTCTGGATGACAATTTCGTCCGCTCCGGAATGGATGCGTCCGCCGATCTCCGAATATTCTCCCTCGGAGTTTTCGCGGACCACGAGCAGATCGAAAGGAGCGGGATCGCGCAGCGGAGAAGCCAGCCCGCGAAGCAGCTTGGCCGGGCGAATGTTAATGGATTGCCTCATCTCCCGGCGGATTTTGATCAGCAGCCCCCATAGCGAGACGTGATCCGGGACGAGCTGCGGCATCCCTACGGCGCCCAGAAAAATTTGCTGAAAATTTCTCAGCGTCGGGATCCCGTCGGGGGGCATCATGGTTCCGTGCTCAAGGTAATACTCGCAATTCCAGGGGAACGGCGTCCATTCAAATTTCAGTCCCCCGTGAAGCTCCGCCGCCGCATCCAGCACGCGCATTGCTTCCGGGACCACTTCCTTGCCGATTCCGTCTCCGGGAATGACGGCAATGTCGTATCGGTCCATTCGCATAACCTCCTTAATGATCAGATGATACAGCCGCCGGGCGATTCACCGGTTTGTTGGGTGTCCTTGGCTTTCCAAGGGCCGACAGGATCACGATGCCCGTGCCGGCGAGAATGATTCCGGTAAATACGAAGACCCAATGAATGCCGAGCAGGGTACCCAGGCCTCCGCCGATCAAGGGGCCGATCATCGCGCCAAGCTGGTTGGCGCTGGTCGTAAAACCGAAGGATCTTCCGCGGAAATCGGAGGTGGTATTCTGCACGACAATCGTGTTGGCCGAGGGCACAACCCCGGCCATAAACAGCCCGTAAACAAACTGGACCGCGGTAAACAGCCAAAGCTTGTTGACAAAATACTGCAGGCTGACGATAATCCCCGCCCCGATCAGGCAAATATACAAAATACGGGGATAATCAAAGCGCTGTCCGATCCTGCCCCAGGCAGGGGAGGCGATAATTCCGGCAATGCCGATCAGGGAGAAAATGATGCCGGACGACAACACGGCCCCCTCCAATTTGCCCTGCATGTTCGATATGTGCAGGGTCAGGAGAGGCTGGATCATATTGACGGACAGCTGGAAAATGAGCAGAAGCGCCATCATCTGCAGAAACGGCCGATTTCCCAGCGCCATCCGAAAATCCCCGAAGATGCGCGAGACACCGAATTTCTCTGTCTCCTGGCCCGGCGGCTTGCTGTGCGCTTCCCTGACCCAAAAGATGACCGCGACGGAGGCGAGAAAGATCAGGACGGCGGCGATCACGAAGGACACGCGGATGCCGAACAGCTCGGAAAGCACTCCTCCGAACAGCGGCCCCAGAATCCCTCCCGACATCGTTCCCGCCTGCATGGTCCCAAGACTCCAGCCCATATCCTTCTCGGGCGCAGAGGAGGCGACTATGGCCATCGAGGCGGGCACAAAGCCGCCGACAAATCCCTGCAGCAGCCGGACGATCGTCAGCTCCCACGGATTCTGTACCAGCGCGAACAGCGCGTAGATGACGGCAAGACTCAGGCCGGCGCGAATGACCATCTTGCGCCGGCCGTACCTGTCCGCGAGCGAGCCCCAGAGCGGGGCCATGAACGCCCCGACCAGAAAAGCGGAGGAGAAGACGATACCCGCCCACCAATTTACCCAATCCCTATCTACTCCAAGATCAAACAAAAACAGCGGCAGGAATGGGACGGACATGGTATAGCTTGAACTGCAAAGCAGCACCCCGACCCATAAAACCCACATCGTTCGTTTCCAAGGTTCCATGCCTGCGCCTCCCGTAACTAGAAGAAAACGTTTTACTGTCAACTATCGCATATGTATTCTGATAGCGCAAACAGTTTTTTTTCCGATTACGGCGGACATGGGACCGAGTCGGATGATTTTTGCCAGTTATCCGGGAGGGATCGTTCTTTTTCGGGCAAGGTTTCCAATGAAATTTTCTCGCCGGGGAGGGAAACCGGACGTTATAGGGCCCGCCTGATTTTATCGATCATTTCCCGATATTCGTCGTCGGTCAGCTGCCTGTTCTCCGCCGGATTCATGTCGAACATCCGGCCCCAGGCATGTCCGCCGCTGTATTTCGGTACAATGTGAAAATGAACGTGGGGCATGGTATCGCCGAACGCGCCGTAGTTGATTTTATCCGGACGAAACGCTTTCTCGATCGCCGCCGCTGTCTGGGCCACATCCCGCATGTACAGATCCTGCTTCTCCTGGGGGAGGTGGAAAAATTCCGTTTCATGCTCGTTCAGGGCGACAATGCATCGTCCCGGGTAGGACTGCTCGCGGAACAGGTACAGGGTCGATACCCGCAAGGGGCCGATCTCGATCATCAGTCTGTCCATTCGCTCGTCGCGGGAACAGTAAATGCGGCGGAATCCATCGTTAGATCATCCTCGTATAGTTATTTTTGAAAGCCCTTTTGGCTCAGTTTCCAGCTGATCTTCGAAAATCTCATTAGGGACTTTCGGAAGTATGGAAATTTCGGTTCTCCCCTCATACTAGCTGCTTCTGTCCGTCTTGTCCATCTTCATTTACCGTTCTGGCAGACACCTTGGCAAAAAAAGGATTGACATTCCTCCGGTCCATCCATAAAATAATGTAAATTCTGATAATTTCCGATGGTTTGGTCTATAGAGATTGCCCGGGCGCCTCTCGCCGGACTGCATATGCCGCCGCTGACTTGCGAGGAAGACCGCGGCCTTCTGATCAAACAATTGAAGAGGTGATTCCGGATGTTCCTTCGGATCGATGAATGGACGGAACTGCATCAGCTGGAGGCCGGCCACGCGCAGGAACTGTTTGAGGTGACCGACCGCAACCGGATCTACTTGCGGGAATGGCTTCCCTGGGTCGACGGGACCCGAAGCGTATCCGACACGGAGAGGTTTATCGAAGTGTCGCTAAGGGAATATGAACGCGGAAAGGGGATACAGTATGGTATCTTCCGTCGAGGGAAGATTGCCGGATGTATTGGTCTTCACGAAATTGACTGGGACCATCGGCATGCGGCGATCGGGTACTGGCTGTCCCGGGATCATCAGGGTCTGGGGATTATGACCGAATGCTGCCGGATGCTGATCGGGCATGCATTTCACGAGTGGAGGCTGCACCGTGTGGAGATCCGGGCCGCTGTCGCCAACGCCCGCAGCCGCGCGATTCCGGAGAGGCTCGGATTTACCGCGGAGGGCGTGCTTCGGCAGGTCGTGCGGGTGAACGGCTGTTATCTGGATCACGTGGTGTACGGATTGCTGAAGGATGAATGGCAGAAGTAAGAGCGCCTTCAAAAGAGCCCTTTCCACGAAGAAGAAAGGGTTTTTTGCTGTTTGCTTCTTCACAAGGAAAACTTTTCATGATATATTTCGCATTGGAAATATTATAGGCTTAAAGAAATGGGGCAAAAGGAGGGAGTCTTGTTGGCCAACGATGCCGCAGTTATCCGGAATTTGCTGATCCGGCTTTACAAGCTGCAGAGCCGGTTGACGATGATGGAGCTGCGCGATCTCGGCATTACCGGCCCGCAGCTGCTGGTGCTGCGGGAAATTAACGGGACGCGCAGAACGATCGGCCAGATCGCCAAGGCGGTCCAACTCAGCTACAGCACCGTTTCCGGGATTATCGACCGGCTGGAGCGGGACGGTTTGATCGGCAGAACGCGGGATACGGAAGACCGCAGGGTAGTCTGGATCCAGCCAACGGCAATGTTCGAGGAAAAGAAACAGCGGAAAAAAGAATTTTTCAGCAAGGATCACGAGGGGGATTGGCTGAAGGAATTGACGCAGGAAGAGATCGATACCTTCGTAAAATCCCTGCGAATGTTCATCAACCATTTGGAGAAAAAGGCAGAGGAGAGACAATGAAACGAAAACCGGTTTTATTCGGCATTCTCGCCCTGATCGTTCTGGCCGGGGCGGGAATCGGGACTTATTACGCTTACCAGGGGTCTTATTACGTGAAAACCGAGGACGCGAGAATCGCAGGCGATATTTACCGGGTGATGCCGAGAATCGCCGCCAAAATCAATTCCTTGTCCGTTAAGACCGGTGATACGGTTGTAGCCGACCAGATTATCGGGCAGCAGGATATGACCAGCCTGCCTGCGAACATGCTGGACGAGGCGGCGCTCCGGGCCCCGATCAGCGGAACGGTGATCCAGACCTCGGCGAAAGTCGGGGAAGTCGTTTCACCGGGGCAATCGGTCGCCATGATCGTGGATAAAAACGCGCTCTATGTAACGGCGAACGTGGAGGAAACGGACATCAACCGGGTAAAGATCGGACAACCCGCGGATTTCACAGTCGACAGCTATCCGGGTCATACGCTCACCGGCAAAGTCGTGGAGATTGCCGATGCGGCGAACTCGACGTTTTCCCTGCTGCCCACAATCAGCACCAGCGGCACATTCACCAAGATTACCCAGCGTTTTGAGGTAAAGATCGCGATCGACGACAAGCAGGGACTGGATTTGTCGCCCGGCATGAATGTCTATGTGAAAATTCACGTGAAAGAGAACAGGGGGTGAGACGGATGGGAAAATTGCGCTGGAACGCATACATAGTCTTGACCCTGCTAATCACCTCTTCAACGGCAATTTCCGGCTGCGGAAGCGGCGTACGGGCAAGCGGGGCGGCGGCCGGAATCCCTGCCGTGTCGGTGGTCAAGCTTGGGGCCCTGTCCGGTGCGCAGGTCAGCGGCAAAGTCGCGCCAAGCGAACAAGTGCAGGTCGTTTCCAAAATGTCCGGCAAGGTTTCGGAAGTGCGCGTTTCCGAAGGGACCGCTGTCAAGAAGGGGGATTTGCTGATCCAGCTGCAAAACGAGGACCTGCTGCAGCAGGTGCGGCAGGCGGAAGCCGGACTTCAAGCCGCCCAGGCGAAACTCGCGGATACCCTGGCGGGGGCCCGGGAACAGGATATCCGCTCGGCAAGCAGCCTGGTCGATCAGGCCGCTGCCGCTGTAAAGCAGGCGGAAGCGGCGCTCGAGCAGGCGCAGGCGGCTTTTGATTTGGGACAGAAGCTGTACAACCAAATCCGCAACCGGTATGACAGCGGGGAAATTACCAAAGCGGACCTGGACAAGGCCGAACTGGATTACGAGAAGGTCAAGACGGCCCGGGATCAGGCGAATGCGGCCTGCGAGGCGGCCAAAGCCCAGCTCGCCTCGGCGCAGGCAAAGCTCGATCTGCTGAAATCCGGTGCGACGGCCAATACGATCGCAGCCCTGGAGGCCGATGTGGAACGCGGCAAGGCGGCGGTGGAACTGGCGAAGAATTCGGCGGCCAACGCGGAGATCCGTTCCCCGTTGGACGGCATAGTGGTCAAGCGATCCATCGAACCCGGCGAGATGGCGCAGCCCGGCGCGGCCCTGCTGACGATCGTCAACATGGCGAAGGTAGAGGTTCAGGCGAGCGTTCCCGAGAACCTGATCAGCCGGGTCAAGGAAGGCGCCGAACTCCGGATCCGCATCAGCAACCTGCCGGACAGAACCTTCAAGGGAATCGTCACCTTCGCCAGTCCGGTCTCCGATCCGAACAGCAGCACCTTTCCGGTGAAACTCGCGGTCGATAACGAAGACGGCGCCATCCGGGCCGGCACAGTTGCCGAAGTGGAGCTGGGCGGTACACAGTCTCCGCGGCTGGAAGTCCCCAAATCGGCGCTTTTTCAGCAAGAGAACCAGACTTTTATCTTCAAGCTGGACGGCGATAAAGTCCGCAGGATTGCAGTGGAAACCGTAGAGAAGAACGCGGATTGGGTCTATCTCAGAGGGGATGCCCCCCTCAGGAGCGGCGACAGCGTAGTGATTGATCCGCCGGCTCAATTGGCCGACGGTACCATAGTCCATGTAAAGTAGGGGGATTTCCATGTCAGAGACTACGGTGAAGACCGGCCCTCCGGCTCCTGCGGCCGATGCTTCCCTCTGGATCGCGGTCGTGGCGATTTTTCTGGGAACGTTCATCGCCGTATTGGACAACAGCCTTCTTAACGTGGCCCTGCCCAAGCTCATGGTGATTTTCGGCGTATCGACGAAGGATATCGAATGGATCGTGACCGGATACATGCTTGCATCCGCCGTGGTCGTGCCCTTATGCGGCTATTTGGGGGACAAATTCGGCTACAAGACGTTGTTTTTGTCCGCCGTCTTCGCCTTCACGCTGGGTTCTCTTCTGTGCGGTCTTGCCTGGAGCAACGGCAGCATGATCGCCTTCCGCATTGTCCAGGGCCTTGGCGGCGGGTTTATCATGCCCGTCGGCATGACGATGATGTATCACATCGTGCCGCGGGAGAAGATCCCGGTAGTGCTGGGAATCTGGGGGATCTCGGCAATGGCCGCGCCCGCCCTGGGTCCTACCCTGAGCGGTTATCTCGTCGATCATTTCAGCTGGCGGCTGCTGTTCTATATCAACGTGCCGATCGGTCTGTTTGCGATTCTCATCGGCGCTTCGATCCTGAAGGAAACGCCCAGGAAGGGAGGCCTGGTTTTTGATCTGCCCGGAACTTTGCTGTCCGTGACTTTCTTCGGAACCTTGCTGCTGGCGTTATCCGAGGGGCAATCCGAGGGATGGGGCTCGCTGTATATCGTCAGCCTGCTGTATATCGCCGGTGCCAGCTTCACGCTGCTGGTTTATGTGGAGCTTTGCAGGGAGCAGCCCATGCTGGATTTGCGCTTGTTCAAGAACGGCATCTTCTTCATGGCGACGCTCTCCTCCGGGTTCGTGATGATGGCCATGCAGGGCGGTATTTTTCTTATGCCCCTGTTCCTGCAGAATGTGCAGTCCATGTCGCCGATGGACACCGGGCTGCTGCTGATGCCGCAATCCATTGCCATGGCTCTGATGATGCCGGTCAGCGGAAAGCTGTACAGCAAATTCGGTGTCGTACCGCCGGTCCTGGCGGGACTGTCCATTCTCATTGTCACGACTTTCGAGCTCGGCTTTCTGACGGCGGATACGCCGCACCGCCAGCTGGATACGCTGCTCTCCATCCGGGGAATCGGAATCGGCCTGACCATGATGCCGCTGATGACGTTCGGCAACAGCGTGTTTCCAAACCATCTGATGGGCCGGGCCTCCTCGGTATCCAACGTGTTCCGGATGGCCATGGCATCGCTGGGAATCGCCGTGTTGACCAGTATTCTGAACAGCAGACAGATCGAATACGCGGCGCGGATTTCCGAAAGCCTGTCCGGCACGACGGCGGCATACGCCCAATTCCAGAGTGCCGCCGTCAATCGTTCTCTGGAGATCGGGGCGGACCTGTCCGGTGCGCAGGGAGGGGCGGCCGGCTTGTTGATGAGGCTTGTTCAGCAGGAAGCTTTCGTGCGGGCCATCGGGGATACGTTCGTGATCTCAGTGATTCCATCCGTTTTGTCGCTCGTCTGCGTTTTCTTCTTTATCCGCAGAAAAGCGCAGCCTGCTTCGGATCGGGGAAGTGCGGCAGGGCAGCAGGGCGCATCCGGTCCAGCCCACGTGATGGAATTGTAGAGTTTACGGTAATGTCGGAATGAGGAAGTCCCCCGGCGGGGCTTCTTCTTTTTTTTCGCGGTTGAAAACCTTTGCATCGGCCTTCGCTTTTTTTGCCATGCTCTTCATCCGGGAAAACCGGCGCCACGGCCGGATCTGATAAGATGGGAACAGATGCGGAAATTCCGGCTTCGATCGACTGGAAGCTTCCTCGCAAAAAAGTCCTATTGATGGAAAGGTGCCCCAATTTTATACTGGGAACCGAAATCGCCGGCCGCTCCATCTGTTTGGTGAAAACGATTACCACGGTGGTCCGGCCGCGCATTGCCAAACGGTGAGGAGGTGCGGGACAACAGACCGATCGGCAAGTTTCCTTGAAGAAAAGCAAATTATACGGATTCTGGAGGTTGGTAAAGTGAAACAAGGCGTTAACCGGCGATGGAAAAAAGCAGGCCTGACCCTGCTCGGGGCTATCCAGATTGCGGCCCTTCTTCCTTTATCGGCCGCTTTTGCGGCTGACACCCCGGGGGCGGCATCCCGGCTTCAGCCCCCGCGTCAAATGGAATATTTGGACCGCGGACTCGTAGCCGTCAAGGTGGAAGGCGGAGTATTCGTCAGCTGGAGGCTTCTTGGAACCGAGCCGTCCGATATCGGGTTCAATCTGTACCGGGACGGGGTGAAGGTCAATGCGGCCCCGATTACGGACAGCACGAATTTTCTCGATCCGCATGGCACCCCGGATTCCAAATATACGGTAAGGGCCGTGGTGAACGGCAGAGAGCAAAGGGATTCCGGGGAATCCGGGGTCTGGGGCGCCAATTATTTGACTTTGCCGCTGGACAAGCCGGCCGACGGGACAACTCCCGATGGGGCCGCATACACATACAGCGCCAACGATGCCAGCGCCGCGGATCTTGACGGCGACGGGCAATACGAAATCATCCTGAAATGGGATCCCTCCAACTCCAAGGATAATTCGCAGAACGGATATACGGGGAACGTATATCTGGACGCCTACAAATTGGACGGAACCCGCATGTGGCGAATCGATCTCGGAAGGAACATCCGGGCCGGGGCGCATTATTCGCCCTTTATGGTCTATGATCTGGACGGAGACGGCAAAGCCGAGGTAGCCGTGAAAACCGCCGACGGTACGGTTGACGGCGCCGGCAAGGTGATTGGCGATCCGAATGCGGATTACCGCAACTCCTCCGGACGTATCCTCGACGGGCCGGAGTATCTGACCATTTTCAACGGTCAGACGGGACAGGAAATGGTCACTGCCGATTACGATCCTCCCCGAGGGAAGGTCACGGATTGGGGCGATAATTACGGCAACCGGGTAGATCGGTTCCTGGCCTGCATCGCTTACCTGGACGGACAAAGACCGAGCCTCGTCATGGCGCGCGGCTACTATACCCGAACGGTTCTCGTCGCCTACAATTGGCGGGACGGAAAGCTGACGAAACAGTGGCGGTTTGACAGCAATAACCCGGGCTACGAATCGTGGGTGGCCCAGGGCAACCACAATCTCAGCGTGGCCGATGTCGACGGCGACGGCAAGGACGAAATCATTTACGGTGCGATCACCATCGACGACAACGGGCAGGGCTTGTACAACACGACGCTGGGCCACGGCGATGCCCTGCATGTCGGCGATCTGGATCCGACACACCCGGGGCTAGAGGTTTTCAAAGTCATGGAGCACAAGGATTCCCCTTACGGGGCTGCGCTTTGGGACGCCGCTACGGGGAAAGTTCTCTGGGGTGCATATACCGGCAAGGATACCGGACGCGGCATGTCCGCCGACATCGACCCGCGCTATCCGGGTGAAGAACAATGGGCCAGCACGGGCGTAGGCCTGTATACGAACAAGGGACAGAAGCTCAGCAGCACGATCCCTTCCGTCAATTTCGGCATTTGGTGGGACGGCGACCTGCTTCGCGAGCTGCTGGACAATAACCATATCGACAAATGGGATTACAACAACTTTAAAATGGTCAACCTGCTCACGGCGGACGGCGCGGCTTCCAACAACGGCACGAAGGCGACGCCCAGTCTGCAGGCCGATCTGTTCGGCGACTGGCGGGAAGAAGTAGTATGGAGAACCAGCGACAGCACGGCTCTGAGGATTTACACTACGACCGACCTGACCAGCCACCGGATTTACACGCTGATGCACGATCCGGTCTACCGTCTCGGGATTGCCTGGCAAAATGCCGGCTACAACCAGCCGCCGCACACCGGGTTCTACCTGGGCGACGGAATGCAGAATCCGCCGGTTCCGAACATTTATTTGACAGTGCCCGCGAAGGTGGACGTACAGCCGGCCACTCTGAATCTGAAAAGCAACGGCGGGGATCGTTCGCTGACGGTACGCATTTCTCTGCCGGACGGATATGATGCTTCGCAAATCGATCCGTCTTCGGTTCGCCTGAAGGTGAACGGGACCGAAATTGCCGCGCAGGCGCCGGCTGAAGGGCGGGCGAACGGCGATCCGGTCAAATTCGACCGCCAGCAGGTTATCGCCGCGCTGGACGGCCGGAACGGACCGATTCAGGTTTCGGTTTCGGGAACCTTGAATGACGGCACGCATTTTGCCGGAGAAGGCACGTTTCAAGCTATCCATTAAAAGGCAAAAGTCAAACAGCCCGCGGGAATATCCTGCGGGCTGTCCGCGCTGCCTGCAGGACGAAGGTTTTCTGAAAGCCCGGGAGCGGCGGTACCAAGGCATCGGAAGATAAGCAAGCTTTTGCGGAGCAAACGATAAGATTATGGAAGGAGGAAATCTTATAGTTGTTATCGAAGAATATATTGGCAAGGGAGGAGCTTATCATGGCGGCATTGACGGCGGAGGACAGGAAATTTTACGAGGAGAACGGCTATCTGCTTTATCGCAGACAGTTGTTTCCCCCGGAAAAATTGCAAGCGCTTCAGAAGATTTTCGAGGAGCATCTGGCCGGGAAGGGCGACAAGCTTTCCGACGAGCTGGATACGCCCCATTTCCGGGACGAAAGGCTTCTGGAGTTCCTGCTCAGCGAGGAAGCGCTCGATTTGGTGGAACCGCTCATCGGGCCGAACATCGGACTGTGGTCCAGCCACTTTATCTGCAAGGATCCGATGGTGGGCCGGGCGACGCCCTGGCACGAAGATTCCGCGTACTGGAAGGGAAGGTTGAGCGGGTATGACAAAATCGTTACCATCTGGCTGGCTCTTGACCGCAGCACGAGGGAAAACGGCTGTATGCGCGTCATTCCGGGAACGCACCGCAACGGCTTTTCCGAGTACGAGCCGGTCGATGGAAAGCGGAATCTGTTTCGCTCGCAAATCAGGAACCTGGATGATTCCGGAGCGGTTTATTTTGAGCTGGAACCCGGTGAGTGCTCCCTCCATGATTCCCGGATCATCCACGGGGCCGAACCGAACACGAGCCCTTATCGCCGCTGCGGATACACGATGCGCTATTTTTCCACCGAATTGAAGCTGCTGCCGGAAAGGAACCGCAATTTCAAGGTTTGGCTGGCGCGGGGAAAAGATCTGGCCGGAAACCCTTTTGTCAATGTCTGATCGTAGCTCGCGGGCAAGTGGGCCATCCCTTGAACGAAGATCGCCGGGGGAGGGGCGGGGATGAAAGAACGAAGCGATCCGCAGAGGCTGACCAACGCGCAGTATCTTCATCCTTCCTCGTCTTTCGCCATTTACCGGCAGTCCCTGCATGACCCATACGGCCTTCACTGGCATGAGTTTTACGAGCTGACGCTCGTCGTCTCCGGCGAAGGAACGAATGTGGTCAACGGCGTTCCCGTTCCGTTGGGCAGGGGAAGCCTGTTTCTGCTGACTCCCGCGGATTTTCATGAAATTTATCCGCAGAAAGGAAAGACGCTGGAACTGTACAACGTGGTATTCTCGGAGGAACTTTTGGACGGGGAAGCAAGAAGGGTGCTGTTTGACCGGAGCCGTTCGCCCGGCAGTATTGTTGCCGGGGGGACTTTCTACGATGAAATGGCGGCCGAATTCCGGAGGTTGTGGGAGGAGCATCATGCGCAGCGGTTCGGAAGCGCCCTTATGCTGAAAGGCACGCTGATGCGTATTTTTGTCCAATATGCGCGGCAGGCAAGAGAGCAACCCGGAGCCGCACACCGGACCGGGCCGCTTCACCCGGAATTTCCCGGGCAAATCGCGGTGAACGCGGCGCTGACGTATCTCCATCATCATTTCCGCGAGCGGCTGACGCTCCAGGCAGTGGCACGACAGTCGGGATTGTCTTCCCACTATTTCAGCGAATGCTTTCGCAAAACAACGGGGATGCCTTTTCAGAACTACCTGCAAGGGCTGCGTCTGCGGTTCGCCGGCAGCCTGATGGTAGCGTCGGACCTGCCCGTCACGGAAGTCTGCCTGGCATCGGGCTTTCATTCCCTTTCTCATTTTGAGCGCGCATTCAAACGGAAATTCGGCGCGACCCCGCGTGAATGGAGAAAGCGAAGCCGTCCGGCAAGCGGGAAGTAACGCTTCGGTCAGGGCGGGGCAGGTGGTTGGATTCCCGGAAAGAAACCGGAGGAGGATGGATACATGGCGGATTTTTCGGCTGAGGAATATGTGGATTCGTTATACCCGGCGGACCCGGATCTGGACCGGGCCCTCGAATCGATCCGGATGCAGGGAATGCCGGAAATTTCGATCGAGCGGGGGACCGGCATTCTGCTGACCATGCTGGTTCGGATGACCGGCGCGAAGCGGGTGCTGGAGATCGGCGCGCTCGGGGGATATAGCGGAATTTGTCTGGCCCGCGGACTAGGCCGGGATGGCAGGCTCATCTCCCTGGAACTGAAGCGCGAGTATGCCGCGCTGGCCCATGAGAACCTCAGGCGGGCCGGTCTGGGCGACCGGGCGGAATACCGGATTGGACCGGCCCTTGGGCAGCTGGCGCTGCTTGAGAACGAAGGCGCCCGGTTTGACCTTATCTTCATCGATGCTGACAAAGAGAATTATCCGAACTATCTGGAGTGGGCCCTTCGGCTGTCGAATCCGGGGACGGTGATTGTGGGTGATGATTCGCTCATGCACGGACGATGCATGGACGAAAGCAACCAAACGCCGGCGGTCCGGGCAATGCGGCAGTACAACCGGCAAGCGATCGATGACCCCCGGCTGGAAACCGTTGTGCTGCCGGTATTTGACGGCCTGACTCTTTCCAGGGTGAAATAAAAACATAAAAGGAGCTGCGACATGAACATCGATTTGAGCCAAAAAATTGCCCTTGTGACCGGATCCAGCGGCGGAATTGGGAAAGCCGCCGCGATCGAGCTTGGAAGATGCGGGGCCAAAGTAGTCGTTCATTATCACGGCAACCGCGAAGGGGCTGAGCAGACGGCGGAGACGATTCGTTCGTTCGGCACGGAGGCGGCTGTTGTTCGGGCTGACGTCACCGATCCCGGGCAGATCCGTTCGCTTGTCAGTCAGGCAGAGGAAGCGTTTGGAAGCGGGATTGACATCCTGTTCAACAATGCCGGCAATTTGATTGAGCGCCGCGGTATCGAAGATATCACATGGGACTATTATCGGAAGGTGATGGATGTCAATCTGGCTTCAACGGTTTTTGTTACCCAGGCCGTGCTTCCGGGAATGAAGGCGAAAGGGGGAGGCTCCATCATCAATATGAGCTCGCTGGCCGCCCATAATGGCGGGGGGCCGGGTTCGGGAATCTATGCGGCCTCCAAAGCGGCTATTATCGCGTTAAGCAAAAGTCTGGCCAAGGAGCTGGCGCCATTAAAGATCCGGGTCAACTGTGTGGCGCCGGGTTTTATCGAGGAGACCAAGTTTCATGCCACCTTTACTTCGGCCGAAGCAAGGGCGGCCACGATCGCCTCGATCCCTCTGGGAAGGGGCGGTGTGCCGGATGAGGTTGGAGGAGCAGTCGCATTTTTGGCCTCGCCTTACAGCTCCTTTATTACCGGGGAGACTATCGAAATCAATGGCGGGGTTCTCATGCGTTGACGGCATAAACCGGAAAAAGCACCTCCTAAAACTGCGGTCTCAGGAGGTGCTTTTTGCTATCGCTTATTTTCCGGATTCCTGATCGATAATCGTTTTGTTTACCGCTTCGGCGGCTTCCCGAAGCGCGGTATTGACGTCTTTCTTGCCGATAATAATGCTCTTGATGTCCAGTTTGCCGCTGGCCATGCTGTTGTAGCGGTTCACCGAACCCGCGGGCGCATACTGTTTCGGCCGGAGTGCCTGCACATTTTTGCCCTGATACAGCGGATTGTCCTGGCCGAATACCTTCATGACTTCGGGATTTTTGGAGATCGGGACAAACAGCCCCTGCTTGGCGCAGTTCATCTGGAACTCGTCCGTCGTCAGGTAGGAGATCGCCTGGAACGCCTGATCCTTGTACTGGGAGGAAGAGGTAATATAGAAGAAAGTAGGATAGGCTTGCGTTCCGACGGGATTATCCTTGAACACGGGGACAGTGGTCAAATCCCAGTTCATGCCCTCCAGCCGCTGTGCCGGTTCGAGTGCGGTTAGCGCCATGAACATGGCAAAGGTCCGGTCTTTGAAGAAAGCATCCCTTTCCTTCGGTTCCGACATCTTGTCCGGGGTCAGGCTTTCATATCCCGGTACACGGTAAATCCGGACAAAATTTTCTACCCAGTCCTTCCATTTTTCATTCGTATCGTAGGTGGATTTTTTGGTTTCGGTTTCAACCAGCGGGATGGACCATTGGTTCATGAGTACAAAATGGCCGTAAGAGGAGCCGAACCCGTAATATTGGACATCGCCGTCTTTGCGGGTAAGCTTTTTCACGAGCTCGTACGTATCGTCCCAGGTCATGCCGTCTTTCGGGTACGGTACGCCGAACTTGTCGAAAATATCCTTGTTGTAATAGATCGAAGAAGGCGGGACGAGCACCGGAAGGCCGTACATGCCTCCATCGGCCAGCTTGTGTCCCGTATCGACGATGGCCGGGTCAAGCTTGGACAGATCATAATTGAACTTTTTGATCAGCGGGGTGATATCGTATTGGAGATTGCTGTCCATCAAATTTCCCGGTGTGGCTCCGGTCGATGCGGCCACGACATCGATTTGCTGTCCGGCGGCGACCAGTTCGGGGACGGAATTCCCCTTGGTGCCCCCGACAATGTATTTGACCGTAATATAAGGATATTTCTTGTGAATCGGATCGCCAAAGGTGCTCATAAATTTTTGTTCGTCCCAGTCTTGGGGAAACGGATAGTAGAACACGAGCTCGACGGGATCCTGACTGACCTTAACTTCCCCTGTGTCTCCCGAAGCGGAAGGCGTTGTCTTGCTTCCGCAAGAAGAGAGTAATCCGGTTAACCCAACAAGCAGCACCAAAATTCCTCTTTTTACCATTTTATCCACCTCTTGTTATGGATGACTGAATAAAAAATGAGAGAGCCGTTCTGGTTGCAGTCTGACTGGACAGGATGAAGATGGTTCGTTCAGTTGTAATGTATGCGCTTACAACAATCGCCATTAAATTGGACCGCCGCGTTGTTTCCCGAGAATCATGTGTTTCACCCCCTGGTTTGTGCATGCCACATCTTTGAATGCGCTTGCATTTTTGTATGCCAAGTTTACCATCGGCCCATGGAACACTCAACTACAAAATTGCGACATATGGAGGATATGGCCCCCTGGACTCTTGACAGGACCCATCAGGGGCCGTAACCGTTATTTCCGGATTGCGCCAAGGCTGGCGGAGAGATCGTTTCTTTCGTTATCCAGCGCCGTCCAAATATCCGGGCTTTCACTGCCAAGGTACCAGTACGCGAAGCCGGATATGCCATAAGCCCGGATCGTCCGGTATTTTAATGAAAGCGAACGGGCGTCTTCAGCCCATATCCGAACGGGAGTGCCGGAATCTGTGTACGCTACTACGTATTGACCGGCCGCCGAATTCCATTCCTTCCGCTGAAGCAGATCCCCGACGATCCGGTTCTGTTCCCGCAGGGTCAGATCCCGGGAAACGGCACCATCCGGTTGAAGGGACCACAGCCTTGAATAGAGCGGCAGGGCGGCGATGATTTTCTGCGGCGGCACCCGGCTTGCCAGTTTCTTCACATGCCCTTCGAGCCAGGGTAGCGAAGAGACGGAGCCCGCTTCCGGGTCGCCGGACCAGTGCTCATCATAACCCATCACGATCAGATAGTCCGCGGCGGCCCCGAGCGCAGCATAATCGAAGGGGGTACTCCAATCCGCTTCCAGGTTGGGAGGCACACAAACGGAAAGGACTTTTCCCAGGGTATGAAGCTGCACAGCCAATTCCTGCGTGAATCGGGTGAACAATTGACGATCCTCCGGCAGCAAATTTTCGAAATCGATATTGATCCCGTCCAATTGGTATCGATCGGCCAGATCCGCGAGCTGCCGTACGGCCGTTGCTCTTGCATCGCTCTGCGCGAGAATCTGGTGGGTCAACTCCCGGTTGAATCCGTTCCCGGCCATGGCCCATATCGTTTTACCGTTCTGACGGGCATACGAGACCCTGGAGGAATCCGCCGAATTGCTCCAAACCCCGCCGGCCTGCAGAAAGAACCAGCGCGGAGAAAGCGTGTTGATTACCGGCTGCCTGACCGCGTTCTGCCAATCGGAGGCAGAGGCATTGTAAAGCCATCCAAGCGAGATAGCGGCCGGCGAAACAACCGCAGGCGCCCGTTTGCCGCTCCCCTGAATCATTCTATGTAAAATGACGGCCGTCTCTTGCCGGGTAAGAGAATCAGACGGCCGGAACCGGGACTGGTCATCGCCTTCGATCAGCCCGGCTGCCCACACGGACCGGACAGGGGAAACAGCCCATGGGGCGATCTCCGCTTGATCCTTGAAGGGCAATGAAGTGACGGCCGCCGGATTGGCCGCCTGTTTCAGCGCCCGAGCCAGGACAGCCGCCGCTTCCTGGCGCGAAATCGGCCGGCCGGGGGCGAACGTTTGGGGACCCGTGCCTTCCGTCCATCCCAGATCGACGGCGGCATTGACCCATCCGTATTCCCACGAAGACGGCGGTACATCATCAAAAGGCGCCAGGGCATTATTCACCGGATTCAGATTCCGTGCCCGGAGGAGCATCGTAACGAATTCCGCCCGGGTCACATCGGCTTCGGGGGCGAATTTCCGCTGGCCGACCCCTTCAATCAAACGGGCGTTATATAATTCTATGATCTGATCCCTGGCATAGCTGTCGGCAATATCATCAAAGGGCAATGCTGCGGTTCCCGCTCTCATCGCGGGAACTGCGGAGAAGAAAACGAGCAGAGCAGACAGGAGCAACAGGCTGTAGCGGATGACGGTTTTCAAAGTCGAACCTCTCTAGTTTTTACTCTATCATATCAGTCTGCAACCGCTTGCCGCATTTTATAAATTTTGGGAAAAAGGGCCTTCCCCGGCTGCCGCAGGAAAAAATTTTTTCGCCAAAAAATACATCTAAAGTTACGTCCGGCGGAAATACTGTCTATGGAATGAAATGAATGTTTGACAAACGCATAAAAGAAGGGAAATAAATGGAGCCATTCGAACCCGGAATTTGGCCGGAAGAAGCCGTTCCGGACTACGCCGAAAACTGCCGGAGGTGCGAGCTGGCCGATCAGCGCACCCGCATGGTCTGGGGGGAAGGAAATCCCTGCGCCCCCATCCTGGTCCTGCTGGATAACCCGGGAGAAAGGGAGGACCGGGAGGGCAATCCTTACGTATGCGGAACGAGGGAAACGCTGCAGGAGACGGCGGCATCCGCAGGACTTGGCCGGGAGGATTTGTATGTAACGTACCTTTTGAAATGCAGGCCGCGGCGCGCTTATGACAAAAATTTGGCCAGGAGGAGCTGCTGGATGCATCTGGCGGGACAAATCGCCGCGAAGTCTCCCGAATTTATTTTCTGCCTGGGGGATGCGGCGGTTAAGACCTTTTTCCATGACGAAGATGCAAGTGTAAAACGGTTCCGCGGAGAATGGAGGAAAGCATTGGGCGCATCGGTGCTGGTTTCCTATCATCCCCTGGCCGTGAGAAGAAGGCCTCCGCTTCGCCCGCTGTTCCAGGCGGACTGGATGATGCTGTCCAGGCGTTACCGCGAAGAGTCCGGGAACAAGTAAGGGGCCGGACGGCCGAATCTGCGGATCCGGCCGTCAAATTTTTTCCGCACCGGATGACTATATCGGGTTGACGCCGATTCCATTCCTTCCTATATTGGTTGTGAGTTCCAAAACGGGCATGGGGAGGAGTTCGGGAATGAAAATTTATGTATCGGCGGATATGGAAGGCATTGCCGGAATCATGCTGCGGGAGCAGCTTTTCCGGGGAGAACCGCTTTATCAGGAAGCCAGGCAGCTGCTGACCAAAGAAGTGAACGTGATCGTCCAAAGTTTGCTGGAAGCGGGCGTTAGAGAGATTGTGGTCAAGGACGCGCACGCCTCCGGCTTCAATTTCCTGCCCGACCGTCTGCATCCGGGTGCCATGTACTGCGGCGGGGCTACCCGAATCAATGAACGATTTCCCGGGCTGGACAACACGTTTGACGGCGCGCTCCTGATCGGTTACCATGCGCGGGGACTGACCGGGAAAGCGGTCCGTGACCACACATTTACTTCACAAGGATGGCAATCGCTGGAGCTGAACGGTCAGCCGATCGGTGAGATCGGCATTGATGCGCTGCTGTTTGGTCTTTACGGCGTACCGGTTTTGCTCGTGACCGGGGACGATAAAACCTGCCGGGAAGCCGTTCAGCAGCTGGGAACAGTCTTGACGTACGAGACGAAAACCGGAACGGGACGACACTCCGCCCTGTACAAGGCTCCGGAAAGGGTGTATGCGGAGCTTCCCGCCGTCATTGCCGAAAGCCTGCAGTCTGTGGGCCGGGCGCTTCCGTACCGGGTGGAAGGCCCCTATGCACTGCGCAAAAGGTTTTTGTCCACCGACCAGGCGGACAGCCAGGTTTACGACGGTATCCACAGTTTAAGGGAAGACGGGGTTACCGCCCTTTATCAAGATACGGATTTGATGCGATTATTTATGCGGGCGATCTGAATTTTGAACCGATCTTTGAAAAAGAGGGGATTCCTCGGCAGATGGCGGAACTGGGACTCTCATTCGTGGAAATTATTCCGCTGACCGGTCTTATTCCGATAACTGCCTAACCGCTGTGGAATATTTCGGAAAGGTGGTGGAATATGGCCAGGACAAAGGGATGAACATTGCTTCCTATAATTGCTCCTGGAACAATTTCGTCGATCAGAAAAGAGCGTGGAACCTCATTCACGGTCAATGGAACGACCTGGGCATCAAATTCGATCCGTCGCATTCGCGTTATGCCGGAAGGGATTATCTGCAAGAAATGAGGGATTGGGGCCACAGGTTTTATCATGTTCATCTGAAAGGATCGCTGATCATTGATGGCAAACGATTCGATGACCCGCCGGCGGGTCGCGATCAGAACGACTGGAATTCGTTCATGGCGATTTTATACGCTCACTACAACCGCGGGCTCAGCAACGAACTGCACTCCCATAACTGGAACGGAGAGCTGGGACGGCGCGGGATCCGGTATACCTTCGACTTTCCGCAGGCTGCTGCTCCCGTATTAATCATCTGCCCTCCGGCGTTAATACCGGAGGGCAACTTCATTTTTATTGGAAATTGCGCGTCTGATTGGAAGTCATGGTTTGCTGCGGGTTGTAGTAGCCCACTTGATTGCTGTGCGCAATTTGCTCCAGTTGTCTGCACATTTGGGATACTTGCTGCATTTGCTGCATAGCGCGCTGGTGTCCTTGCAGGGCCGTCTGAATGAATTGGACGGCTTGATGCTCGCGTTGGGCCAGCTCTTCCAGCCTCATGGCGTTTTGTTGTTCCTGCTGCAGCATCTGCTCATACATTTGGGAAGCCTGCTGGGTTTGAACCATCATTTGCTGGATGATTTGCTCGCATTGCTGAATTTGCTGGGACATGTTTTGGTTGTGCATGTTTTGGTTGTACATGTTTTGGTTGTGCATGTTTTGGTTGTACATTGCTAACCTCCATGAGTTTAAAATTTTCCCCCGGTTTATTGTACCGAGAGTTTTTTGCTTTATTCATTGGGCAGAGTTTGTTGGCCTTATGCGGTCCGGAAAATCCGGATTCTTCCTTCATAGAACCGGACTGGGGTGGAATATTAAGACGGTCTGGACCAAGAGAGGAGGGATCAGCGAATCATGTCGGAAACAATCCGGAGGGATTATATAACGATCGGGGATCTCAGCGGAAAGCAGAGAGAGTACGCGGTCGAAGCATTGTTTGAAATGGAAGGGAAGAAGAAGTATGCTTTGCTCCGTAATGAAGAGGAGATGCTTCTCATGCAGGTGAAGGAAGAAGATGGAGCCCAGGTCCTGGTCGGTCTGGAGGATCCGGAAGAAGCGGAATCGATCCTGTCGGCTTATCAAATAGCGGTTGAAGCGTCTCCCGCTGAAAAATAACGGGCGGGGAGGGAATATGAAAGTGGCCGGCACGAAATTTTATCTGTTCTCCCATAACGATCTGGATGGAGTAGGGTGCGGAATTGTGGCCAAATGCGCATTCGGGGACCTTGTTGAAATCCGTTACCATTCGGTCGACGCCTTGAACGTTCAGGTCGAACGTTTTTTGAACAGAGTCAAAGAGAAGGGGTTGAAAGACGCCTTTCTGTTGATTACCGATCTGTCCGTGAATCCGGAGATGGAGCAGGCTCTGAACCGGTATGTTGAAACCGGAGGTCAGGTCAAGCTGATTGATCATCACAAGACAGCCGTTCATTTGAATGCCTGTCCCTGGGGATGGGTGCAAATTTCCCACGAAAACGGAAAGCTGGCCTCGGCCACTTCGCTGTTCTACGAATACCTGATTCAAAACCGCATGATGACCCCGACCCGGACGATCGACGAATTCGTCGAGCTGGTCCGGGAATGGGATACGTGGGAGTGGGAACCGAATGAAAATATCCGGGCGAAAAGATTGAACGACCTGTTCTTTATGGTATCGATCGACGAATTCGAAACGAAGATGGTCGATCGGCTGCAGAAAAACGAGCCGTTCGCCTTCGATGAATTTGAAGAAAAAATCCTTGATATGGAAGAGGAGAAAATCGAACGGTACATCCGCCGGAAAAAAAGGGAAATGGTGCAGACGTTCATCGGTGAGCACTGTGCGGGGATTGTTCACGCCGAATCTTATCATTCCGAGCTTGCAAGCGAATTGGGCAAGGAGAATCCCCATCTCGATTATATTGTCATGTTGAACATGGGCGGAAAGAAAACCAGCTTCCGCACCATTCATGACAACGTGGATGTCTCGGAAATCGCCGGCCGGTATGGAGGAGGGGGTCATGCCAAAGCCGCCGGCTGTACCTTGACCGATGAGGTTTATTCCCTCTTTGTGGCCGGAGCTTTTTCACTCGAGCCCATAAAGCCGGATGCCATGCGAAACCGGTACAATCTGAAGGAGTCCCGCAGCGGGACATATTACGAAAACCGCAAAGACGATACCTTCCTGCTGTTTCCTTCTCCTTCCGGTGACGAATGGCGCATAGAACGAAACGGAACGTTATTGGAGCAATCCTTCCGTTCCTTCGCGCAGGCGGAACGTTTCATCAAGCGGCAGTACGGCGCCTGGCTGGCCAAAGATGAGAATTTCGTGCAGTTTCTGATGGAGCAGATGATGCGTTCCAGACAGGAAAACCAGGTTCCTCTCGAATGGTAACAAGCGGGACGGTTCTGTGGGAATCCCCGTGGAATGGTCCTTTTCGCATGGCATGAAAGAAAAGGAACCCCCAGCGGGATTCCTCATTGAAACAGGGTTTTGGCATAGCCATTTCCATATAACAAGTCGTACTGGATGAGTTCATAATCATGAAGCATATTTTTCTGGTCCGCCGTCAAGCTCAGGCTTGGAGTTCCGTCCGCATTTACGTACACGGACGGGCTAATGCCGGGCAGCTGCGTCCGGATGGTCTCCAGCATTTGGTAGTAGGGGGGCAGCGGCAGTCCCGCCAGGTCAAACACCAGAGGGCCGAAAAACGACGGCGCCAACGTACCGAGCTGCCGCTCCGGCAATTTGAAGTTTGCCGCTACCAGAAGCGGAGTTTCGTGGCGGAACTGCTCCTGCTGCGCCGCCGGTTTGCCCGTCAGGAACTTCGTGTATATGGAATCGCTCAGTGCCGGAAGGTGATCCCCGAATACGACGACGATCGTCGGTCGTTTGATGTTCCGGATGGCGTCAACCAGATACTGTACTGCTTTGTCCGTTTCCTTGACGCTTTGTGTATAGCTTTCCATTTCCGTGGTCGTCCCTTCGTCCAGTCCTTTGACCCGGATTGTATTGGGGCCGTTCATTCCCTCCATAATCGGCAGATGGTTCTGCATGGTCACCAGATGGACGAAGTGCGGCTGGTCCCCGTCATTCAGCACGTCAATCACCTCTTTTACCGCCGACATGTCGGAAATGAATCCGCTGCTGCTCAGCCTGTCGGTATATTTGATCGTATCCTGGCTGATGAATTGGTCAAAGCCCAGAACGGGGTACACCTTGTTCCGATTATAAAAGGTTTTGTCAAACGGGTGAATTGCCGTCGTTACATACCCGCGCGATTTCAAAAGGCTCACAATCGAGGGGAACGAGTCCATCCCGGCAAGCGCCTGCTGATAGGGAACAGCCCCTTCGTTCATAAACGTCATATTCATCCCGGTTAAAGCCTCGAATTCGACATTGGAGGTTCCTCCGCCGAAAACCGGAGATAGGCTA
>Ga0310828_1000865_pt1 | contig 23236 bp, 19 predicted proteins | sample WT_ome_3_FD_202242 | JGI IMG/M metagenome (GOLD analysis project Ga0310828, IMG submission 202242) | Sorghum-adapted microbial communities enriched on wild type (WT) sorghum from Joint BioEnergy Institute, Emeryville, California, United... ... | reverse complement strand
AGCCATTGGGCAAGATCAAATTATCGCGGTTCAAGAACGGGGAAATCTATTGTCTTTATGAGGAAAGCGTTCGGAACTGCGACGTCTTCCTGGTACAGACGTTTTCCCATCCGATCAACGATCATTTTGTGGAACTGCTCGTCATGATCGATGCGGCAAAGCGGGCTTCGGCAAGAACGATTAACCTGGTCATTCCGTATTACGGTTACTCCCGCCAGGAACGGAAGGAGGCGCCCCGCGAACCGATATCCGCCAAGATGGTGGCCGATATCCTTACGACGATGGGGGCGAACCGGGTGATCACCATCGACCTGCATGCTCCGGCAATTCAAGGCTTTTTCAATATCCCGGTGGATCATCTGACCGCCCTGGATGTTATCAGCGATTATATTCGGGCCAAAAACATCCCGAATCCGATCGTGGTCTCGCCTGATGCCGGAAGAGCGAAAACCGCCGAAATGCTGGCCAACATCCTGGACGCGCCATTCGCGATTATGATCAAGAAGCGCCCGGCTCACAACGAAGCGGTCGTTCATATCATCGGCGAAGTGGAAGGGCAAACCCCTATTATTATTGAGGATATGATTGATACGGGAACCACAATCGTCAACGTGGTGGAAGGCCTGAAGGAAAAGGGCGCGAACAACGCCTATATCCTGGCCACCCATCCGGTCTTTTCGGGTCCGGCCCTGCAGCGGCTGGATCACCCCAATATCGAGGAGGTTGTGATTACTGATTCCATGCCCATCGCTGATGACCATCCGAACCGCTTCAAGGTGCTTTCCATTGCCCCTCTGCTTTCCAATGCGATCCGCATCATTATCCAGGGCGGTTCCATCAGCTCGCTCTTCAAGTACGGCGGCATTTAATCGGAGGAAAAATCTCCGCCTTCACAATTTCCATGAGGGAATTCAGGCGTTCTGTGGTATACTTTGTTTGAATGGAAGGAATCGGAGGTGCCTTGCGGATGGAGAGAAAAAAGCGTGTGTCCGTTGCCCAAAAACCCAAAATCATTCCCTTGAAAATGGACGCCACGTTCTTTTTCGAAAAGGCCGTTCAGTCCTTGGACCGTTATCATTACGATAAGGCATTGAAATATTTTCGCCGCGCGGTCGAGTATGAGCCGGAAAACCCGGTCAATCACTGCAATCTGGCGGGAATTTTGTCCGAAATGGGGAATTATTCCGAATCGAACAAGATACTGCAGCGAATTCTGGATGAGATTGACCAGTCCATGACGGAATGTCATTTTTATATGGCCAACAATTACGCAAATATGGAAGATTATGAAGCGGCAGAGCGTGCGCTTGTCCAATACCTGGAGAACGATCCGACCGGGCAGTTTCTTGAGGAGTCCCAGGAAATGATGGAGCTGCTCAGCTACGAGCTCGACCGGCCGCTGCCGTTGATCAGCATCAAATCGCGGGAGGGGCTGATCGAACACGATCAGGCCCGCATTCTGCTGGAGGAAGGAAAATTTGTCGAAGCGGTCCGCCAATTGGAGAAGATTGTCCGGAAGCATTCGGATTTCCCCGCAGCCCGCAACAACCTGGCTTTGGCCTACTATTATACCGGACAGTTCGAGAAAGCGTTCAAAGCGATACGCGAAGTCCTCGAGCAGGAGCCCGGCAACCTGCATGCGCTTTGCAATCTGGCTATCTTCTACCACCATCTAGCCAAACCGGAAGAAGCCCTGTTCATGGCCCGCATGCTCAAGAAAGTACATCCTTACCATCAGGAGCACATCTTCAAGCTGGCCACGACCATGGGCATTCTCGGGGAGCACGAACACGCCCTGCGGCTGCTGAAGCGGCTGATCAAAGGTTCGCAGGCCCCGGACGATCCCTGTTTGTACCATTACGCGGCGGTGGCCGCCTGCAACACGGGGCGTTACGATGAGGCCCATAAGTTCTGGAAATTGGCGGAAAAGCTCGATCCGGATTCAGAGGTTCCGGCATTTTACCTGACCCAGCTGGAGGCAATCCGCTCCGGGCGGATCCCGGCGGTTCTGAACTATCATTATCATCTGCCTTTCGAAGATCCGCTGCGCGCGATGGAGCGCACTTCCGAGATCATGCCCGAGATGTTCATGCGCGATCCGCTGATCCGGACTTCTTTTTTTTGGGCTTTGCGGTACGGGAATGCCGAGACGAAGCTCCAGGTGATCCGGATTTTCGGAATGATCGCCGATGCCGAAATGACGGAAGCGCTGAAGGCGTTCGTTCAGGAGCCCTACGAAGACGACTATTTGAAGAAGGTCGCTCTGTTCGTGTTGCGCAGCACGGGTTCGGATGAACCGTTCGAGGCCACCCTTGGCGGACGGAGGGTGAAGCTGGACATGAACCCGTTTACCCCGAACCTGCCGGTCTGGGAGGAAAGATGGCAGCGGGTGCTGGAATCGGCCCTTTCGCGGATGCACAAAAGCTATGACCTGATTCAGCAGCATGATATGGAAACCTTGTGGGTAGAATTTTTGACGCGGACGTTTCCCGACGTTCCCAAAATCACCAAGGCCGAGGGATGGTCCGCCGCGCTAGAGTATTTGACGGCCAAAATGCACCGGAGGGACATCTCCTACCACGAGGTCTCCGTCAAATACGGAGTATCCATTACAACCATAAGCAAGCATGTCAAGATGATCGACGAAGCGTGCGGGTTGAAGGAGAAAATGAACGCGATTTTCCGCAAGTTCGCCGACTTGGAGAAATAGATTAACCCGACAGGAGGATGGAATATGTACAAAACGATTGTCATCGGTACCGGTCCGGCGGGTCTGACCGCCGCGATCTATCTGGCCCGCGCCAATCTGAAGCCGCTTGTCATTGAAGGCCCCGAACCCGGCGGCCAGCTGACCACCACGACGGAAGTCGAGAACTTTCCGGGGTTTCCCGAAGGGATTATGGGACCGGAACTGATGGACAACATGCGCAAACAGGCGGAAAAATTCGGCGCCGAATTCCGTACCGGGTGGGTCAACAAGGTGGATCTGTCGAAGCGTCCGTTCAAGCTTACCGTTGAAGGCCACGGGGAACTGGAGGCCGAATCGCTGATTCTGTCCACCGGCGCAACCGCCAAACTGCTTGGCATCGAGAACGAGAAAGAAAACATCGGCCGCGGCGTCAGCACCTGCGCTACCTGCGACGGTTTCTTTTTCCGCGGGAAGAAAATCATTGTCGTCGGGGGCGGCGATTCGGCGATGGAAGAGGCCAACTTCCTTACCCGATTCGCAACGGAAGTCCGGATTGTCCACCGACGCAACGAACTTCGGGCTTCGAAGATTATGCAGGACCGCGCACGCGGTAACGAAAAAATCGTATGGAGCCTGAACCGGACGCCGCTTGCCGTCGTGGCCGGGGAAAAGGGTGTAACCGGTTTGAAGGTGAAGAACAACGAAACCGGCGAAGAGGAAATTCTCGAGACCGACGGAATTTTCGTCGCCATCGGCCATAAGCCCAATACCGAGTTCCTGGAGGGGCAGATCGAAACCGATGAGCTGGGATATATCGTCGTGAAACCGGGTACCTCGGAAACCAATGTGGAAGGGGTATTCGCCTGCGGCGACGTGCAGGATCACAAGTACCGCCAGGCTATTACGGCTGCCGGAAGCGGATGTATGGCCGCACTGGATTGCGAGAAGTTTTTGGAGGGCCATGCGGTGAACGATTGGAGCCGGACCCTTTAGGACCGGCCGGATCAGCTTGACCGGTTGGCGGCCGGCTCCTCGCATGGGACCGGTTTGACGGGGATGGAATTCCATCCCCGTTTTTCTTGGGACAGACGGAGGCCTGTCCCGCCCTATCCCCCCCGCAGCCGGGAAGGGAGTGATTCAGGCTGTCTTGACCTTTTCAAGAAGGTTAGTCTATAGTGGGTTAAGGTGAAACTATATTTTCTATCGAGGTGACATTGAATGTCAGAACAAATTTATATTGGTGTGGATCTCGGGGGAACCAATATTAAAGTTGGCATTTGCGATGTGGAAGGGAAACTTCTTCACACCTATGAGGGACCGACAGGGAACGAGAACGGAGCGGATTTTGTTTTGGACCGGATTGCCGAGTACGTGCGCGCCCTGGTCAGAGAATCGGCGATTGAATGGGAGCAGGTGGCCGGAATCGGCGCCGGCATCGCCGGATTTCTGGATATCCCCGAAGGTGTCATCAAGCTTTCCCCCAATTTGGGCTGGCGCAATGTACCTGTGAAGAAAATATTGGAGGAGAAGCTCGGCAAGCAGGTCGTGATCGACAACGATGCCAATGTGGCCGCATTGGGCGAAGCCTGGAGCGGAGCCGGGGCCGGTATTCCGAATATCGTCTGCTACACGCTCGGAACGGGTGTGGGCGGAGGAATTATTGTCGGCGGACGGCTGTACCAGGGCTACAACGGAATGGCGGGAGAACTCGGCCATATGACCGTTGTCCCCGACCTGGAGGCAATCGCCTGCGGTTGCGGCCGGATGGGCTGTCTGGAAACGGTTTCCTCGGCCACAGGAATTATCCGGATGGCTAACGACGCCGTGGAGCGGGGGGATGCTACGGTGCTTGCCTCGGTCGAGAAAATGACTGCCAAGGATGTGTTTGACGCCGCCAAAGCGGACGACGAGGTGGCGCTCCGCATTATTCAACGCGCGGCCTTTTATCTGGGCAAATCCATGTCGCTGGTCTCGGTAGTGATCAACCCGCAGCGTTTTATTATCGGCGGCGGGGTCTCCAGGGCGGGGGATATCCTCTTTGATATGATCCGTGAGAATTTCAGCAAGCTTGCCCCCGAGCGGGCGCAGGAAGGCGTGGATATCGTTCCCGCCACTCTGGGCAATGATGCGGGAGTCGTCGGGGCCGCGGGACTGATCCTTAGAGGCTGATTCCGAAGCGGCCGTTTACAGCGTCCGCCCGCGGGACAGGGAAAGGAGGAGGACGATGGAACAACAAGGCAATGTAGCAAAGCTGGTCATTATTACTGGAATGTCCGGCGCAGGCAAGACGATTGCGGTTCAAAGCATGGAAGATCTGGGATTTTTCTGCGTCGATAATTTGCCGCCTGTTCTGATTCCGAAATTTGCCGAGCTGATTGAGCAATCCAGAGGGAAGATCGGCAAGGTCGCTCTGGTCATCGATCTGCGCGGCCGCGAATTTTTTACCGCCCTGTCCGAATCTTTGCACTACATCCAGGAGCATTATACTTTTTCCTGCGAAATTCTGTTTCTCGACTCCACCGATGCGGTTCTGGTTCAACGCTATAAAGAAAGCCGGCGCCGTCATCCGCTGGCGCCTGACGGCTTGCCCCTGGAAGGCATCCAGCAGGAACGCAAGCTCCTGGAAGAGCTGAAGGGGATGGCCACCCAGATCATCGATACGAGCCGGCTGAAGCCGACGGAGCTGAAGGACCAGATCGTGTCCCGTTTTGCCAATCCCGATACAGCCGGTATTTCCATCAATGTCATTTCTTTCGGCTTCAAATACGGTGTGCCCATCGATGCCGACCTGATTTTCGATGTTCGTTTTCTGCCGAATCCCCATTATGTCGAAAGCTTGAGGCCGAACACCGGACGGGATCCGGATGTATACGAATACGTCATGAAATGGAACGAAACGAAGGAATTCCTGAGCAAGCTGGTGGATTTGCTGCAGTTTTTGATCCCCCACTACAAGAAGGAAGGAAAGAGCCAACTTGTCGTCGGTATCGGATGTACAGGAGGCAAGCATCGTTCCGTGGCAGTGGCCGAGTATTTGGGCAAAGTCATGGCGAACGGGGAAACAGAATCCGTTCGGGTCAGCCATCGCGATGCGGATCGTGACCGACGATAAGGGGTGAAGGGATGAAGAGAATTCATCGGGGAAAACCATTGCCCCGGGTGGTGGTCATCGGCGGGGGGACCGGGTTGTCCGTCATGCTGAGAGGCCTCAAGGAGCAGCTGCTGGACATTACCGCCATTGTCACGGTAGCGGATGACGGGGGGAGCTCGGGAATTCTGCGGTCCGAGCTGCAGATTCCCCCTCCGGGGGATATTCGCAATGTGTTGATAGCTTTGGCGGATGTCGAGCCCTTGCTTTCGCAAATGCTGCAGTACCGGTTTCAGAACGGCGCCGGATTGGCAGGACACAGTTTGGGCAATCTAATACTGGCAGCGATGAAGGATATTGCCGGCGATTTTGTGGCCGGCATCCGCGAACTGAGCCGTGTTCTCGCAGTGCGCGGGCGGGTGCTCCCGGCCACGGAGCAGGCCATCCACCTCCATGCGGAGATGGAGGACGGAACCTGGGTCAGAGGGGAATCGAACATCCCCAAGGCCGGCCGCCGCATTAAACGGGTGATGCTCGATCCGAGCGATGTCGCGCCTTTGAGCGAGGCGGTGGCGGCCATCCAGGAAGCGGATGCCATTATCGCCGGGCCGGGAAGTTTGTATACCAGCATTATGCCGAATCTGCTGGTTCCGGGACTGCGGGATGCCATTTTTTCATCGGATGCGTTGAAAATTTTTATTTGCAATGTCATGACGCAGCCCGGAGAGACGGACGGCTACAAAGTGAGCGATCATCTGCAGGCGGTGGAAGCCCACATGGGCCGGCGGGTATTCGATTACGTCATTGTCAATACCGGCGGCATCGAACCCGGAATTCTGGAAAAATATGCGGAAAAAGGGGCGGAGGCGGTTGAGCTCGACCTGGAAGAAGTACAGGGCCGGGGATACCGCGTCATTGCCGACGAATTGGTTCTGTTCCGTACCTACCTGCGCCATGACGAGCAGAAATTGAGCCGGCATATTTACGAGCTGGTGAAGGACTGGAAGAAAAGGAAGGGGTGAGCCCTTTGTCCTTTGCGGCCCAAACCAAAAAAGAATTAACGATGATTGAAGCAGACGATTGCTGTGAGAAAGCCGAGCTTTCGGCACTGATCCGGATGAACGGGGCGGTGCAGCTTTCCAGCCAGCGTGTGATTCTGGACATCTCTACGGAGAATGCCGCGATTGCCCGGCGCATTTATTCGCTCATCAAAAAGAGATTTCAGGTGCACACCGAGCTGCTTGTACGAAAAAAAATGCGCCTGAAAAAAAACAACGTCTACATTGTGCGGGTACCGAGCCGGGTTCAGGAGATTCTGTCCGAGCTGCATATCGTCTCCGAAGGGTTTCAGTTCACTCCGGGAATCGATAAACGCATCATCAGGAATAATTGCTGCAAGAGAGCTTATCTTCGCGGCGCTTTCCTTGCCGGGGGTTCGGTCAACAACCCCGAAGGCTCTTCCTACCATCTGGAGATTTCGTCCATGTATGAGGAACATTGCCAGGCTTTATGCAAGCTGGCGAACCGGTTCGGTTTGAACGCGCGCTGTATCGAGCGCAAGAAGGGCTTCGTCTTTTACATCAAGGAAGGCGAGAAGATCATAGAACTGCTGAACATTATCGGGGCCCATCAATCGCTTCTGCGTTTCGAGGATGTCCGGATTATGAAGGATATGCGCAATTCCGTCAACCGGCTGGTCAACTGTGAAACGGCCAATTTGAACAAAACGATCGGTGCAGCCGTCCGGCAAATTGACAATATCCGCCTGCTGGAACGGGAGATCGGCCTCGAGAATTTGCCCGACAAGCTCCGCGAGGTGGCGGAGATCCGCATCCAGCATCCCGATATGAATCTGAAGGAAATCGGCGAGCTGCTCAAGGGATCGGTCAGCAAGTCCGGAGTCAATCACCGTCTGCGGAAAATTGATGAATTGGCGGAAAAAATCCGCAATTCGTGAAAAGTTTGCAAATTGTCAATTCCTGAAGGGTTTCTCCTATTGAATTTTTGTGAAAAATGCTATAATAAACTGTAAACCAATCTAAAATGAGATCGTTCTCGTAATTTTGTTTGGGGGGTATAGGTTCATGTCAAGACGCCCAGTGGTGGTTAATTTGAAAACGGGTCTTCATGCAAGACCGGCAGCTTTGTTCGTTCAGGAAGCGAACAAATTCTCATCGGAGATTTTTGTCGAGAAAGATGACAAGAAAGTCAACGCCAAAAGCATTATGGGAATTATGAGTCTTGCAATCAGCTCGGGTACCGAAGTTTTTATAAGTGCGGAAGGTTCGGATGCAGAGCAGGCTGTAAACGCTTTAGCGGCCTTGGTAAGCAAGGAAGAACTGGAAAATCAATAAAAACCGAAGCTTCCGTTTCAGGGAGCTTTGTTTTTTTCGCGCGGAACAACAGACGATCGGCCGCTGCCAAATGGAAAGCGGCGGCTTGAGGATTTTTCCGGCCGGCTCCCCGGAAGGGAGCGAAGATTTCGGGACGGCATGCGGAAGGATCGAGCGGTTGGCATGGACCTTTAGAATATGAGCCATTTTTCCTATGGAAACGAAACCTTTTCTTGGGATGGACGTCTAATAAGGACGGAGATCGCAGGGGAAGGTTTTTTGCCGCTTCCCCCAAAACATGGGGATGAAAGAAAAGAGGGTAGGGGAGAACATGTTGTGGAGAAAAATCAGCCTTACATTGGCCGTGGGGGCAATGCTTGTTGCCATGCTGCTGCCGCTGTCCGCGTCTGCGGTATCGACATCCACTCATTTCTTGACGATGTATGTGGACCGTCAGGATGCCGAGCTGGATTCCGCGCCGCTTGAGCTGGATACACCCCCGGTGGAAACGGACGGAAAGGTATATGTGCCGCTCAAATTTATCGGGGAGGCCCTCGGGTTTCCGGTAAAGTGGAATGAGCAAACGAAACGGGTGGAAACCGATTCGCCCGGGTTTCATATCGAGATCGACATTGCCGGCAAACAAGTGTATATCAACAAGGTAGCGGCGCCGTTCGACGGCATGGCGCTTATGCAGGGGGATACCTTGATGGTCAAGCTGGGTTGGACAGGCGATTATATGGGAGCCAAATACTCCTACAATCCCGATCAGAAACGGGTGGACATCATCTATGTGAAACGGCCGGAGGGTGTCTACAACAGCGAGACGAACAGCTCCAAGCCGGTCGCCAAATTCACGTTCGGGAAAACCAGCTATCGGATCGGCGAGCCCGTCAAGTACATCGATTTGAGCTACGATCCGGACGCCGAAGGCATTGCCGATTGGAAATGGACCGGCAGAGAGGAAGCTTTCTTCAAGCCGGGGAAATATGCGGTGACCCTGCAGGTGACGGATGGAAAGGGCCTGGTCAGCGACAAATATACGCGGGAAATTACGATCACCGGAGAAACATACCTCGATGCGTTCAACTATCCTTTGTATGAAGCCGAGCCGGGGGCGTTCATCCCGACGGACTGGAGCACGATATGGGCGCATTTTCACGATCTGCCCGAGCTGGCGAAGAAAGTGACGTACGAGACGGACCGGAAGCTTCTCGTCAGCGATAGTCCCGAATCAATCAAGGAGAAGGGAATTCTGTACAGCGATGTGGTTCGGGGGAAAGCCAGACTCTATGCCCATCATATGAATGAAACTCCGGAGAAAATCCAGTTTGCCATTATGGTGAGCAATCCCGGTACAAAACCGGTTACGGTGCGCACGACCAACCGGGGGGAAGTGTACCCCTCCATCTATGCCAATCTGATCGGTCATGAGGCTTCGGTCGATTTTATGCTGCACGATCCGCTGGACGAGAAGCTGGTCGTTCCGCCGAAACAGACTGTGGTTTACGTCCAGATGCCGGACTTCTACCCGGGGCAGGGGGTGAACGCGTTCTACGACCTGGAGACCGACGGAGCGGTTCAATTCTCGTTCCTGGCGATGGATCCGATCGCCACGCCGATTTCAACCGGATTCTACAAAGAGCTGGATTACGTAGCGAACGTGCGCGGGACCTTCGATGCCGCCGATGTGCGCTGGGATATCGATGCCTCCAGCTTCACCAAGCCTTCCCGGCTGATAATCGGCGACGGCCAATCGGATGCCTTCGTGGAAGGGTACGACCCCCAGCGCGGGCAAAGCGTAAAGAATGAAGGCAATTACGGGGTGATGTACAAGATTCACGCCGACCATCCGCGCAAAATGGTCATTCTTGTCCTGCCGCGGGGAGGCCCGTTCAAGGGACCTTTTAAAATCAATGACGACTTCCAGATGGTTCCCCGGTCCGGGCTTATGCCGGCCTTCAAAGGGGTGCAGGTGCTGGCGCGCACGAGCGGCACGGAGGATTCCCTGGATATCGAATTCACGCCACCCGCCGGTTCCGCTTTCCCGGTCGATCTGATCTTCTATCCGCTGGATTGAACGGATGGCAACACGCCGGAACAAATGCAAAAACCGGAAGACCACGGAGAATGATCCGTGCCGTCTTCCGGTTTTCTTTATCGAAAGTAAGGTTACTTGCGCTCAATGACCTGATCCACCAGACCGTACTCCTTCGCTTCCTGGGCGCTCATGAAGTAGTCGCGGTCCGTATCTTTCTCGATCCGGCTCAGCGGCTGTCCAGTGCGCTCCGCCAGAATCTGATTCAACTTGTCGCGCATTTTCAGAATGCGCTTCGCGCGGATTTCGATATCCGTGGCCTGGCCTTCCGCACCGCCGAGAGGCTGGTGAATCATGACTTCGCTGTTCGGCAGAGCAAACCGCTTGCCTTTGGCGCCCGCCGCCAGCAGAAAGGCTCCCATCGAAGCGGCCATCCCCACGCAGATGGTGGAAACATCGGCTTTAATGTGCTGCATGGTATCAAAGATGGCCATACCGGACGTGATGGACCCGCCCGGACTGTTGATGTAGAGATGGATATCCTTCTCCGGGTCCTGGGCATCCAGAAACAGAAGCTGGGCGATAATCGAATTGGCTACGGCATCGTTGACCTGGCTTCCCAGAAATACGATCCGGTCCTTCAGCAGCCGGGAGTAAATATCGTAAGCTCGTTCTCCTCTTGTATCCTGTTCCACGACCATGGGTACGAAATTCATCGTTCTTCCTCCTCGTATAGGATTTCTTTTTGAAGAATTTCCAGTTTGGGTAAACCGTCCGGACTGGGCTTCTTGCCTTTTCCCCGAGTCATCGCGTTTTGGACCAAAATAATTTCCAATTTTCACGGTTCAGGGACTTGACAATTAACCGCCGGACTTTGGCAATCGCAAAATAATCATCATTGTTCCCTTTCCTGTTCACTTCTAAAACTATGATACCGGAAAAAGTGAAAAAGGTCAAGAAAGGTCAAACCATCAATAACAAAAAACCGGTTTTGCAGAGAAAACCGGTTTTTTGTCAACGCGCCCGCGAGGAATCGAACCTCGATCTCAGGCTCCGGAGGCCTACGTCATATCCATTGGACCACGGGCGCACAATTTTGCAGATTTCATAATATCGTGCAGCAAGAGTTATTATAGGATATGCGGACGAAAAAAGCAAGTCTTTCTTTTCATCACGTTTATCCTTTTTATCGGAGGGCCTAAAGGCAACCGGAGAATTGCAATTTCGACAGGATGGGAATATAATGAATGCAAGCTGTTGGTTATTTTTTCGTCCATGTGGGACGGAAAAGGTTTTACCGGGACATATCTGGTCCCGAGGGAATTGGGAGTGGGCGGATGAGAAAATTGTTGGACATTCAGCAGCAGCTGATGCCCGATGTGATCGAGACTCTGAAAAAGCGTTATACCATCCTGCGGCATGTGGCGATTAGCGGGATGCTGGGCCGGCGCACACTGGCCGCTTCCCTGGAAGCGACCGAGAGGGTGGTGCGGGCGGAGGTCGATTTTCTGAAGGCGCAAGGGCTGCTGATCGTGGAACCGGCCGGCATCCGCATCAGCGAATCCGGACGGCAGCTGCTGGATGACATGGCCCCCTTCATTTCCGATCTGTTCGGCTTGTCGGATCTGGAAGAAAAGCTCCGCGAAGCTTTCTCGATTCAGCAGGTGACCATTGTTCCCGGCGATTCGGATGTATCGGCCCTGGCCAAGAAAGAACTTGGACGGGCCGGTGCCGCCGCCCTGCGCAAATACGCGTCCCGCGATGAGGTGATCGCGGTCACGGGCGGCTCAACGATGGCCGAGGTAGCCGATCATCTGACCGCAGCCGCCAACTTCAAGGGCAGCTGGTTCGTGCCGGCCCGCGGCGGCCTGGGCGAAAGCGTCGAGCTGCAGGCCAACACGATCGCGTCGGCAATGGCCAAGAAGACCGGCGGACAATACCGGCTGCTGCACGTCCCGGATCACCTCAGCGAAGAGGCCTACCAGTCCCTCGTCCAGGAGCCGAATATCAAAGAAATTTTGGGAGTCATCCGTCAAGCCAAGATTGTTGTTCACGGGATTGGAGATGCTATGGTCATGGCCCGGCGTCGCAAGATGGACCAGGCGACCATCGACAGCCTGCAGGCCGATGGCGCATTGGCGGAAGCGTTCGGATACTACTTCGACCGGCAAGGACGAGTCGTGCACAAGATGCCGACCGCCGGTCTTCGCCTGGAGGACATCCAGCAGATGCAGTTCGTCATCGCCGTCGCCGGCGGGCGCAGCAAGGGCGAGGCGATTGCCGCGGTACTGCGCTTTGGGCACGAGGATGTGCTGATCACCGACGAGGGAGCCGCTCTGGAAATTTTGAAGAGCTTGTAGTCCCTTTTGGTGAAAGCCGATCGGCTCTGCGATCCGTCATCAATTCAGGCTTTACCGCCTGTTTTGAAATATAAACAAACATTCAAGGAGGAAACCAAAATGGTGAAAGTTGGTATTAACGGCTTTGGCCGAATCGGCCGCAATGTTTTCCGCGCGGCTTTGAACAACCCGAACGTGGAGATCGTTGCCGTGAACGATTTGACCGACGTGAACACGCTGGCTCATCTGCTCAAATACGACACCACCCACGGCAGGCTGGACGCAACGGTAGAAGCGGGAGAAGGCGCTCTGATCGTTAACGGTAAAAACATCAAGGTATTCGCCGAGCGCGACCCGGGAAACCTTCCCTGGGCCCAGTACGGCGTGGAAATTGTCGTTGAATCGACGGGAATTTTCACTGCGAAGGAAAAAGCGGAAGCCCACCTCAAGGGTGGCGCGAAGAAAGTTATTATCTCCGCTCCGGCCACCAACGAAGACATTACGATTGTTATGGGCGTGAACGAGGACAAGTACGATCCGGCGAAGCATACGATCATCTCCAACGCTTCCTGCACGACGAACTGTCTGGCGCCTTTCGCCAAAGTGTTGAACGACAAGTTCGGAATCGTCAAAGGCATGATGACGACGGTTCACTCCTACACCAACGACCAGCAAGTGCTGGATCTGCCGCACAAGGATCTGCGCCGCGCCCGTGCCGCCGCCGAGAATATCATTCCGTCGACGACCGGTGCCGCCAAGGCCGTAGCCCTGGTATTGCCGGAGCTGAAAGGCAAGCTGAACGGAATGTCCATGCGCGTACCCACTCCGAACGTTTCCGTTACCGACCTGGTAGCCGAGCTGAAAACCAGCGTAACGGTCGAAGACGTCAACGGCGCGCTGAAAGAAGCGGCCAACGGCCCGTTGAAAGGGATCCTGAACTATTCCGAAGAACCGCTCGTCTCCAGCGACTATAACGGCGATCCGGCTTCCTCCACCATTGACGCCCTGTCGACAATGGTCGTCGGCGACAACATGGTGAAGGTCGTATCCTGGTACGACAACGAGTGGGGCTATTCCAACCGGGTCGTAGACCTGGCCGCCTACATCGCCAGCAAAGGCCTGTAATCGCGAGAAAACGCAGGATTTAAACCGCATATCACCAGGAAACCGGCGCGGAGAGGAGAAGCGATTCTCCTCTCTCCGCATGGATTTACGAAGTTACGCTGTTTCCGGCGAAACAGCCTATAGGAGGATCTCCGTGAACAAGAAAAGTGTGCGTGACGTGGACGTCGCAGGCAAGAAAGTATTCGTCCGGGTCGATTTCAACGTTCCCCTGGAGAACGGGCAAATTACCGACGACACCCGGATTCGCGAAACGCTGCCGACTATCCGATACCTGACCGATCGTGGTGCCAAAGTGATTTTGGCCAGCCACCTCGGCCGTCCGAAAGGCCAGGTTGTCGAAGAATTGCGCCTGACTCCGGCAGCGGCCCGCTTGTCGGTGCTGCTTGGCAAACCGGTCGTCAAGGCGGACGAAGCGATCGGCGATGCTGTGAAAGCGAAAATCGCCGAGATGCACGACGGCGACGTTCTGCTGCTCGAGAACGTCCGGTTCTACCCGGGCGAGGAGAAGAACGATCCCGGGTTGGCCAAGGCGTTCGCCGAACTGGCTGATTTGTACGTGAACGACGCCTTCGGGGCGGCCCACCGGGCTCATGCTTCAACGGAGGGGATTGCCCATTATTTGCCGGCCGTATCCGGCTTGCTGATGGAGAAGGAACTGGAGGTGCTGGGCAAAGCCCTGAACAACCCGGATCGTCCGTTTACAGCGATTATCGGCGGGGCAAAGGTGAAGGACAAAATCGACGTCATCAACAACCTGCTGAACATCGCAGACAATGTTATCATCGGGGGCGGATTGTCCTATACGTTCCTGAAGGCGCAGGGCTACGAAATCGGCAAATCGCTTGTGGACAACGAAAAGCTCGATCTGGCCCTCGGCTTTATTCAAAAAGCGAAGGAGAAGGGCGTCAACTTCCTGCTCCCCGAAGACATCATCGTCGCGGACGACTTCAGCGCCACCGCCAACACGAAGGCAGTCCCGATCCATTCCATTCCGGCGGACTGGGAAGGGGTGGATATCGGCCCGAAAACCCGTGAGAAATATGCGAAGACGATCGCCGAATCCAAGCTTGTGGTCTGGAATGGGCCGATGGGCGTCTTCGAAATCGAGCCGTTCTCGAACGGAACGAGAGCCGTCGCGGAAGCCTGCGCGGCAACTTCCGCGTATACCGTCATCGGCGGCGGCGATTCGGCGGCGGCCGTGGAGAAATTCCGCCTGGCCGACCGCATGGATCATATTTCCACCGGCGGGGGCGCCTCGCTGGAATTCATGGAAGGCAAGGCCCTGCCGGGCGTCGTTGCATTGAACGATAAGTAGAGGCAAAGGAGTGGCAACGGTGAGAAAACCGATTATTGCAGGCAACTGGAAAATGTTCAAGACCGTGGGCGAAGCCTTGGCCTTCGTGGAAGAAGTAAAGGGCAAGGCGGAGACAGACGGCGTGGAGAGCGTCATCTGCGCGCCTTTTACCGCATTGCCTGCCTTGGTGCAAGCCGTTCGGGGGACCTCCCTCAAGGTCGGCGCGCAAAATCTTCACTGGGAGGATAGCGGCGCGTTCACGGGTGAAGTTAGCGGCGTTATGCTCAGCGATCTGGGCGTGGACTACGTCATCATCGGCCATTCGGAACGTCGCGCCTATTTTGCGGAAACCGACGAGACGGTAAACAGGAAAGTGCTGGCCGCCTTCAAGCACAACCTGCTCCCGATCGTATGTGTCGGAGAGAAGCTGGAAGAGCGCGAAGCCGGCAAGACCAAGGACGTTTGCCGGGTACAGACGGAAGCGGCGCTGGAGGGCCTGACCGCGGAGCAGGCGAAGCGGACCGTCATCGCCTACGAGCCGATCTGGGCGATCGGGACGGGCAAATCCTCTACAGCGGACGATGCCAACGAGGTCATCGCCTATATCCGCGAACGTGTAGCGGCCAAGTTCGGAGCGGATGTCGCCGCAGCGATCCGCATCCAGTACGGCGGCAGTGTAAAGCCGGGCAATATCAGGGAATTTATGGCCCAGCCGGATATTGACGGAGCGCTGGTAGGCGGAGCAAGCCTGGAGCCGGCCTCCTACATCCAGCTGGTCGAGGGGGCCAGGTGAGATGGCCAGATTGAAACCGGTAGCGTTGATCATTCTGGACGGCTTCGGACTTCGCGAGAACACGCACGGCAATGCCGTGGCTCAAGCGAAGAAGCCGAATTTCGACCGGTACTGGGCCGCTTATCCCCATACGACCCTGACCGCGTGCGGCGAAGCGGTGGGGCTTCCCGAAGGGCAGATGGGCAACTCCGAGGTCGGCCATCTGAACATCGGCGCGGGACGGATTGTGTATCAGGATCTGACGCGGATCAGCAAATCGATCCGGGAAGGCGAATTTTTTCACAACGAGACGCTGCTCGGCGCCGTACGCCACGTTAAAGAAAAAGGCAAGAAGATGCATTTCTACGGGCTGCTTTCGGACGGAGGCGTGCACAGCCACATGGACCACCTGTTCGCGTTATTGGACCTGGCGAAGAGGGAGCAGCTTTCCGAGGTGTACATCCATGCTTTCCTGGACGGCCGCGATGTGGCGCCGGACAGCGCCAAGGGCTATGTGGAACGGCTGCAGCGGAAGATTGCCGAAACCGGCACAGGCCGGATTGCAACGATCCAGGGCCGCTACTACGCCATGGACCGCGACAAGCGCTGGGAGCGTACGGAGAAATCGTACCGGGCCATGGTATACGGCGAAGGACCCGCGTACACCGATCCGGTGCAGGCGATCGCCGAATCCTACGAAAAATCCGTATTCGACGAATTTGTCGTTCCTACGGTTATCGTCGGTGAAGACGGCAAGCCGGTCGGGCTCGTGGAATCCGAAGACGCGGTGGTCTTCTTCAATTTTCGTCCCGACCGGGCGATTCAGTTGTCCCAGGTGTTCACGAACGAAGATTTTCGCGGCTTTGACCGCGGAGACCGTTTTCCGCAAAACCTTTATTTCGTCTGCATGACGCTGTTCAGCGAAACCGTCGGCGGGTATGTGGCGTACAAACCGAAGGATCTCGACAACACGCTCGGCGAAGTGCTCGTGCAGAACAATCTGAAGCAGCTGCGGATCGCGGAAACGGAGAAATATCCGCACGTCACTTTCTTCTTCAGCGGCGGACGGGATGTGGAACTGCCCGGCGAAACCCGGATTCTCATCAATTCGCCGAAGGTGGCCACCTACGATCTGAAGCCCGAGATGAGCGCCTACGAGGTCGCCGAGGCCGCCGTGCAAGAAATCGAGGCGGACAGGCAGGACGTTATCATTCTCAACTTTGCCAACCCGGACATGGTCGGCCACTCCGGCAAGCTGGAGCCGACTATCAAAGCGGTGGAAGCGACCGACGAATGTCTGGGCAGGGTAGTGGAGGCCATTTTGGCCAGGGGCGGGGTCGCTTGCATAACAGCGGATCACGGCAACGCCGACCTCGTCCTGGACGACAACGACCGGCCCTTTACGGCGCATACGACCAATCCGGTGCCTTTCATCGTGACGAAGCAGGGGATTGCGCTGCGCGAAGGAGGCATTCTGGCCGATATCGCCCCGACGATGCTTGATCTGTTGGAAATCCGCCAGCCGGAGGAAATGACCGGCAAATCCATCATTAACCGATAAGGAGTGTTCACCGTTTATGACGACCATTACCGATGTATACGCACGCGAAGTGCTTGACTCCCGCGGGAACCCGACGGTCGAAGTCGAGGTGTATCTGGAATCCGGGGCCATGGGCCGCGCGATTGTCCCCTCCGGCGCTTCCACCGGCGCTTATGAAGCCGTAGAGCTGCGCGACGGCGACAAGGGACGTTACCTGGGCAAAGGGGTGCTGAAAGCCGTTGACAACGTCAACGATATCATCGCGCCGGAAATTATCGGGCTGGATGCGCTCGATCAAGTGGGCATTGACCAGAAGATGATCGAACTCGACGGAACTCCGAACAAAGGAAAGCTGGGCGCCAACGCCATTCTGGCCGTATCCATGGCTGTCGCCCGCGCGGCGGCGGAGGCCCAGAAACTTCCGCTTTACGTATACCTCGGCGGGTTCAACGCCAAGACGCTTCCGGTTCCGATGATGAACATTCTTAACGGCGGCGCTCACGCCGATAACAACGTGGATGTGCAGGAATTTATGGTGCTGCCGGTCGGCGCGCCGAGCTTCAGGGAAGCTTTGCGCACAGGTGCGGAAATCTTCCACAGCCTGAAATCCGTACTGAAGGAAAAAGGCCTGAACACCGCGGTCGGCGACGAAGGCGGCTTCGCTCCGAACCTGAGCTCCAACGAAGAAGCGATTACCACAATCATCAGCGCCATTGAGCGCGCCGGATACAAGCCGGGTGAAGATGTGTTCCTGGGCATGGACGTCGCTTCCACCGAATTTTATAAAGATGGCAAATACCATCTGGAAGGCGAAGGAAAATCCTTTACCTCCCGGGAATTTGTCGACTTCCTCGCTTCCTGGGTGGACAAATACCCGATTCTGACCATCGAGGACGGCTGCGCCGAGGACGATTGGGAAGGCTGGAAGCTGCTGACCGACAAGCTCGGCAAGAAGGTGCAGCTCGTCGGCGACGACCTGTTCGTTACCAACACCAAGCGCCTGTCCCAAGGCATTGAGAAAGGCGTTGGCAATTCCATTCTGGTGAAGGTGAACCAGATCGGTACGTTGACCGAAACGTTCGATGCGATCGAAATGGCCAAACGCGCCGGATATACGGCCATCATTTCGCACCGCTCGGGCGAAAGCGAAGACAGCACAATCGCGGATATTGCCGTTGCGACCAATGCCGGCCAGATCAAAACCGGCGCCCCTTCCCGGACGGACCGCGTGGCCAAATACAACCAGCTGCTGCGCATTGAAGACGAGCTTTCGGGAGTGGCGCAGTACGCCGGCAAAAGCGCATTTTACAATCTCCGCAACTTAAAATAAAATAGATAGCAAGCGCCGAACGAAAGAGAGGGATCAACATGAGCCGTTGGCTGAAGACCATCCTGTTTTTGCTGGGGTCCGCCTTTTTGACTCACTTGATCCCTTTCTCTTCTTTTTTCCGCAATCTGGACACGATGATCCACGAGTTCGGCCATGCGGTCGTCACCCTGCTCTTGTCCGGGCATGTCATGAACATGCAGCTGAATGCCGATCACAGCGGAGTGACCTATTCCTCGGTCACGCGGGCCTGGGCCCTGATCCCGATCGGACTGGCCGGTTACATCAGCGCTTCCCTTTTTGCTCTGCTGCTCTTTTATCTGGGTTCGCGCGGAAAGCAGAAGCTGGGGCTGCAGCTGGTGACGGCGCTTGCGGCAATTACGCTGGTGCTGTTCGTGCACAGCGGCTTCGGGTTTTTCTGGCTGATCGGATTTATCGTGCTGAATGGCCTCATTATGCTGCTCGGCCGAAGCATCCGGAACTTTTATTACTTGCTTCTCGCCTTTCTCACTCTGGAAGAATCGGTTTTCGGCCCGGTGACTCTGGTCATCTACGGAATGACTTCTCCCCGGCAGGCGGGAGACGCCGCGAACCTGGCCCGCAGCACATCGGTTCCGGCCGTTGTATGGGCCTTGTTGTTTACGATCATTGCGCTCTGGTGCGCAAAAGGGGCGCTCGGCTATTTCTTCGGAGGCCGGAGAAAACGCACGCCAGCCCCGCCATCCTATTATCAGTGAGGAGCTGGGAACCATGGGAAAAATACCGGTAGGGCTGCAGCTGTACACGCTGCGCGAAGACATGAAGGACGATTTTACGGGAGTGTTGAAAAAGGTTGCGGACATGGGCTATAAAGCCGTTGAATTCGCCGGCTACGGCAATCTGGAGGCCAGAGAACTCCGGAAAGTCCTTGACGATCTGGGCCTTGAAGGCGTTTCCAGTCATGTGGGACTGCACCTGCTGGAGAACGAACTGCAGAAGCAGATCGAATACAGCCTGGAAATCGGAGCCCGGTACATTGTCTGCCCCTGGCTGGACGCGAAGAAATTTCACAATCCCGCCGACTTTCAGGCGCTGATGAACTTGTTCCGCCGCGTAGGAGAATCCTGCAACCGGCAGGGTCTGACTTTCGCTTATCACAATCATGCTTTCGAATTCGAGAAGATCGACGGCAAGTATATTCTGGATCTCCTGTACAAAGAAGTTGACAGCGCACTCCTTAAGGCCGAACTGGACCTGTATTGGGTCAAAAAAGGCGGACTCGACCCGGCCGAATATCTGCAGTCCTATAAGGGCCGCTGTCCGATTGTCCACGTGAAGGATATGGCTGGCGACGAAAAAGGCTCCTTCGCCGAGGTAGGAAGCGGCATTATCGATTACCCGGCAATATTCGCCATCGCCGAGGAAGTGGGCGTTCAATATTACATCGTAGAGCAGGACCAATGCCTGAACCATCCTCCGCTGGAAAGCGTAAAAATCAGCATAGATTATTTGAAATCGATCGGGATCGCCTAGGCAAGAGGAAGACGGGTTTCCCGTGAAATGGCGGCGGCCGTTCCATCCTCATACCCTTGGGGAAAAGTTGTCTTTTGGGCCTGTTTGTGCTAAACTATTGATGTTTCTGCCGTTCGCTTTGGTACATACAAAAGACGGCGTTCAAATGCAGATGATATTCGAAGACGCGGTGTATCCGTCTTCGTCGAAACGTCATAGGTTGGTATGCGTCAAGGGTTTAGAATGATGTTTTCACTCAGGGGGTTAAGGTTTCCATGGCCATTTTTCTAAAGATCCTTCTTGTGATTGTATGTCTGGGTCTGATCGCGGTTGTCTTGCTGCAAAAGGGCAAAAGTGCGGGATTGTCCGGAGCCATTACCGGCGGTGCGGAGCATTTGTTCGGAAGGCAAAAGGCCCGGGGGCTGGATTTGTTTTTGTCCCGCCTAACGGTAGGTCTGGCCGTGGTATTTTTTGTTCTCTCCGTGATCGTTGCCTATTTCGTAAGAAGTGTCTAATCGTTGGCAAGGCGGCGGGGGCTATCCCTTCCGTCTTTTTTCAAATTCGGCAGGTACCGCCGGAAGTTATCGCCCCAAGCTGGATCGTACCCGTTGAGGTGCTCCCGTCCCGCTTGGGGTTTTCTTGTACCCGGCAAAACAATTGCCAAAGTGCCGGGGTGAAAAAGCGTCCAAGCGGTTATACTGTTAATAATCAGCGTTAGATCGGCGTTCTCGCGGGAGCTGCAAGAGAGAACAGGGGAAGGACAAGAGAGGATAGAGGCGCTGGAAAACATAAGGGAAGACAAGAAGGTGACGCATATGGTAACGGAACAGGGACTTATGGAATTTATGCGGGATCAGGCTTACAAGCCGATGACGTATCAGGAGCTGGAGAAGCATTTTGCCATCGAGGGCGCACAGGAATTCAAGGATTTTCTGAAAATGCTCAACGCGCTGGAAAACGAAGGAGAGATCATCCGCACGCGCAATAACCGCTATGGCATTCCGGAACGGATGAATCTGCTCAAGGGCAGGCTGCAGGCGCATGCCAAAGGCTTCGGTTTTCTGCTGCCGGAAGATAAAACCCTTCCGGACGTTTACATTCATGCCAACGATATGCATGGTGCCATGAACGGCGATACGATTCTGGTCCGGATCACGTCCAAAGGGGCGGCCGGAGGACGTATCGAAGGAGAAGTGGTGCGGGTCGTCACGCGGGCCAACACACAGATCGTCGGCCTCTTCCAGAACAAGGAAAGCTTTGGCTTTGTCATCCCGGATGACAAACGGATTTTCCGGGATATTTTCATACCCAGGGAAGCTTTTCATGGCGCGGCGGACGGAGACAAGGTGGTTGTCCGCCTGGTAAGCTACCCGGAAGGACGGGCGGCGGCGCAGGGGGAAGTCATCGAGGTGCTGGGGCACAAGGACGATCCGGGAGTGGATATCCTCTCCATTATCCGCAAGTACCAGCTGCCGGAAGCTTTCCCGGAGGAGGTCATGCGCGAGGCGGAGGGGGTTCCGGATACCATCCGCGAGGAAGATCTTCAAGGGCGGCGCGATTTGCGCCACAAACGCATTGTCACGATTGACGGAGAGGATGCCAAAGACTTGGACGACGCCGTCAACGTGGAGCGGCTTCCGAACGGCAACTACCTGCTGGGTGTGCATATCGCCGATGTCGGTTACTATGTCAAGGAGAATTCCGCCCTGGACAAGGAAGCCTTCAACCGCGGATGCAGCGTATATTTGGTCGACCGCGTCATTCCCATGCTTCCTCATCGGCTGTCCAACGGGATCTGCAGCTTGAACCCGCAAGTGAACCGTTTGACGATGTCGTGCGAAATGGAGATTGACGCCAACGCCAAGGTCGTGCGCCACGACATTTTTCCCAGCATTATCAGGACGGCGGAACGAATGACCTACACGAATGTCCGGAAAATTTTGACGGAAGCGGATCAGGAACCGGAATTGATGGAGCGCTACAAGGACTTGGTCGACGATTTCCGGCTGATGGAGGAGCTCGCCATGAAGCTGCGGGCCAAACGAATGCGGAGAGGGGCGATCGACTTCGATTTCTCCGAATCGAAAATTCTCGTGGACGAGAACGGGAAACCGACGGACATTGTCAAGCGGGAACGCAGCATTGCGGAGATGATCATCGAAGAATTCATGCTGGCCGCGAATGAAACGGTGGCCGAGCATTTCTACTGGCTGAAGGTGCCGTTCCTGTATCGGATCCATGAAGATCCCGACTCCGAGAAACTGATGCATTTTATGGAATTCGTCGCCAATTTCGGGTATGTGGTGCGGGGCAAGGGCAATAGTGTACATCCGCGGGCCCTGCAAACTTTGCTTGAAGAGATCAAGGGGACGAAGGAAGAAACGGTCATCAGCACGGTCATGCTCCGTTCGATGAAGCAGGCGAGGTATGACGCGCAAAGCCTCGGCCACTTCGGCCTGGCGGCGGAATTTTATACGCACTTCACTTCTCCGATCCGCCGATATCCCGATCTGGTCATTCACCGGATGATCCGTGAAGTACTGACCCACGGATCCTTGTCGGAGCAGCGCATGGAGTATATGGCGGCAAGGATGGAAGATATCGCCCGGCAATCATCGGAGCGGGAGCGCATAGCCGTCGATGCGGAGCGGGAGACGGATGCCCTGAAGAAGGCCGAATTTATGCTCGACAAGATCGGTGAGGAGTTTGACGGCATCATCAGCAGCGTCACCAGCTTCGGCATGTTTGTGGAACTGGATAACACAGTAGAAGGCCTGATCCGGCTCAGCGACCTTACGGACGATTATTACCATTACCACGAAATGCAGCATGTGCTGATCGGCGAACGCACCTCGAAAATTTACCGGATCGGCGATGAAGTGAGAATCCGCGTAACGCGGGTCAATATGGATGAGCATACGATCGACTTCGAGATGGTCGATATGAAGCCCCGCCAGGCCCGGGAGGAATGGCGGACATTACCGGCTGGTGCGGGTGAAGGGCGCAGCCGGAAGGGGCAGGGCGAAGGCACGCGCCGCAAGAAGGCGGCCGCCGGGAAGCGCAAGCCGGGAGCGGCCTCCATTCAGGCGGCTTCGCCGGAAAAGAAAAAGCGCAAGCCGGCAAGCGGCAGCCGTACCCGCAAGAAAAAGGCTGTTGCGTCCGGCGGACGAAAAATCAAGTAAAACGCAGATCTCCCCTTG
>Ga0310828_1000864_pt1 | contig 23244 bp, 20 predicted proteins | sample WT_ome_3_FD_202242 | JGI IMG/M metagenome (GOLD analysis project Ga0310828, IMG submission 202242) | Sorghum-adapted microbial communities enriched on wild type (WT) sorghum from Joint BioEnergy Institute, Emeryville, California, United... ... | reverse complement strand
CATTCTCCCGGTTCATGGTTAACCCTGCCTCGTATAGTATTTTTCGAAGGCACTTGTAAGCCTAATTTCCAGTCCTGTAGAGGCTGGAGGCCGCCTTCGGAATTTCCAAGCTTGCTCATTAAAATTTGAATCAGGGACTGGACTTTCCGGCATGTCTCCGGACAATGGAACTTAAGGGTCCATTCGGGGAAATTCGTCACGCTCCTGTAGCCCGACTACACTGAAAGTCAGTTTCTCCGGTACTCGTTTGAACTTCCTACCCGCTGGCTGTTCCCTTCGGCAACCCATGCCCGACTGTAGCAGCGTCGGGGCAGCTCATGGCCCGAAGCGTGTCCTCATATGCGAGGGTGATTGATCTGCGAGTGCGCCGGAGGCATCCCGGAGAGTCTAATTCCCTGAATCCCTCACAGAAAGGAGGAATCCCCATTGAAGCTGTTTGTCGGGATCGACGTCAGTTCGCAAGAACTGGAAGCGTGTTTCATGAACTCGGACGGCGATACGATTGAGTCGCTTAAAGTCGAGAACAACTTGCATGGCGCCTCGCACCTGCGGGACCGTATCGTCGCTGCGGCGGACAAGCTCTCATCTTCCGAAATCCACATCGGTCTTGAAGCCACATCGGTCTACAGCTGGCATCCCGCGATGTACATGCACGAGGATCCTGCGCTTAAAGCGCGCAATGCGAAGGTGTTCACCATCAATCCCAAGCTCGTCAGCAAGTTCAGAGAGGCCTATACGGATCTCGACAAGACCGACCGCCTCGACGCCTGGATCATCGCGGATCGCCTGCGCTTCGGCAGGCTGACGACCACTATCGTCATGCAGGAACAGTACGTTGCCCTTCAACGGTTGACTCGCATGCGATTTCACATGGTCCACAGCTTGACGCGCGAGAAGCAATACTTCCTGCAAAACTTGTTCTACAAGTGCAACGCCTTTACGTCCGAGGTGGAGAGCTCGGTCTTCGGCCACGCCATCCTGGAGATGCTCTCGGAGAAGTACAGCCTTGATGACATCGCAGAGATGGATGTCGCGGTTCTGGCTGACTATCTCCGCGACAAGGGTCGCAATCGCTTCCCCGACCCGGAAAATGTCGCCCGCTGCATTCAGAAAGCCGCCAGAGCCTCTTACCGGCTCTCCAAGGTGGTCGAGGACTCCATTGATCTTGTGCTGGGCACATCCATCCAAACGATCCGAAGCATTCAGGCTCAGCTCAAGGATTTGGACAAGGCGATTGAGCGGATTCTCGATGGAATCCCAGGCTCAAAATGCCTACGATCCATCCCTGGCATTGACAAAGTCTACGCGGCCGGCATTCTCGCCGAGATTGGCGATATCCACCGTTTCAGTGACCAAGCCGCCGTGGCCAAGTATGCCGGCCTCACATGGCGCAGGCATCAGTCCGGCGCTTTTGAAGCCGAAGACACCAAGCGTATCAAATCCGGCAACCGATTCCTTCGCTATTACCTGGTTGAAGCTGCCAACTCGGTAAAAAACCGCGATGAGGAATTCGGCGAGTACTACCGGAAGAAATACGGCGAAGTACCCAAGCACCAACACAAACGCGCCCTCGTCTTAACGGCAAGAAAACTTGTGCGTCTGGTCGATGTGCTGCTACGCAACGACCAACTCTATACGCCTCGAAAGAAGGTGACGACAGCGAAGGATTAACGCCTCCTTTGCCAAAGTCCTTCATAAATTCCCAGTTAAAATCTGGTAAATGGCTCGATTTTCAACTGGGTTTCGTTTGGTGCTGCCTGTTTCCCTGACTCCAGCACTTTAGTGCCAACAAAATTTCCAATTCTCACGAATCAGGGACTTGACATATTACCGCTGGACTTTCGTTTCTCGATGCGGTCAAATATAGGGATGACGGCTCCCCAGCCAATACGCGGCCGCCGTTCCTGCCGTCCAGAACAGCAAAAACCCGGCATCGGCGGCGGAAAAGCCGGCGACGTAATAATAGGTACGGGAACCGCCCGAGGTAAAGCGCTTGGCCTCCATGGCCACGGCAATCCGCTGGGCCCGGCGAATACTCTGCGCAAGCAGCGGGATCGCATAGGCGCGCAGCCGGCGAAACACGCCTCCCGGGCCCCTGCCGCCCTGAAACCCCCGAACCTTCAGGGCGTCCCGCCGGATCTGGAATTCTTCCCGCATCATCGGCAGCAGACGGATGGCCGCCATGAAGCTGTATGCATATTTCGCCGGCAGACGGCACTGCTGCATCAGCGAATAAAACAGCCGCACGGGCTGGGTGGTCAGCAGCAGCAGCAGGCCAAGCAGGGCGAAATTGACCGACTTCAGTCCGACAAGGAGCCCGCGGAAGAAACTTTCACGGGTAATATGCACGAGTCCCCATCTGACCCAGGTCGTCTCCCCCTTGCCGAAAAACATCATGGAGGTCGACGAGGAAATCAGCAGCAGCAGCACCGGAAGCAGGAGCAGGAGCAGCGTCCGCGGCGGATGTCCCGTCGCCAGCACATACAACAGCAGCGAGACGGCCGTCAGATTAAGCAGAAAATTGATCCGGTCCGTAAACAGGACAACCAGGAAAAGCATGAGCAGCAGCAGCAGCTTGAAGCTCGGGTTTACCCGGTGAAGCCAGGTTTCCCGGACGGAATGGTTCAGGAGCATGGCGCTTCCTCCTTGACCGGCCGCGGCGGACAGGGGCCTGCCGGATCGGACAAGGTCGTGTCCTCCGCCAGGCGCCCTTCTTCGATCCGCCATACACGGGTGGCAAAGCGGCTGACAATTTCCATGTCGTGGGTGACCATGAGGAGGGCCGTGCCCTGAAGCCGCCACTTCTCCAGCAGTTCCAGCATGGCAAACGTATTTTTGGCGTCCTGGCCGAAGGTCGGCTCATCCAGCAGGAGAACGGCGGGAGCTTCCGCCGCCGCCGCGGCCACGCTCAGCCGGCGCTTCTGCCCGGTAGACAGCTGATACGGATGCCGTTCAGCCTCCTCCTCCAATCCAAAGCAGGCCAGGATCTCCGCCGTTCTGGCTGCGATTTCCGGTTCGGCTGCGCCGCTCTGCCTGAGCGTGTAGGCCACTTCCCCGCGCACGGTCTGGGTGATGAACTGAAACTCCGGATTTTGAAAAACGAGAGCAGCAGTCCGGGCGATTTGCCCGGTGGTCCCGGCCTCGCGGCCCCGCAGCCGATAGCTTCCGGCCGTTTTCAGCAGCCTCAGCAGCGACAGCAGCAGCGTGCTCTTGCCTGCACCGTTATTTCCGACGATGGCGATCCACTCTCCCGGCCGGACTTCGGCCTTCGGAACGGCGATTTTCCGCTCGCGGCCGCGGTAGCCTTCGAAGCCGCCCAGCTCCATCACCGGCGCTCCGGGGGGCGCTGTTCCATGCTCGGCGGCACCCGGCGGACCTGAGACGTGCCGCGGGGGGAGGACGGTTCCGGCGGCGCGGTCCGGACGCGGGACGGCAGACGCCTGGTCCGCGATGGCCGCCGCATGCCGCGGTTCCCCGTCCGTCCTCCCGGGAGGCCGGACGGACAGGCCGGCTTCGAGGCGCCGCCGGACGATTTCCCGGTAGCGCGGCCCGGCGAAGTAATCGTCCCACACGCCCGGATACCAGATGCCGTATTCGGCCAGCTCGCGGCGGCGGGCCGCGAATACGGCGGACGGCTCCCCGTCAGCCAGTACGCGGCCGTTTCCGTCGAAAAGAATCACGCGGTCCGCGAAATCGGCCACCCGTTCGATCTTATGCTCGACGATCAGCACGGTTTTGCCGCCGCCGACGGATTTGATGGTCTCCCACACTTCTTCCGTGCCCTCCGGATCGAGCAGGGCAGTGGGCTCGTCGAGAAGCAGGACGTCCGGCTCCAGGGCCAACGCGCTCGCGATCGCCAGCCGCTGCTTCATTCCCTGGGACAGCCGGCTGATCGGCATGTGCAGCTCTTCCAGCCGCAGGGAAACCTTGCCGAGATAATGCCGCATCCGCCCTTCCATCTCCGGCTGCGGCACCTGCAGATTCTCCAGGACGAACGCCAGCTCTTCATCCACATACGGCATACAGAACTGGGTATCGGGATCCTGAAAGACATACCCCCACGATTCGGGCAGGCGAATCGCGTCGCATTTCATGGGAATGTCGATGGAATAAGGAATCAGACCCGTCAGCACCTGCAGCAGCGTGGATTTCCCGCAGCCGCTCGGACCCAGCAGCAGCACTTTCTCCCCCGGACGGAAAGACAGCGAAAGGCCTTCGAACAGCAGCCTGCCCTCCCCCGGAAATTTCAGCCGCAGCCGCTCGACCCCGAACGCCGCTTCCGCCGGCGTAACTGCCCGCGGGTGTTGCTTGCCTTGAGCGTTCATGGCTTAATCCAGCGCCTTGTAGTCCTCGGCGGAGGATCTGCGCACAAGCTGCGTGACGCCGGTCGCTTCCAGCGCCTTCACCAGATAATAGGCGAAAATCCCGGTGATGACCAGCGACGAGATCAGCCGGAAGACGATATACAGGGTCAGATTCCAGGCCACCAGATCAACAAGGTAGCCGCGCACGGCATCCATCAGCAGGGAAGCCGCTCCGGCCCCGAGTCCGGCGAGGCAAGTGACCCCGAGCGAATACCGGCGGTACAGGAACAGGGCAAACACAATTTCCGCGCCCAGCCCCTGCAAAATCCCGTACGTCAGCGATTCCAGCGCGTAGGAAGAGCCGAGAATCATTTCGACGACAGCGGCGGCGATTTCCGCCACCAGGGCGACGCCGGGCTTGCGGATAACCAGAAAAGCCACGGTCGCGGCGATGAACCACATGCCGTAGGAGAGCTGCTCCGTCTGCAGTCCGGTAATTTTGATCAGGTCATAGACAGGACCCCAGATCCGGTAAACGACGCCGAACACCACGGCAATGACGACGGTTACCAGCACATCCGCCAGGCCGAGTCCTTTCTTTCTTCGTTGAACGGATGAAACCATAGTTCATTCCCCCCAGATAAAATATGGCCGCCTGCCTTCTTGCCCGGACGGACATGCGAAAGCCGGGGGATCGGCGCAACCCGCGCGCCAGACGCGCCGATCCCCGCACTGTATGATCCGATACCGGAATTCATGAGAAGCTTGCGGCCCGGAAACAGGAAAGAGCCATGGATAACCCATGGCTCAAAAATTCCCGTTCAAGGTGATTTTCTACGCCGGCATTATCCGGATCAGATTTGACGGTCAGCGGAATACGTCCGCAATCTCAGCCTGACTTCATCAAGCCCCCGCATCACAACTATTCGATTGACTTCAAGATAACTCGTTTTCCCGTTTTTCGCAAGAGGGATTTTCGCGGGAAACAGCCTTCTTGTTCAATGCGCATTGCCGGCTCAGGCTCTTTCGTAGATCTGGAACACATAATCGTAAGGATTTTTCTCATCGCGGATGCCGGGCTTCTCGGAGACCAGCTTCCAGGCTGCCGGATCGATTTCCGGAAAATACGTATCTCCGGGAAATTCATGCCGGATGAGCGTGATATACAGCCGGTCCGCAACCGGGAGAAACAGCTTGAAAATATCCGTTCCGCCGATCACAAACAGCTCGCCTTCGCCGGTTCCATAGCGCTCCAGCGCTTCCCGCACGCTGTGAACCACCTCGCACCCGGGAGCGCGGTATTCCGGGTTGCGGGTCATGACGATATTCGTTCTTCCCGGCAGCGGACGGCCAATGGAAAGATAAGTTTTGCGCCCCATCAGGATCGGGTGGCCCATGGTTGTCTTCCTGAAAAAGGCCTGGTCGGCCGGCAGCCTCCACGGGATCCGGTTATTCCGTCCGATGACCCGGTTCCGGTCCATTGCGACAATAAAGGAAATGATCAAGATAACGCTCCTCCCGGGCGGCGGCTAGACAGCGATCGGAGCCTTGATCGGCGGATGGCTCCGGTAGCCGGAAAATTCAAAATCGTCGTACCGGTAATCGAAGATGGATTCGGGCTTGCGCTTGATGACCAGCGTGGGCAGCGGATACGGCTCCCTTGTCAGCTGCAGCCTGACCTGCTCCAGGTGGTTCCGGTAAATGTGGACATCGCCGCCGGTCCAGATCAGATCCCCCGCCTTCAGATCACACTGCTGCGCGACCATATGGGTCAAGAGAGCATACGAAGCGAGATTGAACGGAAGCCCGAGGAACGTATCGACCGAACGCATCTGGAACATGCAGGACAGCCGGCCTTCGGCGACATAAAACTGGAACGCGTAGTGGCAGGGCGGCAGAGCCATGCTCTCCACCTCGGCGGGGTTCCAGGCGCTGACCAGATGACGGCGGGAGTCCGGATTTTGCCGGATTCCTTCAATCAGCCGGGAGATCTGGTCCACGGTTGTCCCGTCCGGCGCAAGCCAGGTTCTCCATTGGGCGCCGTATACCCGGCCCAGATCCCCGTTTTCGTCCGCCCACTCATCCCAGATTGTCACTCCGTTCTCGCGCAGGTAGCCGATATTCGTACTGCCGCTCAAAAACCACAGCAGCTCGTGTACGATCGATTTGATATGCATCTTCTTTGTCGTAAGCAGCGGAAAACCCTGGGACAGATCGATCCGCATCTGCCGGCCGAACACGGAAATGGTTCCTGTTCCGGTGCGGTCCTCCTTCTCCACTCCATGCTCCAGGATGTCCCTCAACAAATCGAGATAAGCTTTCATCTTCACACCTGCTTTACCATTATCTCTAGATTATAGCAGGATAGCTTCCCGAATCGCAAGAATGCTGTCCCGGGGGCGGGGGCAGTTATTGCTTTCAACCGGGTTCTATGTCAAGATATCGGTAGCTGGACATAATGTCGAAAGGAACAGGTGAACAAGCTTCATGAATAAAACGTTCTTTCGCCTGCTGACCGAGCTTTCTTCCCGAAAGTGGGTCTCGCGGATGGCCGGAAACTTCGCCAAATCCCGGATGAGCCGCCGTTTCATTCCGAAGTTCGCGAAAACGTACGGCATCCGAGTGGAAGATGCGGAGAAGCCCGTAACGGAATACGAAACCCTGAACGAATTTTTCACCCGCCGCCTGAAACCCGGCCTGCGTCCTGTCGACCGTTCCCCGTCCCTTGTCGTTAGCCCTGTTGACGCGCGGATTACCGGGATCGGCCTGGCGGAATCCGGCCGGATCCTGAATGTGAAGGGGCAGGATTACACCATCGAGGAACTGCTAAACCGTTCGCCCCGAACGATTAATTACACGAACGGATTTTATTTTGTCCTCTATTTGAGCCCGACGGATTACCATCGCATTCACGCGCCCGTCTCCGGCAAAATTATCGAGAAGGAGCACGTCCCGGGGAAAGTATATCCCGTTAACGATTTCGGCCTTACCCATATGCGCAGGGTACTGAGCCGCAATGAACGGCTGATCACCTACATGCAGCACGAATACGGGGAAATCGCGGTCGTCAAGGTGGGCGCGTTGAACGTCAGCAGCATCCAATACGTTATTCCGCTGCCGGGCGAGCTGGAGCGTGGAGCGGACCTTGCCTATTTCGAATTCGGTTCGACGGTTGTGCTGTTGATGGAGAACGGTACCTTCGAATGCCGCCCCGATTTGCAGATAGGCAGCAGGGTCCGGATGGGAGAAGCGCTCGGACGGCTGAAGGGCGCGAAGGACTGACCCGGCAGGGAACACTGGCCGCGGCCGGACCGGAAACCGCCCGCTTCGCTTCGGCCGGCGCAGCCGGAACCGCGGGCTGCGGCCGTACATAAACAAGCGGCATCCGAAATCTTTCGCATCGGGTGCCGCTTGCGTTTTGTTATTGCCGTAATCGGGAAGAACCGGCCCTCCCGGGAGCTGCCGACGGGCCGTTATTCCTCGTTGGCCGGCTTGCCGCCTTCGCGGGGATCCCGCCGCCGGGCTACGCCGCTCAGATAGGCGGCTTCCATAACGGCGCGGCTCACCTTTTCCACCACATGGCCGTTGAACACGCTCGGAATGATATATTGTTCGTTCAATTCGTCGTCCCCGACGACGGAAGCGATCGCTTTCGCCGCGGCCAGCTTCATCTCTTCGGTAACCCGGGAGGCCCGGCAGTCGAGAATTCCCCGGAAAATGCCGGGGAAGCACAGTACGTTGTTGATCTGGTTCGGGTAATCCGAGCGGCCCGTGGCCATGACCCGCACATGGGGCTCGGCTTCTTCCGGAGAAATTTCCGGGGTCGGATTGGCCATGGCGAATACAATCGGATCTTTGGCCATCTTCTTCAGATCGTCGACCTTGAGGACGCCGGGACCGGAAACCCCGATGAAGATATCCGCATCCCGGATTACATCCGAAAGCGACCCTTTCCGGTTCTCCGGATTGGTATGCTGCGCATACCAGTTCCAGGCCTCATGGGGATAATTTACCCCGCGCACCAGCGCCCCCTGCCGATCCACCCCGATAATATCGCGGACGCCTGCGGCCAGCAGCATTTTCGTGCAGGAAAAGCCGGCCGCCCCGATTCCGCAGACGACCACACGGCAGTCCTCCAGCTTGCGGCCCGTCAGCTTCACGGCATTCAGCAGCCCGGCCAGCAGCACGACCGCCGTTCCATGCTGGTCATCATGGAAAACCGGAATATCCAGCTCGTCGATCAGGCGCCGCTCAATCTCGAAACAGCGGGGAGCGGAAATATCCTCCAGGTTGATCCCCCCGAAGGTCGGGGCCAGCGCCTTGACCGTCCGGATAATTTCCTCCGTATCCTGCGTATTCAGACATATGGGGAAAGCATCCACCCCTGCCATCTGCCTGAACAGCATCGCCTTGCCCTCCATCACCGGAAGCGCCGCTTCCGGACCAATGTTTCCCAGTCCGAGCACGGCCGAACCGTCAGTCACCACGGCAATCGTATTGCGCTTGATGGTCAGGGTATGGGCGCGGGACGGGTCCTCGTGGATCGCCATGCAGATCCGGGCCACGCCGGGTGTATAGACGCGGGACAGATCGTCGCGGTTTTTGATCGGCATTTTCGGACGGGTCTCCAGTTTTCCGCCCAGGTGAACGAGAAACGTCTGGTCGGAAACGTTGATCACCTTGACTCCGGGCAGCTGCCTCAGGGCCTCCACCATCCGGCCGGTGTCGCTTGCCTCATGAAGATTCACAGTAATATCGCGAACCGTTGAAGTCCGGCCGGCCCGGCTCACGTCGATGGCGACAATGTCCCCTCCGGCATCCCCGATGGCGGTGGCAATTTTCCCGAAAGTGGCCGCCTGCTTGTCAATTTCCAGGCGAAGAATGACCGTCGTGCTTCCCGCCAACATGGACATGACCGCGTTCCCTCCTTTTTTCCCTTTTCCTTATGCTATTCATTGTAAACCCTGGCGGTCTTCTCCATACCCGAAAATGGGGGACTGGACCGGTCCGGCTTGGCCGGCTGCCATCCCCAGCCGCCGTGGATTCCGGGAGCCGGGCCGCCTGCCCTTCCGTGCTCCCGATCGGCTCAGAACATGGGCGCGCGCCGGCGGATCTCCTCCATCGCCTTGTCATTCATGCGGGCCGGGGTCCACCTGGGCTCCCATACCAGCTCGACCTCCACGTCCTTCACTTCCGGAATTTCCGAGACGCGGCTTCGCACATCGTCCACAATCTGATCCTGCAGCGGGCATTCGGGGATCGTCATCGTCATGCGGATGTGAACGTTGTTGTCCTTGTCAATCTCCAGACGGTAAACCAGACCGAGATCGACGATATTAACCTGCACCTCGGGATCAAGAACCTCCTCCAGCGCGCTCCACACCTTGCTTTCCAGATCCATGCTTCATTCCTCCTTCGGATTCTTCAAGCTATTTTGCTCCTTTTTTGCAAAAAGATTCCTTTTTCCTTTACACCACGAGATGGAGAAATTCAAAAGAAGCAATCGCCTGTTTCCGGAAAGCCGGAAAAAAGGGTACCTGGCGGAAGCCTGTTTTTCAACGGGCTAAACAGGTTCATCTCGTTTATGACCTTGGCGGCTGCGCTTGCGGGAGCCGTGCTGATCGGGTGCCGTCAGCTTCTTCCGACCGGGCTGATAACGTTCCGCCCTAGCCCTACCTCGGCGCCCCGATTGACCCGGTGCAAAGGCTGGTGAACTTTAGCCAAAATCTGCTGAACGGAGCGGCCGGATTTGAACGGTTTCTGGAAATGATGGCCGTTCAGCCGGACATCGCCGACGCTCCGGACGCTGCGCCGCTAAGGGAGATCAAGGGCGAGGTGGAATTTGTCCATGTCGGATTCCGATACGCCGGCAGCTCGAACGAGGTGCTCAGCCGGGTCAGCCTGACGGTCCGGCCCGGCGAAACCGCTGCGCTGACGGGCATGTCCGGGGCCGGGAAAACGACGCTTTGCAGCCCGATCCCGCGCTTCTGTGAAGCCGGCGAAGGTATAATCATAATCGACGGGACGGATATCAAGACCGTCACGCTGAAGTCGCGGCGTTCCCGCATTCGAATCGTGCAGCAGGACGTATACCTGTTCACGGGCACGATCCGGGAGAATCTCCTGTACGGAAAGCCCGGGCTTCGGAAGCGGAAGTGATCGCCCGCCGGCTGACCGCTATCCGCAGCGCCGACCGGATCCTCGTGCTGTCGGAACAAGGGATCGCCGAGGAGGGATCACATGAAGAGCTGCTGAATAGGAACGGGATCTATGGGAAGGTCTGCCGTCTGCAGCTCGGTCAGGCGGCCGAATAGGCCGGCTTTTGGGATTCGCCCTTCCTTCGGAGCGGAGCCCGGGGCGAGCCAGAGCGATCCGGCTGTGGTATAATAATCCGGAAAATCGTCGCGGCAAAAATGGAGGAATCGTTCATGACGGAGCGACAGCATTGGCGGGGGCCGGCGGAAGCGGCCGGAAAGCCGGGCGGAAGCGCGGACCCTGATGCGGAAGCGGAGATTTGGAAGGCGCTGGAAGACCGCCTGGAGGCCGTATGGCGGGATGCGGGGCTCGGCATCGTCCGCGCCGTCCGCCGGAAGGCCAATGGCGGAGGAGACGCCTGCTTTGCCGTAAACGGCGGATGGACGATCCGGTTTCATACCCGCCGTCCGGATACCCCGGCGCCAAGATGCGAGCGGGCGGCGCTGCACAGACTTGCCGCGGCCGGCCTCCCGGTTCCGCGGGTCATCCGCCTGGACGAGAGCCGCCGCCTGGCCCCTGCCAGTTATCTGGTCACCGCCGACCCGCCCGGGGAACCTTTGCTTGAGGCCTGGCCGCGGCTGGACGACTCCGGGCGGCGGCAGCTGGCCCGCGAAGCCGGCCGCTTGTTGGCGGCCGTGCACGGATTGGTTCTGGACTGCTTCGGCCCTCCGGACGCGCCCGATCGGGAAGGCTTCGGCTCCTGGTACCGCTATGTGCAGAACCGCTTCCGCAAATACGCCCGCCGCGCCATCAACCTGGACATCATCGACAAATCGGCGGTCGGCCGGGCCAAGAAGCTGCTGGATAAGCTGAGGCCGGCGCTGGAGGAGTTTCGCATACCCTCGCTGCTTCACGGCAGCTTTCATTTCGGGAACCTTCGGCAGAAGGAGGGGCGGATCACCGGCATAACCGGCCTTTGGCAGGCCTGCGGAGGGGATCCGGCCTTCGACCTGCGCGGCATGGAGGAGCTGGACGAGTCCTGCCCGGGGAGCAGCGGCCCTTTCCGCGCCGGCTACGAAAGCGTGCGGCCGCTGCCGGAGCCGGACCGCAGGATCATGAAATTTTACCGGCTGCTCGGGCATCTCGAGCGGATGGGCCAATGGGCCGAACGCGGGCGGCCGGACGCCGTCCGCGTGGAGTACGGCCGGCTCGCCGTCCTGCTCGGGGAGCTGGAACGCGAGGATGCATCCCGCCTTTGGGCCGGGCCATCGTCTACGGAGTAAGAGGCATACCCGCGGGGGGTATGCCTCTTCTTCTGCAGAAAACCAGCTTCGCCGCCGGCTCCCTTGCATAACCGCTGCCTGCCCGGCGCGGTCGAGTCTGCGGCAGTGGAGCCGGGGCTATTTCCCGCAGGAGGACTCTTTCTCCGCCAGCGCCTTTTGCCCGGCTTCCAGAACGGCAAGAATGCGGTCCACATCGTAGATGCCGCCGCGCCAGATACCGCCGCTGACCGCCTGCAGGGCGGCCCACAGCCGCGTGTCGTCCGGCAGCTCCGGATCGGCGGCCAGCTGCGGATGGGGGGAGCGCCGCGCCAGGATAGCCGCGCCTTCCGCGGGAGTCACCTCTTTCCCGCCTTCCCCGATGAAATTCAGGCGGCCGGTCAGCTGCCGGCAGTCGACCTCGATCTCGATCAGGTCGCCATCGCGCAGCTTGCCGACCGGTCCCCCGCTCAGCGCTTCCGGGCCGACGTGACCGATGCAGGCTCCGGTGGATACGCCGGAAAACCGGGCATCGGTGATCAGCGAGACGTACTTTCCGTAGGAAAGGTGCTTCAGCGCCGACGTCAGCTGGTACGTCTCCTCCATCCCCGTGCCGGAAGGCCCCCTTCCGATCAGCACCAGAATATCCCCTTTCCCGATCGTGCCGTCCTTGATGGCCCGGATCGCCTGCTTCTCCGTCGTGAACACCTTGGCCCGGCCGCGATGGCGGAAGACCCCGCGGGAATCGAGCATGGACGGATCGATCGAGGTCGACTTGATCACCGAGCCCTCGGGCGCGAGATTCCCGGTGGGGAAAGTCACAGTCGAGGTCAGTCCGCGCTGTCTGGCCCTGTCCGGCGCCAGAATGACGTCGTCCGGATCGACGCCGTCGGCTTCCTTCAGCCGTCTCCGGAAGGCGTCCCGCCGCTCCGACTGCTCCCACCAATCCAGCACTGCGCCCAGCTTCTCGCCGGCGGCGGTCAGGGCGTTCCCGTCCAGCAGCCCCAGCCTGCGCAGGTGCAGCATCACTTCCGGCACGCCACCGGCCAGAAATACCCGCACCGTCGGATGGTATTCCGGCCCGTTCGGCAGTACGCTCACCAGCCGCGGCACCTCGCGGTTGACCTCGATCCAGTCCTGCACCGAAGGGATCCGGCAGCCCGCGGCGTGGGCGGCCGCCGGAAGGTGCAGGAGCAGGTTCGTCGAGCCGCCGAACGCGGCATGGACGACCATCGCGTTGCGGATCGCGGCGTCGGTCACGATGTCCCGCGTGACGATCCGCTTCGCCAGCAGATTCAGCACCGCGTCGGCCGACCGCGCGGCCATCTCCTCCCAGACCGGCTGGCCCGACGGAGCGAGCGCGGAGTGCGGGAGGGCCAGCCCCATCGCCTCCGCGACGACCTGCGCCGTGGCCGCGGTGCCGAGGAACTGGCACCCGCCTCCGGGCGTCGCGCAGGCGCGGCAGCCGAGCTCGGAGGCTTCTTCGAGCGACAGCTCCCCGCGGGCGTAGCGGGACCCGATCGTCTGCACCTTCCCGGCGTCTTCCCCCTGCTCCGGAGGCAGGGTAACCCCGCCGGGGATCAGGACGCACGGCAGGTCGTGCATCGATGCCAGCGCCAGCAACATCGCCGGCAGCCCCTTGTCGCAGGTGGCGACGCCCAGCAAGGCGTGGCGGGTCGGCAGCGACCGGATGAGCCGCCGCAGGACGACGGCTGCATCATTGCGGTAGGGGAGGGAATCGAACATGCCGGTCGTCCCCTGTGATCGTCCGTCGCAAGGATCGCTGACGTAACCGGCAAACGGAATGCCTCCGCGTTCGCGGATCCGCGCCGCGGCCGCCCGCATCAGCAGGCCGACCTCCCAGTGTCCGGTATGGTAGCCGAGCGCAAGCGGCGTCCCGTCCTCGGCGCGGATGCCGCCCTGTGTGCCCAGGATCAGGACCTGCCGGCCGGTCAGGCGGGAGGGATCCCAGCCCATCCCTACATTCTGCGTCCATCCGAACAGGTCCCCGCTGGGACTGTCCGCGAGCATCTCATGCGTGAGCGGCAGCCTGCCTTCGGGACCGGGGGCCCTGGTGCGGACGCGGTAAATGTCCTGCGGGCCGGAACCCAGCAGAACGTCGAGCGGATGATCCATGTTCGTCTCCCCCCGTTACGGTTTGATCAGCACCGTCTTGATTTCCGTGAAAAATTCGATGGCCGCCGGGCCCTGCTCCCGCGAATGCGAGCTGGACTGCTTCATCCCGCCGAAGGGCGCCTGCAGCTCGACTCCGGCCGTCTCCGCATTGACGCGGACCATGCCGGCATCAATTCCCTTGATGAACTCCATCGCCGCCCCGATATTTTTGGTGAAAACGGAGGCGCTGAGACCGAACTTCGTATCGTTGGCGATCTCCACCGCCTGCCGCAAATCGTCGGCCGGAATCAGGGCGATTACCGGGCCGAAAATTTCCTCCTGGGCGATGGCCATCTTGCTGTCCACCTCGTCGAACACAGTCGGCTCCACATAGAAGCCGGCCTCGTACACGCCTTCGCGGAGCCTCCGGCCGCCTGCGATCAGCTTCGCGCCTTCGCGGATGCCCTGATCGATATACCGCAGTACCGTCTCCATCTGCTGCTCGCTCGAGCAAGGGCCCATCCAGATCCCCGGCTGCATTCCGTCCCCGACCGCAATTTCCCGGATCCGCGCCAGCAGCTTCTCGCGAAACGCCCCATGCACCTTGCGGTGCACAATCACCCGGCTGGTCGCCGTGCATTTCTGCCCGGTCGAGCGGAAGGCGCCGCTGACCGTCGCTTCCACCGCCTGATCAAGGTCCGCATCCTCGGCCACGATCACCGGGTTTTTGCCGCCCATCTCCAGCTGGTACTTGACGCCGCGCCGGACGGCGGCTTCCGCCACCGCCCGGCCGACCGCATCCGAGCCGGTGAACGTTACGCCCTGAATATCCGGGTGTTCGGCGATGCCCTGCCCGATCACCGAGCCCGGCCCGGTGACCAGGTTCAGCACGCCCGCGGGAAATCCCGCTTCCTGGAAGCATTCCGCCACTTTCGCGGCGGTCACCGCGCTCTCGGTCGCCGGCTTGAGCACGACCGTGTTGCCGTAAACCAGGGCAGGCGCGAGCTTCCAGACCGGAATCGCCACCGGGAAGTTCCACGGAGTAATGACGCCGACGACGCCCAGGGGAACGCGTGTCGTGTACATGAACGCATCCGCCTCCGCGGAAGGAATCACGTCGCCTGTCCTGCGCATGCCTTCCCCGGCATAGTAGCGGAGCAGGGCAACGCCCCGCATCGTCTCGCCCTTCGCTTCGGGCAGCGTCTTGCCCATCTCCCGCGTCATCGTCTCGGCGATTTCGTCCAGACGCCGCTCCAAGGCCGCGGCCGCGCGGAACAGGTAATCCCCGCGGGCCGGACCGGTCAGCGACCTCCATGCGGGCAGGGCCTGCTTGGCCGCTGCCACCGCATCGTCCAGATCCTGGCGGACCGACAGCTGGATACGGCCCACCACCTCATGCCGGTTGGCCGGATTTGTGCTGGGCGCGGTCCGGCCGGAAGCGGATTGCACCCATTCCCCGTTGATCAAATTTCCATAGGTTTGGCCCCATGCTATGCTCATTGTTTTGCTCCTTTCGATAAATATTGGTCCTGGTTCGAAGACGCGGGCCTCGGATGACCGGGTTCGTTCAGGCGGACCGTCAGGCCGACGCCTGCTGCACCGGGTTGATCAAAGTGCCGATCCCCGCGATCTCGATCTCCACGCGGTCCCCGGCCTGAAGCGTAAATTCGTTCGGCGGAACAATGCAGGTGCCGGTCAGCAGCACGGTTCCGTCAAACAGCTCGTTGTCCCGCCGCAGAAATTCCACCAGCTCCTCCAGCCGCCGCTTCAGCTGCCGCGTATTCGCGCTGCCCTCGAATACCAGTCCGCCCGCCCGATAAATCCGGCAGGCGATCTCCAGGCCGTACGGATTTTCCGCCGCATCGGCGAGCAGGACCGCCGGACCGATCGCGCAGGAGCGCTTCCAGATTTTCGCCTGCGGCAGATACAGCGGGTTGTCTCCCTCAATATCGCGGCAGCTCATGTCATTGCCGGCGGTATAACCGATGATGCTCCCTTCCTTCGTCAGGACAAGGGCCAGCTCCGGCTCGGGAATCTGCCACTTCGAATCGCTGCGGATGTACACCGGCTGGCCCGGTCCGACCGTTCTCGCCGCGGTTGACTTCATGAAGAGCTCCGGGCGCTCCGCGTCATACACCTTGTCGTAGAACGTCCGCGCATCCAGCCTTCCCCGGGTCGCCTCGTAATTGCGGGCTTCCCGGCTCTTCTCATAGGTGACGCCGGCGGCCCATACCTCGGGCGCTTCGACGGGAACCAGAAGCTCCAGGCGGTCCAGCGGCTCGTCCAACGGACGGACGCCGGCCAGCTGCCGCTTCACAAATTCGGACGGAGCCGCATTCTGCGCGGAAGCCTCCCTGACCACCTCCACGACATCCTTCCAGGGCAAGGGGTAAGCCTTCTCCTCGTAAACGGCGGCCAGAACCGGCTGCCCCTGATCATTGCGATAGCGAATCAATTTCATCCGCATTCATCCTCCCTACGTTTGATATGGTAGAACGCTGTTCCCGGATAAATCGGCAAAGCATTACTCCCTGTACCCGAGCGCCCGGGAAATGCGCCGGGCCGTCCGCATGAGGCCGGCGATCAGGTCCGGCCATTCCTCCTCGCGGACCCCCGACACCAGGGCGGACAGGCTGACCGCGGCCGCCACCTCCCCCAGATGATCCCGCACCGGAGCCGCCGCACAGCAAACCCCGGGCTCGTTCTCTTCGCGGTCGAACGCGTACCCCCGGCTGCGGACCTGCTCCAGCTCGCGGAGAAAATCGTCCCTGTTACCGATTGTATGCGGCGTCTGCGCGCGGAATGTGTAGTCCCGCATCCGCCGCGCGATTTCCCCTTCCTCGCGAAAGGCGATCAGTGCCTTGCCCGCGGCGCTCGTATGGAGAGGAACCCGGCGTCCGATGCGGGAATACCGGATAACGGCTTTCACACCTTCCACCTTGTCGATGTAAACGCCTTCCTTCCCGTCGAGAATGACAAGATGGACGGTCTGCCCCGTCTCTTCGGACAGCCGGAGCAGCTCTTTGCGGGCCACGGTGCGGAGATCTATATGCTGCAGGATCAATTGGCCGCGTTCGAGCAGCTTCAGTCCGAGCCGGTATTTCCCGTTTTCGGGATTCTGGTCGATGTACTGGTGCGTTTGAAGCGTTTTCAGCAGGGAATGCACAGTGCTTTTATGAAGGTTGAGCCGCTCGCTGATCTCGGAAATTTTCAGTTCGGCCGTCTGTTCGTCGAACAAATTCAGGATGCACAGCGCGCGCTCAACCGCCTGGATGATGGGCATGGCGGAAACCCCAATCGTTTGATATGATAAAACGCGGTTTCGGAAAACGCTTTCCACCCCTATTGTAGCGCAGCTTTCGCTTGTTGTCATGGAAAATTTTCCGCCCGGCCCATTCTTATTTGGAAGCGTCGTCCGGCGCCCCAGGGCTGGCTTGGCCTTCAGACTCGAGTTCAGATCAACGTATTCTTCGGATACATCCTGTCCCTGAATGCTGCGCTGCAGCCTGAGCGGATTCATCTTCCCTTCGGCGGCACCATGTCGCCGTTATCGGACAGATTCGACATGGAAACAAAATCTCCTTGCCCCCTGAACATCCGGGCCAGTGGAAAAAACCTCCATTCCCGAAGGAACGGAGGCCGGAACCGGCATGGTGTGCCGTCATCCTTTGATCGACCCGGCCAGCAGGCCGCGGACGAAATATTTGCCGAGGAACATGTAGACGATCAGGGTCGGCAGAGCGGCAAGCAGCGCTCCCGCCATCTGCACGTTCCACTGCACGACCTGGCTGCCGGACAAATTCTGCAGCGCGACCATGATCGGCTGCTGGCTGGAGGTCGTCAGCGTGACCGCGAAGAGGAATTCGTTCCAGACACTGGTGAACTCCCAGATGGCCACAACCACGAATCCGCTGATCGACAGCGGCAGAATGACATGCCGGTAAATCCCGAAAAATCCGGTGCCGTCGATTTTCGCCGCTTCCAGCACTTCGTCCGGTATCCCGGCGTAAAAGTTGCGGAAAATCAGCGTGCAGATCGGCAGCCCGTACACGACATGGACCAGGATCAATCCGGGGATCGAGTTGTACAGGTGAATCGTCTGCAGAAACTGGATCAGCGGGATCAGAATGCTCTGGTAAGGGATGAACATCCCGAACAGCATCAGCGCAAACAGCGTATTCGAGCCGCGGAACTGCCATTTGGAAAGCACGTAGCCGTTCATCGAGCCGAACAGGGCGGAAAGCAAAGTGGCCGGAATCGCCAGCAGCAGACTGTTGGCGAGGTTCGGCGCCAGCTTGCCGAACGCTTCCCGATAGCCGGAGAAATCGGGGTGGGACGGCAGCGCCCACATGCGGTCGAGAGTGATTTCCCCCAGCCCCTTGAGGCTCGTGACCACCATGACGTAGACCGGCATGAGGTACAGGAGGGCCAGGAGGGCCAGCAAGGCATACAACAGGGTACGGCTGATTCGGCTGGTCGCCATCTTCTATTCCTCCTTCCTCAAACTTTTGTACAAATACGGAATGATCAGAAGCGATACCAGGAGCAGCATGATGATGGCAATCGCCGCTCCCTGGCCGTAATGATTCCCGCGGAACGTCGTTTCGAACATGTACACACCCGGCACATCGGTCACGAACGCCGAACCGGGGCCGGTCATCGCGTAGACAAGGTCAAAGATTTTCAGCGAAATGTGCGCCAGAATGATCACCAGGCTGACCGTCACCGGCTTCAGCTGGGGCAGGATCACCTTGAAGAAAATTTGGGCTTCGCCGGCCCCGTCCACCCGGGCGGCTTCCCGCAGATCCTCGGAAATTCCCCGCAGGCCGGCCAGATACATCGCCATCGCGAATCCCGACTGCTGCCAAACCGTGGCGATCACGACCGCGATCAGGGCAACCGGCAGGCCGAAATCGATCTGGCCGAGCGGCAGCTTCGGCACAATATCCGTGCTGGTGTACCACTGCGGCACGTTGGCGATCCCGATGGCCTTCAGAATCAGATTGACGCCGGTGGACGGATTCAGCATCCACTGCCAAACCACCCCGGTAACGACGAAAGACAGCGCCATGGGGAATATAAAGACGTTGCGGAAGAACGATTCCGCCCTGATTTTCTGATCCACCATCATGGCGAGGAAAATGCCGATCGCCATCGTGGCGGCGATAAACAGCACGGTGAAGAAGATGGTGTTCCGCAAATCCGCCTGAAAGCGGAAGTCCTGGAACAGGAACGCGTAGTTTTGCAGGCCCGCAAACGACAGATTTTTGACGAGCGTGTTCCAGTCGGAAAGGGATACGTATCCCGTCCAGGCGATAAATCCGTAAACGAAGATGGCAATCGCGGCCAGCGACGGCAGCACCATCAGTAACGGCAGGAAGCGTTCAGCCACCCGGCTTTTGCGCGCCCGGACCAGGCCGGCTTCGGCCGCAGCAGCAGTCCCCCTTGCAGGTATGGAATTCATCATGCTCACCTCTTTTGGAAAAAGGCCAGATGAACGGAGCACATCTGGCCGGAATGGATATGACCGGGTCCGCTTTACTTTTTCATTCCGTTCTGCGCCGCGGCCTGTACGAGCGCTTTGACCGCCTGGTCGACATCGCCCTTGGTGACGAAGATCGTCATCACCTGGTTCAATTGGGTGACGAAGCCTTCCGGCGCGGCCGAACCATGGGCAATGCTCGGCGCCAGCTTCGCTTTCCTGAAGTCTTCCATCGTTTGCTTGCCGTAGGCGTCATACTTGGTCGGATCGGCATCGATGCGGGCCGGAATCGAACCCTTGAGCGGGTTGAACGCATCCTGGCCTTCCACGGATCCGAGCAGTTTCAGAAATTCCTTGACTTCCTCCGGATGCTTCACGTTCTTCGGCAGCCCGAACGTGTCGGTGATGACCATAAAGCTGCCTTCCGTGTTCGGCGTCGGTACCCAGCCGAAATCTTCGTTCGCCTTAAGCTTCAAATCGGTGGTGAAATACCCTTTGGCCCAGTCGCCCATGATGTTCATGGCCGCTTCTCCCTTGGCCATCAGCTGCGCGGCATCCTGCCAGTTGCGGGCGGCATGGTCCTTGTTCACGTAGGACAGCATTTTCTTCGTCTTTTCCAGCGCATCCTTGACCCGCGCATCATCGAAGGAGATTTCGCCGGTAAACAGCTTCTTGTAGTCGTCGGCGCCCATTGTGCCGAGCAGCGCATCCTCGAAGATCATTGCCGCCGCCCAAGGCTCCTTGTCCCCGAGAGCAAGCGGAGTAATGCCCTTCGCCTGCAGCGTATCAGCCGCCCTGAAGAAATCGTCGAACGTCTTCGGCGGCGTCAGGCCGTTTTGGTCAAACACCTTCTTGTTGTAAAAGAGCACGTTTCCGCGGTGAATATCGACCGGCACGGAGTACGGCTTGCCGTCCTTGCTGACGAGGTCGATCAGCTCCTTCGGAAATTTCCGGCTCCAGCCCTCGGAAGCGTACAGATCGCTCAGATCGTTCATTTTGTCCGCCGCGACCCAGCCGGTATTCAGCTCGGCCCCTCCGTGGACCTGGAACGTATCCGGCGGATCTCCGCCCTGCATGCGGCTGGCCAGAACGGCTTTGGCGTTCGTGCCCGCTCCGCCCGCGACCGCGGCGTTAATGATCTCCGTATCCGGGTGCTTCTGTTTATACAGCGCAATCAGCGCCTTCAATCCGGCTTCCTCTCCGGCGCCGGTCCACCAGCTGAAAATCTCCAGCTTCTTCCCGGCCTGGGACTGGCCGCCCCCGGCATCGCCGGCAGCGCCTTCGTCCGTCTTGGCTCCGTTCGCGCCGTTCGCGCCCCCGCAGCCGGACAGTACCATCCCGAATGCCGTGACAACCGCCAGAAGAGTTGTGAACTTTCGCTTCATGCTTGTTCCCCCTTGAGCTGAACTTGCGGCCCCGCCCTTTTCTTTGTCTGCCGGGACCGCTTACGGGAATAAGGATACCATTCCCTTGCCGCCGGCGGCCGGACGAAACCCTTCACTTGTTTGCGGAATGTCTGGAATCGTTTTATCTTCCTGAAAGGGGTTTCTCCGCGGTTACAGAAACCTGCACTTTTTTGTTGCGGACACAAAAAAATCCATGCCCGGAAGCATGGATTGCATGATTTCGCTGTTCGGAAAAAGCCGGGGCCGGTCCGGGCAAATGGTGCCGAATGGGCTTCCGAAAAGGCGCACCGCAATCGGAAACAACCGGCCTGCCGGCCTCTTCGGCGAATGCCCAGCGGCCGCCCGCCGGGACGGATTTTCCTTGCCGGCTACTCCCGCAGGGAATGGCGGTATTCCGTGGGCGACAGTCCGGTCACTTTCCGGAAGACGCGGCTGAAATAATTCGGGTCCTTGTAGCCGACCTGATAGCATACCTCCTTCAGACTCAGCCCGCCTTCGCGGATCATCTCCTGCGCCTTGCCGATCCGCAGACGCGTTACGTAGTCGATGAACGTTTCGCCCGCCTCGTATTTGAACAGCTTGCTGAAGTACTGCGGGTTCAGGTGCACGTGCGCGGCCGCCTCCTCAAGCGACAGATCGTCGCAGTAATGCTCGGCGATGTACCGCTTCGCCCGCTCCATCGCGCTCAGCGTCTCGCGCTCGCGCGAGGCCTGCAGCGCCTCGAACGCGGCGCCGAGCCGCGACGATGCATCGCCTCCGCCCGGCAGGAGCGCCACGCCCGCGAGCGCCGCTTCCGCCTCCTCGCCGGCGAGGCCGAGCGAGGCGAAGGTGACCGCGCGCTCCGCGGCGTCCCCGCGGGCCAGCGCCAGCAGCGCCTCGGCGCAGGAGCGCCGCAGGCCTTCGGGGCCGCGGTGCAGTCCGCCTACGCCGATGCGCAGCCGCGTCTCCTCCGCCCGGCGGTCCGCCAGTTCGAGCAGCTTCGCGCTCCAGGCGAGCGCTTCCTCGCGGGCGGCATAGGCGTGGCCGGCGCCGCTGCTTCTCCGACTCCAGTTCCTGTACGAGCCGCTGCAGCGTCTCCAGCACCTGCTCCCGTTTGGCCGGCTTGACGATATATTCCCGGACGCCCAGCGAAAGCGCCTCGCGGGCGTATTCGAAGTAATCGTAGGCGGTGACCAGAACCATTTTCACCGAGGGCAGAAAGCCGCGAATTTCCTTCAGCGCCTCCAGTCCCGAGATTCCAGGCATTTTCACATCCATCAGAACGATATCCGGGCGCTGCTCGGCCGCGCGTTCAATCGCTTTGCGCCCGTTCTCGGCGTGGGATACCTCGAACATTCCGGGCATCAGCCGGGATACAATCCATTCCAGCCCTTCCCGTTCCAGGGCTTCGTCATCCGCGATCAAGAGCCTGTACATCGCCATCCTCCTCGTATAATCAGTTTAGAAGCTCATCTCAAGCGAATTTCCAGTTGATCCGGACAACCGGAAACAGCTTAGATGAATTTCCATATGATGATCATCAACTCAGCGGTGGTGGTGGATGATCTAGCCGAACCCGTACCGCAGCCCGAAGGGCGAGGAACGGAAGTTGGGGAAGCGAAGCCTCTGTCCTCCATCTCTTCGGATCGATCCGAACGATGAGCCCACCGTTTGAGAAACCCCTGGCTTCCTCATCCGCTTGTTTTTGCTTCACCCGTTTTATCCCCCTTCTTTGGATGGGGAAGTCGGGGAAATCTCAACAAAAATTGATTCACAATTTGTGCTCTAATCGCAGAATGGATTTGCCATTGCTGTTTCTTTGTCATGCGCTTTTCCACAACTGAATACATGCAACGTTTGAATGCGAGAGGTCGCATGGCAAGCGAACGCCGCTTTACAACTCGGAACTGTCCGTGGAACAATGGGATCGACAAGCTTGATCTCGGGAGACTTCTTTCCCTCCGTGCAGACCGCAAGGTACTGCTTCAAAAGCCTGCTACCCAGATCCACCGCTCAGATTCTGACCGCTAGTTGCGCCCTCATGCGGGATGGGGGAGTAGCACCCCGCAATTGTCTTCCCCATGGGTGAGTGCTGATGACGAGGCTGCAGCAGGTGGTTTTCACGGGCACCCAGGTCCGAGTCCGGCTTGATTTTGTGTACAAGCACCCTGAGGAGGTGAATCCCTTGTCCCAAATGCTGATCGGTATAGACGTAAGCTTGCGTTCCCACCATGTACAATTCATGGCGGGGGACGGCCGGAAGCTGGCCTCTTTCTCCGTCACCAACGACCGACACGGGGCCGATACCCTGATTCGTCGGATGCTGGATGCGGCGGCGGAAGTGGGGTGCCAAACGCTTCGCATCGGGATGGAGGCAACATCCAATCTTGGATGGCACCTGGCCCACTACTTAAAAGACCAACTCGCTCCTTATGAACCCAACGTTCAGGCTCAGGTTTACGTCTTGAATGCTCGTAAAGTGGCTCGGTTCAAGAAGGGCTATG
>Ga0310828_1000845_pt1 | contig 23859 bp, 15 predicted proteins | sample WT_ome_3_FD_202242 | JGI IMG/M metagenome (GOLD analysis project Ga0310828, IMG submission 202242) | Sorghum-adapted microbial communities enriched on wild type (WT) sorghum from Joint BioEnergy Institute, Emeryville, California, United... ... | reverse complement strand
ACGGACCAGGTCGACCGCGTCACGCTGAAACTCTTCCGTGTACTTCGATGGACGCCCCAACGGGGACACCCCTTCCTCTGGACCAGCGTCCAGTCTCAGGGTGTCCACATCTCAGGGGGAAGCCCACCACAACCCGGCAAACAGCCTGGCGTCGGTAATGCCGCCACCGATTACGGACGCGCCATCGGCTTGGAGCCCACGCAGTGTGCACTGTCAGGAGGAGATTCTGAGTGAAAAGGTTTTACTGTGTCCTGGGGCGGTGGGCCGGCTTCGTCTCGGCTTTGATGGCAACAGGCCTCATGACCACGGGTCCTGTACTGGGGACGTCGGCTGCGGGTGCGGCGCTGTCGGCAGGTGTGGCGCCGCCGAGTAGCCCGGACGATTCGCTGGGCGAGGCCGAGGCTGTTGCGGCGGCGAAGCGGTTGGGGATGCCGGTTGAGGTGACCAGTCTCAAGAGCGAAAGCTCGCGGATTGTCGCGACTCCGGAGGGCGGCTTGGTGCTGGAGTCGTACGCGGTTCCCCGGTGGACGCAGGATCGTGATGGTGGCGGGTGGCGGAAGATCGACACGCGGCTTGAGCGTGGGGCTGATGGCTTGGTGTCGCCGGTGGCGACACTGACCGATGTGGCCTTCTCGGCTGGTGGGTCGGGCCCGGCGGTGCGTCTGTCGGTCGATGGTGGACAGGTGTCGTTGTTCTGGCCGGGGACGTTGCCTACTCCGGTTGTCGAGGGTGACACCGCGGTGTACGAATCGGTACTGCCGCAGGTGGATCTGCGGCTGCGGGCCCTGGTGGACGGGTTCACCTGGGTGCTGGTGGTGAAATCGGCTGAGGCGGCGGCTAACCCGGCGCTGGACGAGTTGCGGTTCGGCTTGCAGACTGCGGGGTCTTTGGCAAAGCGGGCGCGCAGTGGTGGCGGGTTCGAGGTGGTGGATGGCACGGGCAGTGCGGTGGTTACTGCCGGCAACGCGCTGATGTGGGACTCGTCCGGGCTGACCAGGGCCGCGCAGCAGGCGCAAAGCCCGGCCGTGGCGGCGTTCGCGGAGCAGGCGCAACGTGATGTGCTCCGGGTCGTGCCGGACGGGGCACGTAAGGCGGAGTTGTTGACTGGAATGCAGGGTGATGACCTGGTGATCCGTCCGGACGTCTCCCTGCTGCGGGGTGAGGACACCGCGTACCCGGTAGTGATCGACCCGTGGACCACGATCAATAAGATCCGGTGGGGGTACGCCAACTCCACTAACGCGACCCGCAACGACGGCGTGGTGCGGGTGGGTCTGAACCCGGATGGCTCGGGTGTTTACCGGTCGTACTTCTCGTTCAACCTGACAGGACTGTCCGGGAAGACGATCCGCTCCGCGAAATTCTTGACCGAGATGACGCACTCCTGGGCGTGTGACAACACACCGGTCAACTTGTGGCGTACGGCTGACCTGACCACGTCGGGTAAGCAGGCCTGGTCCGGACCGGGGTTTGCCGCGTGGCTGGAGCAGCGGTCCGGTCACGCGCACAAGCCGTCGACCGGGGCGGGTTGCTCCAACGATCCGCAGCCGGACATGCCAATGGAGTTCTCCAGCGCGAACCTCCGCAATGACATCTCCAACAACCGCGGCCAGGCGGTCTACACCTTGGCTTTGTCGACCCGGCAGTCGGACGGCACGTCGGAGTCGACGGCCAGCTGGTGGAAGAAGTTCGACCCGGCGATGACGAAGCTGTCGATCGAGTACAACACCAATCCGAACACGCCGACGGCGGCGCAGCTGTCCACCCATGCCGGTTACACCGCCCCGGCACAGGCGTGTGTGACGGGAACGTCCCGGCCGCGGGTGCGGTTCGACCTGCCGTGGCTGAAGGCGACGCTGACTGACCCGGACGGTAGCAACGGCGGCTCCCTTTCCGGTGTCTTCACCCTGCAAAAGCTGGTCAGCGGGGCGTGGACGGCGGTGGCGGGTTGGCCGAAGACCGACGCCGGGGTCGCGCCGGGGGCGAAGGCCGAGGTGCAGTTGAGCGCCCGGGCCGCGGACGGGGAGGTCTACCGGTGGCAGGTGCAGACCAGGGACACCCTGGGCGGGATGTCGAATGCGTCGCCGTGGTGCGAGTTCTCCGTTGACTTCTCCGCACCCGCCGCGACGCCGAAGGTGACGCCGGCCGACGGCCTGTACCTGGAGTCACCGCCGCTGGGCACCAACCAGGACCCGCGTGGCGCCGTCGGCTACTCGGGCAGGTTCACCTTCTCCGCCAACGGCGCTGCCGACGTGTTCGACTACGTCTACCAGGTCTCTGGCGGGCCGCAGATGACGGTCAGGGCAGACCAACTCGGGGGCTCGGCCACGGTGTGGGTGACCCCGACCAGCCGACTGGAGAACGTGTTGACCGTGCGCAGCCGGGACCAGGCGGGCAACGTTTCCGCCGCGTACGACTACGTGTTCCTCGCTGGCGACCCGACGGCCCCGAAGGCGCACTGGGCCATGGACGAAGGAACCGGGACCACCCTTAACAACGCGGCAGACGGTGGCGCGTCGGCCACCCTCAACCCGACCCCTAGCTGGGTGGACTCTCGGTTGCTCGGCACGCACAAGAGCCGTGGCAAGGATTGGGCGGTCAAGCTCGATGGCGTGGATGACCAGGCGGCCACGTCTGGCCCCGTGGTGGACACCTCGCGCAGTTTCTCTGTCGCAGCCTGGGTCCGCGCTGACGAGGCCCGTGGCGTTATTGTTTCCCAGCCGGGCGTGAATAAGAGCCCGTTCGAACTTCAGTACTTCCCGACCAGACAGCGGTGGTGCTTCGTCAGCTACGCCTCCGACACCGTGAACGCGGCCGCTACGTCGACACCCGCCTGTAGCCCGGATCCGGTCCAGGTCGGGGTCTGGGTGCACCTCACGGGCGTCTATGACGCAGGCTCCAGCACGCCGCTGGCCCTCTACGTCAACGGGGTCCGCGCAGGCACCGGCTCCACCAGTGCCCCCGCGTGGGCGTCCACCGGCCCGCTGACCGTCGGCGCCGCCCGCAACGGCGCGCCGACCGGATTCTTCAGCGGCGCGGTCAGCGAGGTTCGCATCTGGGACCGGGTCGTTGACCCGGATGTGGACCTGCTGCCCATCGTTCAGCCGGTGCTCGTAGGCCAGTGGGACATGGAGGATGATGACCAGGAGGAGCCGCGCCAGGCGGGGGACTCCTCCGGCTACCAGCGGCCGCTGACCCTCTCCGCCGCACCGTCGGTTGACTGGTCGTCGGACGGATACGACTCCGCTGGTTTGCACTTCGACGGGGTATCCGGCGCCACCCAGACCGACGGGCCGGTGCTGCGTACCGACCAGTCGTACACCGTGACGGCGTGGGTGCGGTTCACGGGCGGGATGGGTGCCCGGACCGTCATCGCCCAGGACGGCCAGCAGGTGTCCAGCTTGTTCCTGAGTTGCCGCACGGACGCTTCGGGCTCGGCGTGGTCGGTGATGTACCGCAACGTTGACTCCACCAGCAGCTCGGCGGTATATGGCTGGGGCAGCGCGTGCGTCGTGAACAAATGGACGCACGTGGCCGCCGTGCTGGACCGTACCGCGGGGACACTCAGCCTCTATATCGACGGTGTCCTGGCAGCACGGTCGACCCTGGCGTACACCCCGTGGCATGCCAGCGGCCCGTTGACGGTCGGGCGGGCCAAGTGGGGCGGGCCGGCGGACTGGTTCACCGGCGACATCGACCGGGTGCAGGTGTGGCAGGGGGCATTGACGGACGCGGATATCCAAGCGGTGTTCGCCGGAGCCTGAGCTTCTTGGCGGGCTAGGCATGCCGCTGCCGAACGTGGTGTGACAACGCTTTCCAAAGGGGCGCCGATGAGAACTGTCAGATCCAGCGGCTCGCATCGCCGGCGGCGGGTGGCGGCGATAGGCACGACCTGGTGCACAGCCCGCAGGCTCCTCACCACGGGCCTGCTCGCTGCGCTCGTCGCCAGCATCGGTGGCCACATGCCGGCCCAGGCGCAGCAGGCCGTACCGGGCCTTCGACTGGAGGCGCAGCGGTACGAGTCTGTGCCGGTGCGCCCGGTGAAGGCGACCAAGCCCGGACCCGAGCCTGAGGAGGCGGCGGCCAAGGTAAAGCGCCCAGCACCGGTGTGGCCGGCCGCTGGCGTCGCCGAGGTCAGCCTGGCGTCGGCGGTCGGCACCCGGTCGGCGGCGGTGTCCGGGGTGCGGGCCGGGAGTCTGCCAGTCATGGTGCGTCCAGCGACCGGATCGGCGGCGGCGCGCAGTACGGCGTCGGTTCCGGCCGCGGTTCGGGTGGAGGTGCTGCCCAAGGCGACGGCGCAGGCGGCGGGCGTCAACGGCCTGCTGGTGCGGGTCGGACGGTCCGACGGGGTTGCCTCGGCCGGCCAGGTCGAGGTGATTGTGGACTATTCGTCGTTCGCCTCGGCGTACGGGGCGGACTGGTCCTCCCGGCTGCGGCTGGTGCGCCTGCCGGAGTGCGCGCTGACGGCACCGGCCGTTGCGGGCTGCCAGCCGGTGCCGCTGGAGTCGCGCAACAACGTGCGGGAACGGACCGTGTCGGCGACGGTGTCGGCCGCGCCGGTGCGCATGGCGCTACCACCGGCCGAGGCGAAGCGGCTGGGAGTCGTCTCGGCCGGGACGAGCACTGGCACGCTGGTGGCGCTGGTCAGCGGCCCGTCCGGTGGGGCCGGTGACTTCACCGCGTCCAGCCTGGCACCCGCCGCGTCGTGGAGCCACAGCGGCGCCGCCGGCGGCTTCCAATGGTCGTATCCGATGCGGACCCCGCCGGGTCCGGGTGGGCCCTCGCCCAGCCTGGTGCTGGGCTACTCGTCGCAGTCGGTGGATGGCCGGCACGCGGCCACGAACAACCAGCCGGGCCCGTTCGGTGAGGGCTTTGACTACTCGCCGGGCTTCATCGAACGGCGGTACAAGGCGTGCGCGGACGACATGGGCGGCGACGCGAACAACACCAGCAAGACCGGTGACCTGTGCTGGGGTCCGGACAATGCCGTGCTGGTGCTGAACGGCACGTCGATGGAGCTGCTCAAAAGCAGCGACGGCCGGTGGCACCCGCGCTACGAGGACGGCTCGAAGATCGAGCTGCTGACGTCGCCGACGTTCGGCAACGGTGACGACAACAACGAGTACTGGAAGGTGACCACCACCGACGGCACCCAGTACTGGTTCGGCCGGCACCAGCTGCCTGGGTGGTCGTCCGGGCGGCCGACGACCAACTCCGTGCTCACCGTGCCGGTGTTCGGCAACAACCCTGGTGAGCCCTGCCACGCCAGTACCTTTGCCGCATCGGACTGTGGCGGCAAGCGGCAGGCATGGCGGTGGAATCTGGACTATGTCCAGGACATCCACGGCAACACCATGTCGCTGTGGTGGGCCAAAGAGACCAACTATTACGCCAAGAACGGGGTCACCACGGCACCCGTCAGCTATGACCGGGCCGGCTACCTGATTCGCATCGATTACGGCAGCGACAACCGGGACAACAACGAGTACGCCGCCGCCAGCCCGTACATCGAGAACGTCCCGGTCCGGGTTGAATTCACCAACGCCGACCGTTGCCTGGCCAACTGCACGGATAAGGACGACGAAACGGCCTGGCCGGACACCCCCTGGGACCAGGAGTGCACCGCCACCACCAACCCTTGCCTGAACGCTTCCCCGACCTTCTGGTCGGCCAAGCGCACCACTGTCATCACCACCAAGGTGTGGAAGGCCGCCACGTCGTCGTACCAGCCGGTGGACTCGTGGACGTTCCGGCACAGCTTCCCTGACCCGGGCGACGGCACCCGCGCCGGCCTCTGGCTGGAAGGAATCACCCACCGCGGCCTCAACGGCACCACCGAAACCGCACCGGAAGTGACGTTCGCCGGGATACAGATGCAGAACCGGGTGGACGCCTCCGGCAGTGACTGGGCCCTGGCCATGAACTGGTGGCGGGTCATCTCGATCAGGCTGGAGACCGGCGGCGAAATCTTCGTAACCTACAGCCCCCGGCAGTGTGCCAAAGGCGGCACCATGCCGGTGGAGACAGCCCTGGACAGCAACACCCTGCGCTGCTACCCGGTCAAGTGGACTCCGCAGGGCTACACCAGTCCGGTCACCGACTACTTCCACAAGTACGTGGTGACCGAGGTCCAGCAGATCGACCACACCGGCGGCGCCCGGCCGGTGCGCACCGCCTACGAGTACGTCAACACAGGCAACCAGCCGCTCTGGCACTACGACGAAGACACCGGCATCACACCGGACAGCCGGCGCAGCTGGTCACAGTGGCGGGGTTATCCCACGGTCATCACCTATGTCGGCGAGGGCGCTGACCGGACCAAGACCGAAACCCTGTACTTCCGCGGCATGTACGGCGACAAGCTCGCCTCCGGCGGCACCCGCACCACCCAGGCCCAAGGCCGCGAAGGCGGACCGGTCAACGACTACGACCACTTCGCCGGCACGCCCCGCGAGCAGATCACCTGGCTAGGCTCGACCATTCTCGCCGCCACCGTGAACGACATGTGGCGCTCCGACCCGCCCACCGCGACCCGGTCCGGAACGCCCTTGGCCGAGGCCCGCTTTGCGCGGGTGAGCGCTGTCCACAGCCGCGCCGCCACCGACACCGGCATACGCCGGTCCACTACCACCATCACCTTCGACAGCTACGCCATGCCGACCAGCGAAGAGGATGGCGGGGACGACGCCAAGACGGGCGACGAGGCGTGCGTGCTGACCGAGTACGCCCGCAACACCGACGCCTGGCTGCTCACCCCGGTGCGGCGCGTGCACGGCTGGGCCGGGCGCTGCGCCACCGCCCCGACCGCGGCGAACCAGATCAGTGCCGACACTCGGTTCCGCTACGACTCGTTAACCTACGGGGCCGCGCCCACCGATGGCCTGCTCACCGCCGTCGAGACAATCACCGGCTTCAGCGGTGGCACCCGCACGTACCAGCAGGTCGCCGCCGCGCGGTACGACGCCTACGGGCGGATTGTCGAAAGCACCGACATCGCCGGCGAGAAGACCACAACGGCGTACACGCCGGCGACCGGCGGCCCGATTACGCGGGTGGTCACCACCAACCCGCTGTTGTGGACGGACACTGTCGACCTTGATCCCGCATTCGGCGTTCCGGTCAAGAGCACTGATCCCAACAACCGGGTGACCGAGATCAGCTACGACGCGATGGGCCGGATCACGGCCGTGTGGCTGCCGAACCGGTCGCGGACCACGTTCCCGTCGGCGCCATCGATGAGCTACACCTACAGCCTGTCCAAGACAGTGCCGTCCTCGATCACCACGATGTCGTTGAACGCCACTGGCGGGTACGACACCTCGTACACGTTATTGGACGCGCTCGGGCGGCCGCGGCAGATTCAGGAGGCCGCCTACGGGGGCGGACGGATTCTGACCGACACCTTCTATGACGCGGCGGGCCGGGTCTACAAGGAGAACGCCGCCTACCACAACAGCGGCACCCCGGGCACCACCCTCCACTCCGGAGTGGACGCTGACGTGCCCAGCCAGACAAGGACCCTGTTCGACAGCGCTGGCCGGCCGATCCACTCGATCCTGTTCGGTTCCGAAGCCAGCGTGCAGGTGGAGAAAGCACGCACCTCCATCGTCTACGCCGGCGACCACACCACGGTGATACCGCCGGCGGGTGACTCGGCAACCACCGTCTGGACCGACGCGCACGGCCGGGTAGAGAAGCTGTGGCAGTACCACGGCCGGACTGCCACCGGCACCTACGACGAGACCAGCTACGCGTACCATCCCGTCGGCCAGCTGGCGACCGTCACCGACCCATCCGGCAACACCTGGTCCTACTCGTACGACATTCAGGGCCGGCTCATCTCGTCCACTGACCCGGACACTGGCACGTCCACCAAGCAGTACAACAGCTTTGGCGAGTTGGAGAAGACCACCGACTCCCATCCCGACACCCCAGACCTGTGGTACACCTACGACCGGCTGGGCCGGCTGCTGACCGTCCGCGAAGGCGGCCTCACCGGCCCGAAGCGGATCGAGTACACCTACGACCTGCCGCTCAAAGGCGTAACCAAGTCGGCGTCGCGATGGATCGGCGCCGACGAGTACCGCCACGAAATTGTCAGCGTCGACACGCTCTACCGACCCACCCAGACCAGGCTGACCCTACCCACCTCGCAGGCAGGGTTCTGCGGCGTCACCGCCACCACGTGCAGCTTCACCACCAAGGCCACCTTCCGCGCTGACGGCTCACCCAACACGGTCACCCTGCCTGCGGCCGGCGGACTGGTTGAGGAAATCCTCACGTACAAGTACGACTCGACCTACGCGATGGCGGACATGCTCGCCACCGACTACGGCGACGCCACCCACTACGTTGTCGAGTCCGGCTACACCAACCTGTACGAGCTGAGCACCCTCACCCGGGCCACCGCGCTCACCGGCGCCAAGTCCGTCCAAACCACCAACCGCTACGACGACGCGACTGGACGGGTAGAAAGCAGCGCCATCATCCGCTCGACATCCCCGTCCTACATCGCCAACACGTTCTACGACTACGACCCGGCCGGCAACATTCTCAAAATCGACGACAATCCGGGTGCCCGACCGCGGGACACCCAATGTTTCGCCTACGACCACCAGCGCCGGCTCACCGAGGCGTGGACGCCCGCGTCCTTCGACTGTGAGATCAAGCCGCAGACCGAGGCGGACCTGGGCGGTCCGGCACCGTACTGGCAACAGTGGTCGTTCGGCGCGCCCGATGACCCGAAGGGCCGCATCGGCAACCGGCTGACCCAGATTGAGCGGGGCACCCCTACCGGCACGGTTACCACCACCTACTCCTACCCCGCGGCAGGCGCGGCCCAGCCGCACCGGCTCGACGGTTGGACCAGGACCGACAACACCGGCACCACAACCGGCGCCTACACCTACGACCAGGCTGGTAACACGACGAGCCGCCCCGGAGAGTCCGGGCAGCAGACCCTGACCTGGGATGCCGAGGGCCATTTGGCCACGGTGACCGACAGCACCGGCACCAGCTCGTACATCTACGACGCCGCCGGCAACCGGCTGATCGCGAACGATCCCACCGGCAGCACCCTTTTCCTCGGCGACCAGGAGGTGCGCAAGAGCAACACCGGCCAGGTCAGCGCCACCCGCTACTACACGTTCAACGGCGAGAGAATCGCCCAACGAACCAACACCGGCATCACCTGGCTGGCCAGCGATCACCAAGGCACCTCACTGGTCAGCGTCGGCACCGACACCAACCAGACCATCACCCAACGCCGGCAAACCCCATACGGCACACCACGCGGGACACCCGTCACCTGGCCCAACCAACAGGGCTTCCTCGGCGGCTACCAAGACCCGACCGGCCTGACCCACCTCGGCGCCCGCGAGTACGACCCCACCATCGGCCGGTTCATCTCCGTCGACCCGATCAACGACCCCGGAAACCCCCAGCAGCTACCGGCCTACACCTACGCCGCCAACAACCCGGTCACCTACAGCGACCCCAGCGGCCAGATCCTCGAGGAGTACGGCGGCCGCTGGGACCGGCCAGAGCTGAAGGAGTGCCCGCGTGGCGTCAACGGCTACGCCTGCCAGGAATACATCGAGGGAGGCCACAAACCGCGCTCCACGCGGCGTGACCCTGGCTACGTCAACAACAAGGCGCTGCACGAACTGGCCAGCGGATTCTTCTGGATTCCCGGCGTCGACGTCGCGGATTCTGCCCTGTACGCGTACGAGGGCGACTGGAAGGCGGCGGGGGTGGGGGTACTGCCCGGCCCACCCGTCTGCAAGATCGCGAAGAAGTTCTGCCGGGAGGGTGTAGAGCAGGCCGGCAGGGAGGCGGAAGCGGCCCTCGGTCGCGAGGCCCTTGAACGCCTCACGCCCAAGATCAACCCGAGCAAGGAAGCCAGTGAAATCGCCCAGATCAAGGCTGAGGCACGGGCCAAAGAGCTGGCTGGGTTCAAGCCCAAGACGGCGCCGAAGCCGCAAAAAGAGCTTGCCCCTGGGGCGAAGGGCAAACCCCCGACGAGGAACGTCGAGGCACCCCCCAAGAAGTCCGGATGCACACACAGCTTCGACCCCTCCACCAAAGTGGAGATGGCCGACGGCAGCCACCGACCCATCGCGGAAGTCGCCGAAGGCGACCAGGTCCTCGCCCACGACCCGGAAACCGGTCAGACAACCACCGAAACCGTCCAGGCGCTGCACGTCAACCAGGACCACGACCTCACCGACCTGACCATCCGGACGAAGGACGGCAAGCTCGTCACCCTCAAAACCACACAGCACCACCCGTTCTGGAGCAACACCCGGAACGGATGGGCCGACGCCGCTGACCTGCGACCGGCCGAACGGCTCAAGACCTCTACCGGCGAACCCGTGACCGTGGCCAAGGTCCACAACTTCCATGGCCACAAGACCATGCACGACCTCACGGTCACCGACGTTCACACCTACTATGTGATGGCCGGCAACACGCCGGTGCTGGTGCACAACTGCGGAGTTACGCCGAACAATTCACCTGGGACACTGGCTGACGAAATCGCAGCAGCCAACCGCGCTGGCGTCAGCCCTCTTCGGGCAGGCACTGCGGAATTCCAAGACGCGGTCAATGGCGGCGGGCGACACATCTGGTCCGTGTCGGAAGATGGCACGCTGAGTATCGCTCCTTGGCATCCTGACATTAAGCACCCTATTCTCAATGGCGGCGCTCCTGTCCGAGGAGCAGGCGAGGTTGTCTTTGACCGCGGAATGGTCAGCAACATCAACAATGCCACTGGGCACTACACGCCGTCATGCGCGTGTGGTGGCGACCTTCGGGCCGGCGTGGACGCCTTTATGCAAGTCGGAATTCCGGTGCCACGGCGGGCTATCACGCCGTTTGGATGGTGATCATGTCGGCAGACGACGACTACCGAGCACTCAAGCGGGTCGCGCCTCAAGAACGATCGATGTGGCTCCGCAGGCACGCGCCGTCTGAGCTGCGCGGACACTGGTGGTTGGCGCTCATTGAGCGTGCACAGTCCGAGGCCGACCCGTCACAAGGCCTGTCGGCCGACCAGGTACGTGAGCGCATGGAGTTCGCAGTGGAACTGATAGAGGCTGCGCAGGATGACGGCATGGCGCCGCATTATGCTGCAAGTCGTCTCGCATTCTTGACATCCGCCATTCTGAGATCCGACGCGACGTTTGATGGCATGCCGGAAACACTCATCCCCGACAACCTTGCTCGCCGGATATTTGGATGCTTCCGTCTAGAGATGGGGGAGGCACTTGTCGCGGCCGCGCGATCCCGAGAAATGGATCTGGACGATCCTGGAGACGAGTTCTATTCGGCCCTCCGCGATATCACATGGCTGCTCCCGGACCTACGAATGCTTGCACCCCACCTCGAAGATCCCACAATTTCGCGCAATGCGATCGAATGGTTGGATATTGCGTCGCAGTTATCGCAGTCTTGAATGCCTGGCTCGGGGCGCGGCACCGGGTTGGGCGCCGGTGCGTCCCGGTTGCCGTCAGTTAGCCTGGGCCCTTCGTTAGGAGCTGCCCCACACTGTGGATCAAGAATGGAAGGGTGCCTTCTGAGCTGGGAAGATAGGACTTGCTGAGGGTCTTATCCATCCCGGACGGAAGGCACCTGTCAGGTGAAGGCTACCGGAACACGCCCGAAGATCACGGTGAGCGCCGATGGCCGCGGCGTGGTGGGACACGCCGGTGCCCGGCTGTTGGCCGATGTCGCTGATGCGACCGGGTTGACCGACGCGTTTGGTGAGGCCCTGGCCGGGTTGCGGCAGCGGCGGGGCGGGCATGACCCGGGCCGGGTCGCCGTGGACATCGCGGTGATGATCGCTGACGGCGGTGAGGCGATCGCCGACCTGGCGGTGCTGCGGGACCAGGCCCAGTTGTTCGGGACGGTGGCCTCGGACCCGACCGCTTGGCGGGTGTTGTCTGGTGTGGACAGTGATGCGCTGGATCGGTTGCGGGCGGCCCGTGCCGTGGCGCGGGAGTTGGCGTGGGCGCAGGCGGCCGAGACCCGCGACGGGCTACCGGCCTCGACGGCGGCCGGCCTACCGATCCCCGGACTGGTGCTGGATCTGGATGCCTCCATCGTGATCTGCCACTCGGACAAGGAGCAGGCGTCCAAGACGTGGAAGAAGACCTTTGGGTATCACCCGTTGTTCTGCTTCCTGGACGGCACCCGCGAGGCGCTATCGGGCATGTTGCGCGCTGGCCGGGCCGGGTCGAACACGACCGCCGACCACATCACCGTCTTGGACCAGGCACTGGCTCAGATCCCTGACGCGCACCGCTACGGCACCGAAATCCTCATCCGTTCGGACTCGGCCGGCTGCACGTACGGGTTCCTGGCCCACATCCGCAGCCTGCGTGAGCACGGCATGAACACCTTCTTCTCCGTCGGGGTGGCGATCACCCAACCGGTCCGGGACGCGATCCGCGCGGCAATCGACCATCCCGAGCTGTGGGTACCCGCCCTGAACGCCGACGGCGACCCACGGGACGGGGCCGAGGTCTGCGAAATCACCGCACTGTTGCCCGCCGAGTTGCGCGCCAACTACCCGGACGGCACCCGCTTCATCGTGCGTCGCGAACGCCCGCACCCCGGCGCGCAACTGTCCCTGTTCGACACCATCGAAGGCTTCCGCCACCAAGTGATGGCCACCGACACCCCGGTCGGCAGCGGCTCGATCCAGTACCTGGAAGCCCGCCACCGGGCCCACGCAAGGGTCGAAGACCGAATCAGGTGCGGAAAGGACACCGGCTTCGGCCGCTTCCCATCCCGCGTGTTCGCCATCAACGCCGCCTGGCTCGAACTCGCCCTAACCGGTATCGACCTGCTCGCCTGGACCCAACACCTACTCCTGAACGGCGAGTTGGCCACCGCCGAACCCAAAACACTGCGCTACCGACTGCTGCACGTAGCCGCCCGGATCACCCGCTCCGCCCGCCGCACCCGGCTACGCATCGCCCAGCACTGGCCCTGGGCCGAAGCACTCGTCACCGCCTTCGAACGACTCGCCGCACTACCCCAACCCGCAACCTGAACAGCCACCCCGACCCCGACGAGCACCCCATGGAGGAACCCGACCACCGCGTCGGGTAACCCATCACGTCCTCACCACGATCGATCTCTCAAACCGAGATCAACAAGAGCGGACAACGCCTTGATCAACAGCTAGTGAAAGACGGAGGTTAGTAGGCCAGCCGCCTTTCGTTATGTAGACACCTGTCGCTACATCCGGTCCGCTTTGTCACGATAGGATATAGGTAGCGTGTTGTGTGTGCATGCAGACGGCCACCGCAGAACGATCATCTGTTGTGGACAGAAAAATCGTGCGGTGGCCGCTGCAGCCATCGTAGACCCTGACATATGGCTGGAATTGTTCGAGGAGGGCTTCGCCCGCGTCGCGGGAAGGTTCGGCCGGGTGGAGCCGCGACGTGCGGCCCGTGACTACCTGCTCGCACTGCTGTCCGACGTGGACACACGGTCGTGCTGGCAGCTGGCTGAACAGGCCGGCCACCGTACACCGCACCGGATGCAGAGATTGCTGGCCGAGGCGGTGTGGGACGCCGACGCGGTCCGTGACGACCTGCGCCGCTACGTCGTTGACGAACTCGGCGACCCGGACGGCGTACTCATCGTCGACGATACCGGTGACCTCAAGTCGGGCAGCCACACGGTGGGTGTGCAGCGCCAGTACACCGGGACCGCGGGACGCATCGAGAACGCCCAGGTATCCACGTTCCTGGCCTACGCCACCACGAAGGGGCGGGCACTGATCGACCGCCAGCTGTACCTACCCAAGTCATGGACCGGCGACCGCGACCGCTGCCGCGCCGCCGCAGTCCCCGACGACGTGCAGTTCGCCACCAAGCTCACCCACGCCCGGCAGATGCTCGCCAGGGCGCTGGACGCGGGCGTGCCGGCGGCGTGGGTCACCGCCGACGAGTTCTACGGCAACCACCGCGGCCTACGCCGCGACCTGCACAGCCGCGGACTCGGCTATGTGCTCGCCGTCGCCCGCAACCACCGCGTCACCCTGGCCGACGGCACAACCAGCACCGTCGAACGCGTCGCCGGGCGGCTGCCACAACGCAGCTGGAACCGGCTGTCGGCCGGCAAAGGCGCCAAAGGCGACCGTGTCTACGACTGGCCTGGGTGCGCATCATCCCACCCGGCGACGAGACCACCGGCCACCACTGGCTGCTGGTTCGCCGCCGCATCCGCGACGGCGAACTGGCCTTCTACCGTTGCTGGTCACCCACACCGGTCAGCCTCGCCACCCTGGTGCGGGTAGCCGGCACCCGCTGGTGTGTCAAGGAGTGTTTCCGCGCCGGCAAGGACGAGGTCGGCCTGGACCAGCACCAGGTCCGCACATGGACCTCCTGGCACCGCTACACCACCCTCGCCATGCTCGCCCACGCCATCCTCACCGTCATCGCCGCGCGCGAACGCGCCCACCGCCCAACCGGTCCACAACAGCTGATCGCCTTGACCGTCAACGAAATCCGGCACCTGTTCGCCAAACTGATCACAAACACCACCCGCAGCATCAGCCACTGGCTGCACTGGTCGGCATGGCGCCGCCAACACCAGACACGTGCCCTGATCAGCCACTACCAGCGACGCGGCCTCACCATTGATAGGCATCCGTCTCTATAACGAAAGGCGGCTGGCCTATTAGCCGTCAAACAGATCTTCCGAATGCCCATCAATCTACTGATCGATGGTGACGCCGGTCGATGGGATTGAGCGAAGGTGATCCGTTGGCGTGCCGCGTAGCGGTGCGGCGTCGATGCCCGGAAGCCACTCGCGTGGCTCGCCGGTAAAGGCATCGTCACGGCATCGGGGCCGGGGCGTCGTTGTGACTCCTGGTCTCGGAGTCTTGTCGACTCCCCGAATGCGTGCGCGCGTGGCCGTCAGGCCGTAGCGCGTGCGCGCGCCCGCGTAGCGGGCGCCAGCGGCGCATCCTGATCTTCGAATTCATGTGCCACGCTGCTGTTGGAGCAGGGCGTGGAGCTGGTCACCATCAAGGACCTGTTAGGTCACAGTCAGATCCACACCACGGCTGATGTCTATGCGCACGTCAGGTTGCGGCTGCACCAGGAGGCCATCGAGGCCATGGGCCGCGCCCTGCGCGACGACCACAAGCCCCACGACCGTCGCGAGGCCGGTGAAGCCGGTCCCGAGGACGACGATGGCGGGCTGGTGGCAGCCTGACCAGCAGCGAGCACCACGAGGGCGCCCCGTCGATAGCTACCGTCGGCGGGGAGCCGCCGCGCTCGCGGAGGCTGGGCGTGGCTGGTTCAGGCGACGTTGAGGTGGATGTTGCCGATGCGGGCGACGATGTCGAGGTGTCCGCCGAGTCCGGTCACGTAGGCGCGCAGGTTTTCCAGGCTGGTGGCGGTGCCGTTCTCGATCTGGCTGATGCGGGCCTGGGACAGGCCGGTGGCCTCGGCGAGCTGGGTCTGGGTCAGGCCGAGCTGCTTGCGGATCTCGGCGAGCTGGGCGCCGGAGACGGAGGCCAGCATCTCCTGGCGCAGCTGGGCTCGGCGTGCCTGACGGTCGGCGGCGTCCCAGGTCGGGTCGGCGGCCTGGGCCTTGGCCTTCACGTCACGCCAGCGGGAGGCACGTCGGGTGGTGGGCTCAGTCATGACTTCTCCTCCTTCTCCTGCTCCTGGAGGTCGGCGAGGTGTTGCTCGTAGCGTTCGTCGGCGAGCGGGATCGCGGTGCGGTACCAGGCGTTCCACTGCCCGGCCTTGTCGCCGGCGACGAGGAAGATCGCCTCCCGGGTCGGGTCGAACGCGAAGATCAGTCGTACTTCGGTGCCGCCGGTCGACGGTGGCCGCAGTTCCTTCATGTGGTGGTACTTGCTGTGGTGAAGCCGGTCAACGAGCGGCCGGCCGAGTGCAGGTCCATGCTCGGCGAGCACGTCGATCGCCTCAGCGATCAAGTCGGCGGTGACCGGATCGCTGACACACATAGCGAGGAACCAGTCCTCGACCTCGGCGTGGAGGCTCACGTCCCACACCCGAACAGTATAAGCACCGCTTATATGATTGGCGCAACCGGGCCCCACCACCCACGCCAGCGGGCGCCGCTACGATCCGGACAGAGCCCACCACCCACGCCGTCCAGCGCCGTCATGGAGTCCCCGGTTGCCCGCCCGACCCGCACAAGCAGACCCTCGGCCGCGCCCGGGCGCTGTCGGCCGTCTACGGGGCGCTCGCGGCCGGCACGCGCCGTCCGTCGGCGGGCGGCACCGGCCCTGGTTCCTCGCCGTGGTCGTCGCCCTGGTGGTCGCCGTGTCCACTGTGGTCAGTGGACTATTTTCGTTACCGTCGATGGTATGGCCTGAGTCACAGAGCTTGTCCGCTGGTGTTGCCGTCAACGCTGCCGTCAACGCTGCCGTCAACGTCCACAGTAGAGGTTCGTCCGACTATTCCGAGTACAGCGTTTCCGCAAGTCACAGCCACGGGCCACCGACCGTCGTAAATGTACAATTCTGCCACGAGCAAACCTACTATGTGCTCGCCGGCAACACCCCGGTACTCGTCCACAACTGCGATAACATCATTTCAGACGCAGACTGCTACGAGGTCGGGTCGGTCCATCGATACGGTCACCAACACCGGGCAGTACCTGTAGTCCCGGGCACGACAATGCGGGAGCACTCGCCGCGCATGGGAATGGGACTGTCTTTAGCGGAGTCTACGAGCCAAACACGGGCAAGTTTAGGGCCCACCTAAGCGTCGATGATGACTTGACCAATCCTCCGGTAAACGCAGATCGCATGCATGGTGGACACGGGCGGATCAACTTTGAGCACTTCGGAGGCTCGCGAACCACGTTCGGGTTCACCATGTTTTTCGAAGAGGGTGGTTTCTCCATCAGCTGGCTTTCGCGAGGGGTGAATGGCCGAAACCACGGCGATCCGTTCGTTCCTGTCGAGTCAAGACAAGCAATAATGGATGCGGTCGCCGCGGCAACCGGTAGAAAGGTTTGGTCTCGATGAAACGAGAGCCTGAGCTGGTCATCTCAGGTCTGCGCGTTCCGGATCGGCTTCTCCGGGCGATTCGTGAAGGGCGCTGGGTGCCGCCGAACAACGCTAATCTGCTGGCAGCTGTATTTGGTGAGAACCCTCAGCGACCGATCTTCCTACAAGTGAACGGAATGCTGCGCGAGAACGAGGCGTGGCATGGCGATGAGGATCCCGAAACGCGCGCTTGGTATTTTGGCTCGGAGAGCACGACGAGTCCGCCTGGTGACATTGATCAACTACGATCACTTCTCATAGGTTTCCTTGGGCCTGATCAGCACATAGCCTTAGATTATCATGGATCGGAAGTTGACCCATCAGTTGTTTATCTTCGAAGTGATAATGGGTGGGTGGAGGTGGCACCAAATATAGAGACATTGCTTGATTTGCTAGGTCTTTCGTAATTGCATTCGGAATCGCGACGAACCGCTCTGGGGCGTGTTGGCTTCGCTACTTTGTTTCCAGAAGTGCATGTGTATGCGCCCCCGGTTGTGGTCACGGCTGCTGTCAGAGGCTTGGCACACGTGTCAACTGTGGATGCGATTATCCAGCCAGGATGCGGCTGCTTGCTGGTTGCAGCGACGCGCGTAGCGGTGCGGCGTCGATCCCGTCAGCCACGGCGGCGGTGTCCTTCGCCCATGTGTCCACTCTACTTAGGAGGGACCAGAGTCGCGGCGAAAGTCGCCATCAGGCTGACGTAGATCCATTCGCCTACTTCGAGTGGCGTTAATCATGTAGACAAAGTGCGCGTTCCCGCGATTCGGTGGAGCGATGGAGGTCGTCACGGACGAGGCACGACTCCGTACGCTGGTGGGCGGCGAGCCGGCGGAGCGGTCGGTTCGCAAGCAGCTCGCCCGCATCGACGAGCACGCCCGGCAGTTCCTCGCCGAGTCACCGTTCTGCGTGCTCGCCACGGCCGGCCCTGACGGCCGGTGCGACGCCACGCCACGCGGCGACGAGCCCGGGTTCGCTCTGGTGCTGGACGAGCGTACGTTGGCCCTTCCGGAGCGGCCGGGCAACAAGCGCCTGGACAGCCTGCGCAACGTCCTGGCCAACCCCCAGGTCGGGCTGCTGTTCCTGGTGCCGGGCGTGACGCACACTCTTCGCGTCAACGGCAGCGCCCAGATCGTGGCGGACCCCGACTACGCCGACCGGATGACGGTGTACCGAAAGCCACCCGTCGTTGCCCTGCAGGTGACCGTGCAGGAGCTGTACTTCCACTGCTCCAAGGCGTTCGTGCGGTCCCGGATCTGGCGGCCGGAGTCCTGGCCCGCAGCCGACGCGCTTCCCTCGCTCGGCCGGGTGTTGCGGGATCAGGTGGGGCTGAGCGACCAGGAGGCGGTCGCCGTCGACGAACGAGGCTGCGAGGCGTACCGGCCCAACATGTTCTGACCCGGGCGCGGCATTCGGCGTACACAATAGGCAGGGTGACCGACGAGCGGCGCCCGGCGTGGAAGCGCCGGACGCGCGGTGAGGCCCGGTGGCCGGTGGCGCTGGCGATCCTGATCGCGGTCGCGCTGCAATGGATCACCCCGCCCGACCTGGCCTTCGAACCGCGCTGGCTGCTGCCCGCGGTGGAGTTGGCGCTGCTCGCGGCCCAGGTAGTGGCCAACCCGTTCCGGCTCGACCGCGAGTCTGCGATCCTGCGCCTGCTCAGTCTCATACTGGTGGCGGTGGCCACACTGGCCATCGTCTGGTCGACCGGCCGGTTGGTGGTGCTGCTGGCTCGCGGCGGCGGCCACGAGGATCCGATCCAGGTGCTGTTCTCCGGCGCGGTGATCTGGCTCACCAATGTCTTCGTCTTCGCCCTCTGGTACTGGGAGCTGGACCGCGGCGGGCCGGCCGCGCGGGCCAACGCACGGCAGGTCCATCCGGACTTCCTGTTCCCCCAGATGACCGCCCCCGAGCTGAGCCAGAAGGATTGGGAGCCGAGGTTCGTCGACTACCTCTACGTGGCGTTCACGAACGGGACCGCGTTCAGCCCCACCGACACGATGCCGCTCAGCCGCGCGGCCAAACTGACCATGATGGCGCAGGCCGCGGTCTCGATAACCGTCGTGGTGCTGGTCATCGCCCGAGCGGTGAACATCCTGTCCTGAGCGCCCGCGCACTTACCGAATCTTTCGGTCCCGTCTGGTGGCATGGGTTTCGTCGGGCATCCGGGTGCATGCTTCCCCCGGCCGCCCGGGTGCCCGACCACAACCGAGGGAAGGGATCGATGATGCGGATCAGCAAGGTCACCGGGCTGGCGGTCGCCGGCGTGGCGATGGCGGGCGCGCTCGCGATCGGCGGTGTGGCGTACGCCAGCGGCGGCGGCGACGGGACCGACGGCGAGGTGGTGGTACGGATCCAGACGGTCGAGGACGACCGGTCCGGTACCACCTCGGGCGCCACCGAGCGCGACTGCCCGGAGAAGAACGGCGGTGCCGGTACGCAGGAGCCGGGCCAGCCCGCGCCAGGGACCAACCTGTGACTGGCGACACCACCGCCGCAACCACAGTGGACCTGGATGCGGCAAACCTGCTGGAGCAGACCCTGTTCGAGGTCAAGCGGGTGATCGTGGGCCAGGACCGGCTGGTCGAGCGGCTACTGACCGCGCTGCTCGCTGGCGGGCACTGCCTGCTGGAGGGGGTGCCCGGCGTAGCGAAGACGCTCGCCGCGCACACCCTCGCCACCGCGGTCGGCGGGACGTTCGCCCGGATCCAGTTCACGCCGGACCTGGTCCCGTCGGACATCCTTGGTACCCGGATCTACCGCCCGTCGCGGGAGAGCTTCGACGTGGAGCTGGGCCCGGTGATGGCGAACCTGGTGCTCGCCGACGAGATCAACCGGGCACCGGCCAAGGTGCAGTCGGCGCTGCTGGAGGTGATGGCCGAACGCCAGGTCTCCATCGGCGGGCGCACCTATCCGGTACCCGACCCGTTCCTGGTGATGGCCACGCAGAACCCGATCGAGTCGGAGGGCGTGTACGCGTTGCCGGAGGCGCAGCGGGACCGGTTTCTGATGCGGGTCGTGGTGGACTACCCGACAGGCGAAGAGGAGCTGGGCATCCTCTACCGGATGGGCACCCGCCGGCCGGCGGCGCGCCGGGTGCTCGACCCGGGCCTGCTGCGCGGATTGCAGGAGATGGCCCGCGAGGTGTTCGTCCACCACGCACTGTCCGAGTACGTGGTGCGGTTGGTGCTCGCCACCCGTGATCCGGCACAGTTCGGGCTGCCCGAGGTCGCCGCGCAGGTGGCGTACGGCGCGAGTCCGCGAGCGACGCTCGGCCTGGTGTCCGCGGCACGGGCGCTGGCCCTGCTGCGTGGCCGCGACTACGTGCTGCCGGACGACATCCGCGAGCTGGCGCCGGACGTGTTGTCCCACCGGCTGGTGCTCTCCTTCGACGCGCTCGCCGACGGGCTGGCCGTGGAGCAGGTGGTGGACCGGATCGTGCAAACGGTCCCGGTGCCGCAGGTGGCACCGAAGCAGGTGCCGGTACCGCAAGGGGTGGCCGCATGACGATCGTCGACGCGCACGTCGAGCGGGAGCTGCGCCGGCTGGAGCTGATCATTACCCGGCGGCTCAACGGGCTGTTGCACGGCAACCACCTCGGGCTGCTGCCGGGCGCCGGCAGCGAACTGGCCGGCAGCCGGGAGTACCGGCCGGGCGAGGACGAGGTGCGCCGGATGGACTGGGCGGTCACCGCGCGGACCACCGTGCCGCACGTGCGGGACCTCATCGCCGACCGGGAGCTGTCCACCTGGCTGCTGGTGGACGCCACGTCCAGTATGGACTTCGGCACCGCCGAGATGGAGAAGCGGGAGCTGGCGGCGGGCGCGGTCGCGGCCGTGGGCTTCCTCACCGCCGGTATCGGCAACCGGTTGGGCGCCACCGTGGTCCACCCCGAGGGGGTACGTCGGTTCCCGGCGCTGTCCGGCCGTACCCATCTGATTGGACTGCTCCGGTGGCTGCTGAGCCTTCCGCGGGGGAGGCCCGGCGGCCGGGCGCCCGACCTGGCCGGCGCGATCGACGGGCTGCACCGTGGTGCGCGCCGGCGCGGGCTCGCCGTCGTGGTCTCCGACTTCCTCGATGAGGGCTGGGAGGCGCCGCTGCGCCGGTTGGCCATGCGCCACCAGGTGCTCGCGGTGGAGGTGACCGACCCGCGCGAGCTGGAGTTGCCGGATGTCGGGCTCATCACGCTGGTCGACCCGGAATCTGGCCGGCGGCGGGAGGTGTCCACGGCGAGCCGGCGCCTGCGGGCCCGGTACGCGGCCGCCGCGGCGCTGCAGCGGCGAGCCGTCCGGGATGCCTTGCGGCGGGCCGGAGTCGGGCACCTGTCGCTGCGTACCGACCGGGACTGGGTGGCCGACATTGTGCGGTACGTGCACGCCCAGCGCCGGTTGGCTCGGGCCGCGGCGGCACCGAGGGCCACGGCATCACCGAGTGCCGTGGCATCACCGAGTGCCGTGGCATCACCGAGGGTCGCGGCGCCACCAAGGGGTGCGGCATGAGTTTCCAGTCACCTTCGCGGCTGTGGCTGCTGCTCGCGGTGGCCGGTCTCGCCGTGCTGTACCTGGTGATGCAGCGCCGCCGCAGCCGGTACGCGGTGCGGTTCACCAACCTGCGCCTGCTGGACAAGGTCGCGCCGACCCGTCCGGGCTGGCGGCGGCACCTGCCGGCCACCCTGTTCCTGGCCATGCTGGCGTTGCTCACGGTCGGGTTCGCCCGGCCGGCGGACGAGGTGCGGGTGCCCCGGGAACGGGCCACGGTCATCGTCGCGGTGGACGTGTCCGCTTCCATGCAGGCGTCCGATGTGGATCCGGACCGGCTGGCGGCGGCGAAGGCGGCGGCCACCGAGTTCGTGCGCAACCTGCCCGAGGAGTTCAACGTCGGTCTGGTGGCCTTCGCCGGCAGCGCCTCGGTGATGGTCCCGCCGGGCACCGACCGGGACGCGCTGCAATCGGGTATCGCCCGGCTCGAGGAGAGCAACGTCAGCAACCGGGGTACCGCGATCGGCGAAGCCATCGTCACCGCGCTGGGGGCGATCAGCAACCTGGACGCCGACGCGGCGCAGGATCCCCCGCCGGCGCGCGTGGTGCTGCTCTCCGACGGCGCCAACACGACCGGCGTGACGCCGGACGAGGCGGCCGCCCGGGCCGCCCAGGCGAGCGTTCCGGTGGACACCATCTCCGTCGGCACCGTGGCCGGCATGGTCGAGCTGAACGGCCGTCCGGTCCCGGTACCGGTGGACGGCGAGAACCTGCGCGCGGTGGCCGAGCAGACCGGCGGCGGGTACCACGAGGCGGGCAGCAGCGAGGAACTGCACGCGGTCTACGACGACATCGGCAGCTCGGTCGGGTACCGCACGCAGCGCCAGGACGTCTCCGCCCGGTTCATCGGAGTGGGCCTGCTCATCGCGCTCGCCGCGGCCGGTACCTCGCTGCTGTGGTTCTCGCGCCTGCCATGACGGCCGCGCGGACCGGCCAGCGGCTCATCGTAGGGAGTTAGGTTCGAGTATGCGGTTGCTGGTGGTGGAGGACGAGGAAGACCTCGCCGAGGCGTTGCGGCTGGGGTTGACCCGCGCGGGGTACGCGGTCGACATCGCGGCGGACGCCGCGCAGGCGTACGAGCGGGTCACCGTCAACGCGTACGACCTGATGCTGCTCGACGTGAACCTGCCCGACACCGACGGGTTCACGCTGTGCGGCCAGATCCGTCGCGGCGAGGTACCGGTGGCCGGCGGCGACCTGCGGGTGCTCATGCTGACCGCCCGCGGCACGCTGCCGGACCGGGTACGCGGGCTGGACGAGGGCGCGGACGACTATCTGGTGAAGCCGTTCGCGCTCGCCGAGCTGCTGGCCCGGGTGCGGGCGCTGCTGCGCCGGGACACCAACGGCGGCAGCGCGGTGCTGCGGGTCGGGCCGCTGCGGCTGGACACCGCCCGGCATCAGGCCAGCCGCGGCGACCGGCCGCTGCAGTTGACGCCGAAGGAGTTCGGCGTGCTGGAGTACCTGATGACCCGGCCCGGACACGTGATCTCCGCGGAGGAACTGTTGGAGCACGTGTGGGACGAGAACGTCGACCCGTTCACCCAGACGGTACGGGTGACCGTCGGCACGCTGCGGCGGAAGCTGACCGCCGAGGGCGAACCGCCGCTGATCGAGACGGTCATCGGCCGCGGCTACCGGTTGGTGGAACCATGATCAGACCGCGCCTGCCGACCTTCACCCAGTCGATCCGGTTCCGGCTCACCGTGCTGTACTCCACATTGTTGTTCGCGCTCGCCGCCGCCGGGCTCGTGGTCACCTACCTGGCGGTGGAGCGCGCCACCGACGCCAAGCCGGTGACCAAGGTCATCCAGGCGCAGAAGGTCAAACAGGCCGACGACGGGCGGGAGATCCCGCTCGGCACGATCCCGGTGGTGGCGGTCGAGGAGGTCGAGTCGGAGGTCAACTTCCGGACGCTGCAGGCGCTGCGTACCTACTCGCTGATCGCGCTCGGCGGGCTCTTCGTGGCCAGCCTCGGCATCGGCTGGGTGCTCTCCGGCCGGGCGCTGCGCCCGGTGCGGGCGATCGCCCGTACCGCCAACGAGATCCAGTCGACCGACCTGTCCCGGCGGATCCGTCTCGGCGGCGCCAAGGACGAGCTGCGGTACCTGGCGGACACGGTGGACTCCATGCTGGACCGGCTGGACGAGGCGTTCCGCGCCCAGCGCCAGCTGATCGACGACGCCTCGCACGAGCTGCGCAGCCCACTGGCCATCATCCGGGCCAACCTGGACGCCTCGCTCGCCGCGCCGGACGCCACCGACGCCGAGCGGCAGC
>Ga0310828_1000842_pt1 | contig 23906 bp, 24 predicted proteins | sample WT_ome_3_FD_202242 | JGI IMG/M metagenome (GOLD analysis project Ga0310828, IMG submission 202242) | Sorghum-adapted microbial communities enriched on wild type (WT) sorghum from Joint BioEnergy Institute, Emeryville, California, United... ... | reverse complement strand
GTTGCCCTCGGAGTCGAACTTCACGTCCCCCACGACATCGTGCTCGGGGTGCCAGTGGCGCAGGAGCTCGCCATCCGGCGAGTAGATCTCGTCGGGCACTGAAGCGGGGAAGTAGGTGACCCAGACCTTCCCGTCGGGGCCGACCCCGATCCCGGGGATCTCCTCGCCCGTGGCCTTGTCGCTCGCCCACCAGGTGTTCAGGAGGCCGCCGTTCGCGTCGTAGACGAGGACGCGTGGCCTGCGGGGGGTCCCGGGCGTGGCGGCATCGAGCACGTAGAGGCGGCCCTGCTTGTCGGCCGCCATCGCGCTGAGCTTTCGCATCGTGTCCGGGCGCCGTAGGTCTGCTCGAGCACCGGCTTCGCATGCGCCGCCTGCGCAAGCAGTGCCGACAGCAGGAGGAGGACCGCAGCGAGGAGCGAGAACGCCAACCCGGCCGCCCCGATCCCGGTCGCGGACCTGAGGCGATCCGCGCGGTCGACCTGCTTCTTGCCCCCGTAAGCGCCCCCGTGTGAGCCCTCTTCGCCCTGCCTGCCTCCTTCCGATCGTTTCCCGCTCACGGCGCGGCCCGCTCGGCGGGAGATGCACCCTGGCTTGCTCATCCCGCACACGGCCGGGACCCGTGAATCCTTGTTTGCCACAGCAAGGGTCGGCAGGACGGTGAGGCGGCTTTAGCGCCGCGCAGCCGGTCGAATACCCGGCCAGGGGGCGAACGGCAGGCGGGCTTGCAGCCCGCGCCGCCCAGTTAGTCGTCCCGGCGGCCGGGTATGAGCGAGATCGGGGTTAGGGGCGCGCGCCCCAAGCCTCCTCCCACAACAAAGACCTCCTCCTCCAGGACGGGCGGAAAGGGCTCGGCTCAGGCCGGGCCCTTTTCGTGCGAGCCGGCTCGGCCGCCCTAGAGCTGCTCCCAGAAGAACTCGACGATGTGGCCCTCGGGATCGCGGACCTTGACGCTCGCGTAGTCCGGCTCCTGCCAGCGCTCGACGGCCTCGAAGCCGTCGTCGGCGAGGCGCTGCGCCATCTCGGCGACCGCGGCGGCGCTGTCGAGCTTGACGCCGAAGTGGGGCTCGAACCCGCCCTCCTTGCGCCCGAGGGCGAGCATGAAGCCGTCCTCGCGAAAGAGCATCAGCGTGCCGTCGTCGTAGCTGCGCGCGGGGCGCGCCCCGAACCCGCAGTAGGTCTCGTAGAAGCGCCGCGAGCGCTCCTGGTCGCCCACGGCCAAAGCGAGGTGGTCCATAGGACGCCGACCCTAATCGGGAGCCTCCGCCGGATGCAACGCCTCGCCGGGACGGCGGACGATCGCCGCCGGCCAGCCGGGTGCCGCACCCGGGCGCGATGGCCATAAACTGGAGGCTGCTCCGGGCGCGTAGCTCAGCGGTAGAGCGCTCGCTTCACACGCGAGAGGTCGCTGGTTCGAACCCAGCCGCGCCCATCGTCTCCCTCGACCCGCCCGCGCGTCCGACGCTCATCCGGCGCGCTCGGGCGATGGGTCCGAGCGGCCGCGCCTTAGGCGCGCGCGAGCCCGCCCACGGCCGCACATCGGCAGCCGGGCGTGTCAGACTCCCGTCATTACGGCGCGCACGATCGACATCGGCGAGCACCGGATCGCGCGGATCGGGCTGGGGACGAACCGGCTGGTGAACACGCCCGAGAGCCGCGAGTTCCTGCGCGCGGCGGTGGAGGCGGGCGTGGGGATGATCGACACCGCGCACCTCTACACCGACGGCGAGAGCGAGCGCGCGATCGGCGAGGCGCTCTCCCCGTACCGCGAGGGCGTGGTGGTCGCGACCAAGGGCGGCTACCACAAGGGGACGACCCTGGAGCAGCTGCGCGCCCAGATCGAGCAGAGCTTCGAGTCGCTGCGCACGGAGAAGATCACCCTCTACTACCTGCACCGCCATCATCCGGGGCTGCCGCTCGAGGACTCGCTGGGGCTGATCGCCGAGTACCGCGACCAGGGGCGGATCGAGCACGTCGGCATCTCGGAGGTGGGGATAGAGGAGATCGAGCGGGCGCGGGAGATCGTCCCGATCGCCGCGGTGCAGAACGAGTACAACCTCGTCGCCCGCGCCTGGGATCCGGTGATCGACTACTGCGCGCGCGAGGGGATCGTGTTCGTCCCCTTCCGGCCGCTGCGGCGCAACGAGTCCACGGCCTTGGACGAGATCGCGCGCGCCCACGACGCCACCCCGCGGCAGATCGCGCTGGCGTGGCTTCTGCGCCGCTCCCCGGCGATGCTGCCGATCCCGGGGACGCGCAAGCTCGACCATCTGCGCGAGAACCTGGGCGCGCTCGAGATCGAGCTGAGCGACGAGGAGTTCGAGCGCCTCTCCGGCTGAGCGCGTCTCAGCCGCGCTCGCCCCGCCCGCCGCCGCGCTCGCGCAGGCGCGCGCCCACCGCCCAGCGGATCTCGATGTCCCGGTAGGTCTCGCCCTCCCGGAGCTCATCCGGCAGCCCGTAGCGCTCTTCGAAACGGGCGGTGTCGGGCTCGGGCTCGCCGTGGAAGCGCACGCGCCCGTCCTTCGCCTTGCGGATCACGCGCAGCGAGCGCGCCTTCACGCGGGCTCCGATCTCGACGTCGGCCGGGCGCTCCGGGGGCTCGTCGCTCATGACGCGGCCGCCGCCGAGCGCACGTCCTTGACCGTGATGCGGCCCTCGGCGCCGCTGCCCTCGATCTCATCCAGCTCGAGGTCGAGCTTCTCGGCGAGCTCCATCGCCTTCTCGGTCGCGTGGGCCCGCTGCGCCTTGCGCTGCCGGCGCCGCTCGCCGATCCCCTTGACCTTGGCCTGGGCGGCCTCGCCCAGCTCCTTGACCGTGAGCTTCGCGGCCAGCTTCGCGCGCGAGGTGTGGTCGCCGGTGAGCAGTCCCGCGAGCTCGCCGAGCGCTCCGCCGCCCTGCTGCCCGGCGCCGCCAACGGCCTTGCCGGCGGTCTGGCCCGCGCCGGCGAGCAACCGGTCGAGGTCGGAGGCCGCCTCGCCCGCGCCCGAGCCGACGCCCTCGACGGCCTCGCCGGCGCCGCGTCCGAGCTCGCCCAGGGCGCCCTCGGCGCCCTCGCCGATCTCCTCGGTCGCCTTGCCCGCGGACCCGAGCGCCTGCTCCGCGCCGGAGCCGGCGCTGCGCACCGCGCGGCCGATGCTCTCGACGAGCTCGGGGTTGCGGTCGATCGTGGTGAGGACGCGGTCGACGATCGCGGCCACGTGGTCCAGGCGCACCTTGAGCAGGGCCTGTGCCTCGACGCCCTTGATGTCGAGGCGCACCTTCCCCAGGTGCGCGTTGACGCCCACGTTGAGGTTGACCAGCTCCATGATCTTCGCCTTGAGGGCGACGTGGGCGTCGAGGTCGTCGAGCTCGAGGTGGATCGAGTCGACCTTGACCAGCGGCACGTCGACCAGCACGTCGGGGTCCCCGCCGGGGCCGCCGTCGCGTTGCTCGGCCGCGTAGCCGCGGTAGTAGGTCTCGGCCGCCGTCTCCTCGCCGCTCACGTTCTGCGCGAAGCGGTACTTCTCGGGCTTCTGCGAGGAGCTGCGCCCGTTGCGCGAGCGCTGCTTGGCTTGTGAGCGGCCGCCGTTCTTCTTGCTCTTGGCCGGCATCTCAGCCTCCCTTCCCGAGGCTGCCTACGCCCTTGCCGACGCCGCGCCCGGCGGCGCCTACCCCGCGTCCGGCTCCCCCGCCTGCCTCGGAGACGGCCTCGCCCGCGCCAGAGCCCGTGTGCTCGACGGCCTCGCCCGTGCCCTCGAGCAGCTCGCCGGCGCCGCCGCCTACCCGTTCGACCGCCTCGCCGACGCTCGCCAAGAGCTCGGGGTTGCGGTCGAGCGAGAGCACGACGCGCTGCAGGATCGCCGAGACGTTGTCGAGCCTGGCCTTGACCAGCGCCTGCGCTTCGACGCCTTGGATGTTCAGCTCGACCTTCCCTAGCCTCGCCTCGACGCCGACGCTGAGCTCGACCATGCCCGTCACCTCGGCCGCCACGGAGACCTGGGCGCGCAGGTCGTCCACCTCCAGATCGATCTCGTCGACCTTCACCACCGGGACGTCCAGCAGGACGTCCGGTCCCTCGGGGATGCGCTCGGGGTCGACGATCGCGAAATCGTCGTAGCGCTCGATCTGCTTGCGGGCCATTCGGCCTCCTTCCGACGGCGCCGTGACGCCGCCTTGCGCTGGGTTCACTCGCGGTCTGCGGCTACCCCTCACCGCCTCGCTTAACGGGGCCGGCGGCCGTTTCAGCGGGCCGTCGCGGGGTAGGCGGCTGGCGGTTCATCAGGGATGGACCGCCCTTCAGGGCTGGCCGTTAGCGACCACGAGGAGGCGTTGTATGGAGGCATCGCGAAGCAGTCGGGGCGACGCGCTCGTAGCCGGCGGGCGGACGCTCGCACAGCTGTTCTGCATCGTGACGGGCGCGGTGCTGGTGCTCGTCGGGATCCTGGGCTTCTTCAGCGACGCCGGGTTCGAGGCCGGCAGCAACGTCCAGGGCGACACGTTCCTCGGGCTCGAGGTGAACGGGTGGCACAACATCGTGCACATCGCCTCCGGAGCGTTCCTGCTGCTGATGGCCGGCACGGCCGCCACCGCGGCGACGGGCGCCCTCGTCTTCGGCCTGGTCTACCTGGTCGTGACGATCTGGGGCTTCATCGACGACACGGTGCTGTGGCTGGTGCCGGTCAACGCTGCCGACAACGTGCTGCACCTGATCCTGGCGCTGGCGGCGCTCGCAGTCTGGGCGGCGGCGCGCTCGATGGAGGCGGCCGGGCACGCCCAGCGCCGCGGCGAACGCCCGCATCCCGCTTAGGCCCGCGCGCTACGATTCCCGCGGACCGTGCTAGGTGGGGCGCTAGCGGTGCCCTGTCACCCGCAATCCGCTCTAGCGGGGCTGAACGCCCGCCCGAGGGTCGCGGCCTTCGGGGTCAGTACGCCGCGGGCGGCGTTGACGGCCAGGTCCCGCGCGATGCGCGCCCGTGAACCAGGTCAGGTCCGGAAGGAAGCAGCCTTAAGCGGTAGCGCGTAAGCGACGCGGATCGCCTGGCCCGAGCTAGCCACGGCGGGAACGCCCGGGGACCGCCTTCGAGGGCGGGCCCGCACGGTCCATGCCCGGCTTTTCCGCCGCCCGGCGGGACTAGGGCCGCGAGACGCCGCCGCGCTCGGGCTGGGGCGGGGCGAGCGGCGCACGCAAGCCGCCGCTCAGAAGCAGCGAGCCGGCCTTCACGCTGCCGCTGGCCTTGCCCTTCTTCGCGCTCCTGTGGGAGCCCTTGCGCCGCTTGCGCCGCTCGCCGCCCGTCGGGCGCCGGCCTTGCGGCGCCGGACAGCGCATCGTGTAGACGGTGCGGGCGGGGCGGTTGTACCTAGTCGGGGAGTGGCTCCACGAGAGGTGGAGGTGATGACCGCGGCCGTGCCCCGGGTCGCCGTCGTAGCCGACCCAGCGGAACGGCGCCCGCGGCTGGTCCTGATTGGGCTCCGCCCAGCGGGCGAGCTGGGTGATGAGCCGCCAGGTGCCCCCGCGACTGCGGTCGGGGACGATGTCGAGCGCCAGCCCGATCGGGTGCTCGCCCTTGCGTGCGTGGACGCGGTCGAGCGAGTAGCCGTCGGTGATCAGGATCTTGTACCTGCGCTGCAGCATGCGCACGTCGCGCAAGAGCCGCCTGTCGATCATCTCGCCGGGGGCGCCGGGGATCGGAACGAAGCGCCCGCCGCCGGTCGTCTCGCACAGGCCCGGCGCGATCCGCAGGCTCTTCATCGCGGCGGGCGCCGCTTCCGCGGCGGCGAGCGTCAAGGCCGCGGCGGCGAGGGCGCAGGCGGCGAGCGCGCGTGGCCCCAGCGCGGGTCGCAGCGCGCCCGTGCGCCTCACGCGAGCCGGCGTTTGCTGATCGGGTCCCACCTCTTTCCTTGTCGTGCCGCGCGCGCCCGGCCTTGAGCGCGGCACGAGGCGCGCAAGACGACGCCCAGGCCGGACTAGACTGCGGCGCCGTGGTCAGGATCGGGCTGCTCGGGCCGGTCGTGGCTATCGCCGACCGGCAGGTGGCTCTGACCGGCGCCCAGCAGCGCAGGTTGGTCGCGGCGCTGGCGCTGGCCGGAGGGGAGAGGGTGACAACCGATCGGCTGGTCGAGAGCGTGTGGGGCGACGATCCCCCGCGCAGCGCCCGGCGCAGCCTGCACGCGCAGGTCTCCCGCCTGCGGCGCGCGTTCGCCGCGGCCGGCGCGCCGCAGCTTCCGGTGCGGGTGGCGGACGGCTACGCGCTGCCAGGCGTGGAGTGCGATGCCGCGATCTTTCGGGCCCGGGTGGCCGACGCGCGCGCGGCGCTGCGGGCGGGCGAGCACGCGGCGGCGAGCGCGCTGCTGGCCGAGGCGCTGGCGCTGTGGCGGGGGGAGGTCGCCCTGGCGGACGCGCGCGAGCTGGGCGTGCTGGAGCTCGAGGCGCGCCTGCTCGACGAGGAGCGCCTCGGGGCGATCGAGGACCGCGCCGAGACGGCGCTGAGCGAGGGCGACGGCGCGGCGGTGGTCCCCGAGCTGCGCCGGGCGCTCTCCGAGCACCCGCTTCGCCAGCGGGTGGCCTTCCTGCTGATGAGCGCGCTCGCGGGGGCGGGCGAGCCGGCGGAGGCACTGGAGGTGTACGAGCGCACGCGCAAGCGCCTGCGCGAGGAGCTAGGCATCACGCCCGGGCCGGAGCTGCGGCAGCTGCACGCGGCGATCGTGGCCGACGAGCCGAGGATCGACCCGCCGCCGCGGGCGGTCCCGCCGCCGTTCGAGCTGGGCGCGTTGCAGCGGCGCAAGCTCGAGTACCTGTTCCGCGCGCTGGACGAGGACGGCGACAGCCTCGTCGAGGGGGAGTCGTTCCGCCGTCACGCCGCCCGGATGGCGTCGCTCGCGCGGGACGAGCGGACGGCCGAGGAGATCCGCTCGAGCATCGAGTCGTGGTGGGACGGGGTGGCGGCCATCGCCGGCGAGGAGGAGCGCGCCTCGCTGGATGCGTGGCTGCGCTTCTGGGGCTCCTGGCTCGCCGTCGTGACGCGGAACGCCGAGGAGGGGGGAGGGCCCGAACTGCAGCGGCTCAAGCGGTCGGCACACCGCACGTTCTCCGTGATCGATGCCGACGGCGACGGGCGCATCGATCGCTCCGAGTACGCGCGCTGGATCGGAAGCTGGGGGCTCGGCTTCGACGCCGAGCGCAACTTCGACCGCCTCGGGCCGGATGCTGCCGGGTATCTCGACGAGGAGAAGGCCGTCCAGCTCGTCAAGGAGTTCTTCCTCTCAAACGACCCGGAGGCCCCGGGGAACTTCCTTTACGGGCCGGCGTTCTAGCGGCGCCCGGCCGGCGCAACAGTTGTGCAACAGCGGGCGGCTACCGTGCCGCCGCGAGGTCATATCCGGTCCGCGACCGCAGGTCCGCCAAGGGTGCCTGCTCAAGGCGGTTCCGGCGGTGGGGCTGGGGGTCGCGGCGGTTCTGGCCACGCTCGCGCCGCCGGCGCTCGGGGGGACGCCGGCGCGCGAGGGCGCCAAGCTCGCGCCCGCGGTGCGGGCGGCGCTCGACGCCGGGCGCAACCAACGGGTGCTCGTGCTCTTCCGCGGCGAGGCCGAGCCGGCGCTCGAGCCCGGCCTGAGCAGGGTCCAGGGCATCGCCCGCGTCCGCCGGGCGCTCGAGCGGACCGCCGCCGCCGACCAGCGCGACGCGCGCTCGCTCCTGCGCGCACGCGGAATCCCCCAGCGCCGCGCCGCCCCGCGGGCTGGGCGAGCGCGTCAGTGGTTCTTGCGGACGAGGAGAAGGGGGCGCCTGAAGGCGCCCCCTTCTCCGTCTCGGCGCGCGTGACCCGCCCTCGCGCGCCTAGCTTGCGGTGCGGGCCGCCGGCGTGGTCGCGGCGAGGTCGCGCTCGCGCCGGGCGATCACGATGCGGCCCTCGATCTCGGCCACCGCGACCTTGCGCAGGCGGCGGCGCCGGTCGAACGAGACGCAGCCGCTCTTGAGGTCGTACTCGTAGCCGTGCCAGGGGCACTTGAGCGCCGGGCCCGCGATCTCGCGGTACTCGCCGACAACCTGGCCGTCCACGCAGGGGACCAGGCGCCCGCCGGAGAGGCGCGCGCCCTGGTGCAGGCAGCGGTCCACGTAGGCGTGCAGCTCGCCGTCGGCGTCGCGCACGACGACGATCGGCTCCTCCCCGAGCTGCGCGGAGACCATCTCGCCCGGCCCGAGCTGGGCGGCCGGTCCCACGTCGACGGTGGGCCCGGCGCCGTTGCCGGCGCTCACCGGGCGACCTCCTCGGCGCGCTCCCGCGGGGCCGGGAGCCGGCCGTAGAACGAGAGCGCGTTGTCGGCGAGGATCTTGCGCTCCAGGTCGGGGTCGAGGCCCTGCGGCAGCGACTCGAGCGGCGAGTCGAAGTCCCAGTGCGGGTAGTCGCTCGAGAAGCAGACGAGCTCGTCGGACTCCATCTGGCCGATCAGCGTCTCCAGCTGCGGGGCCGTGAACTCCTCGATCGGCTGGGTCGCGAACCGCATCTGCTCGCGCATGATCCTGCTGGGCATGCGCTTGACCCAGGGCACCTCGTGCCGCAGCTCCTTGTACTGCTGGTCGGCGTGCCACATCAGGTGCGGCACGTAGGAGAAGCCGCCCTCGATCATGATCACGCGCAGGTCGGGGAAGCGGTCGAACACCCCGTTGAAGATCAGGCTCGCGGTCTGCGACATGAAGACCTGGGGCACGAGCGTGTGCCACTCCGCGAAGTAGCGCCCCCGCCCGAGCGCGGTCGGCGAGTTCTCGCTGTGGTGGATGCCCACGACGAGCCCGTGCCGCTCGGCCGCGGCGAAGATAGGGTGGAAGCGCGGCGCGCCGAAGGCCTCGTAGCCCGAGTACAGCATCACCTGGACGATCCGCGGGTGCTCGGCCATGCGGTCGATCTCCCGCGCGGCCGCCTCCGCGTCCCAGGCGTTGACCTGGACCGAGCCGTAGAGGCGCTCATCGCGCTCGAGCCAGTGGTCGACCAGCCAGTCGTTGTAGGCGCGCATCAGGGCCGTCTTGAACTCGACCCAGCCCTCCTGCATCGCCGAGGTGTTGAGCCAGCCGGTGAGGATCGCGTAGGTCACGTCGTACTCGTCGAGCAGCTGGCTTTTCAGCAGCCCGAGGTCGGAGCCGCCGGGGCGCCCGTCCCCGGGCTTCGCGTCGGCCCGGTCGAGCCCGCCCGCGGTCGGCTGGCTGTAGGGGAGCGCCCGGTCGGGCTGCCAGTCGTAGTGGGTGATGTAGCGCTGCCACTGGGGCTCCAGGTACGGCAACAGGTCCTCGAGCAGCGCGCGCTCGTGGACGTCGGTGTCGATCAGGAGGCGGGCGGGGGAGGCCGCGCCGTTGCTCCGTGCGGTCGTTTGCGCTGGTGCCGTTGACATCGCTCCTCGTTTGGTCGCGGTTGCTTTCCCACTAAGCCTATCGATTTGGTAGGGTTCGCGCCGCTCGCGATCCGGCCTCTCCCCGGGCGGGGGTGGTGGCCCGGGTCGCGAGCGCAAGAAGACCGGCCTCGGAAGCCAAGAGAGATGACTTCCCTCACCAGACAATCCGAAGCCACAGCAAGGCATCTCCTCCTCTCTGTCGCCTCCCGGGAGGCGCCGCGGTGACGGCGCCTCCCGGGCAGGCGACCGTCGCCCGACGGGGGGCGGTGCGCGAGGTGTCTTCGCCGGCCCTGGGCGCTGCGGCCGACGGCGCGGTCGAGCCCCGCTGGACCCGCGCCCGGGTTCTGCGCTGGCGCCTGCGGCGCTGGCTGCTCAGTCCGCAGGCGCCGCTGATGGCGCTCGGCTTCGCGCTCGCGCTCGGCGCCTGGTACGTGGCGGTCGACCTGCTCGCCCTGCCGCGCTTCAGTGGGCTGCCGGGGCCGACGGAGGTGATCCGCGAGTGGACGAGCCGCGACCCGGCCTACGGGACGTCGCTGTTCACCTCGTCCTACTACACGGACATCTGGATGAGCCTGCGCCGGGTCGCGATCGCGTTCGGCTGTGCGCTCGCGCTGGGCGTCCCGCTCGGGCTGGCGATGGGAGCCTCGGCCCGCTTCCGTCACTACTCGTTCCCGATCCTCGAGCTCTTGCGCCCGATCCCGATCCTCGCCTGGGTGCCGCTCGCGATCCTCATGCTCGGGGAGAGCGACGAGGCGCCGGTCGTCTTCCTCACCTTCCTCGCGGCCTTCTTCGCGACGACCCTGAACACCCTGCTCGGGGTCCAGTCGATCGACGAGAACCTGCTGCGCGCGGCGCGCTGCCTGGGCGCCTCGCGGGCGCGGATCTTCCGCACGGTGATCGCCCCGGGCGCGCTGCCCTACATCTTCACCGGCCTGCAGGTGGCCGTCGGAGTGGCCTGGTTCTCGCTCGTCGCCGGCGAGATGATCGCCGGCCAGCACGGGCTGGGCTACCTGATCAACGCCTCGTACACGACGACCCGCTACCCGACGATCGTGATCGCGATGATCACGCTCGGGATCGTCGGTTTCCTCTCGAGCGCGGCGGTCCGGGCGGTCGGTCGGCGGCTGATGGCCTACCGGGCAAGGGGGGCGGGCCGATGAGCGCTCCCGCCGCGGCGCCGCCTGCGGCCGGCGCGATCAGCGTCCGCGGGGTCGGCAAGTCCTACGGCCAGGGCAAGCGCCGGGTCGTCGCGCTCGAGCGCTGCTCGTTCGAGATCGCCCCGGGGGAGTTCCGCGTGCTCGTGGGGCCCTCGGGCTGCGGGAAGACCACCCTGCTCAACGCGGTCGCCGGCTTCCACCCGATCAGCGAGGGGGAGATCAGGCTCGACGGCGAGCTGCTCTGCGGCCCCGGCGTCCCGCAGGCGCGCCCGGGGCCCGACCGCGTGGTCGTCTTCCAGCACTCGACGCTCTTCCCCTGGATGACGGTCCTGGAGAACGTGACCTACGGGCCGCTCGTCCAGGGGGTGATGACCCGCGAGCAGGCCCGCGAGCAGGCGCGCGCGCAGCTCGCCGCGGCGGGGCTCGCCGGGTACGAGGACCTCTACCCGGGCGAGCTCTCCAGCGGGGTCGCGCGGCGGGTCGAGATCGTGCGCGCGCTGATCAACCGGCCGCGCGTGCTGCTGCTGGACGAGCCCTTCCGCGGCATGGACTCGATCACCAAGTCGGTCATGCAGCAGGGGCTGCTGGAGCTGTACGACCGCTCGCGGGTCACCGTCCTGTTCATCACCCACGACATCGAGGAGGCGGTCTTCCTCGGCTCGCGCGTGTCGGTGATGAGCACCAGGCCGGGGCGCGTCGAGGCGACGGTCGACGTGGACATCCCGCGGCCGCGGCGGGTGGACGTGCTCGTCTCGCCGCGCTTTCGCGAGCTCGTGCGGGAGGTCTCGCGCCTCGTGCGCGACGAGGCCCGGCGCGCCTTCGAGGCGGGGGAGCGGGAGCGCGCATGAACGGCGCCGCGACGACGCGCCGCACGATCCTGCGCCGCGGGGCGATCGGCGTCCTCGCCTGGCTCGCCCTCTGGGAGGTGGGCGCCCAGCTCGGCGAGTGGATCGGGGTCGCGGTCCCGATCCTCGACAAGGTCCCGCCGCCGCACGCGGTCTTGGGCGATCTGGCGGAGCTGGTCCAGGAGGGCGGCTACTGGAACAGCTGGGCGCTCAGCCTGCAGCGGGTGCTCTGGGGGTTCGCGTTCGCGCTCGCCGTCGGGGTGCCGGTCGCGCTGCTGATCGTCACGAGCCGCGTCTTCCGCGGCCTCGTCTTCCCGGTCTTCGAGACGCTGCGGCCGATCCCGCCGCTCGCCTGGGTGCCGCTGGCGATCATCTTCTGGCCGACGCAGGAGCTCTCGATCACCTTCGTCACCTTCCTCGGCGCCTTCTTCCCGATCGTCCTCAACATCGTCGACGGCGCCGCCCAGATCGACCGCCGCCTGGTGTTGATCTCGCGCTCGCTGGGCCTGGGGCGGCTGGGCACGTTCGCCCGCGTGCTCCTGCCCTCGACCCTGCCGGCGATGGTCACCGGAGCGGCCATCGGCATGGGGATCACCTGGGAGGTCGTGGTCGCCGCCGAGCTGATCTCCGGGGGCGGCAACACCAGCGGTGACGGGGGGCTCGGCTTCCTCGTCTGGAACGCCTACCAGGGCAACGACCTGCCGCGGATCGTCGTCGGGATGATCAGCCTGGGCGTCGCGGGCTACCTCTCCAGCACGCTCGTGCGCGCGCTCGGGGCGCGCCTGATGCCGTGGAGGCGGGCGGCGTGAGCCGGGGTGAGGTGCGCTGCGAGCAGCTGTCCGTGAGGCTCGGCGAGGGGCCGGCGGAGAAGCTCGTCGTCCGGGACTGCTCGTTCGTGCTCCCCGCCGGGCTGATCACGGCGATGATCGGGCCCTCGGGCTGCGGCAAGAGCACGATCGGCGCCGTGCTCGCCGGCTTCGAGCGGGCGAGCTCGGGGCGGGTGCTGCTCGACGGCCGCGAGCTCGCAGGCCCCTCGCCCAAGCGCCAGATCCTCTTCCAGGAGACGGCGCTGATGCCGTGGCTGACGACGCTCGAGAACGTCGTCCTCGCCCCGGGCGCGCGCCGCCGCGACCGCGCGCGGCGCCGGCGCGCCGAGGAGCTGCTCGAGCGGGTCGGGCTGGCGGCCTTCGCCGACCGCTACCCCAGCCAGCTATCGGGCGGGATGCAGCGGCGCGCGGAGCTCGCGCGGGCGCTGCTCAACGACCCCGCGCTGCTGATCCTCGACGAGCCCTTCCGCGGATTGGACGCGATGACCCGCGAGCTCATGCAGGAGTACACCGCGGAGCTGCTCACCGAGCGCGGGCAGACGACCCTGCTCGTCACCACCGACGTCGACGAGGCGCTCCTGCTCGCCGACCGGGTGCTGGTGATGAGCAACCGCCCGACCCGGGTGCGGGAGGTGTTCGAGGTCGAGCTTGGGCGTCCGCGCAGCCACGAGGCGGTGCTCGAGGACGAGCGCTGCCAGGAGCTCAAGCGAGGGGTGATCGAGCTTCTCACCGACGAGGTGATGCGGTCGTTCGCCGCCCCGGCGGCGTCGGCCGCCCACGTAGCGCGCGGCAACGGGGCCGCGCCCCTGACAACGACGAGAAGGAGCGAGTAGATGAACGCCAAGCGCAGACGGGCGTCCGTGGCGGCCGTGCTCGGCGGCGCCCTCGCGGCGCTCGCCTTCATGGTCGGTTGCGGGCCCTTCGAGGACGACACCGCCTCGGCCGATCTCGGGGCCGAGGGTGAGCCGGTGACGCTCACCGTCGGCTACCAGCCGTACTACACGGAGGCGTGGTCCGGGCTGGTCATGCGCGACCAGGAGTTCTGGCGCGAGCACCTGCCGGAGGGCTCCGAGGTCAACTTCCAGGTCGGCCTGCAGGGGTCGATCATCACCAGCCAGATGCTCGCCGGCAAGCAGCAGATCGGCTACGTCGGCGACATGCCGGCGATCGTCGCCGCGAGCAAGCGCGCCACGCGCGATCTGCGGATCGTCGCCACCCTCGGCACCTCCCCGGGCGAGATGTGCGGGGTGTTCCTGGTGCGGCCCGACGCGCCCAAGTTCGACTCGCAGGAGGAGGCGCTCAAGTGGCTCGACGGCAAGACCGTCGCCACGCCCCACGGAAGCTGCGCCGACCGGATCGCCCAGGGGACGTTCGAGAAGCTCGGCGTCGAGCCGGCCAAGTACCTCAACCAGAGCATCGAGGTGATCACCACGAACTTCGAGAGCGGCCGCATCGACGCCGCGATCATCTGGGAGCCGACCGCGGCGCGCCTCGTCAACGAGGGGCTCGCGCGGCGGGTCGCGAGCGGCGTGCTCCCGGGCGAGCCCGACGCCGCGTTCCTGTTGATGTCGAAGGAGCTCATCGACGAGCGGCCCGACATCGCCAGGGCGTGGCTCGAGGCCGAGCTCGAGGCGCAGGCCTACCTCGCCGACCCGAAGAACGCGGACGCGATCGTGGCCGCCGCGCTCGAGCAGACCGAGGGGTTCACGGAGCGCGACCTCTTCGACGCGCTGTACCGCAAGTGGCCGGCCGAGGTCGGCGGGTCGAAGGACGGCGTGCGGCTCGAGCTGCCGTTCGCGATCACGCCCGAGGGCGAGCGGCTGATCGCGAACTCGGCGAGCTTCCTCCATCAAATCGACGCCATCTCGTCGCCCGAGCTGCCCGAGGGCGCGGTGTTCGGCTCCCTCGCCCAGGAGGCGCTCGACGCCTCCGGCGGGGGCGGACGTCGCGTCATCAAGGCGCAGGCTCGGAGCGGCGGATGAGCGGGGGTACCGGCTGTCCGCGGGCGGCTGCGGCCGCCCGCGGACAGCGAGGCGCACGCGACGCGCGCCCGGCTCGGGTCGGCCCGCGTCCGGCCCGCTCGGATGAGCCGTCGCGCGAGCGCCGCCCGACCGTCGCGATCGTCGGCGGGGGCGCGAGCGGGGCGCTGGTCGCGGCGCAGCTTCTGCGCCGCCACCACCCCGCGGGGCTGCGGGTCGTCGTGATCGAGCGCCGCTTCGAGCCCGCCCGCGGGATCGCCTACTCGACGACGCACCCCGAGCACCGGCTCAACGTCCCCGCGGCCGAGATGGCGGCCTGGCCCGAGGACCAGCGGCATTTCGTGCGCTGGGCCGCGGGGCGTGGGATCACGCTGGCGGGGCGGGACTTCGCCCCGCGCGGGCTCTACGGCGACTATCTGGCCGACGTTCTGGCGGAGGCCGGGCGGCGCGCCGGGCCCGGCTGCTCGCTCGAGATCGTGCGCGACTCGGCCGTGGCGCTCCACCTCGCCGAACCGCTGGCCGTGGGCGCGGCGCCGGTGGTGGTCGAGCTGGCCGAGCGCGGGGAGCTGGCCGCCGACCGCGCCGTCCTCGCCCTCGGCAACCTCGCCCCGGCCACGCCGCCCGGCGCCGACGCCGAGCTGCTCGCGAGCGACCGCTACGAGCGCGACCCGTGGGACGCGGGGCTGGTCGGGCGTGCGGCCGGGGACCGCTCGATCCTGTTGCTGGGCACCGGGCTAACGATGGTCGACGTCGCGCTCGCCCTCGGGGAGGCCAACCCGGACGCGAGCCTCTACGCGGCCTCGCGCAGCGGTCTCATCTGCCAGCGCCACAGCGACGTGCTGGTGCGGCCGGCGCGGGCGTTCGGGCCGGTGCCGCTGCGCCCCCGCCTCTACGACCTCGTGCGGCGGATCGAGGCCGAGGCGCGGGCGACGGTCCGCCGCGGCGGCGACTGGCGCAGCGTGGTGGACTCGCTGCGGCCCGTCACCAACGAGATCTGGGCGCGGCTCTCCGACGCCGACCGGCGCCTGTTCATGCGACGCTACGTGCGCCGCTGGGAGATCCACCGCCATCGCATGGCGCCCGAGATCGCGGAGCTGCTCGGCCGGCTGCGGGAGTCCGGGCGCCTGCGGATCGAGGCTGCGAGCTGCGTTGCGATGCGCCCGGTCGCGGGCGGGATCGAGGTCGAGCTGCGGCCCGCCGGCGCGAGCGAGCCGCAGCGGCGACGCTTCGACCGGGTCGTCAACTGCACCGGGCCCACGCTCGATCTGCGCGCGGCCGGGGAACCGCTCCTCGACGATCTCTTCGCGCGCGGCCTGGCGCGCCCTGGCCCGCTCGGGATGGGGCTCGATCACGACCCGTTCGGAGCGCTGATCGGCGCGGACGGGCGCGTTCGCGCGCACCTGTTCGCGATCGGGTCCCTGCGCAAGGGGCGCCTGTGGGAGACGACGGCGATCCCGGAGATCCGCGAGCAGGCGGCGGAGCTCGCCGATCTGCTCGCCGCCGACCTCGGCCGCACGGCGACGACGCCCCCGCGCGCGCTGGCGAGCTGAAGGCCTGGCCCCGCGCACGGTGGCGGTGGGGTAGAAACCGTGCGTGCGCGTTTCAGCGAAGGCGGACTACGCCCTGCGGGGGGTGCTGGAGATCGCGGCGGCCGAGCGGACGCCGATCAAGCGCGACGAGATCGCGGCCGCGCAGCGGATCCCCGTGAAGTTCCTCGAGGTGATCCTCGGCGAGCTGCGCCACGCCGGGATCGTCGCCAGCCACCGCGGGTCGGAGGGCGGCTACTCGCTCGCGCGGCCCGCGGACGAGATCACGGTCGCCGACGTGATCAGGGCGATCGAGGGGCCCCTGGCGAGCGTGCGGGACATGCGCCCCGAGGAGCTGGAGTACGAGGGGGCGGCGGCGCCGCTGCGCGAGGTCTTCGTGGCGCTGCGGATGAACATGCGCGAGGTCCTGGAGTCGGTGACGCTGGCCGACATCGTCGCCGGGCGGCTCTCGCCGCGGATCGAGCAGCTGATCAAGCTCCCGGAGGCCTGGCGGTCGCAGTGAGGCCGCAGTTCGGGCCGCTCCGCGGGCCCGGCGGGGGGCGAGGGGGCCGTCTGTAGACTCGCCCCGGATGGCGCAGCAGGTCTCGCTTTACCGCCGTCACCGCCCTCAGAGCTTCGACCAGGTGGTCGGCCAGGAGCACGTGGTGCGCACGCTCTCGAACGCGATCGAGCGCGGGCGCGTCCATCACGCCTACCTATTCGTCGGCTCGCGCGGCACCGGCAAGACCTCGCTCGCCAAGATCCTCGCGCGCTCGCTCAACTGCGAGCAGGGGCCGACGCTCAAGCCCTGCGGGGAGTGCGAGTCCTGCCGGGCGATCGCGGCGGGCACCTCGATCGACGTGATCGAGATGGACGCCGCCTCGAACCGGTCGGTCGACGACATCCGCGAGCTGCGCGACCGCGTGGGCTTCGCCCCGGCGGCGGGCCGCTGGAAGGTCTACATCCTCGACGAGGCGCACATGCTCACCCGCGAGGCGTGGAACGCCTTCCTGAAGACGCTCGAGGAGCCGCCGCCCAACACCGTGTTCGTGCTGGCGACGACCGAGCCGCACAAGGTGATGCCGACGATCGTCGATCGCTGCCAGCGCTTCGACTTCCAGCGCCCCTCGCCCGAGCAGATCGCCGAGGTCTTGAGGCGGGTGGCCGCGGCCGAGTCGATCGAGATCTCCGACGGCGCGATCGCGGCGCTCGCCCGCGGCGCGTCGGGCAGCTTCCGCGACGCGCTGGGTACGCTCGACCAGCTGCTCTCCTACGGCGGGGGGCGGATCGAGACCGAGGACGTGCTGGCGGTGCTCGGGGTCGCCGACGCCGAGCTGTTGCTCGCCGCGGCGGACGCGATCGCGGCCGGCAACGGGCGGGCGGCGCTCGAGGTGAGCGAGCGGCTCGCGCGCTCGGGCCGCGACGTCGCCCAGTTCGGGCGCGATCTGCTCGCGCACCTGCGGCAGCTTCTGGTGATCCGCGTGGCGGGGGCCGACGCCGCCGACCGCGGGCTCACCGCCGCGGACCCCGAGCGCATGCGCGCCCAAGCGGAGGCGTTCAGCGAGCTCGGGCTGGGACGGGCGATCGACGTGATCGCCGCCGCGCTGAGCGCGATCCGCGAGGGCGACGAGCCGCGGATGACCCTCGAGCTCGCGCTGCTGCGCGCCGCGCGCCCGCAACTCGACCCCTCGCGTGAGGCGTTCGCGCAGCGGCTGGAGCGGCTGGAGCAGGCGCTGGCGCAGGGCGGCGCGCCCGCGGCTCCGGCGCCCGCGCCCCAGGCCCAGACGACGGAGGCTTCGTCCGCACCGCAGCCGGACCCGGCGCCCGAGCCGCCCGCCGCCGAGGCTCCCCGGCGGCCTGAGCCCGCCCCCGCCGCGCAGCCCGCGCCGCAGGACCCGGGTCCTGCGGCGCCGCGGTCGCCCGCCGCCCCGGCACCGTCGGTGCCGGGGCCGGATGCCGGGGGCACCGCGGCGAGCGCTGAGGCGCAGGCTGCTCCGGCGGGGGAAGCGCCCGCAGGCGCGGCGGGCGAGCCGGCCGGGCCCGCTGCGGGCGAACCGGCGCCCCAGGCGGCGGATGAGCCCGCGGGGGCCGCGGCGGAGGGCGAGGCCTCCGCCGAGGCTGCGCCCGCTGCGACGGCGATCGCGGCCGAGGCCCCCGGCCTCGATCGGCTGCGCTCCCTTTGGCCCGAGGTCTTGGAGCGGATCCGGGAGGGGTCGGAGCTGCTGGCGCACGCGCTCGAGGTGGCGCGCCCCACCGCGGTCGATCCGCAGCAGGGGGTGGTCGAGCTGGGCTTCCCCGAGAGCGCGAGCTTCAACAAGCGCAAGGCGGAGAGCCCCGAGGCGCGCGAGCGCATCACCGAGGCCCTGCGCGCCGTCACCGGCGCGGCGCTGCGCCCGAGCTGCGTCCTCACCGACCAGGCGGGCGACGAGGGCGGGACGGACGGGAAGGCCGCCCTGGACGAGGAGGAGCTGATCGCCCTGCTCAAGGCGGAGTTCGACGCCGAGGAGCTGGAGGCGGAGCCCCAGGCAAGCGACACAGAAAGCGAGGAGTAGCGTGGCGAGAGGCCGAGGCGGGCCTGGCGGGTTCGACCTGAACTCGATGATGAAGCAGCTGCAGCAGGTTCAGGCCGAGATGGCCCAGGCCCAGGAGAAGCTCAAGGACGAGGTCGTCGAGGCGAGCGCCGGCGGCGGCATGGTCAAGGTGAAGGTGAGCGGCGATCTGCGCCTGCTCGAGGTCGCGATCGACCCGCAGGCGATCGACCCGGAGGATCCGGAGCTCCTGCAGGACATGGTCGTCGCCGCGGTCAACGAGGGCCTGCGGTCCGCCCAGGAGCTGGCGCAGCAGAGGTTGGGCGGCATCGCCGGCGGGCTGACCGGGGGCCTGGGCGGGCTGGGCCTGCCCGGGATGTAGCGGGGCGCACGGGTTGTACGCCCAGCCCCTGCAGCGGCTGATCGCCGAGTTGGCGAAGCTGCCCGGCATCGGGCAGCGCACCGCGCAGCGGCTCGCGTTCCACATCCTGCGCGCGCCCGAGGAGGACGCCCTGGCGCTGGCCGAGGCGATCCGCGACGTGAAGGCCAACGTCGGCCTCTGCGAGGAGTGCTTCAACCTCGCCGAGGGGCCGCGCTGCCGCATCTGCGAGGACGAGCGGCGCGACCGCAGCGTGATCTGCGTGGTCGAGGAGCCGCAGGACGTGATCCCGATCGAGCGCACGCACGAGTACCGCGGCCTCTACCACGTCCTCGGCGGAGCGCTCTCGCCGATCGACGGGGTCGACCCCGAGGACCTGCGGATCGAGGAGCTCGTGCGCCGGGTCGAGCGCGGCGGGGTGGAGGAGGTGGTGCTGGCCACCAACCCGACGACCACGGGCGAAGCGACCGCGATCCACATCGCCGAGCTTCTGCGCGGCAAGACCACGGTGACCCGGCTGGCCAGCGGCCTGCCGGTCGGCGCCGACCTCGAGCACGCCGACGAGGTGACCCTCGGGCGCGCCCTCGCCGGGCGCAAGGCGCTCGGCGACTGAAAGGCGCGGGTCACGGGCGGGCTCGGGCAACGCCCCGAGGGCCCGCATCTCGCATAACCAACCGCAAAACTCGGAAATCGGGCTGTCGCGAAGGCTCTATAGGATGCGCCCGCGATGCCGAGACACGACGTACTAGTGATTGGTGCAGGGCTGGCCGGGCAGCGCGCCGCGCTCGCAGCTGCCGAGAAGGGGGTCAGCGTCGGGATCATCTCCAAGGTCCATCCCGTCCGTTCCCACTCCAACGCCGCCCAGGGCGGCATCAACGCCGCCCTCAACCCCGGTGACAGCTGGGAGTCGCACGCCTTCGACACGGTCAAGGGCTCCGATTACTTGGGCGACCAGGACGCGATCGAGGTGATGTGCCGGGAGGCGCCCGAGGAGATCCTCCACCTCGAGCACCTGGGCGTGCCCTTCCACCGCAACGAGGAGGGCAAGCTCGGGACGCGCGCCTTCGGCGGCGCCTCGCAGGCGCGGACCTTCTACGTCGCCGACATCACCGGCCAGGCGATCATGCACGTGCTCTACGAGCAGCTCATGAAGTACGCCGACCTGGTCGACCGCTACGAGGAGTACTTCACGACCGCGCTGGCGATCGACGACGAGGGGCGCTGCGTCGGCGCCGTCACCCGCAACGTGCGGGACGGCTCGATGGAGCTGTTCGAGGCGAAGAACGTGATCCTCGCCACCGGCGGCAACGGGCAGATCTGGAAGCCGACGACGAACGCCCTGATCTGCACCGGCGACGGCATCGCCATGGCCTATCGGGCGGGCGCGCCGCTGATGGACATGGAGATGATCCAGTACCACCCGACGACACTCGCCGGCAAGGGCTTCCTGATCACCGAGGGCGCGCGCGGCGAGGGCGCCCACCTGCTCAACGCCAAGGGCGAGCGCTTCATGGAGAAGTACGCGCCCAACAAGATGGAGCTCGCCTCGCGCGACGTCGTCTCGCGCGCCGAGCAGACCGAGATCAACGAGGGGCGTGGCTTCCCGGACGGCACCGTGGCGCTCGACATCACGGTTGTCCCGAAGAAGCGCATCTACGAGGCTTTGCGCGAGATCGTGCTCGTGGCCCGCGACTTCGCGGGGGTCGACATCACCCGCGAGCCGATCCGGATCAAGCCCGGCAACCACTACACGATGGGCGGCGTCAAGACCGACGTCAACGGCGCCACCTCGATCCCCGGCCTCTACGCCGCGGGCGAGTGCGCCTGCGTGTCGGTGCACGGCGGCAACCGCCTGGGCGCCAACTCGCTGCTCGACACGCTGATCTTCGGCCGCCGCGCCGGCCAGCACGCCGCCGACCGGGCCAAGCAGGTGGACTGGAGCCGGCCCTCGCGCGCGGTGCTCGCGGACGAGGAGAACCGGATCGGCGCGATCATGCGCCGCGAGCGCGGCAGCGGGCGCCGGATCTCCGAGATCAAGGACGAGCTCGGGACGACGATGGACAAGTACGTCGCGGTCTTCCGCGACGAGGAGGGCCTCAACAAGGCCCTGGAGACGGTGCGCCGCCTCAAGGAGGAGGCGAAGACCGCCTACATCGACGACCGCGGCACCGTCTTCAACCAGGACATCCTGGGCGCGCTGGAGCTCGAGTTCATGCTGGAGTGCGCCGAGTGCACCTGCATCGCGGCGCTGCATCGCAAGGAGAGCCGCGGCGCCCAGTACCGCACCGACTACCCCGAGCGCAACGACGAGGAGTGGCTCAAGCACATCACCCTGACCCACTCCGATGATGGTCCGCAGATCGGGTACTCCGAGGTGACGATCACCAGGTGGCAGCCGGCGGAGAGGAAGTATTGACGCCGCGAACCGACCCGCGGTCCGAAGTCAGTCGACGAACCCCCGAAGGGAGACGCTAGGCAATGGCCGAGTACACGCTTCGCGTCAGAAGGCAGAAGCCGGAGGCCGACGAGCGGGGTCCCGCCGGCCCCTATTGGGAGGAGTTCAAGGTCGAGCTCGACCCGACCCTCTCGGTCCTTGACGGCCTGCTGCAGGTCAAGGCTCGCCAGGACGGTTCGCTCGGCGTCCGCTGCTCCTGCCGCGCCGCGATCTGCGGGTCCTGCGGCGTGAAGATCAACGGCCAGTCGACGCTGGCCTGCCTGACCCAGATCGGCGAGGCGCACGAGCGCGCGAATCGCGACGCCGACGGCGGGGACGACAAGCCGATCGTGATCGAGCCGATGGGCAACATGCCGGTGATCAAGGACCTGGTCACCGACATGGAGTCGACGCACTGGAAGAAGATCCGGCGCGTCACCCCGTGGCTGCTCGACGACGGCAACCCGCCCGAGCGCGAGCGGATCGTGCCGCCGGAGACGATGGTGGACATCACGCAGACCATCGCCTGCATCCAGTGCGGCGCCTGCGTCTCCTCGTGCCTCTCCATGGAGGCCGACCCAGACTTCATCGGCCCCGCGGCGCTCGCCAAGGCCTACCGCTTCGTCGGCGACCCGCGCGACGTCGAGACCGAGGCGCGGCTCAACGATCTGGCGGAGGACCCGAACGGGCTCTACCAGTGCACCCACTGCTTCTCGTGCGTCGACGCCTGCCCGAAGGGCGTGGCGCCGATGGACCAGATCATGCGCATGCGCCGGCTGGCCGGCCACGACTACGACATCGACGACCGCAACAACGGCCGGCGCCACGAGACCGCCTTCGTCGACATCATCAAGAAGAAGGGCACCCTGGACGAGTCGCTGCTTCTGCAGGAGTCCTACGCCCAGGGCATCAAGGGCAAGCTCATGCCCAAGAAGTCGGCGATCAAGGGGCTGCTGGGCTCCCTGCCGACCGCGGTCCGCGGCATCCGCACCGGCAAGATGCGCTCGCTCAAGAAGCTGATCCCGGGCATCCACCCGAAGCTCCCGGGCGACGCCCAGGACCACGTCAAGCGCATCTACCAGCACGCCGAGGAGCACCGCGAGGAGCTCAACCTGTACGTGAGCGGCGTCGAGGACAGCGACGAGGGGGCCGGGGCCGGCGAGGAGTCCGCCCAGGCCGAGCCGGCCGTCGTCGGCGGCGGCGCGGAGCAGGAGACCCAGCCCGTCGAGGGCGGTAGCGGTGCCGCGGGAGGCGAGGCAAGCGAGGGTAACGCCGAGGATCGGAGGAATTCCTGATGGCTGAGAAGCTGAAGCTGGCGTACTGGCCCGGCTGCGTCTCGCGCGGGTTCACGCCCGAGCTGCACGGCTCGATGGCGCTCGTCGCCGAGCGGCTCGGGATCGAGCTGCACATGCTCGACCGCGCCAACTGCTGCGGCGCGGGCGTGATCGCCGAGCACAACCAGGAGCTCGCCGACACGCTGAACGCGCGTACCTTCGCGCTCGCCCAGCAGACCGGCCTGGCGATGGTCAACATCTGCTCGACCTGCCAGGGCGCGATGTCGGAGTGCCAGCAGCGCCTCGACGCGAACTCGGCCTACCGCAACCACATCAACGAGATCCTCGCCGGCGAGGGCCTGCGCTACGAGAAGGACAAGGAGGGCTTCACCAACAAGAACTTCCTCTGGGTCCTGGTCGAGGACTACGGCCTCGACCGCCTGCGCGAGCAGGTCACGCGGCCGCTCTCGGGCCTGCGCGTCGGCCCCTTCTACGGCTGTTACATCGTGCGGCCGCGGCACCGGCTGGGCTACGAGGAGCACCCCAACCGGGATCTCTACCTCGAGCAGCTGATCCGGGCGCTGGGCGCGGAGCTCGTGGACTACGACGGCGCGCGCAAGTGCTGCGGCTTCCCGATCATCACGATGAGCCGCGAGGCCTCGCTGCGCCAGGCGGGCACGCACGTGGGCGACGCGATCGACGCGGGCGCCGACTGCCTGGTGACGCCGTGCCCGCTGTGCCACCTCAACCTCGACATGCAGCAGCCCGAGGCGGCGAAGGTGGTGGGGCGCGACCTCGGCCTGCCGGTCCTGCACCTGCCGCAGCTGATCGGGCTGGCGCTCGGCTTCTCGCCCTCCGAGCTCGGCATGCCCAAGCACATCGCCTCGACCGCGCGCGTCGAGGAGCGGCTCGCGGTCGCGGCCTAGGCCCGGGCGCGCGGATTCGCTTTCGAAGAAGGCCCGCTCCCCCGGAGCGGGCCTTTCTTCTCGCGCTCTGTCTGGTACGGCGCCGCCTCTGCGTGGCGGGGGCGCCTCACATCACCTCGCGTACGTCGATCCACTCGTACAGCGGCTCGCCGCCCGGTCCTGGCTCCGAGGACACGTGCGCCGCGAGCTCGAGCGCGCGCTCGCGCGAGTCGACGTCGATCATGTACCAGCCCGCGATCAGCTCGCTGGCCTCGGGTGAGGAGCCGTCCGCGGTCACCGGGTCCTCCTCGGGTCCGCCGTAGCGGACCCAGGTGCGCTCGGGCCGCAGCGCCTGCCCGTCGACGTACTCGCCGCTCTCCTTGAGCATCTCGGTCACGCGCCGCAGGAAGGCCATGTGCGCGTCCACGTCCTCGGGCTCCCACTCGTTCATCGGCGGGAAGGGGCGGTACGGCTCTGGGCCGCCCCGGTAGTGCTTGAGCAATAGGTATCTCGGCATGCTCGACCTCCTTTCCGAGGCCGTGTACCCGCCCGCGCGGGCGGCAGCCGCCCGCTGGGGGACGGCGCCACCGGCGCGGTGGGTAGCTCGGCGCCACTCGATGGCGTGGTTGCCGCAGAACACGCTGTCCGGGTCGGCCTTGGCCTTTATCTCCCGCAGGCGGGCGTAGGCCTCGGGCTCG
>Ga0310828_1000838_pt1 | contig 23999 bp, 20 predicted proteins | sample WT_ome_3_FD_202242 | JGI IMG/M metagenome (GOLD analysis project Ga0310828, IMG submission 202242) | Sorghum-adapted microbial communities enriched on wild type (WT) sorghum from Joint BioEnergy Institute, Emeryville, California, United... ... | reverse complement strand
GCGTTGGGCTTCGCGGTTGTGGCTGTGTCCGAGTGACGGGCTTCGCGTTGGGCTTCGCGGTTGTGGCTGTGTCCGAGTGACGGGCTTCGCGTTGGGCTTCGCGGTTGCGGCTGTGTCCGAGTGACGGGCTTCGCGTTGGGCTTCGCGGTTGCGGCTGCGCCCGAGTGACGGGCTTCGCGTTGCCCTGTGCGCGGGTGCTGAGGCCCCGCCGCTCGCGCTTCTCAGCAGGTTCGTAACAACTCGCGCTTCGTCCGTGCCAGCAGCTCCATAGCAACTCGAACGATGTACCGGTGGCGCGACGAGCGGCGATGACCTGCGACGACGGGCAAGCGTCGACGGCGTGGGTTACCTTCGAAGGCGATGACTGCGGCGCAGGGCGAGAGCGAGCCGATCGCCGCCGGGGACTCCGGCGGTGACCCGCCGGCTGCGATCCGTGCCCGCGCGCTGGCGCTCACCGAGTACCTGCTCGCCGTCCGGGCGCTGCTTGACCGGCCGGTGCGCACCGTGCCCGCCCTGGACGCGTACTGGCAGGACGACCTGCCCGACCACGACGAGTGCGCGCTCGGCCCGCGCCAGCCGGGTGGCAGCTGGCTGCGGGTGGGCCGGCCCGGGCCCCCGGCGCCGCCGTCGATCCCCACCGGGCTGGTGCGGCACCTGGTCTGGGACCTTTCCTCGGACACCCCACCCACCATCGGCGACGCGCCGCAGCCGGTGCACACGGAGTTCACCACCTGGCTGGAGCAGTGCTGGCAGCCTTGGTCGCAGGTGTACCAGCTGGCCGAGGCCACCCGCCAGCTGCACGACAAGCTCTACGACCTGCGCTACCGGGTGGACATCGACGCGGCCAGGGTAGAGCTGGTCTGGGGCCACGCCATACTGCGCCACCGCGACATCCACTACCCGCTGCTCGCCACGCCGGTGGCGATCGAGTACGACCCGGATACCACCACGGTCACCGTGGTTCCGCAGGGCCCGCCGCGCCTGCAGGCCGACGCGCTCGCCGAGCTGGACGGGCGACGGGTGGCCGACCTGCTCGACCTCGGCGGACCGGGCGGTCAAATCGAGGTGGACCCGTGGAACACCGCCGAGCTGCACGATTTCGCGCGCCGCGCGATGCGCCGGCTCGGGCTTGACCCGGTGCTGCGGGTGGGGGCCGCGCCGACGCCGGACGAGAGCCATGTGCACGACACCGGCGTGCTGTTCGTCCGGCCGCGGCAACGCATGGTCCGCCGCTTCCTGGAAGGCCTGCGCGACCGGCTCGCCGGCGATGACCAGGCATCGGTCGGGGCGCTCGCCAGCGTGCTGGCGCACGAGCCGAGCCGGCTGCGTATGCCGGATGACGACACCGAGGCCTGGCTGCGCACCAGCGGGCGGCTGCTCATGCCGATGGCCACCAACGACGCGCAGGAGTCGATCGCGCGCCGGCTGGCCGCGCACCGCAGCGTGGCCGTGCAGGGACCACCGGGCACCGGCAAGACGCACACCATCCGCAACCTGATCTGCCACCTCGTCGCGCACGGCAAGCGTGTGCTCGTACTCGCCCAGAAGGAGGACCCGCTGCGGGTGCTGCGCGACGGCCTGCCCGCGGAGATCCAGCCGCTCTGCCTGGCCGTGCTCGGTCGCTCCGCGGATCAGCTGGTCCAGCTCCAGGTGGCCGCCCGCGAGCTGTCCGACCGGGCGGCGACCCTGGACCGGGACGCGGAGACCGCACGGGTGCGGCGCCTGGTCGGCGAGATCGAGGCGGCCGAGGACGGGTTCGCGCAGGCGCGGGCCGAGCTGCTGGCCGCGGCCGAGCGGGAGGCGAGCCGGTACGGCGGCATGACCGCGGGTGAGGTCGGCGCCTGGCTGCGCCGGCACCAGGAGGACGCCCTCGTCCCCGATGCCATCCCGCCGGGCACGCCGCTGCCGCTGGATCCGGCCGAGTTCACCGTGTTGGCCGACCTGGCCCGGCGGATCCCCGCCGCGGACCGGGCAGCGGCGCTCGGCCCGCTGCCCACCCTGGAAGGTGGGCCGGAGGGCGGGACAGGCACAGGCCAGCTGCCGAGCGGTGAAGCCGTCGCCGCCTCTCGGGCCGCGCTGCGCGACGCGCGCAAGGTGGTCGACGCGCTGCGGGACCGCGGCATCTCCATTGACGGGGTACGCCGGCTCGGGCCGGAAGCGGTCGGCGAGCTGGCCGCCGCGCTGCGTGCCGCCGCGGATGACCTGACCCGACGCGAGGGCAGCTGGATCGACCGGCTCGGACAGCTCATCCGCGACCCGAGCTGGCGGGCGGTGTGGGACGACCACGTGGCCGCCTGCCAGCGGCTGCTCGCCGAGCTGAGCCAGCGCACCGCGTTCCTGGCCGGGCGGCGGGTGAGCGTGCCGGCGCCGTACGCCGCGCAGCCGCGCCGGCTGCTCGGCCAGCTCACCGCGATCCGGGACCGGTTCGCGGCAGGCAAGCCGGTCCGCCGGATCACCCATGCCGAGTTGGCCCGCGTCGTCGCCGGCATCCACGTGGACGGTGAGCCGCTGCGCACCACCCAGGATGTCGACCTCGCCATCGCGACCATCCAACGTGAACAGATGCGGCAGCAGCTGGCCGAGCGGTGGGCCGAGTGGCGGGTCCGGCTCGACGCGCCGGTGCCAGAGTCGGGCGGTTCGGGGCCGGGCAGTCCGGAGTCGGGCGGGGCGGCGGCGAGCGGACCAGCGCAGCCGGAGCTTTGGGCCGGTCGCCTGCTCACCAGCGCGGTCGAGGCGCTGGACTGGGAGAGCCGGCGCTGGCCGGAGCTGCGCGACACGCTGTCTACTGTGTATCTTCGCCCTCCGGTCAACGTGGACGCGCGGCAGCTCGCCGAGCTGGCCGGGGAGGTCGAGGCGGCCGGGAACATCTTCCTCGCCGACCGGCTGGAGGAAGAGCAGGCGGCACTGGCCCGCCAGGTGCACGAGGCCGCCGCCGCGCCGGGCGCTCCGGAGGTACTGCGGGAGCTGGCGGCCGCCTGGCACCGTGACGACCTGTCCGGCTGGGACGCGGCGCTGGCCGAGATCCGTCGACTATGGACGCTCCGCACCGACGCCACCCGATATGCCGCCCTGCATGCCCGGCTGGCGGCGGTCGCTCCACAATGGGCAGCGGCGATCGACAGCGGCACCGTGCCGGCGGACGGGGCGGCGGCCGCGCGGGCCTGGGCCTGGCGGCAGGCACAGACCTGGTTCGACGGCGTGGTCGGCGAGGTGGACGTCGCCGACATCGGCCTGCGGCTGGAGCGGGCGCGGGACCACATCCGCCGGCTCACCGCCGATCTGGTGGTCTCGTCGGCATGGCTGGAGGTGTCACTCAGCCTGGACGACCGGCGCAAGGCGGCGCTGGCCGACTGGACCGCCGCGCTCCGGAAGATCGGGAAGGGGACCGGCAAGAGCGCCGCGCACTGGCAGGCGGTCGCCCAGCGGGCGATGGCGGAGGCGGTCACCGCGGTACCGGTCTGGATCATGTCGATCGACCGGGCGCTGGAGCAGTTCGCCGCCCAACCGCCGATCTTCGACGTAGTGGTGGTGGACGAGGCCTCGCAGGCGGACATCTTCTCCCTGCCGGTGCTCACGCTGGCCCACCGGGCCGTGGTGGTCGGCGACGACCAGCAGATCGGTCCGCAACTGGTGGGCGTACCGGCCGACCGGGTCAACGCGCTGATCGCCAACCACCTCGGCCCGCCGGGCGTACCGTCGGCCGAGCACTTCGACACCGAGAGCAGCCTCTACGACCACGCGGTGCGCCGTTCCCCGCAGCGGATCCTGCTGACCGAGCACTTCCGCTCGGTCCCCGCGATCATCCGCTTCTCCAGCGACACGTACTACGACGGCAAGATTCAACCGCTGCGGGCCGACCTTCCGGCAGGGCTCGACACACCGGTGGTGGACGTGTACGTGCCGGACGGGCGTCGGGTCACCCTGCCCGAGTACGGCGAGGTCAATGTCGCGGAGGCCGAGGCCCTGGTCAAGCGGGTGGCGGCGATCGTCGCCGATCCGGCCTACGCCAGGCGCTCGCTCGGCGTGGTGAGCCTGCTCTCCGGCAGCGGGCAGGCGGCATACCTGCAACACCGGCTGCGCGAGGAGATCGGCCCGGATGAGCTGGAACGCCGCTCGTTGCGCGTCGGTGACCCGTACACCTTCCAGGGCGACGAGCGCGACGTGGTGCTGGTCTCCATGGTGGTGGCCGCCGCGGACGGTGCCATCGGCGCGTTCACCAAGCGGGACTTCCACCGGCGGATCAACGTCGCGGCCTCGCGGGCGCGCGACCAGATGTGGCTGTTCCATTCGGTGACCCAGGCCGACCTGCACCCCGACGATGCGCGGGCAGCGTTGCTGGCCTACAGCCAGCACCCTCCGGTAACCCCGCCATCCGGGGGTGAGCCGACCACCAACTTCCAGCGCGCCGTGCTGCGCCGACTGACCGAGGCCGGACTGGATTGCGTGCCGCAGTTCCGGATCGGGATGTTCACCGTGGACTTCATGGTGCCCGCGCCGGATGGGCGGCGGCTGGCGATCGAGTGCGACGGCGAGGGGTATCACGGCGCCGAGGGGTTCGCCCAACGGCTGCGCCGTCAGGCGATCATGGAGCGGGTCGGAAACTGCGTCTTCGTCCGGCTGCGGGCCAGCGTCTTCAACCGCGACCCGGACGCGGCCATGCGTCCGGTCTGGGAACGCGCCGAGGAGCTTGGCATCCCGGTGGGCGTCCCGCGCTGATGGCCGCACACTCTGCGTTGATCATGAGGTTGGCGCGCGGGAGAGCGCCGCCCCGAGCCACCAACCTCATGATCAACGCGGGGGCGCCGCGAGTGTGCCGGAGGGGGCGGCGTGGTTTCGGGCCCGGAGCCTCGCGGCATGAGAGGAAATAGAGCGAGTGGCTGGGTAGTTAAAACTTGAATAATTGGCCCTCAGGGTAGGAATCTCAGATGCAGTTCGGGATCTTCACGGTCGGCGACGTGACGACCGACCCGACCACCGGGCACACGGTGTCGGAGCACGAGCGGATCAAGTCCATGGTGCGGATCGGGCTCAAGGCGGAGGAGGTCGGGCTGGACGTCTTCGCCACCGGCGAGCACCACAACCCGCCATTCGTGCCGTCGTCGCCCACCACCATGCTCGGCTTTTTGGCCGCGCGGACCAGCCGGATCATCCTCTCCACCGCGACCACCCTGATCACCACGAACGACCCGGTCAAGATCGCCGAGGACTACGCGATGCTCCAGCACCTCGCGGACGGCCGGGTCGACCTGATGCTGGGCAGGGGCAACACCGGCCCGGTGTACCCGTGGTTCGGCAAGGACATCCGGGACGGCATCCCGCTGGCGATCGAGAACTACGCGTTGCTGCGCCGGCTCTGGCGCGAGGACGTCGTCGACTGGGAGGGCAAGTACCGCACTCCGCTGCAGGCATTCACCTCGACCCCGCGGCCGCTGGATGGCATCCCGCCGTTCGTCTGGCACGGCTCGATCCGCAGCCCGGAGATCGCCGAGCAGGCCGCCTACTACGGCGACGGCTTCTTCCACAACAACATCTTCTGGCCCATGGAGCACACCAAGCGGATGGTGTGGCTCTACCGTCGCCGTTTCGAGCACTACGGGCACGGGCCCGCGGACCAGGCCATCGTCGGGCTCGGCGGCCAGGTGTTCATGCGCAAGAACTCTCAGGACGCGGTCCGCGAGTTCCGGCCGTACTTCGACAACGCCCCGGTGTACGGGCACGGCCCGTCACTGGAGGAGTTCAGTGAGCTGACCCCGCTCACCGTGGGCAGCCCGCAGCAGGTGATCGACCGTACGCTGACCTTCCGGGAAAGCGTCGGCGACTACCAGCGCCAGCTCTTCCTGATGGACCACGCCGGCCTGCCGTTGAAGACCGTGCTGGAGCAGCTGGACATCCTCGGCGAGGAGGTCGTGCCGGTGCTGCGCAAGGAGTTCGCCGCGCGGCGGGCGCCGCATGTTCCGGAGGCGCCGACGCACGCCTCGTTGCGCGCGCGGCGGGATGCCGCGGTGGGGGAGGGCCGGTGAAGGAGCGCACCCTGGCCGTGGTCTCGGCCGGCCTGAGCCAGCCGTCGTCCACCCGGCTGCTCGCCGACCAGTTGGCCGCGGCGACCGAGCGTGAGCTGGAGCGCCGTGGGGTACGGGTCGTCACCGAAGTGGTGGAGCTGCGCCAGTACGCGCACGACGTGGTGAACACGATGCTCACCGGCTTCCCGCCGGCCGGGCTGAAGAAGGTGTTCGACCTGGTGGCCCGCGCCGACGGCCTGATCGCGGTCAGCCCGATCTTCAACGCCTCGTACAGCGGGCTGTTCAAATCCTTCTTCGACACGCTGGACGATGCGGCACTGGTCGACACGCCGGTCCTGGTCGCGGCGACCGGCGGGACCGCACGGCACTCGCTGGCCCTGGAGCACGCGATGCGGCCGATGTTCGCCTACCTTCGCGCCGTCGTCGTGCCGACCGGCGTCTTCGCCGCCGCTGAGGACTGGGGCGACGGCTCGGCGCGCAGTCGGCTGTCCCAGCGGGTGGACCGGGCAGCCGGCGAACTCGCGGCCCAGATGGAGCTGCGGGAGCCGGCCGAGGTCATCGATCCGTTTGACAATCCGACACCCTTCGAGCAGCTGCTCGCCGAGGGTGAGAGCTGATCGGGGCACCCGCCCAGCCCGGTAGCGCAGGACATCAGACACTGTCGTCTTTCGGATCGCGCTGAACGTTTTAGCTGGGGTGTCATATCGTATGACGGCACTCGTCCGAACGGGGCAGCGGCCCGGCACGAGCCGTGGCCGTAGCCGGATGCTTTACCGGTGAGCCGGCCTTCGGGCGGGTCCGGGGGATGCCCGCGGGAGGCCGGGCACGGGCGGGAGAGGCCGACGCCTCTCCCGCCCGTGTGGCAGCGGCAAACCGTCCGGGCGGGTCAGCCGGTCAGCCGCGAGCTGGGTGGGGTGAACCGCTGCACCGGCTGGCCGCGCAGCGCGTCGGCCAACGTCTTCGCCACCGCCGCGTTGACCGCGGACGAGACGCCCTCGCCGACCGCGTCCTGCGGGTTGTCCGGGTTGGCGGCGGTGGCCGCCGCCGCGAGCTGCGGGGTGAACCCGACAAACGTCTCCGTCGCGTTGCCCTCCGAGCTACCCGTCTTGCCGGCGATCGGGCGGCGGCCGAACAGCCCGCCCACCGGGCCCGCGGTGCCGCCGTCGCACCGGCCGGAGGCCGACTGCTGCCCGACCGGGCAGCGGGCCGCGTCGGTCGCCGCGCGTGCGACGTCGGCGCTGATCGCCCGGTGGCACGCCGGCTTGGCGGCCGCGGCGGGCAGCCCGGCAGCATCCACAATGGACATAACCGGCAACGGCTTGCAATACATGCCTTCGGCCCCCAGCGTGGCGTACGCGTTGGCCAGGTCCAGTGGCGTGGAATCGGAGACGCCGAGGGTGAACGACCCCCAGTTGTGCACCTGGTTGGTGTTGGCCAGTCTCGCGTCGGAGCGGCTGCGGAACGTTATGCCCAGCCGCTTGGCCATGTCCACCGCCCGCTTCACGCCGATCCGCTGCTCCAGCCAGACGAAGTAGGTGTTCACCGAGCGCCCGAAGCCCGTCCACATGGTGCGCGGACCATCCATCCAGCTGGGGTTCGCGTTGGCCGGGCAGTACCGTCCGCCGCAGCTGGAGTGCCCCTGCGACGGGAACTTGGTCACCAGCCGGGCCGGCGCGTTGAACCTGGTATTCAGCTTCATGCCGGACTCGAGCGCGGCCAGCATGGTGAACATCTTGAACGTGGACCCGGCCTGGTACCCGTTCACCCCGCCACCGCCGGCGATCAGCTGGTTGACCGTGTTGCTCCGGCCGGGAGCCAGGCTGTAGTTGCGGTTCACCGCCATGGCGAGGATGCGGCCGGTGCCCGGCTGGACCACCGCGAGGGGGAGCGTCCGCGGGCTGTCGTAGCCGTAGACGCTCAGCGAGTTCCGCTGGGCCACCGCCTGCACCTTCGGGTCCAGCGAGGTGATGATGGAGTATCCGCCGCGGCGGAGCGTGGTCTCCCGCTCGGCCTCGGTCTCGCCGAACTCCGGCTGCGAGGTCCACCACTGCACGAAGTAGTCGCAGAAGAAGCCCCAGTCGATGTGCTCCTTCGGCACCGAGGTGCAGCCGTTCGGCGGCTGGTCGGCCTTTGGACTGAGCGCCAGCGGCGTGGCCTTGGCGCTCTCGGCCTGCGCGGGTGTGATCACCCGCATCCGGACCATCGAGTCCAGCACGTACCCCCGCCGGTTGAGCGCAGCCTTGCGGTCGCCGAAGATCGGGTTGTCGGTGTCCGGCGACTGCACCAGGCCGGCGATCAGCGCCGCCTCGGCGAGCGTCAGCTCGCTCGCCGGCTTGGCGAAGTACCGCTGGCTGGCCGCCTCCACGCCGTACGCGCCGGCGCCGAAGTACGCGATGTTCAGGTACCGCTCCAGGATCTCCTGTTTGGACATGCGCTTCTCCAGTTCCTGGGCGTACCGCATCTCCTGGAGTTTGCGCCTGATCGTGTTGGCGGTGGCGTTGATGCGCTCCTGGGGTGTGAGGTCGGTGTCGCTCTTGAGCACGTTGCGCACGTACTGCATGGTCAATGTGGACGCACCCTGCTCGTTCTGGTTGCCCTGGACGTTGGACACGAACGCGCGTACCACGCTGCGCAGGTCGACACCGCCGTGTTGGTAGAACCGCCGGTCCTCGGCCGCCACCATGGCCTGCTGCATCACCGGGGCAATCTTGGCCAGCGGGACCACGTGACGGTCCTCTTCGTAGAACCTGGTGATCAGCGTCTTGCCATCGTTGGCGTACAGACGCGTGGCCTGTGCCGGTGGTGGGATTCTCAGCTGGCTGGGCAGCCCGGCGTAGGAGTCGAGCAGGGACTTGGTCACCAGTCCGGTGAGCGCGGCGGCAGGCAGCGCGGAGGCGGCGAGTACCCAGCCGGCGAGCGCTCCGCAAACCACCACGACGAAGACCTTCGCCCGCACCGAACGCGGCATCAGCGACGCACCCCCGACCGCGACAGACACCTTGACCGGCCGGCGCCGGGCGGGACAGCCGGCGCCAGCCTCCGGTCGACTGTTAGCGCGCTGGGAAGCCGCTAAACGGCCCCAATAGGGGGATTACCGCGGGCTCACCGCGCGATCGCGGGCCCGCCGCACGGCGCCGGACAACCGGGCGGCCAGCCGGCGGGTAGCGGCGATCCGGTTATAGGACGCGATTTCCGTACATCTCGCCGAGCGGATCGGCGATCAGCTCCAGCCGTGCGCCGTCCGGGTCGCGGAAGTAGATGGACGTGCCGCTCTCCTGCAGGTACGGCACACCGGCCGCGTCCAGCTTCCGCTTCAAGTGCTCCCACCGCTGCGGCTCGACTGAGATGGCGACGTGGTGCAGGCCGCCTAGAACTTCCGCGTACGGCCCGAGGTCCAGGCCGGGGAAGTCGAAGAAGGCCAGCAGGTTGCCGTTGCCGATGTCGAAGAAGAAGTGGTTGGAGCCCTTGTAGTCGCGGTTTTCCAGGATCTCGGTGAGCGGGAACTCCAGTACCTCTTGGTAGAACTGGATGGTCCGCTCCACGTCGCTGCTCAGCAGCGCCGTGTGGTGCAACCCGCGCGCGCTGCTGGCCGGCCGGTCCTTGCGCAGGTACGTCGCGCGGATGCGGTCCCGTTCCGCCTCGATCCGGTCGTAGTCGATCGTCATGCCAGAGCCTCAGCCGTCAGATCCGGAAGAAGAGGTTGAGGAACCGGTCCGCCACGGCGGCGGCGCCGCGCACCGTGCCCGAGTTGCTGCGACCGAACGCGGTCAGCACGAAGCTGCCCGGATCGAAGTCGAGCACCACTGGCAGGCCGGACACCTCGCCCGGCTCGTACTGTATGCCGCCCGGGCCCGCGGTGATCCGCCACGTCCCGGCGTTGTGCCCGGTGCAGACCCGGATGCCCATCTCGGCCGGCTCGGCGTCGGGCGGCGGGTCCGCGGTCACCTGCCACAGGATGAACATGAACGGCACGAGCAGGTCGGCCGCGTCGCCGTCGAGCGCGTGGGCGCGCCCGGTGCCGTTGCGGATGTCCCACGAGTGCACGCCGTAGTCCATCAACTGGAAGACCGGGTAGAAGAACGCGGGCAGCGGGCCCATGTACTTGTGCGGCACGATCAGTCCACCCCACTCGTCGGGCCCGAGCGCGTCGCACATCTCCATCAGCTTGCCGAAGTCGCTGCGCAGCCGGTCCAGAGCCGCCTCTTGGCCGAGCCCTCGGTGTGCCTTGGCGCCCTCGTCGAGTCGCTGCTGCATGACCCGTACGCCCAGTGGGTCAGCGGCGGCCGGCCCACCGCGAGCCGCGTCGAACCCGACGAAGTAGCTCTCGGTCACGTCGATCAGGTGGCCGACGACGTCCCGGACCTGCCACTCGGGGCAGGCTGTCGGCGCCTCCCAGGCGCCAGGCGCGCCGGCGAGGGCGAAGAAGCCCTCGGCTTGCTGGTGAACCACGCGGAGCAGGTTGTCCTTGGCGTCGTAGGACGTCGCGTCCCAAGCGGTCATCGCTGCCTCCTCGTCGGGAGTGATTTACCGCACAACTATCGACGCTAAGAACGGCGACTGCCGACTGTCAATCATTTGACGCGTCAAATAATTTCGTCGGCCGGTGGGGGCGGTCGGTCGGTGGGACGGCCGTCCGGCTACCGGCGGGGGGCATCGTTGGCCGGCTACCGGCGGGCGGTGCAGACGGCCGGGGCGGTCTTCACGACGCTGGCGGAGTACGCGATGCCCACGCCGAAGCAGTAGTTGGCGTCCTGGGCGAGGCCGTAGACCGTGAACCGGGAGGTGCCGGCCGGCAGCGTCTGGAAGGTGCGGCGGGGCTGACCGGGGCGCCCCGCGGAGAGCACCACCTGCCCGTTGGCGCCCGCCGGGTAGACCCAGGACAACGTGACGGCGGTACGGGTGTCGGTCAGCTTCACTCCGGTGGGCGGACCAGGCGGCGCGGCCGCGGGCGCGCGGGTGGTCGCGGCCGCCGCGGAGGGTCGCGTCGCGGCTGGCCGGGTGGGCGCGGGTGTCCCGGCTGGCTGGGTGGTCGTGGGCGTACGTGCTGGTTGGGTGGTCGCTGCGGTCGCGGGCCTGGTGTTCGCCGGCGTGGCCGGTCCGGGCGGCCGTTCATCCATTGTGGATACGGTAGATCTGGCCTGGGCGATCAGGCTGCCGGCCGCGATGGTGACCACGGTGACGATCAGGACAGCGACACCCGCCAGCACGGCCAGCCTCATCCGTTGCGCCCGGTCCGCCCCCGGGTCCAGATCGTCGAGCGGGTCGGCGGCGGACGGCAGAGGAGCCGGTGGTGCGGTGGGCGGGGGTGGTGCTGCCGGTGGTGCGGTGGGCGGGGGTGGTGCTGCCGGCGGTGCGGTGGGCGGGAGCGATGCTGCCGCTGATGTGGCGGGCGGGAGGGGCGCTGCCGGTGCCACGGGCGCCTGCTGCTCCGCGGCCGCTTGCTGCTGCGCGGGGGCGTGCTGCGCGGGGGCTTGCTGCTTAACGGACGCCTCGCCGGTCTCTGGCCGCCATGCCCCGGCGTACTCCATAGCCTCGCGATCGCCGGGCAGAGCCAGCGGCTCGTTGCAGACGTGCCGGCGGTCCGGGGGCGTCCGGGACAGGATGCCGATCTGTGCGGTCAGCCGGTGACCCGGCGGCAGGTGCCGGCGGCACAGCACCTCGGCCAGCGCGAACCGCTCACGCGCCCGCTCCGGCAGCCCACAGCCGCGCTCCATGACACCCAGCCGGGCGAGCATCTTCAGGCCGAGCGGGTGGTCCTCGCCGTACTGGTGGCGGTACGCCTGCCAGGTCTGCTCCAGCAGGGCGCGCGCCTCGGCGCAGTCTCCTCGGGCGTGCAGGACGGTGGCCAGGTCGGCCTGCGCGGCCAGTACCCGGTTCGACCGGGGACCGTCCATAGCAGACAGTTGGGTGATCAGCTCTCGGTACAGGTGCGCGGCGCGGGAGTAGGCACCGGCGCGGTACAGCACACCAGCGAGGACCGAGGCGGCCTGCAGAGTGCGTTCGTTCCCGGCGCCGTACAGCCGGCGGCTCGCGGTGTGCGCGTACGCCGCCCATTGCCGTGCCATGGCCGGCTCGCCGAGGGTCAGCAGTACCCGCGCGTACAGCATGGCGGCGGTCGCCAGGGAAGGGCTGGCATGCGCGGCGTCAGGCTCGACGCTGGCTAAAGCCTCCCGCAGCACCGCCCGGGCGGTGGCCACTTCGCCCGTCTCCACCAGCCGGTGCGCCCGGTCAGCCACCTGTTCGATATCGGCCGGCATGCCTCATCGTGCTGGATCGGACACGGCGCGTACAACCCCCATCTCTTTCGCGATCGTGCGGTTGGGGCCGGAATAGCCGTCAAAGACGGCCATCCGGGGATGCCCAACCGCAAGGTCGCGGGGAGCGGAGGGCTGGTGCTGGGGCTGGGCGTACCGGGTCAGCCCGATCACCGCGGCGAGCGTGACCAGGAAGCCGAGCCCGGCCAGCCACTCCCGGCCGGGCCAGATCCGGTCGCCGAGCAGCAGCAGGCCGACCGTACCGGCCGGCATCGCGCCAGCGGCGTCCATCGCCGCGATCGCCGCCGTGATGGACCCACGCTGCATCGCCAGCCCGAGCAGCAACTGCCCGACCAGGGAGTGCCCGATGAGCAGGAACAGCAGCGGATGGGTGAACAGACCGTCCGGCGCGGATATCGCCGCGAGCGGCCGGGCGGCCACCGCGGCGGCGGAGAACGCCAGGCCGGCCAGGGCGCCCAGGGCGACCGATCCAGGTGCGCCGTGCAGTCGCACCCCGAAAACGCCGGCCACGCTGATCAGAACGAGTACGCCGGCCAGGGTGAGCACTCCGGCGGCGCCGAGCGGGCGGGCGGGTGCCGGGCGGGCCGAGTGCACCAGCGCGACCACGCCCAGGACCAGCAGGGCGAGCAGAGCCACCTCGGCCAGCGGCAGCCGCCAGCGCAACACGGCCACGCCGAGCAGCGCGGTGACCCCCAGGCCGGCGGCGACGCTCGCCTGCACCAGGAACAGCGGCAGGTCCCGGCGGGCCAGGAAGGCGAGCACGAAGCCGAGCAGTTGGCAGCCCAGTCCGACCAGGTACGTGCGGTGGCTGGCGAGCCGCAGCAGCAGCGCCGGATGGAACGTGTGATGGACCGTCGTACGCGTGGCGGCTACGGACTGCAGTAGGTTGGCCACGCCGTACGCGACAATCATCGCCGCCAGGAAGTACCAACCGCTCGACACCACCCGGCGAGGATAGGGACCGCCGGGAGCGGGGGCAACTACCGGTGGATCACAAGCACTTCTAGACCGGCCCGATGCCCGGCGCGGTCAACCGCTCCAGCAGGTCGCTGTGCAGCTTGCCGTTGGTCGCCACCGCGCTGCCCCCTGCCGGGCCGGGCCGCCCGTCCAGGTCGGTGAAGGTGCCGCCGGCCTCGGTCACGATCGGCACCAGCGCGGCCAGGTCCCACAGCGACAGCTCCGGCTCGACCATGATGTCCACCGCCCCCTCCGCGACCAGCATGTAGCCGTAGAAGTCGCCGTAGGACCGGTTGCGCCAGGTCCGGCGCATGATGTCGAGCATCGCGCCGAGCCGCCCGTTCTCCTCCCAGCCGCGCAGGTCGGAGTAGCAGAACGAGGCGTCGGCAAGGCTGCGTACCCCGGAAACGTGGATCGGCGTGGCCGCGGCGGTATGCCGGCCGGCGTACGCCCCGTGCCCGCGCGCCGCCCACCAGCGGCGGCCGAGCGCGGGCGCGGAGACCAGCCCCACGACCGGCTCGTCCCCGGCCATCAGCGCGATCAGCGTGCCCCAGATCGGCACGCCACGGATGAAGTTCTTGGTCCCGTCGATCGGGTCGATCACCCACTGCCGGGTGCCCGGCCCGGCGGCGGCCTCGGTCACCCCGTACTCCTCGCCGAGCACGCCGTCGCGCGGCCGGGTCCGGGCCAGCGTGGCGCGCAGCGCCTTCTCCACCGCGGTGTCCGCGTCCGAGACCGGGGTGAGGTCGGGCTTTGACGTGACGTGCAGGTCCAGAGACCGGAACCGGCTCATCGAGATCGAGTCGGCGGTGTCGGCGAGCACGTGCGCGAGCGCCAGGTCGTCGGCGTAATGGGCCATGGCGGAAACCTAGTCGATGATCCGGCACGGTGCGCGATAGCGTCACCCGGGTGAGACCGGAGGAGACCGGGTGAGACCAGGAGAGATTTGCGGGCTGCTGGCGGAGCGCGACCGGTTGGCCGTGTTCGCCGCGGTGGTGCTGGGCTCGTCGTCGCCGGCCGCCGTCGCCGCCCACACCGGTCTGTCCGCCCGGGACACCCACCGCGCTCTGCGCCGGCTGGAGCGGGGCGGGCTGATCAGGACGGTTGACGGCGAACTCGTCGCGCACGAGGCGGCGTTCCAGGAGGCGGTCCGGGAGTACGGCGGGAAGGCGCCGGACGGGCAGCGGGCGGAGGCGGGCCGGGACGATTGGGCCGACCTCGACCCGGACCGGGCGAAGGCCGCGGTGCTGCGGGTGTTCGTCCGCGACGGGCGGCTGACCCAGATCCCCGCCGCGCGGGGCAAGCGCCGGATCGTGCTGGAGCACATCGCGGCGAACTTCGAACCGGGCGTGCGCTACCCGGAGCGTGAGGTCAACGCCGTGCTGCGGGCCTGGCATCCGGACCACGCCGCGCTGCGCCGGTACCTCGTCGACGAAGGGCTCATGTCGCGGGAGAAGGGCATCTACTGGCGCAGCGGCGGACCGGTCGAGGTCTAGCCGGTCACGCCGGTTCCTCGCCGCTGCGCGAGGCCAGCAGGCGGCGGTACGAGGCCAGCCGGCGCGGATCGGCGTGTCCCTGCGCCACCCAGGCATCCAGCGCACAGTCCGCCTCCGCCGCCGTGTGCTCGCAGTTGGGTGGGCACGCGGTGGTCCCCTCGACCAGGTCTGGGAACCCGTGCAGGAGGCTGTCCGCGGACACGTGCGCCAGGCCGAAGCTGCGGACGCCGGGAGTGTCCACGATCCACCCCGGATCCTTGCGGCTGCGCGGTTTGCGGGGCAGCCGGAGCATGACCGCGCTGCTGGAGGTGTGCCGGCCCTTGCCGACCGCGCTCACCGCCCCGACCGCCCGTTCCGCCTCCGGCACGAGCCGGTTCACCAGGGTCGACTTGCCGACGCCGGAATGACCGACCAGCACCGAGACGCGGCCGGTCAGCGCCTGCAGCAGGTCGTCCAGCGGGGCGTCGGGGCGGCACAGCACGTGCGGCAGATTCAGTTCGGCGTAGTACTGCAGGACGGCGTCCGGCTTGCCCAGGTCTGCCTTGGTCAGGCAGAGCAGCGGCTCAATCTCCGCGTCGTACGCGGCGACCAGGCACCGGTCGATGAAGCCGGTGCGCGGCGGCGGCTCGGCCAGCGAGCTGACGATGACGAGCTGGTCGGCGTTGGCGACCACCACGCGTTCCTGCCGCCCCTCGGGGGTGGTCTCGTCATCCGCGCTGCGCCGCAGCACCGAGCGGCGCTCGGCGATCCGGACGATGCGGGCCAGCGCGCCGGGCGCGCCGGAGGTGTCGCCGACCAGCGCCACCCGGTCGCCGACCACCACCGAACGGCGGCCGAGTTCGCGCGCCCGCATCGCGGTCACGGTTTTGCCTTCGCCGGCCTTCGCCCCAGTCGTGTCGTCCAGCCGGCAGGTGTAGCGCCCACGGTCCACCGCGACCACCACGCCCTGCACCGCGCCGGTATGGCTGGGCCGGATTCGAGTACGCGGGCGCGACGATCGTCCCGGACGGACCCGTACGTCCTCCTCGTCGTACTCCCGGCGTCTGCCAGCGGTCAGCGGCGTCCTCCTGTCCGTTTCCCACCCGCCGTCACCGAAGCGCGCAACCCCTCAATGCTGCCTGACCATCGCGTTCCATAGTGCCGGGAACTCGGGCAGAGTCTTGGAGGTACACGCCACATCGGTCAGCTCGATGCCGGCGACCGCGAGGCCGACGACCGCCGCCGCGTGCGCCATCCGGTGGTCGTCGTAGGTCTGGAACACGCCGCCGTGCAGCGGGCGGGGTTTGATCTCCAACCCGTCCTCGGTCTCCCGGACCTCCGCGCCGATCCCGGACAGCTCCCTGGCGAGCGCGTCCAGCCGGTCGGTCTCGTGGGCCCGGATGTGCGCCACCCCGTACAGCCGGGACGGTGAATCGGCGAGCGTGGCCAGCGCGGCGAGCACCGGGGTCAGCTCGCTGACCTCGGACAGGTCGGCGTCTATGCCGTGCACGACACCGCTCCCGCGTACGGTCAGGCCCTCCGGGCCGAGTGTGCACACGCCGCCCATCCGGGTCAGCAAGGTGCGCAACTGGTCACCGGCCTGGGTGGTCCGGATCGGCCAGCCGGGTACGGTCACCGCGCCCCCGGTGACCAGAGCCGCGGCCAGAAACGGCGCGGCGCCGGAGAGGTCCGGCTCGATGTCCCAGGCCCGGCCGCGCAGCCGTCCCGGCTCAACCGCCCAGACATCGGGCGTGGAGTCGTCCACCGCGGCGCCGGCGGAGCGAAGCATCTGTACGGTCATCCGCAGGTGGGGCGCGCTGGGCACGGGTGGACCCACGTGCCGGACCACGATGCCGTTGGTGAAGGCCGGCGCGGCCAGCAACAGTCCGGAGACGAGCTGGCTGGAGGCGGAGGCGTCGATGGTGACCTCGCCACCGGTGAGCCCGCCGGTCCCGTGCACGGTCAGCGGCAGGCCGCCACCGGGTGCGGCGTCGACCCGCACCCCGAGCGTGCGCAACGCCCCGACCAGCGGACCCAACGGGCGCCTGCGCGCCTGCGGATCGCCGTCGAAGGTGATCGGGCCCTCGGCCAGGGCGGCGATCGGCGGCAGGAAGCGCATCACGGTACCGGCCAGCCCGACGTCGACGTGCGCCGGCCCGCGCAGCTCCGGCAGGCGGTCGCCGCCCCCGCCGAGTTGCGGCCGCGGCCGGACCATCCACTGCGCGTCGTCCACAGTAGAGACATGTTTGCCCATGGCCCGCAGCCCGGCCGCCATCAGTTCGGTGTCGCGGGCGCGCAGCGGCGCGATGAGCGCGGAGGTGCCGGTCGAGATGGCGCCGAGCACGAGCGCTCGGGCGGTCATTGACTTGGAACCGGGCAGGCGGACTGTGGCTTCGACCGGTGCGGTCGCGGTCGGCGCCGTCCACGGTACAGGCGGTCGAGTCGCGGTCAGTGCCACGCGTTTAGTCTGCCGCCTTGGACCGACATAACGTGATCGGCGTTCCGGCCGCTCCCGCCTGCCGGGACAGCTTTTCGGTACCTTGGCGGCATGTGTGGGCGGTACGCGACCTCGCGCAGCTCGGCCGAACTCAGCGCGCTGTTCGACGCGGTCGACGAGACGGACGAGGCGCTCGTGCCGGACTACAACGTGGCGCCCACCGATCCGGTACCCGTGGTGCGGGTCTCCGACCGGGTCGACCGCCCCGTGCTCAGCGTTGCCCGCTGGGGGCTGGTGCCGGCGTGGGCAAAGGACCCGCGGGTCGGCGCCCGCATGATCAACGCGCGGGCCGAGACGCTCGCCACCTCCAGCGCGTACGCTCGCCCGTTCGCCCAGCGGCGCTGCCTGGTGCCGGCCGACGGGTGGTACGAGTGGCTGCGGCGCGGCAAGAGCAAGCAGGCATACTTCATGACCCCGGTGGACGGGTCGGTGCTCGCCTTCGCCGGCCTCTGGACGGCGTGGCGCGGGCCGGGGTCGGCCGACCGCCTGCTCACCTTCAGCGTGGTGACCACGGCGGCCATAGGTGATCTCGCCGCGGTGCACGACCGGATGCCGCTCGCGCTGCCTCCGTCGCGATGGTCGTCCTGGCTCGGCCTGACACCCGGCGATGATCTGCTCGCCCCGCCCCCGGCGGAGTTCATCGCCGGCTTAGAGATCCGCCCGGTCGGCCCGGCGGTCGGCGACGTCCGTAACGACGGACCGTCACTGCTAGCTCGGGTGGACGCCCCGCCCCTTACCGAATCAATCGAGCTCAAGCTATTCTGAGAGCTTTTCATAAGTACACCCAGCCGTTGAGGCCGTTACCCTCCGTATCTGGGCGTCATGTCGCGATCTTGCCCGGGAATCGGTAACTTCCCGCTTGTCCCGTTCTGTTTTGCCCCTTTTTGTGGTCAATTGACCTTGCGGGATTTGCGCAATGTCGATGTAACCCCTTGTCCCCGAGTACTCGGGTGCGATAGAACACAGCGCCGGCAGTGGGTGTGACTCGGTGGAGAGCCACGTCCTTTCGGAACGCCGGCCCACGGGGGAGGTGGGTGAATGACACGGGCGCGGATGCCCCGCCCGCACGAGGTTGCCGCCGCACGACGGGATCCGAGGCTCCTTCGCGCGCTCAGTGAGCGGCACCGGGATCCTGCCTGGCGCACCCGCGGGGTGTGCCAGAGCGTGGACCCGGAGACGTTCTTCCCGGCGCCGAGCGAGCCAGCCGACGCCGCGGTGGCGCTGTGCCGCACCTGCGACGTCCAGGGCGCATGCCTGGCGTGGGCGCTCGATGTCGGCGACTGCCACGGCGTGTGGGGGGCTACCACGCCGCGCGAGCGCCGCGCGATGCTGGTCGCGTGGCGCAGCCAGGCGCCCTGGATCAACCCGGCCGCCCGTGACGGCGCACCAGACGGTGAGCTGACCACCGAGGTAACCGACGAGCTGAAACAGCCCGCCGGCGCTACCGGCTCCTCCGTTCCGGCGGATCTCACGGTGGCCGACCTGGCCGCCGCCCGGCCCGCCGCGACGGTGAGGTCCGGGGATGTCGACGACACCATGCGCGACAGCATGATGAGCCGGTTGCTTCCGCTGGTGCCGGCCAGCTCGAGCTGACACGTCGCCCGCGCCTCAAAAGGGGCTCATGGCCGGCGGCGGCGTCAATGGTTGACCATGGCGTCATGGATGTCGAGACGCCGCGCGGCCTGGCCCGGGTCGCCCTGACGGTTCCGGACCGGGCGCCGGTGAGTCTGATCGCCCTCGGGCACGGAGCGGGCGGCGACGTCAGCTCACCCGATCTCGTCGCGGTGCGCGACGCCGCGCTCGGCGCGGGCCTCGCGGTTGCCCTGGTGACCCAGCCGTACCGGGTCGCCGGCCGGCGTACGCCCCCACCCGCGCCAACGCTCGATGAGGCATGGCGCGCGGTGGTCAGTGTCGTGGCGGAGCAGGTGCCCGACGTACCGCTGGTCGTCGGCGGGCGGTCCAGCGGTGCCCGGGTGGCCTGCCGGACCGCCAAGGACCTCGGTGCCGCGGCGGTGGTGGCCCTGGCCTTTCCGCTGCATCCACCCGGCCGCAAGGGCCCGAGCCGCCAGCCGGAAGCGGAGCGGTCCCGGGTCGCGGAGTTGGTCACCGGTGTACCGACGCTGGTGGTCAACGGCGATCGGGACCCGTTCGGTATCCCGCCCGCCGGCCCGGGCGTCGAGGTCCGGGTACTCCCGGGCGAGCGCCACGCTCTGCGCGGTGATCCGCCGGCGGTTGCCCGCGCCGTGATCACCTGGCTGCGCCGCCGCCGGCTCGCTCGCTGACCGCTGGCCCCGCTCGCTGCCTGCTGGCTCGCCCGCTGACCGTCGGCTCGCCCGCTGACCGCTGGCCCCGCTCGCTGCCTGCTGGCTCGCCCGCTGACCGCCGGCTCGCCCGCTGACCGTCGGCTCGCTCGCTGGTCACTGGCGCGCGCCGCTGACCGCTGGCCGGAATGCGCGCGCCCGCACAGCGCGTTGGATACGGGTGCGAGTTTCATACCCGGTAGAGAGGGGTGGTCCGTGCACAGCGGAACCGGCATCGCCTATCGGCGACCCGAGCCAGACGCGTCGGACGCGAGGCGGTTGCGGGAGCTGTTGGCCGGGCCCGAGTGGCCGGTGACACAATCCAGCGGTGATCATGCCGTGGTCATCCGCGATCCGGACGGGTTACCGGAATCGGTGGACGGCGCGGACGACGTATCCTCTGCGGGACGGTCGCGACTGGGAACGCGGCCGCGTGACGCGCAGTCGAGGGTGGATGACCGGGTGACCCGAAGCGAGAGGCCGGATGAGCGCCGCGTGCGGTTCGAGCGCGACGCGATGCCGTTCATCGACCAGCTGTACGCCGCCGCGCTGCGCATGACCCGCAACCCGGCCGACGCTGAGGACCTGGTGCAGGAGACCTACCTCAAGGCGTTCGCCGCGTTCCACCAGTTCGAGGAGGGTACGAACCTCAAGGCGTGGTTGTACCGCATCCTCACCAACACGTACATCAACTCTTATCGTCGTCGACAGCGCCAGCCAGTTCAGGCTCCAACCGAAGAGATCACCGACTGGCAGCTCGCCGAGGCAGAGTCGCACACCTCCAGCGGCTTGAAGTCGGCCGAGACCGAGGCGCTGGAGCGGCTGCCCGACAGCGACATCAAGGACGCGCTGCAGCAGCTGCCGGAGGAGTTCCGGCTCGCCGTCTACCTCGCCGACGTCGAGGGCTTCTCGTACAAGGAGATCGCCGACATCATGGGCACCCCGATCGGGACGGTGATGTCGCGGTTGCACCGGGGCCGGCGCAACCTGCGCCGGATGCTCGAACGTTACGCTGCCGACCGGGGATTCGGCGGCGCCGGTGCGCCGATCAACGGGGCGGGCGCCCGGAACGCGTCGGACCCGGCCACGGCCGGCCAGGAGGTTTGAGTCGCATGCGCTACCACAGCAAGGAGGCTGGGGCGTGAGCTGCGGGGACCCACACGAGACCGACTGTCGTGAGGTACTCGCCGAGGTCTACCTCTACCTCGACCTGGAGTGCTCCGACCAGCGGCGCGGCATCATTCGCCAGCACCTCGACGAGTGCTCGCCCTGCCTGCGTGAGTACGGCATCGAGCAGGAGGTGAAGGCGCTCGTCGCCCGCTGCTGCGGCGACGAGACCGCCCCGGCCGAGCTGCGCCAGCGGCTGCGGAACAAGCTCGCCGAGCTGGTCTTCGAAGCCGACTCACGCGAGCTGCTGGCCGAGTAGCTGGGTCAGGAGTTCGGGCGGCGCCCGTGGTTCGCCGCGCTCTTCTTGCGGGCCTTCTTCTTGCGCGACCTCTTCGCCATGGCACACTCCACCTCGTAGTGGTTGGGCGGTTCACCGGTCGCAGACCATGTTATCGGGCTGCGTGGGCACGCCCGGGACGAGACTGAGGGAGGGGCCAGCGGTGGCCGAGGAGATCCGCGCCGAGATGGTGGCGAACGTGTGGAAGGTCGTCGCGTCGCCCGGTGACTCGGTGTCCGAGGGTGACACGCTGGTCATCCTGGAGTCGATGAAGATGGAGATCCCGGTGCTGGCCGAGTCCGACGGGCGGGTCGCCCAGCTCGCCGTGAACGAGGGCGACGTGGTGCAGGAGGGCGACCTGATCGCCGTGATCGAGTAGCCGACCCGGCTACTTGGTCGCCAGCTCCAGGGCCAGCTGCATCGTGGCCGACCGGCGCTGTTCTTCGGTGAGTGCCGGATCGCGCATCAGCAGCAGCGGCCCGCCGTGCAGCACGAACACCGAAACGGCCGTCCGCAGCTTGGTCACCGGGTCGGCGTCCGGTCCGGCGAGCACCTCGACCAACTCCAGCAACTGGTCGCGCATCTGCTCGCCGATCGCCATGCCCTTCAGCGCCGGCTGGTTGTTATGGAAGAACCGCATGATCGAGTGCTGCTTGCCGACGTTGATCTCGTTGGCGTAGCGGTGCAGGAACGCGGCGCGGGTATCCGGTCCGGGCGGCTGGGTCTTGACCCAGTCGACCAGCTCGGCCAGTACCGCCACCCGGTCCTCGACGAACGCGTGGACGATCTCTTCCTTGCTCTTGAAGTGGTAGTACAGCGCGGCCTTGGTCACCCCGAGCCGTTCGGCGATCTCCCGTAGCGAGGTCTGCTCGTACCCCTGCTCGGTGAAGAGCTCGAGAGCGACGTCCTTGATCCGCTCTCGGGTGTCTCCTGTGCGCTCAGTCACTGTCCCACCAAACTTACTTGACGGCCGGTTAGGGGCAGCTTACCGTACGGCTAGTAAGTATCCTAGCCGGTCGGCAAGTAAGCCGCCATCGAACTCCGAGGAGCGTACCGTGCCCGAAGCCGAGATCGGTTCCGCGTCGCGGCCGTCAGCTGAAGCCTCCGCCGGCCGCATCCGTCGAGATCTTCGGCTGGTGCTGCCCGGGCTGATGCTCGCGATCCTGCTCGCGATGCTGGACAACATGATCGTGGCGACCGCGATGCCACGAATCGTCGGCGAGCTGGGCGGCCTGTCCCACCTGTCGTGGGTGGTCACCGCCTACACACTTGGCCTGTCCGTGTCCACCCCTCTGTGGGGCAAGATCAGCGACCTGTACGGCCGCAAGAACATCTTCCTGATCTCCATCGTCATCTTCCTGGCCGGCTCGGCGCTGTCCGGCATGGCGCAGGGGATGACCGAACTGATCGGGTTCCGCGCCCTGCAGGGTCTGGGCGCCGGCGGCCTGATGGTCGGCGTGATGGCCATCATCGGCGACCTGGTGCCGCCCCGGGAGCGGGGCCGGATCCAGGGCATGTTCGCGGGCATCATGGCAGTCGCCATGGTCGCCGGGCCGCTGGTCGGCGGCTTCCTCACCGACCACCTGTCCTGGCGCTGGGCGTTCTACATCAACCTGCCGATCGGCGCGGTCGCGCTGGCGCTGATCACGACCCGGCTGCACCTGCCCAAGTTCCGCTCGGAACACCGCATCGACTGGCTCGGTGCCGGCCTGCTCTCGGTGGGCATCACCGCGCTCACGCTGATCACGACCTGGGGCGGCAGCCAGTACGACTGGGGCTCCGGGCAGATCCTCGGCCTGGCCGCGGTCGCTGTGGTGACCCTGGTCGCCTTCCTCTTCGTGGAGCGCCGGGTGCCCGAGCCGATCCTGCCGCTGTCCATCTTCGCCAACCGCAACTTCGCGGTGATCTCGGTGATCGGCTTCCTGCTCGGGTTCACCATGTTCGGCGCGATCAACTACCTGCCGCTGTTCCAGCAGACCGTGCAGGGCGCCTCGGCCACCAACAGCGGGCTCCTGCTGCTGCCGATGATGGCCGGGCTGCTGCTCACCTCGCTGGTTTCCGGTCAGGTGATCACCCGGACCGGTCGGTACCGGATCTTCCCGATCATCGGCGGCGTGGTGATGGTGGCCGGGCTGCTGTTGCTGGCACAGCTGAACGTGGGCACCACCCGGCTGGTCTCCTCGCTGTTCATGCTGACCCTGGGCGCCGGGATGGGCTTCCTGATGCAGAACACCCTGCTCATCTCGCAGAACAGCGTGGCGCAGCGGGACATGGGCGTGGCGAGCAGCACCGCGACGTTCATGCGCTCGATCGGCGGGTCGTTCGGCGTGGCGATGTTCGGCGCGATCTTCTCCAGCCGGCTGCGGGACGACGTGGCGGCGCGGCTCGGCCCGCAGGCCGCGGAGCAGGTCGACCAGGCCGGCGGGAACCTGGACCCGTCCGTACTCGGCACCCTGCCGGCTCAGGTGCAGGACGGCTTCCACCACGCGATCGCGTACGCGACCTCGACCATGTTCTGGTGGGCGGTCCCGTTCGCCGTGGTGGTGGCGCTGCTGACCTGGTTCATCAAGGAGGTCCCGCTGCGGGGCGGCCCCGCGGCGGACCGGGCCGCGGAGCAGCCGTCGGCCGCACCCGCGGATTCGGTCGCGGTCAGCTAGCTCGCCGGGGGGTCGGAAGAGGTCCCGCACCCGGTCGCCGTACGGGTGGATCCGCGCCCGTACGGCGGCCGGGTCTTCCCTTCGCCGCATGACGCCAAACGGCGGTCTTGTCCGGGCATGGACGTGCAACACCCTCCACCGGCAGGCGATGGACAGACCGAAGACGGCGCTCGCCGGCCTTTGCGCGTATCGTTGCGATCTCTGCGATTTCTTTGCAAGACTGCGCAAAGCGATGGTCGGGGAGGGGTTCATGGGACAGCGCGGTGCCGGCATGGCGGCGGACATCGCTGAGCAGCCGGAGGTGTTCGCCAGGCTGCTGGAGCCGGCGCAGGCCGGCGCGATCGCCGAGGTGGCCCGCGTGATCGCCCGGCGCC
>Ga0310828_1000830_pt1 | contig 24259 bp, 15 predicted proteins | sample WT_ome_3_FD_202242 | JGI IMG/M metagenome (GOLD analysis project Ga0310828, IMG submission 202242) | Sorghum-adapted microbial communities enriched on wild type (WT) sorghum from Joint BioEnergy Institute, Emeryville, California, United... ... | reverse complement strand
GCGTTCCTTCCGGCACCGTGTTGTTTTGAATCGGGCGCTGGCCTGTCTGTGTCAGGCTGATGCCGCCCCCGTGAATGAATTGCAGCTGGGAATGATCGAAGTTGTCTCCGTTATAGTCGTCCAGAACAACCCCCAGCGCACCCGCTCCGGCGAACAGGTTGAATTCCCTGTTCTCGAAAAATCCGATCGCGTTTCCTTTCTGCACCTGATAAGCGTAGTTTTTCCCGATAACCCCCGTCCCGCTTGCCGGGTCGTACGGCTTGCCGATTCCCGACATCAGCAGCAGCCGGACATTGTTGAAGACATAGCTCGTCAATACCACAATATCGGCGGGCTGTTCTATATCTTCGCCAGTCGTCACGTCAGTATACAGAACCCCTGTTGCCTTATCGCCGGAATACAGAATCCGGCGGACATGGGAATGGGTGCGGAGCTGGAATTTCCCGGTCTTCTTGGCGACCGGAATGACAGTGACTACCGGGTCAGCCTTGGCTCCGTATTCGCAGCCGAAGCGTTCACAGAATCCGCAGTATTGGCAAGGCGCCCTCTGCACGCCATCCGGATTCGTATAAGCCTGGGACAGGTTGGCCGACGGCATCATATACGGGTGAAGTCCGAGCTTCCTGGCGGCATCCGCGAACATCTTCATGGCCGGCGACATCTTCATGGGCGGTGTGGGATACGGATTGGACCGTTTACCGCCGAGCGGGTTCTCCTCACCCGAGATGCCCGCCGTTTTTTCGAACTTGTCAAAGTACGGCTCCAGCTCGTCGTAGGTGATCCCCCAATCCTGGATGCTCATCTCCGCCGGAATTTTGTTTTTTCCATATTTCTGTTCCGTCATGCTGCGGATTTGGAAATCGTAGGGCAGAAAGCGGAACGTCTGCCCGTTCCAGTGCACTCCGGCGCCACCCAGTCCATCCCCCAACAAAAAGGAACCGTACTGCCGCATCGGAAGCGCCCGGACTTTTTCGTTGCTCCGGAAAGTGATCGTTTCCTTCGACAAATCCTGCATAAGCTCATAGCGCAGGGCGTAGCGCAGTTCGTCGTGCGCCATATAATAATCTTCGGTTGTTCTTTCCTTTCCGCGTTCCAAACCTACAACGGTTAAGCCGGCTTTGGTCAATTCCGAAGCGATGATACCTCCGGCCCAGCCGACTCCGATTACGACTACATCCACTTTGGGTAATGTTTTGGCCATGATCTCCCTCGCTTCTAGGAATGTGTTAAATGATCCTTCAGGCTGCTGGGCGGAATTTTGGTGAAATCCTTCTCGATCACCTGGGCGTATGACATCTGGTTACCGGGGTAGTTTCTCATGATCCAGCCGCCCATATTTTTGTTTCCTCCATACAGCGGATCACTGTAAACCCCTTCAAGGGTGCTGCTGCGCAGCATGGCAAAAAAACCGCTGGCTGAAATGGTAGTCAGCTTCACCGCATCGGTCTGGAAAGCTTTCAGTACCTCGTCTTGCTGCTCCCCCGTCAACTCGGTAAAGTTTTTGTTGTATTTGGAATTGCTGTAGTTCTGCATTTCACGCAGACCAATGCTGAAAATTTCCCGGCGCTTCAGCCTTCCCTGATATCCCTGGACTTTCTCCCCGACATAGAAGGGATATTCCATGTAATCCCGGGCATTAAAGCCCCAATCGCTGGCCAGCTGATGATCGATGTAGAACGGAACTCCCAGCTCTTTGGCACCCGGCCCGTTCTCGTCCGCGGGGTAGATTCTTTCCACAGCGGCCGAAACAATGCCAAACTGTTCCTGATTGAAGAACATGAGTGCTTCGTTAAAATGATTCTCGTTGGGCGCTGTGGGAGCCGTGAGACTCCGTCGGCGCATGGACGGCAGCAGATTGCCGATGACGCCTCCAACGACGGCACCGCCGATCGCGTAGCCGGTATGGATCAGAAATCTGCGCCGGCTCGGATTCTTTAACCCTCTCTCTTTGGAATGACCGTTCGGATCCTGCGGTTTGTTCTGATCGCTCACAAACAACCACCTCTGCCTTTCCCTAACCTGTTGTCACGGGTATTGTCTCCCGGATAAATACCATTCATGCATAAAAACCCATTCATACATTAAACTGGGCGGGGCATGCTAAAAAGGAAAATACGCTACATCCTGGAGGCATCCAATGAATCACATCAAACTGAAGCTGGCACTGCCTGTCATCGCCGGGTCACTGCTGCTGGCCGCCTGCGGAAACCAGCAGGGTGCAGCCCCACTCTCCCCGTCCCCATCCGATCCCGCCATCAATCGTGCGATGGGAACGAACACGGATGGGACAACCCATGCCCACTCCCTCCGCGATACAGGCGTCATTCCCAGCTATTACGGGCCCAAAACCCAAACGACCAACGAATACGGAAATACCGTAAGCGGAATGGGCATGTCCGTATACAGCATGATCGGCAGCTCCAGCCTGCATGAAGGCGGGATCTCGTCCCATATCGAGTCCCGTTTGAGAGGACAGGGAATTGAAGGGGTCAAGGTCCTGGTGCTGGACGATACCGTCCTTCTGGCGCGGGAAGCGCCGCAAATCACCTCGAATCAGTACGACGAGCTGCAGCAGAAGGTGCTGAGTCCCTACGCCGGCATGTCCGGCAGAGGCACTTCGACGGAAGGTGCGCTGGGCACTCGGGGAAAGGAAGACGATAATCTGCAAAAAGCCGAGGAGCAGGTGAAAGCCATGTTCGACGGCAATGTGCAAATTATGACCGTTTCCGATCCTCAGGCTGTTCAGGCGATCGAGCGCATCAAATCAGGGCTCCGCAGCGCTCCGGCAAGCGATACGCTGACCAGCGATCTGGCGGCGCTGATGAAAATGGCTGTGAAGAAATAGCTTCATCCTGCTTTTCAAGCCATCTGCGAAAAGAAGCCGGCATCCCTCCCGAAGGCAATGCCGGCTTTCTTTTCCCCCGTGCCGAACGTTGTACCGCGGTTCAAATCTCCTTTACTGAAAACTTGATTTCGACTGCTAAGAGCATACCGCGAAGCCCGGCGGCTGTCCTCCTTCCCGGGGTCCCGGGAAACTGGACCCTGGTCCAGTTGCTTCCAAGCCTTCGTACGGTTTCAAAAAAATCCCCGATCGCCCGGGGATTCACAGTGTTACATGACACCGATATTTTTGAACTGGCTGGAAAACATCCGGGCATATACACCCTGTTTATCCAGAAGCGTGTCATGATTGCCTCGCTCGACAATTTCGCCATGGTCGATAACCATGATCATGTCGGCATCGCGGATCGTATTCAGCCGATGTGCGATGATGAAGCTGGTGCGGTTTTTCATCACGTTCAAAAGCGCTTCCTGAATGTGCAGCTCGGTGCGCGTATCGATGCTGCTTGTCGCTTCATCCAGGATCAGGATTGACGGCTTGGAGAGGATGACCCGGGCGATTGCCAGCAGCTGCCGCTGGCCCTGGCTGAGATTGCCGCCGTTTTCCGACAGGACCGTATCGTACTTCTGGGGAAGACGCTTGATAAATGGATCGGCGTTCGCCATAATCGCCGCCGCCTCGACTTCCTCGTCAGTCGCATCGGGCTTTCCGTATTTGATGTTTTCCTTGATTGTTCCCGAGAACAGGTAAGTATCCTGCAGGACAATGCCGAAGGTTCTGCGCAGGCTGTCCCGCGTATATTCCCGGATATCCCTGCCGTCGATCAGAATTCGGCCGCCGGTGACATCGTAGAAACGGGTCAGCAAATTGACAATGGTCGTTTTCCCCGCTCCGGTCGGACCGATCAGGGCAATGCTGCTGCCGGCCGGCGCCTCAAAATCGATATGCTTCAAAATGGGCACATCGGGCCGGTAACCGAACGAAACATCTTCGAAGACGACATGGCCGCTCGGCCGGGACAGCTCTGCGGCGCCCGGCGGATCCGGCGTTTCCTCGTTCTCATCCAGCACCTCGAAGACCCGTTCCGCCCCTGCCACACCGGATTGCAGTACATTGAAGATGTTGGCCATATCGTTCAGCGGACGGACGAACTGCCGGGAATAGCTCAGGAAACTGGCGATGACGCCGACGGTTATCAGTCCCTTGACCGCCAAAATCCCGCCGACAATCGCTACGGCCGCAAACCCGATATTGTTGATCACGCCCAGGAGCGGCATCAGAAATCCGGACCAGATTTGCGCTTTCAGGCCGACAGCATACAGCTCGTTGTTGACCGCTTCAAATTCCTCGATCGTTTTTTGCTCATAGTTGAAAGCTTTGACGATTTCGATCCCGGAAATCGTTTCTTCGACATGCCCGTTAAGGCGGCCCAGCTGAACCTGCTGATTTTTGAACATGACGCTGGTCCGCCTGGTAATGGTGCGCGCCAGCATAACGACAAGCGGAACCGTAATCAGGCTCGCCAGGGTCAACAGCGGACTTAGCACAATCATCATAACAAGGGAGCCGACGATGGCGATTGAACCGGTCATCAGCTGGGCGGTGGATTGGGAGATCGTGTTGCTGACGTTGTCGATATCGTTGGAAAGCCGGCTCATCAGCTCCCCGTGCCGCCGGGAATCGAAAAAGGCGAGCGGCAGCTTCTGCAGCTTGGCGAACAGATTCTCCCGCAAATTTTTGACGATCCGCTGCGAGACGCCGGCCATAAACCAGCTCTGCAGGAAGGTGAGCAGGCCGTCGCTGATATACGCGGCCATCATTCCGGCAAGCACAAAGCCGAGCAGACCAAAATCTACCCGCCCTTCTCCGGAAGTCGGCATGGCGTCGATCGCCATGCCGATCAGATAGGGACCGATCAGGGTAATCCCGGAGTCGGCGACAATAAACAGGAAAATCAGCGACAGCAGCTTTCTTTCCCTGCCAAGATAAGTCCAGAGGCGCCGCAAGGTCCCCCTGAAATTTTTCGGCTTGACGACGGGTCCTCTTCCGAGACGCCCGCCGAAGCCTCCTCCCGGTCTTCCCGGTCCCGGCGCGAGTGGGACTTCTTCCCTGGCGGCGTTACGCGGCTGTTCGTTCGGGTTAGGCATCGCGCTGCAGCTCCTTACCTACTTGGGATTCGTAAATTTCCTGATAGACGCGGCAGGTCCTGAGCAAGGAATCATGGGTGCCGATTCCGGCAACCTCGCCCTGGTCCAACACGACGATTTTATCCGCATCCATCACCGATGTAATCCGCTGGGCGATGATCAGGCATGTAAGCCCCTTGGCGTACCGCTTGAGCGACTCCTTGATCCGGGCTTCCGTTGCCACATCGACGGCGCTGGTGCTGTCGTCGAGAATGAGAATTTCCGGCTTTCGCACCAAAGCCCGGGCGATGGACACCCGCTGCTTCTGGCCTCCGGAAAAATTAACGCCGTGCTGCCCCAGATTCGTCTCATAGCCTTCCGGAAAGGAGGAGATAAACTCGTGCGCCTCCGCCATGCGGGCGGCCTCCTCGATTTCCTCCGGCGTCGCCTCTTCCTTGCCCCAGCGGATGTTCTCGATGACGCTTCCCGTGAACAAGACGGTCTTCTGCGGCACTAACGCGATTTTCTCCCTCAGCAGTCGGGGATCCAGTTCCTTCACGTCGACCCCGTTAACCTTCACCGTTCCGGAGGTTGCGTCGTAGAACCGGGGAATCAGGCTGATCAAGCTGGTTTTGCCCGATCCGGTGGAGCCGACAATGCCCACGGTTTCGCCGGGCAAGCAGGTCAGCGAAATTTGTTTCAGTACCGGCTCCCCATCCTTGCCGTCATAGGAGAAACTGACATTTTCGAAATCAATTCGGCCTCCCGTCGTCGAATTCACGGTTTTCCCCTCAATCCAGGTCATGGTATTGGTTTGTCCGAACACTTCCCCGATCCGCAAGGTCGAAGCTTTGGCGCGTACGAACATATTGAACACCATGGAAATCATCATCAATGAAAACAATATCTGCGTCATGTAGTTGATAAACGCAATGATTTGTCCGACCTGCATCTGCCCGTTGTCCACCCGCAATCCGCCGAGCCAGATGACAGCGACAATCCCGAAATTCATGGTCAGCATGATCAGCGGATTGAATACGGCCATCGCCCTCATGGCGCTCGTCATTCGCATCTGGTAATCCGTATTCGTCCGGTTGAATTTCTCCATCTCGAAATCAAACCGGTTGAACGCCTTGACCACCCGAATTCCGGACAAATATTCGCGCATGACGCCGTTCACTTCGTCCAGCGCCCGCTGCACTCTCATGAAGCGCGGGAATCCGACTCTCATATTGAGAACGATCAGCAGCGCGACGATCGGTACGACTACGGCGAGCACTACGGCCAAATGGGGATTGAGCCGGATCGCCATGATCAGGCTGCCGATGCACAGCAGCGGGGATTTCACGAAAATCCGCATTAGCCCGTTCACGAAATTTTGCAGCTGTGTAATATCGTTGGTCAGCCGTGTTACCAGGGAAGCCCTTTCAAACCTGTCGATATTTTCGAAGGAAAGGCTCTGGATCTTGCGGTACAGGTCCGACCGGAGCTCGGCGCCGAATTTTTGGGAAACGCGGCTGGAAAGAATATTCCTTGCTGATGCCGCAATGGCTCCAATCGCGGTGATCAGCAGCATGACGCTGCCCATCTTCAGCACATAATCCATCCGGTTATTCGCTACGCCGACATCCACAATTTTAGACATAATGGTTGGCTGCATCAGGTCAACCGTCGCCTCGCAGGTCAGGAAAAGCACCGCCACAACAAACAATTTCCAGTATTTTCTGATGTACTTTTTGAGAAATGACAACCGGATCCCCCTTCCTTCCGGACTCGCGTCCGCAAAAAAATATGTAGCTTTCCTATATAAAATAAGATACTCTGTTCCTTTCCAATTGTCATCAAAAAATTTTTGCAAAAAAAAACGAGGGCAGCATTTCCGCCCCCGTTCTCCGGTCATTCTTCCATTATTTGTAGTTGCGCCAGTCCATGCTGCTGTTCTTCAGCAAATATTCAAAGTCGTTCTCGAGCCGCTTCTGTTCCGCCCGTCGCCGCTCTTCCGCCTGTTTGCGCCGCTGTTCCCGCTGAAGCTGCTCTTCCGCCTTTAATTCTTCCGCCTTGGCTTTCAGCCTGTTCAGAATGTCCGGATGGAGAAGCTCCTTCAATGCGGCCCCATGTTCAGATTCAGCCGGTCTTGAGGCGGAATTCCCTCGTTTATTCTTGGCCACAGCCATCACCTCGGTTTCCCCCACATTATATCAGCAAAACGGCGGGCATTCCACCGCGGATTGCCGGATGTTCGGGGAACCTACTTGGACGGTTTCTCCGTGGCGATATACTGATTAATTTCTTCTTCGGCCTGCCGGAGCGCGCTGTTGACATCCATTTTGCCGTCCACATAGTCCCGGAAGCGGTCCACCAGAATTCCTCTCGCTTTGGAGTAGTAAACGGAGTAAGGCGGCGCGGCCGGAGCAGGCTTGCTCTTGAAAATGCTCTGGATGTGCTTGTCTTTCAAGGAATCGACCCCCTTAAGAAACGCTTGGTTGAATTTGGGGTCTTTCATCGCCGGGAGCTTCCCCCTGTTGGAGCCGAGAAGCTGCACTTCGTCAGAAAAGAGGACTTGCAGTACCCGGAACGCGTCTTCTTTATGCTGGCTGATCGAGCTGATGGCCATGATATGCATGTCGTAAGCTCCGTAGAGATTGGGCCTGTCCGGATAACTCGGAAATTGGGCCACATCCCAATTCAGATCCTGAACGTTCTGAAGGGCATCCAGACGGTTGATGGTTGTCATCATCGCCAAATTTTTGTCCTTCATGAACCGGTCTGCTACACTTCCTCCCATCACTTTTCCGGGAGGACGATTACCGGGTATTTCATAAATTTTCTTGGTCAGCTCGAAAACCCGCTTGTACGGCTCGCTGTTGACATCGGTTTTGTCATTCGTTCCATCCACGATCCCCAGCGATAAGGGAACCAGCATCCGGGTCAAATAATCCGGATCAAGGCCCAGATATTGGGTATCCCCGTCTTTTCGGGTTACCTTCCGGGCCAGTTCGATCGTGTCGTCCCAGGTCATCCCGTCGGAAGGATAGCTTACGCCGAATTTGTCAAAGATATCTTTATTGTAATAAAGCGCATTAAATTGAATCAAATTGGGCAGACCGTACAGCTTGCCGGCCTTGTTGGCCCGCTTGACCGCCTCCAGGGCCCCCGGATCGAATCGGGAAAGATCCATGCGCATCTTTTGTACCAGGGGACTGATATCTTCAAACAATCCCATATCCTCATACTGCGGCATCAGCCCGTTCCAAACGGCAATCAGATCAATCGGATCGCCATTGGCCAGCGCCTGTTCAATTTTTGTGCTTCGTTCGAACTCCACGGTTATGTTCGGGTATTTTTTCTTGACCGGTTCGGCGATGAGCGCATTAAAATCGTCTTCCGACCAGTAGCTTTGCGTCTGGTACATTTTGAGCGTAACCGGCTCCGCGGGTTCGGGCGGCCCCCCCTCGCCCGCCGCCGCAGGCTCTGTTGCCGTACCCCCATTCCCGCAGCCGCTGAGCATGGCCGCCAAAAGAATGCCTGCCGAACTTATTTGCAAACGCTTTCGCATAAAGCACCTCCAAAGTCTTATTGCAAGTCATAGCGAATCGTACGCGCCGACTTCTTTATTGCGGTTCCGGTCCCCAGGTTAGTATAATGGGCTGGGAAAAGCCGTGGTCAAGAACGGATGGATAATCCGGAGCCCGCGGTCATTGTTGGTATTTTCGGGCAGTTGGCCTCGCCTGCCCCAAAAACCGATTTTCAACCCTATCCACTCCTTTTTTCCTACGATATGAACATTATAGGTTTGTATTTTTATATACTTCAAGCAAATAATTTTCATAAAATTGCACTATTTTCATATTAATGGAGGTAACTGATGATCCGTTATGGCAACGTTTACAGAACCATCACCGAATTGGAGCGCAATCTTCCGCTTTATTTGACGTGCGTGGGAAAGTGGCGCAATCAGTATCCCATCGAACGTCCGGAAGGTTACCCCGATTATCAATGGATTCAATGTACCGGCGGCCAGGGTACACTGCAGATCGGCCCGAACCGGATGACCGTCGGCAAAGGCCAGGGTATGCTGCTTTTTCCCGGTGAACCCCATGAATACAGAGCCAGCATAGAGCCCTGGGAGGTTCGCTGGATGTCTTTTAACGGCCCGCTCGCTCCGGCCATCCTTCGATCACTTCAATTTACGGGTTCACGGGTGCTGACAATCGCCGACCCCGATCCTTTGCTCAAAAAGATGTATAATCTGATCGCCGCCGCCGAATCCAGCGATCCGATGTCCAGCCTGCACTGCTCATCCATTACCTATGACATCATCCTCGATCTGTTCCGATACGGTTCCGGCGCGGCCATACGTTCGAAGCAGCAAGCCTTTGATCAGTTGTCCCCGGCTTTGCGATATATTGAGGATCATTGCCACAAGCCTATTCTTCTGCAGGATCTGGCAGATCGCCTGTCTGTAACGCCGCAGCATACCTGCGTCCTGTTCCAGCTCACCCTCGGACTTCGCCCGTTCGAATATATTACCAAGGTCCGAATGCGCAAAGCCAAGGAACTGATGTTCCGGTACCCTTCCCTCCGTGTGAATGAAATCTCGCGGCAGGCCGGGTATGAGAATACCAGCTACTTTATTCGCATCTTCAGGCAGCATGAAGGAATGACCCCCTCCCAGTTCCGCAAAGAGATAAGGAACGCCGGACCGGATTAACTTCTACTTGCCCAGGAATACCTTCGGACGGAGGCTGTGCGGGAATAAGGTTAAGTAAAAAAAGACCGCGTCTGCGGTCTTGTCATGCTGTCATCCTGTTATTGCCGGATTGAACGTATGCACCTTTACCCAATGCATTCCTCCATCGCTCGTTGTATATAAAACGGAAGGTTCCTTGTAATTCGTACAAATCCACCAGCCATGCCGGGCATCGGCAAAGGCCAGAAGCCCCCCGGCGTCCCCCGGGAACACCGCCTCGCTGTTTACCCACGTTTTGCCGCCGTCCGTCGTTTTGCCTATGGTGTTCGGATTGCTGCAAGCCGGGCATTCGCCCCCCATATAGGCAACATCCGTGCTGACCACATAAAGCGGTCCCGGCTTCGATCCCCGGTTGACCGGACCCGTAGTCTGGTTCAGCGGAAAGCCCGGGGCGGGACCTCCGCCGGCCGTCGAATTCGCGAGAACGGTCTGCCAATGTATTCCGCCGTCCTTCGTATGGAACAAGGAATACGAGGTCTGCGACATGCCGGAATCACCAATGCATTCGACCCAGGCATCGTTCGTTCCGGCCGAGCGGATCACCGCGCCGTTCAGACCGCCCTCCAGCTTGCGGCTCATCACCTCGTTCCAGGTCTTCCCGCCGTCAGTCGTACGCCGGACTACAAATTCCCCGTCTGTTCGGGTGACTGCCCATCCGTTCTTGGCATCATGGAAATAGGCCTCTCCTGTCAGCGAAGAGGGGACAGGCAGCTTGCTCCAGGTTTCCCCTCCGTCGGACGAATGGTAGTTCGCCAGAAACGCCTCCCGGCTGGAAACGAAATGAAGGAACCCACCGTCCGGCACTCTTCCGACCGGAGACCAGTGCTTGCCGCCGTCAGTTGTGTGCAGCAACCGCCGATTGCCCGACTCGCCCGGCTTCCGGCCAAAGACCGCCCAGGCTTCCCGGCCATTCAGTGCGAACAGCTGGTCGACGACTTCCTCGCCTGCATACTGGACGTTCCAGTGTTTTCCCCCATCATCGGTCCGGGCAATCCACCCTTCGCCGCCTGCCCAGCCGGAGGATGGGTTGATCAGACGAATAGCCGTCACTTTCCCCATAGGCACCTGGTTACTGTCGCCCGCCTGGGCCTTCTTGCCCGAATCGGATGAATCGCCCGTTCCTGCGGGTCCCTGGGCGGCGGAGCCCGTCGTGGTGCCGGTATCCTGTCCTTGCGGCAGCGGGGACACTCCGTTGTCTCCCGGACGGGGTCCGGGGTCTGATACGCTTCCAGTCGCATTCGGCGTCGCGGTATTCGCAGCCGGCTTTGATCCTCCGCGCGGATTCGCCACGTCTTTAGGGCTTTGTCCGCCGCAACCGGCGGAAAGTATGACGGCTGCCGCCAATACGAGCGGCAAACCGCACTTCATTTTGAACCTCAAGTTTCATCCACTCCCAATATTACAATCAGCCGCCCGGACGAAGCACTTCGGGGAGGCTGTATGTAGAAGTAGACGAAGCTCTGCGCAAGGAGGTTTCAAAGGTTTTCATGCCGGAGCTAAACCAGGTAGAAAGCCACGCCCAAAATTACATAAACCGTTACAAGCAGAACCCCTTCATACCAGTTGGTCAGGCCGTCGGTAATGATCGACTTGGTGATCACCACGGCTACGGCAATGGCTGCCAGTTCAAAGATGGAAAATACAAAATCCATCGTATGCCCCATAAAAAAGCTGACAATGACCAAAACCGGCGCGACAAACAGGGCAATTTGCAGACTGCTGCCGACCGCGATTTCCACAGAGGCCCCAATCCGGTTTTTCAAGGCGAGCATAACTGCCGCCGAATGTTCCGCCGCATTACCGACAATCGCTACGACGAACGCCCCGATAAACAGCTCGGACAACCCCAGCTGGTGGGCGATCGGCTCCAGCGTGCCGACCAGCCATTCGCTGACAAAGGCGACCATGACGGTGGCAATCACAAGATAAAGAACGGAGCGTCCTTTGGGCCAGAGGGCCTCCCCTTCCTCAATCGCTTCATCGGACAATTCATTCTTGTGTGTGATCATGGAAAAGATGAGCCATAAAATATAGGCAATGATCAGTACGATTCCCACCACCAGACTGAAGGTCCCCATATCCCGGGCCGGCAGACCCTGCTGGAAAATGGCCGGAATGAACAAGGCGATGACGGCCAGGCTCATCAGCGAAGCGCTGTGGTTGGCGGCCTGGATATTATATCGCTGCGTCTTGAATTTGATGCCGCCGGCAAGAGCGCTGAGACCCAGAACGAGAAGCAGATTGCCGATGATCGAACCGGTCAGGCTCGCCTTGATCATTTCGAAAAGACGGGGACTCCCGTGTACCGCCTGATTCAATAAGATTAGTGCGATGATCAGCTCCGCGGCGTTGCCGAAAGTACCGTTCAAAAATCCCCCGATCCGTTCTCCGGCGTAATGGGCAACGCTTTCCGTTGCCTTGCCGAGAAAGCCGGCGGCAAACAATACGGCGAGGCAAGCCAGCAAAAACTGCGCAAGCACCGGCCACGCCATATAGTGCGCCGCTCCGCTGAGGATGAAGCTGGCGGCCAGCAGTCCGTAAAACCAGGTCTTCTTCATGCATACACTCCCATGTTTTGGTTACGTTCATCAACATTATAACCTATTTTTCGGAAAATCAATGCATTTTCCCATGCTGAAACCTTCATCCCAATTGTCCGGAATTGCATGATTTGTGTGCGACCGGACAAAATAAGGTCACATGTTCCGGGAAAGGAAGTGCAGTCCTTTGTCCACGCGATTGGCCCCAGATTCGCGGGAGACGGCAAGAAACGGCCGCCCGTACGGTTTGACAGTTGCCCAATTCCTGCTTGAACAGCTCAGGCTTTGGGAGGTCAAGAACATCTACGGCGTGATCGGCGATTCCACTCTGTATCTGCTAGACGAGCTGGCGAAGCAGAGCGGAATCCGCTACATCGCCTGCAAGCACGAAGAGGGGGCCGCATTAATGGCTTCCGCCGAAGCCAAGCTGACCGGCCGGGTTGCGGTATGTCTGGCCACCAGCGGTCCCGGCGCCGTCAATTTGATGAACGGGCTCGCCGATGCCTATACCGACGGTGCCCCGGTTCTGGCCTTGACAGGACAGGTGGAAACGGCCAAGATCGGCACGCGAACCAAGCAGTATATCGATCAGCAGCGGCTGTTCTCGGCCGTTTCGGGCTTTTCCGCCCTTTTGGCCGATCCGCAGGCCTTGCCGGAAATGATGCCGGAAGCGCTGGTAACCGCCCAGACGCGCGGGACCGTCGCACACATCGCCATTCCGAAAAATATGTATTTGCAGCCGGTGAAAGGTTCCCCCCAGGCGTACGGGCCTTATCTCCATCAGATACCGGAGGTACCGGAAGAAGCGTTGCGGCCCTTCGCAGAAAGCATCCGCGGCTGTGAAAGACCTGTCCTTGTGGCCGGAAGAGGAATCCGCGAGGTCCGCGGCGAGTTTCTGTCTTACGCGGAAAGCATTGGAGCAGCCGTGATCACCACTCTGCCGGCCCGACCGCTGTTTCCGAACGACCACGAGCTATATCTCGGCGGACTGGGCCAAGCAGGGAGCGAGGCGGCCGGCATCCTGCTCTCCGAAAGCGACCGGATTGTCCTCATGGGAGCCACCTGGTGGCCGGAAGCCTATGTTCCATCAAATGCGCGAATCCTGCAAATCGACAAGGAACCGTCCCGCATTGGCATTTCCCACGAGGTGGAGATCGGCTTAACCGGGGATTTGCGGCAAATCCTTCCTTCCCTCTTGAGGTTGCACAAGAAGATTCCGGATTCCGGCCGGCCGGTCTGGAGGTCGCGGATTGCGGAAGTAAAGAGCGAATGGAAACGGAAAATCGGGCGGGAAGCTTCCCTCGCCGGAACACCGGTTCCGCCGCAAACGGTGATGCGCATATTGTCCGAGGAGTTGGCCCCGGATGCCGTGATCGCCGTAGATACCGGGGATCATACCCTGTGGTTCAACCGGATCTTCCAGGCCCGCCCGAATCAGGAAATCCTCGTCTCCGGCCGCTGGCGCACCCTCGGTTTCGCCCTGCCGGCCGCCATCTCCGCCCGGCTTCGCTTTCCCGAAAGGCAGGCAGTCGCCGTAGCCGGCGATGGCGGCTCGCTGCAGACCCTGATGGAATTTCGCACTGCTGTCGATCACGCTCTTCCCATCGTGCTTGTCGTGCTGAACAACCATGCCTACGCTATGGAAAAAAACCGGATGAACGCTGCGGGGCTTGCCACGCTCGGAAGTCTCCTGGAAAACCCGGACTTTGCGCGGGTGGCCGAGGCCTGCGGCGGGCTCGGGTTCAAGGCTTCCGATGCCGAACAGTTACGGGAATACCTGCGCCGGGCGTTCCTGTCGGGCAGGCCGGCGCTCATTGAAGTCGAGACCGCATGCCCCGCGGTGCCCCATACGAAAATTTAGCTTGTGCCGAAAAACACCGGGGACACGCCCCTTAAGGTTTGCGTCCCCGGTGTTTCCTTGCTACGCATGGGTGACCCGCGGCATGGGCAGCGGTTCCTTTCCAAGCTCCGCCCAGGCATATTCCAGCAGTAACCGGGTTTTGAGTCCGGCGACCTGCGGGTCGTCCCACAGGTTCCGGATTTCTCCGGGATCCTCCTGGAGGTCGAACAGTTCCCCATAGGTTTGGCGATAATACACCGTCAATTTGTACCGTTCGCTGACGTACGTTTTCTGATGAATCGTGGTTGGCTCGTGATGAAATTCGCAAATCGCGTGGTCCCGTGCCTTGGCCGCCCTGCCCGTCCAAACCCCGCTTTGGTCGATGCCGGTCATCGAACGGGGAATTTCCAATCCGCACAGGCTCAGAAAAGTAGGAGCCAGATCAACCAGCGACTGGATGGCGGAGGACTGTACGCCGGCCGGCACTTGGCCCGGATACCGCACAATGAAGGGGAGCTTGATCAGATCTTCGTATAGAAAGCCCCCTTTGGCCTGAAGCCCGTGCTGTCCGAAAAAATGCCCGTGATCGGTGGTGAAGACGACGAGCGTATTCTCCGCCAGCCCCAATTCGTCCAGCTTATCCAGAATTTTGCCGATATATTTGTCCATCAGGCTGATCATGCCGTAATAGGTGGCGACCCGTCTTCTCCGTTCCTGCTCCGGAAGCAGGTGGGAATGGTACCCGTGGATTCCGAAGCCGCTTTCCATCAGATGGGAAAAATCCGGTTTCTCCTCCTGGGTCATCCGGAAATGGGGCGGGTTGCGATCGTGCTCGCCCGGCGTCACTTCCGGAATCGTCAGCTCCTTTGGATCATACATCGTATCCCACGGCTCCGGAACCAGATAGGGCGGATGCGGATCAAAGAAGCTGGCCCAAAGGAAGAAAGGCTTCTCTTCACGGCTGTACTGCTCCATGAGAGCGTTCGTCCGTTCGGCGATCCAGGCGTCATAGTGAAATTCCTCGGGTATCGGCCACTTATGGCGGATCGAACGGTCCATTGTGCCGGTCGGCGGAAGAAAGTAGTCACGCCAATTCGCGCACCCCTTCTCCTCCATCCAGATCGCGTAATGCTGTCCGGCGTGGGCTTCATTCGTATGGTTCCGTGCCAGCTCCACATGGTCGAATCCGTAGAATGGACCGTGGAAGGTGCGCCAGAAATCGAGATCCTGCATAATCGGGTATGATTCCAGGGATGGAAATTCCGGAGTGGAACGAAGCGGCTGGAAGTGCGCCTTGCCTACCAGCGCTGTCCTGTATCCATTCGCACGGAAGTCCTCTCCTACCGTGTGCCGGTCCTCCAGCAGTTTGGTACCCAGGGTCCAGGCCCCGTGCTGGCTCGGGTACATTCCCGTAATGATCGAGGCTCGGGTCGGTGTGCAGGTCGGATTCGGACAATAAGCCCGGGTGAACGTCGTTCCTTCCTTGACGAGGCGGTCAAGATTGGGCGTACGGATTTCCGGCTGAAAAGCCCCGATCGTATTCCAGTGCTGCTGATCGCTGGTGATCAGCAAAATGTTCGGCTTCTTCAACTGCGTTTTCCCTCCAGTCACTTATTGATCCCCACTGATGGCGCGGGAACCTGTCTGACGAACGCGGCAAACAGACGAATCAGACAGGCTTTCAGCCGGGTTGAAATGGCCATCCGGCCGCGTTGGGTCAGGCGCTTTTGGATGAGGCGCCGGGAACGGTCCGTCCCAGCCTGGCGTCGCGCCTTCCCAGCAGATAGCCGAACATGGAGGCCATAATCTGCTGGAACAGCATCCCGGAAATGACGGGAAGCACGACCGGCGGGGGAAAGAACGTAATCGCCAGCACCGCGCCGGCGCTCAAATTCCGCATGCCCGAATTGAAGGTCAGCGCCACAATGTTCTCCCTTCCCCATTTCAGCGGAAGGCAGATCAGCCAGCCCAGCGCATAGCCGATCGCGGCAGTCACAAGCGCCAGTGCAAGAATGACGAGGAATCCTGTACTGATCGATTTCAGATACGGGGCCACCACCGAGCTGTTAATGGCGACCACAGCGAACAAACCCAGTTTGGAAAACGGGGCCAACCTCGGTCCCCAGGAGGTTTTCACCTTGCCTTTGGTCGCCTGGTTCAGGGCCATCCCGATGAGCGACGGAATCACGACCATCCACAGAAGCCCTTTCATCATCCCCCATACATCCATGTGAACCCTGGCCCCGACCAGCAGGGAAAGGCTGCCCGGAACAATCAGCGGCGACAGCAGCGTGTCAAGCAGGATTAGCGCAAGGGTCAGCGAAGCGTTTCCTCTGTAAATGGAGACCCAGACCATGCTCACGACTCCTGTCGGAATGACGAACAGCAGGATGAATCCGGTTTGTGTGAGCAGATCCCCGGGGAAAATCAGACGCGAGGCTCCCCAGCCGATTAACGGCATGACCAGGTGAAGAATGAGCAAATTGGCTGCAATCGGGGATGGCTGCCGGATGACCCGGCCCAGATCGCGGAAATTGGAGCCCAGGCTTCCGGAGAAGGTCATCGCGGCGAAAATCCAGGTGACCAGGTATCGGAAATCCTTCAGCTCGGCCGACAGCAGAATGCCGACCACAACCGCGGTCGGCGTTATCAGCGGCATGAATTTTTCCAGCGTTTTGTTCAGTCGGCTCAGCATGCTGTTCCCTCACATTCTCTATCCCGCGGATGCGGTCTCGTTTGCGAAAACGTTATCAAGTTCGCTTCACATTTATCATAGCACTGATATACGTGCCGTGAACAGAGAAAATTCGTGCGCGGTGTGCCGCGTTGAAAATTTATCCAAAGAAGGGCGGTCCGGGCCGGCAAAACACCGGCCCAGGCCGATGGCCGGGAGGACGGACCGGATGTTCCCGCAAGGACGTCCAGCTTTCGGTTGAAAGCGGGAATGACCGCGTTCACAATCAATATCCCATCGGACAAAAAAGAGACCGGAAGCCGTACGTAGCGGCAAGGCAGCCGTCCGTCAGGGGGGCCGATCCGGTCCCCGAGCCGGCCAAGTCGGGTCGCCGAACAAGTTGGCGATTCCGGTATGCGCCCATTCCGACGTGTTCCGGCGGCATGGCCATATACAGCTTCCCTTTCCTGTTGCAAAATCGCCGCTCCGCTTTTCCCCTTACGCCCGGATGACGTACCTCCCCCCGGCTTCCACGGCAAACCGGATTTGCGCCGAGCCCAGACGTTCGAACCGGACGGAGCCGCTGCCTGTCTCCACTGCCCGGACCGGCAGCCTGGCACGGAGAGTGCAGCTTCCGTCTGCTTTGGCCCGGATGACCGCCTCAATGAGAGATCCGTTCTCCCAGCAAATATCGGCCTCGAAGCCTCCGCGCGCCCGCAGTCCCCGCACTGATCCGTTCGCCCAGGCCCTCGGCAGGGCGGGCAACAGACTGATTTCCCCGGCATGGCTTTGCAGCAGCATTTCCGCCATCCCGGCGGTCCCCCCGAAGTTTCCGTCGATCTGGAAGGGCGGATGCGCATCGAAAAGGTTTGGGTACGTCGATTTTTTCAGCAGCGTCTGCACATACCGGTATGCCGATTCGGCATCCTCCAGGCGGGCGAAAATATTGATGATCCATGCGCAGCTCCAGCCTGTGTGACCGCCGCCGTTGCCGAGCCTCCGCTCGAGGGAAGTGCGCACTGCCTCCGCCAGACCCGGATGCGCATGCAGGAAAATTTCGCTTCCCGGATAAAAGCCGTACAGGTGGGAAATGTGGCGGTGTCCAGGCTCCGCTTCCTCAAAGTCGAAGTACCATTCCTGAAGCTGGCCTTTCCTGCCGATCTGCAGCGGGTGCAGGCGTTCCGCGGCCGCCCGGAGCTGTTTCCGGAACTCCGCATCCTCTCCAAGCAGCTCGCCGGCCTTGATGCAGTTGGCGAACAAATCGCGGATCAGCGACATATCCAGCGTGGAAGCCATGCTGACGGAAGCTTTGCGCCCTTCCGCCGTGACGAACGAATTTTCCGGCGAAGTGGACGGGCTGGTCACCAGCGTTCCCTCCGGCCCTTCCGTCAGCCAGTCCAGGCAGAACAGAGCCGCTTCCTTCATCAGGGGATAGGCTTGCTCCATCAGAAATTTCCGATCCAGCCCGAACAAGTAATGCTCCCACAAATGCCGGCACAGCCATGCGGCCGCCATCGGCCAGAAGGCCCATGTCGGGTCGCCGCCGTCCTCTCCGACCGGGTTGGAAAGCCGCCAAAGATCCGTATTGTGGCCGGCTGTCCAGCCGCGGCACCCGAAGCTTTCCGAAGCAGTCCGCGATCCGTTTTCCTTAAGCTCCCGGATCAGGGTGAACAGCGGCTCGTGGCATTCCGGGAGACCGCATGGTTCCGCCGGCCAATAATTCATCTCCACATTGATGTTCGTCGTGTAATTCGAGCTCCAGGGAGGTCTCATCTGATGATTCCAGATTCCCTGCAGATTGGCCGGCTGCGTTCCTTTTCTCGATGAAGCGATGAGCAGATAGCGTCCGTATTGAAAAAACAGAGCGGCCAGCTGCGGATCGTCGGCCCCGCCGCGCAATTTTTCAAGGCGCTGGTCCGTCGGCAGATGCTCGTTCCCGGAAGCGCCAAGATCCAGCTCCACCCTTTCCATCAATTCCGCATGGTCTTCCCGATGCCTTCGCTCCAGCTTTTCATACGAAAAGGACAATGCCCTGGCGATTCGGTCCGTACAGACACGACGGACCGCTTCATGCCGCCGCTCCGCGGTCAGATCGGGATATGTCGTGGCGGCAGCTAGCAATAGCAGAACCGAGCGGGCATTCTCAACCCGTATGCCGGATTCTTCCGCGAAAACGGCGCCTTCCTTCGTATGTACATAAAGATGCAGCTCCGCTTCCACACTCGGCCCCTGATCGTAAACGATCGGATTTTCAATATGCCGGCGGTAGTTCGGCTCCACGTGGTTCGGACACCTGGCCTTCAGCACAAGATGACTGTCGGTCAGAAGCTCCAGTTCGTGCCGGAGAGGGCTGTCCAGCGTTGCCAGCAGTTTCAGCTCCGGCCGGCTGCAGGAAAGGCGCACCGCCATCACCTGGTCGGGAGCGCTGACGAACATTTCGCGGACATACTCCGCCCCGTCCCGCACAAACCGGACTTCAGCGGCCGCCTTCCGCAAATCGAGCTGCCTTCTGTAGCCTTCGGCCGTTTCACCTCCGCCGAATTCGAGATGAAGGTCGGCAAGCGGCAGATAGGATTCGGTATAGGCGCCAAGGACCTGCTCGGAAATCAGCCGTTCCGCTTCATGATACCGGCCCTCTGCAATCTGTCTTCTTGCCTCCTCCAAACCCGGAAAAGGATTGTTCATCGGTACCCGCCGCGGAGGTCCGGACCAGACGGTATCTTCATTCAACTGAATCCGTTCCTTGCCGATCCCGCCGAAGACCATTCCTCCGAATCGCCCGTTTCCCAGCGGAAGGGCTTCTTCCCAAACCGTTGCGGGCTTGTCATACCACAAAAGCAGCGGCTTTTTGTCAGCCATGAATGGGCCTCCTTTCGTTCCAATATCCGGAAACTGCAGGCGATATCGTTAACATCGAAGATTCCATAAATTACAATATGCTTTTTTGACGCCTTCTTCAATCCCTAATTTTTTGCGCGGCCTGCGACTTGATCCGCGCTTTCGCATGATTTTTCCCGTGATCTACTCTCCGGTCAAGTATCCGCTCACGGTATTGTCATTCGCCGACTCCATCCGCCCGGTCCTTGTGCCCTTATTGCCTTCGGGCTTGAATTTCATTTCCCCGGGGCGTTCTTGTCCGTGCGCCGATCCAGTACACTTTCCTGCTAAGAATCGTTGCCCGGATGACGGAAGGTGCGAAGGCTCTTCTTTTCCCGTCAGTCAGGCGCTGGAAGCCGGCGAATCCGACTCCTGCCCGGTATCCTTCTTCTTATCCTGGCTCCGCGAATCCTTCCTGTCTTGTTTCTGCGTTTCTTTCTTCCGGCCGTCAGCCGTCCCCGCATCCTTGTTTCCGGAAGCCGCCTCCTTCTTGGGAGCCTTGCCGCTCCGGAGATCACGGATAATATCGGAGGCTTTCCTCCCGGCCTTAAGCTGCTCCATCACCCATCTGGGCTCGAAATTTCCGGACTTGAGCAAAGAAATGATCTTGTCGGCATCGGCGGGGGTTACTCCTTTGGCCTCCCAGGCTTTCTTCAGTTTTTCCGACATTTGCTCCCTTTTGGCCTGTTTGTCCTGTTTGCCGGCATCCCCGGTTTTTTTCTCTCCTTGCATTTTGGCCGGGTCTGTTGCGGAGGCGGCGGATTTGGCTCCGCCCCCGTCATTACCCGCGGCCGCGGTCGGCTTTATTCCGCACGCGGGCAAAATTGCGCAGATCAGCAGGGCGGCGATGCCGGCTTGCAGCATTTTCACCGCCGAAACCAGAAACCGGCGTTCTTTGTTCATCTCGGTTTACTCCTTCCATTCATGATGCGGCGCGAAGGGCCGCGGCTTTTGCCGGGTGATCCGGTTCCCGAACCATTGCCGGATCCCCCATAAATAGGTGTAGACGGCGGGCAGCACCAGCAGAGTCAAGACGGTGCTCAGGGACATCCCTCCGATCAGCACCAATGCCATGGGCATACGGTCGGCGGAACCGGTCCCCAGCGGAAGAGCGAGGGGCAGCATCGCGAGGACCATCGTTACGGTCGTCATCAGAACCGGACGGAGCCGGACCTGGCCCGCCGCCAGGAGCGCAACCTGCGGGGACATGCCCCGTTTCAGATTGTGCCTGGCGTAATCGACAAGCAGAATGGCGTTTTTGGCTACAAGACCCATCAGCATGATCATCGCGATAAAAGCGTACAGGCTAAATGGCGTGCCGGTGATCCACAGGGCCAGAAGTCCGCCGGAAGCGGCGAACGGAAGCATGGCGATCACCGCAAGCGGATCCAGGAAGCTTTCGTACAGCGCGGCAAGAAGCATGTAGATCAGGAGGACCGACAGCCCGAGCGCTTTCAGGAGCGGGCCGAACGTTTTGTTTTTTTGTTCGGCGGCCCCCGCCAATTTGAACGAGACTCCTGCCGGTAGCCCGGTTTTACGGATCGTTTCCTGCAAGGCCCTGGCCGCGCTGCCGAGCTCGGAATCACTCACGTTCGCGGTAATGGAGACCTGGAGCTGGCGGTCGTCCTCCTCGATTTTTTCCGGTGCGGCGGTTCTCCCGATCCGGGAAACCTGGCCCAGGGTGACCGTCCGGCCGCTCAGCCGGCCAACCGGGATTTGCGCCATCTGCTCCAGGGTCAGATTGCTGCCGCCCTTCAGCTGGACCACCACCGGTTCCCCGCCAAGCGACCCGGGAGGCGCAAATTGACCGGCCGTTCCTCCTTCGACAGCAAGGTGTACAGCCTGCCCGATCTGCTTGCTTGTCAAACCGTAAAGGGCCGCCGCCTGCGGATTTTGCACGATGCTCCACTGCGGCGTGCTTGCCTGGACGGAGCTGTCCACGTTGCTTACTCCCGGAATTTTCCGCATTGCGTCCGCCATCGTCTGCGCCAGCCGGTTCAGGACGGCTAGATCCGTTCCGCGGAGGATCAGGTGAAGCGTGCCGCCGCTTTCCGTCAGCAGCGGATTGTTCGTACTGATCTTGATTTTTGCTCCGGGGAGGGTTTTCGCCAGCGTATTGATCTGGTCAATCGTCCTTGCCGTACTTCCGTATCCGGAACCGCTCTGCAGGTCGACCACAATTCTTCCCACATTCGATCCGGTCACGGACCCTTGCCCGAACCCCGTCGTTGAAAGCACGCCGGCAATGCCGGGAAGGGAACGGATTCCGTCCGAAAATCGGCTGACGGACTGCCGCGTCACCTCTTCGGCCGTTCCGACCGGCAGCGTAACCTGCACGGAGAGCACGCCGTCATTCTCATCCGGTGTAAATGTGGTCGGAACCCAGCCTTGAACGATGGCGGCGTAAATGAACCACCCGCTGGCAAGGAGGATGGCCGGCGCCGCATAGACATGCCGGACAAAGGCTTGCTGCACCCGGGTATAAGCGGCCAGGGCGCGGCCCGTGGCCGGACGGTCCCGGTCCGGTGGAAGGGCGGCCGCAGAGGCCGCATCGCATGACCGCCGGGAGGGCTTCAGCCAATGTGCGGCTAGAAGCGGCGTCAGCGTGAAGGAAACGGCCAGGGAAAACAGGGAAGCGCAAGCAATCGTTATGCCGAACTCGCGAAACAGCTGCCCGACATTTCCGGACAGGAAGGCAACCGGAGTATAGACGACAATATCCGTGAGGGTGATTGCCGCAGCCGCCCATCCTATCTCCATGCGCCCGTCGATTGCCGCCTCCTCGGCCGATTTGTTCATCCGGCGATGCCGATCGATATTCTCCAGCACAACAATCGCATCGTCGATCAGGATGCCGATCAGCAGGCTGATCGCAAGCAGGCTGATCAGGTCGATGGAATAATGGAGGGCATACATGACGAGACCCGTCAGGAGAAGTGAGGTCGGGATCGCCAGCATGACAATCAGGGTTTGCCGCAGCCGCTTGAGAAACAGGGCCAGCACCAGCCCGGCCGCCAGCAGGGCGATGAACAGATCCGCCTGCACCGCGCTCAGGGCCCGGCGGGTAAACACGGTCAAATCGCCGAGGATCTGAATCTCAAGGTTTTGCGGCAGCTCCGGGCGAAGCTGGTCCAGGGTGCGGCGAACACCGTCCGAAACCTGAAGCGGATTGGCATTCGACTGGACCGTAACGGACAGGCTCATCGCCGGCTTGCCATTCCATTCGCTGTGCGTCTCCACCGGGGCATAGCCGAAAGAAACGTCCGCCACTTGTCCCAGCGTCACCACTTTGTCCGGGCTTTGCATAACCGGTACTTTGAGGAAATCGTTCAGATTTTTCAGCCGGCTTACCGTCTGGACGGCAAATTCTCTGCCGGATTGCTCCACAGTGCCGCCCGGGATCGAGCGGTTCTCGCCTCCGAGCGCTTGGACGATGTCGGGCAGCGTCACACCGTAGAGGCCGAGCTTCAGCGGATCGGCATCAATCCTCACCTGGGGCTGCCTCCCCCCCGCGACCGTGACGGTTGCTACACCGGGAACGCGGGCCAGGGCCGGCTGCAAGGTTTGCGTGACAAGATTATACAGCTCCGCGCGATCCTCCGGGCCGGACACGGCGACGGAAAGAATCGGGGCGGCATCGGGATCGGCCTTGACCACCGAGGGGGTCTCGACCTCCGCAGGGAGCAACCCGCTGATCGCATCGACGGCATGGGCCACCTCCGCCGCTTTTTTGTCGATGTCCAGACCGCTGTCGAAGCGGATGACGATTCGGCCGCGGCCGTTGCCGGCCGAAGAGCTCATGTTGTCGATTCCGCCGATGGTGGAAAGGGCGTTCTCGATCGGATCCAGCACCTCGGTTCGTACGTTTTCCGCCAGCTGGCCGGGGTAGGAGACCGATACGGAAACGCGGGGATACTCCACATCCGGCAGCCGCTTGACGGCAAGCTGGGTATAGGCCACCCCGCCCAGCAGGCACAAGGCGGAGACAATCATCAGAGCGGCGACCGGGTGTTTGACGGATAGGCGCGTCAGGTTCATGAAGCATCCGCCTCCCGTTGCCGCCGGATCCGCATCCGGGCGGTCCTGAGCTTCGAGCGCAAATCATCGAAGAACGTGTACAGAACCGGGACAACGATCAGGGTCAGAAGCGTCGAGGACAGCATGCCGCCGATCAGTACGACCGCGACCGAGACCCGGTCTTCCGCCCCGCTCCCGCGGTCCAGGGCCAGGGGCAGCATGGAAATGACCAGTGTCGCCGTTGTCATGAGAATCGGCCTCAGCCGGTTCCGGCCCGCCTGTACCAGGGCCTCGGTCCTTTCCATTCCCTGCCGGATCAAGGCATTCCCGCGGTCGACCAGCAGGATGGCGTTCTTCGCCACGAGTCCCATGAGCATAATCATGGCAATGAAGGAGAATACGTTGAGCGATTGACCGGTAAGCAACAGCAGCAGGAACGCGCCGACCGTGGCCAGCGGAAGCGAGCACAGGACCACCATCGGGGTGACGAACGACTCGTATAATGCCGCCATCAGCATATAGATCAGAATCAGTGACAAAACGAAGGCCAGCGTGAGCGGGCCGAAAGCCAGCTTTTGATCGCTGATCTCACC
>Ga0310828_1000827_pt1 | contig 24376 bp, 23 predicted proteins | sample WT_ome_3_FD_202242 | JGI IMG/M metagenome (GOLD analysis project Ga0310828, IMG submission 202242) | Sorghum-adapted microbial communities enriched on wild type (WT) sorghum from Joint BioEnergy Institute, Emeryville, California, United... ... | reverse complement strand
CAGGTCTTCGACCCGGTGTACCTGCTGACCCAGGGCGGCCCGTCCAACGCCACCAACGTGCTGACGTACGACATCCAGCGGACCGCGTTCCAGTTCGGCCTGGCCGGGCAGGCGAGCGCGATGGCGCTGTCGCTGCTGCTCGTGCTCGTCGTGTTGGCCGGCACCGTGTTCGGTGTTCGGAGGTTGGCGCGGTGAGGACCGTCGGGCGCGTACTGACCGCGGCCGGCCTGTGCGTCGCGGCGGTCTTCCCGCTCTTCCCTCTCTATTGGATGGTCATCTCCAGCCTCAAGGCACCTGAGGAGCTGGCGCAGATCCCGCCGACCTGGTGGCCGGAACAGCTCACCTTCGCGGCGTACCGCACGGTCTTCGAGGTCGTGCCGTTCGGCCGCGCGTTCGGCAACAGCCTGCTCATCGCCGGCGTGGGCACGCTCTCCGTGCTCGTCACCAGCATCGGCGCCGGGTATGTCTTCGCCAAGTACCGGTTCGCCGGCCGGGACCCGTTGTTCTGGACACTCGTCGGCACGATGTTCCTGCCGCCGATCGTGACGCTGGTACCGCTGTACTGGATGGTCTCCTCGCTGGGGCTGTCCGACTCGTACCTGGGTGTGCTATTGCCCTGGTTGGCCAATCCGTTTGGCATCTTCCTCATGCGACAGTTCATCGCGGACGTCCCCGATGAGCTGATCGACGCGGCCCGGGTGGACGGCGCAGGCGAGCTGCGCATCCTGGCCCGGATCGTGGTGCCCCTGCTGCGCCCGGCCGTGGTCACCCTGGCCGTCTTCGCGTTCGTCTACTACTGGAACAGCTTCCTCTGGCCACTGTCGATTCTGCAGAGTGACACCAAGTTCCCCGTGGTGTTGTCCCTGTCCCAGCTGCTCTCCTACGCCTCCAGCGTGCGGTACCAGTCGGTGGTGATGGCCGGCACGCTCGTGGCCAGCGTGCCGACCATCGTGGTGTTCCTGCTGACCCAGCGGGTGTTCATCCAGAACATCGCCCGCACGGGGGTACGCTGATGGAACTCGGCGTCGACGTGGGCGGCACCTCGGTACGGGCGGTCGCCCGGTGCCCGGATGGCAGCCGCACGGCGGTGCTCACCCGCCCGGTACCGGCCGGATACGACGACTTCCTCGCCCTGCTCGAAGAGCTGGCCGCGACGCTCGCCACCACCGCCGGCCCGCCGGAGACGGTTGCGGTCGGACTTCCCGGCGCTGTCGGCGATCCGGTGATCCGGTGGATCCCAGCACTATCCTGGTTAGACGGTCGACCCCTGGTCGCGGATGTCCGGCGGCGGCTGGCGGCGGCCCGGGTGCGGGTCGCCAACGACGCCCAGCTCGCCCTGCTCGGCGAGGTACGGGAGGGCGCGGCCCGCGGCGCCGCGAACGCGGTGCTGGTCTCTGTCGGCACCGGCGTGGGCGGGGCGATCCTGCTCGACGGCCGCATCGTCACCGGCGCGCACGGCACCGCCGGTTCCTTCGGCTGGCTCCCGTCGCCCGGCGTCGCCGCGACCGCCGATCACGGCGCCCTGGAGCTGGCCGCGTCCGGCCGGGCCCTGGACCGGATGGCGGCCGGCATCGCGACCGCCACCGACCGCACCGGCCGCGCCACCGGCCCTGACCTGATCGCCGCCGCCCGCTCCGGAGACGCCGCTGCCCGGGCCGCCCTCGACCGCTGGGCGACCGCCCTTGGCACGGGGATCGCCGGTATCGCTAGCATCCTCGATCCGGAGGTGGTCGTACTCTCCGGCGGGCTGGCCGCCGCCTTCGGCGAGTACGCCGGGCCGTTGCGGGCCGCGGTCCGCGCCGCGGGCAGCCCGGACGGCCGGCGGGTGCCGGTCGTGCCGGCCGCGCTCGGCACGCACGCCGGAGTCATCGGCGCCCTGCACGCGGCAATCACGGACGCGGAGGTCTGGTCATGAGGCACCCCGATCCCTCGACCGGGGTACCGCTGCACATGCAGGTGGAAGAGGACCTGCGCGAGCGGATCGAGACGGGGGAGTGGCGCGCCGGCGAGCGCATCCCGGCCGAGGACCAGCTCTGCGAGGCGTACCGGGTCAGCCGGATCACCATGCGCCAGGCCATCGGCCGGCTGGTCGACCGTGGCCTGCTGATCCGCGCGCGGGGCAAGGGCACCTTCGTCCGGGACACCGCGGTGACCGCCGGGGAGCGGCGGGTCACCTCGTTCACCGCCGAGCTGGCCCAGCTGGGCATGGCCGCCGGGGCTACGGTACTGGAGAACGGACTGGTCGCGGCCGACCAGCCGACCGCACTCGCGCTGGGCGTGGCCGAGGGCGACCTGGTGGTCCGGATCCACCGCCTGCGTACCGGCGACGGCAAGCCGATCGGCCTGCAGACCTCGTACCTGCCCGGCGCCCGCTTCCCCGGTCTGCACACAGTGGACCTGGGCGACCGGAGCATGTACGAGCTGCTGCGCTCCCAGTACGGGGTGACGCCGACCGAGGCGGTCGAGACGTTCACCGTCGGCGGCATCAAGGGACGCGACGCGCGGCTGCTCGACGTGCCCCCGCGTAGCTGCGGCTTCTACGCCGAGCGCATCGCGTACGACAAGGTCGGCCCGTTCGAGCGGACGGTCAGCGTGATGCGCGGCGATCGGTACCGGATCAGGTTCGCTCTGCGAAACCCATGAGAATGCGAGGAGACAACGTGCCCACCACCCAACCCGCCTACACCCGCCGCCTCATCGAGCTGCTCAGTCGGTTCGCCGAGACGCAGAACGACGTGCTCGACCAGGTCGCGCAGCGGTGCGCCGACTCCCTTGTGGATGGTGGGTTGATCCACCTGTTCGGCAGCGGGCATTCGGTCATCCCGACCCTCGACGCGTTCCCCCGCTACGGCAGCTTCGCCGGTCTGCACCCACTCACCGACCCGCGGCTGATGTGGCACAACGTGCTCGGCCCCGGCGGCGTACGGGAGTTGCTGTGGCTGGAGCGTACCGAGAACTACGTGGACAAGTTCCTCGCCAACGAGCCGCTGAACGCGGGCGACGTGCTCATCGTCTACAGCCACGGCGGGCGCAACTCGGCCGGCATCGAAGCCGCCATGTACGCCGGCGAGCGCGGCCTGTTCACCGTCGCCGTCACCTCGTCGCAGTCGCTGTCCCGGCCGGCCGAGCACTCGTCCGGCAAGCGCCTGGCGGACGTGTGTGACGTGATGGTCGACACCGGCGCGCCGGTCGAGGACGCCCTGATCACCGTCCCAGGCTGGGGGCGCCCGGTCGGCGGTTCGTCGACGGTGATCGCGTCGGTGGTCAGCCACGAAATCGTCACCCGTACCGCGGCGGTGCTCGCCGCCCGCGGCGTCGAGCTGCCCACGTTCGTCTCCCCGACGGTCCCCGGCGCCAGCCTGCAAAGCAACGACGAGGTGTTCGCCGCGCACCGCGCCCGTTTGCACGCCGCGGAGGGGCGCGCGATCGCCGCGTCAACCGGGACATTCGTACAAGACTGATGGCCGGCGGCCCAGGCACAGTTCTGGGCATGAGTGAGTACGACGTCAAGCAGGCGCGCGGCGTGCGCGTGGTCCGCGACGGCCCCCGGCAGGCGCCGCCGCTGCTGCTCATCCACGGATCGGGTGCCGCGGGCAGCTTCTGGAGCCCGGTGGTCCCGGCGCTCGCCGGCCACCACCACGTCGTCCGGGTCGACCTTCCAGGCTGCGGCCAGTCCCCGCCCGCGCCGTCGTACGAGGTGCCCGCGCAGGCGGACCGGGTGGCGGCGGTGCTGGACGACCTCGACCTCGGTCCGGTCACCGTGATCGGGCACTCCGGCGGCGGCTACGTCGCCACCGCGCTCACCGAACGGCGCCCGGATCTGGTGCGGTCGCTCGCGCTGGTCAGCACCGGCCCGAGTCTCGATGCGTTCCTTCCGCAGCCGCTCATTCTCCGGCTGCTGCTGGCCCCACCGTTCGGCCCGCTGCTGTGGCGGCGGCGGTCGGACGCGGTCATCCGCAGAGGGCTCAGCGTGACCGCGGCCCGCCCGGTGGACATCCCGGACGAGGTGGTGGCAGATGTACGGGCCATCACGTACCGCACCTTCCGGGCGGTGCTGCGCCAGAACACCGCGTACATCGCCGAGCGGAGCGTGCCCGAACGCCTGACCGCCCTCGACCTCCCGGTGCTGGTGATCTTCGGCGCGGCCGACCCCCGCTGGGATCCCGCGTCGGCGCACCAGTACGGCGTGGTGCCCACCGCACGGGTCGAGTTGCTGCCCGGCGTCGGACACCTACCCCCATTCGAGGCGCCCGAGGCGACCAGCACGCTGTTGCTGGGCTTCACGACCACGGGCCTGGACACCACGGCCCGGTGACGCCGGGAGCCTAGACTCGTTGCTGTGCTGCCGAACGCGACACCGCTCGACTGGGCGTGGGTGCACGTCGCGGTGCCGCGCCAGGCACCTCGGCTGCCGGGGGTCAGCATGGCAGGTTTCCGCCATCGCGCCCCCACAATCGTGGACATCGCCATGGTCCCGCACCCATCGGTCACCCTGATCGTCGATCTGACCGAGGGAAGCGGCATCGCCTACGACACGCAGGGCCGGCAGGAGCGCGGCAGTGTCGTCGTCGGGCTCCTCCCCGGCGGCCTCCGGGCGGCCGGCTGGGGGGTCGGCGACTGCCTGCAGATCCGGCTGGAGCCGGCCACGGCGGCAGCGGTGCTCGGCGCAGCGGCCGAGGTCAGCGGGGCGGTGGTACCGCTCGAGGACGTCTGGGGCCGCGACGCGCGGCGCGCCGAGGAGAGGCTGCGCGCCACCGCGTCGTGGGACGAACGGTTCGCGATCGTCGCGGAGATCCTCGGCCGGCGGCTGGACACCCGCCCAGCGGTCGATCCGGAGGTCGCCTACACCTGGCGGCGCGCGCTCACCGGCCGCGGGCAGGTGCGGGTCGACCGCCTGGCGGACGAGGTCGGTTGGAGCCGCAAGCGCCTGTGGTCCCGCTTCCGGTCCCAGCTCGGCATCACACCCAAGCGCGCCGCGCAACTGGTGCGGTTCGACCACGCCGCACACCTTCTCGCGGCAGGTCACGCCCCGGCCAGCGTCGCCGTCGCCAGCGGCTACGTCGACCAGTCCCACCTGCACCGCGAGGTGATGGCGTTCGCCGGCCTGACGCCCACGGCCGTGGCCACCGCGCCGTGGCTGGCGATCGACGACGTCGCGTGGCCGGCGTTGACGCGACCGCTACCCACGCCCATTTCCAAGCGGTCGCGAGTCAATGGCCGCGGGCGTGCATGACCAGACCCGTGACGATGAGCCCGATCGCGACGAGGGCGACCCAGGCGACCACCACCCCGATCAGCAGAAGCGGCCCGCGCAGGGAGTTCTTCACGGACGCCCGCAGGGCCGGGGTGCCCGCGTCGGTGTCATTGGCGGCGGTGTTGATGCCGCCGGCGGCGGTGGCGCTGGCGCTGGCGCTGGGTTGGCTGGTCGGCGAGGCGGGCCGGCTGGTGGTCGGCGTGGCCTTTGGGCGGGTGCTCCCGGCCTGCGGGCGGGTGGTCGCGGTGCGCGGGCGGCTGGTCGCGGCCGGCTTGGTTTCCGCCTCGCGTGGCGGTGCCGGGTTCGAGATGTGCACCTCACCCCGCGCCGCCGGGCTCCCTCCCTCACAGTGCTGCTCGAACGTGGCGTCGAAGGTCTGCACATAGCCGTTGGCGCCGAAGACCGCCTTGATGACGGTGAAGGACCCGGTCAGCTCGTTGCATCCCCGCCCCTCGCCGCTCAGGGACAGGCCCGGGCCGGTCCCGTTGAACGGGTGCCGGTGCGCGCCGGTGTAGGTGCGCGGGACGAGCACCTGGGTGCCAGGTGCGTCGAAGGTGAGAGTCCACCAGTCGCCGTTGTAGGCGTTGACCGAGATGCTGACCGTGCTACCGCTCGAGCTGGAGACGGTCAACTCGTCGCCTTTGCCGGTGGAGTACGACCACGACTTGCCCTGGCTGATGTAGTCGCCGGAGTCGCCGCTGAATTTCAGCGACCCGGTGGTCACCTTCTGCGCATGGGCCGTGCCGGCCACGAGCACGCCACCGGCGGCCGCCGCGAGCGACAGGGCAGCGGCCAGGACGAGCCGCGGCCATCGCATCTGCACCTCACCCTCCCCGTGCCGTCGCACCGACGGTCATCCGTTGTGTACAGTCCGCACGCTCGGCCCCGGGACGCCAAGGGCCGAACCATCGGATCCGCCTTGCTATTCAGCGCCGCCGCGGCCACCAATGTCACACCCGGCAGGGTCGGGGCGAACAATCTCACATCCGGCAGGTCAATGGTCGGCCGAATCGTCCTCGGTCCCGAGATGGCCGATGCGACGATCCACGTGCCGGGCCATCCGGCGCCGAGCGAGCTTGCTGTCCCCGGCCCGGATCGCGTCGAGAATGCCGACGTGCTCGTCATGCAGCTTCTGCCGGTTGCCCGGGGCGATCCCACAACTGGTCCACCCTTCGACCCAGAGCTGGTGGATGGATCGTTGCAGGGAGATGAGCAAGGGGTTGTCGGTCAGGGCGCCGAGAGCGGCCTCGAACCGCAGGTCGAGGCTTCCTCCGCCAGCCTCACCCTCCTTCAGGCTGCGCGCCGACTCGGCCAGCACGAACTCCACCTGGTCGAGATCCAGCTTCGGGTTGCCGGCGATTCTGGCCACGACCTTGATCACGACGCGGTCCTCGATCGCCGCCCGGATGTCGATGAGGTTCTGGAGGAAGACTTCGTCCAGTGGCGCCGAACCGCGCAAGAGGGCGGCGAGCGAGTCGCTGGACCCGTCCCGCACGTAGCTTCCCGAGTTGGGGCGAATCTCGATTTTGCCCAGACTTTCCAACCGGCGCAGCGCCTCGCGAACCGACACCCTGCTCACTTGGAGCCGGCTGACGAGTTCCCGCTCCGGCGGCAGGCGCTCACCCGGCTCCATGCTCTCGACCAGCCGGCTCAGCTGCTCGAGAACGGACTCGAAGATATCGACCCGCTTGATCGGGTAGATCTCGAACGAGCCGCGATCCGAGGTCTTAGCCATGTATCTGCTCCCTAGTGGCTGACGCGCGTGGAGTGCTGGTCGGGCAGCACGGCAAGGCGGCCGGAGGCCATCCTGGGCGAGCGGTTCTCGGTCTTGGCGCCGATCGCGTCCACTCTACCCATCTCTGGCAATCAATCCCTGTGCTCAGGCTGGCTCGCCTCCATCCGCCATGAGTCGCTGAATCACTTCTGTCCGTGCCGTCGACGTGTGGCCGCCCAGGTGCGAAATGTCGTCGTACGACATCCACCGACCCCGACCGGACGTACACCGGAACACGGAGATACTCGCATTGTGCGGCGGGCGGGCCGCGGCACCGCAGCGGTCGGCGCCGCCCGCGTACCGGTCGTAGTGCGAACGAAGCGCCTTGATGACTCCTCCGTGGGTGACCACGAGGATCCGGCCGCCTCGATGGCGAGTCACGATCTGGTCGACCTGCCGCACACAGCGAGCCGCGAAGTCGCTGGCTGGCTCCCGACCCAGCTCCGGCGCGTCGAGATTCGGGCCGAGGCGCTCCACCTGCGCGCTCGTCATCCCCTCCAGGACGCCCTGCCCGCGTTCTCGCAAGCCGGGCGTGAGGACAAGCGGAGTTCGCGAGGCGTCGCCGATGACGCCGCGAGCCGTCTGCACCGCGCGCACCAGATCACTGGAGTACGCCGCGTCCCACCGCAGCCGCGCCAACGCCGCGCTCAGCGCGCGCGTCTGGAGCAGGCCCCGGGCGCTCAACGGCGACTCCCGGTGGCCCTGTACCCGACCGGCGAGATTCCACGTCGTTTCGGCGTGGCGGACCAGCACGATGTCGATGTGCCAGGTCTCCGGCCGAGGCGACCGGGACGCGAGGCTAGGAGACCGCACCGGCCTCCGCCTCCTGGGTCACGGCGCTCCCGGACATCACGTACATGGTGTCGCCCACCCGGCGACGCTGGACGCTCTGCCTGGTACGGCCGAGCGGGTGGACCGATTCGTACTCGATATCGCACGTGACGACCTGGGGTCCCGCGCCGTTGTCGCTCCCGCTGTCGGCGTTGAACGCCTCGCGCAGCGGACGCCCTTGCCACTGTTCCGGCTGCCCGAGGCCGAGGATCTCGGTGACGGTCGGCGCGATGTCGACGATTCCACAGGGGACGGAGGAGGTTTCGGCGGAGCGGAACGTGGGTCCTGCGGCCACCAGGAGGTTGCCCATGTCGGTGCCCGAAATGGAGCCATGTGTCGCGCGGTACGCGCATTCGGCTCCCACGAGCACTTCGTCGCCCTCACCCACGAGGTGCGAATATTTGACGTCCGGTGCCCAGGGACCGCCAATGTGGACCTCGGACATGGGCATGGCGTCCGGATGCGGGTCGCGGGTGAAGACCGCGCCGACAGTACCTGTGCCGCGCAGTGCGGCGATCACGCCGCGCACCACGGCCTCGGTGGCCGGGACGAGGAGGTGTACGCCGTCGGAGGCCAGAATGAAATCACGGCCGTCGCGCAGGCCGGTGCCCCGCTCGAGTACGTCTTTCGTGTGCTCGGGTTGGACGTTGACCGGGGTATGGGCGTGGTCGGAGGTCACGATGATGTCGCAGTCGGCACCCACGGCCGAGACCAGGTCCGCGAGGATGCGGTCGTTGGCCTGGATCGCCGCGAGGGTCTCCGGCGTGCGTATGCCGGTGTAGTGCTGGCTGGCGTCCGGCTCGCCGAGCCAGACAAGCACCACATCCGGGCTCAGCCGCGGGATGACCTCATCACAAGCGACGGCGGCGATGTAGTGGTTCAACGCCGTCGTGTTCGGTGACTTGCGGCCCGGTGAGGGCCCGAACCGGTCGACGTAGCGGCGGGCGCTGTCCGGTTCCACCACGCCGTCCCCGACGGTGATGCGCGCCCCCCAGCCGATGATCGTGGTCGAGCCCGGGGACGCGGCGCTCACCACCGCGAGGTCGAGCCCGTTGCCGGCGAGCACCTCGCCGAGGGAGGGGCAGCCGCCGAAGAGATGCCCGCCGCGCGCCTGCGCGAGCGCGCGTACCACAGCCGCCGAGGCCAGGGTCGAGGCTTTGCCGGGGTCGATCGCGGGCAGGTACATCAGGTTCCCCACGATGCCGTGGACCGACGGCCAGGACCCGCAGATGAGGGACGCGCAGTTGACCCGGGTGAGCGAGGGGTAGGCGCACCGGCTGTTGACAAACGTCGTGCCCGCCTGGGCCAACGCCACGAGCTGCGGGGTGAGTTCCCGACTCATGTCGCTGGGGCGGAAGCCGTCCCAGACCACGATCAGGCAACGCGTGCCTGACACCGTCTCACCTCCTCCGGGCCCGGGCGACACCTGATGATAGGGGCCGCTTCAGGAGGCAAGCGCATCTCGGTTGACCTCGTCCCAGGTGAACAGGATCTTGCCTCGGTCCGCCGATGTGGCGGCCGCGAACGCCTCGACGGCATCGGTCGGGGGGTACACCCCGCTCACCAGGCTGCCCAGCTCGATGCCGGCGACCCGAATGAACCGGACGATCTCTTCGAACTCCCCTAACTTGTACGTGTAGGAGCCCAGTACGTGCAGGTCCTTGGCGATGATCTGGCGGAAGGGTGAGATGGTCGTGTCCCCACCGACACCCAGAAGCACGACGGCGCCGTCCGGCCGGGTCACGTCGAGCGCCTGGTTCTGCGCGACGGACACACCGGTGGCGTCCACCGCCACGTCCGCCCTGCCCGACTCGACGATGGCGGCGACCACGTCGACCTCGGTGGGGTCCAGCACGTCGCAGCCGGTGAGCTTGGCCGCGAGGTCGCGGCGGGCGGCGGACAGATCGATGCCCACGACGGAGGCACCCATGCCGCGCGCGGTCATGGCGGCGCAGATGCCGACGGGTCCGAGTCCGAAGATCGCGACGCGGTGGCCGCCGCAGACGCGGGCGCGTTTGAGCGCCGAGTACGCGGTGCCGAAGTTACAGGCCACCAGGGTGCCCTCGGCGAATGACATCCAGTCGGGCATGTGGAAGAAGTTCCGTTCCGGCCCGACCACGAACTGGCCCATCGTGCCGCTGAGTTCCCGACCGATCCGGCGCCGGGTCGGGCAGTGGTGCGGTGCGCCGCGGTGGCAGTACTCGCACAGCCCGCAGCCGACGATGTGGTTCCCGACCACGCGGTCACCGACCGAGAAGCCGGATACTCCCGCGCCGACTTCCACGACGACTCCGCAGATCTCGTGCCCGGGTGGCACGTCGGCCGGCGGAGTGGTGGCCACGACGCCGGGCTTGCCGAAGGAGTGGAGGTCGGTGCCGCAGATTCCGGACATGGCCGTCGCGATTTTGACGTCCCCGACGCCCGCCTGCGGCTCCGGCACGTCCTCGACTCGCAGGCGGCCCTGGCCTTGGAACATGATGCCCAACATGGTGCTTGCTTCTCCTTGACGGTTGAGGCGGAATCGCTGGTGGGTCGGGATGGACGTACTCGTCGCGCCGCTCGGCTAGCGAAGCTCGGCGGGCAGCGCGGATGGTGGAAAGTTCTGGTAGACGACCGGTCGCAGGAACTTGGCGATCGTCGTCGGTCCGATGGAGGTGTGCTGGGGGTTGGTCGCCGCGGGGTAGGGCCCACCGTGATGCATCGCCGCGACGTCCGGTGTGCCGGTCGGCATGGCGTTCCACAGCAGGCGTCCGACCCGCAGGCGCAGCGCGTCGATGAGCCCGGCCGAGCCGCGCAGCTCCTCCTCGGTGCTCCATATGGTTGCCGTCAGCTCGCCGGTGAACGCGGTGGCGAGCCGGGTCAGGTCGGTGCTCTCGCCGTACATGACGAACAGGGCGGTCGGGCCAAAGACCTCGTGCCGCAGCGCCTCGTGCGCCAGGAACGTCTCGGCGGAGCAGCGGAACGCCGATCCGGGGACGTGCCGGGGGTCGGTCGCGCCCGTCGCCGTGGTCAACTGCGTGACCCCGGACGTCGCCGCCATCGTCGCCACCTGGGTACGGAAATCGCGCAGGACTCCCTCGTGCAGCAGGGGAGCGGGCTCGAAGCGGCCGATCTCCTCCGCCGCCAGCTTGGCCACCGTGCGGCCCGGCTCGTTGTCGGGCAGAAAGACCGCTCCCGGCTTCGTGCAGAGTTGTCCAGCGTGCCGGGTGACCGAGGCGCCGAGCAGCTTGGCCAGGGTCTCGCCCTCTTGCTCGGCGGCCCCGGGCAGGACGAAGACCGGGTTCAGGCTGCCCATCTCGGCGAAGACCGGGATGGGGTCTGGCCGCCGCGCCGCTGCGTCGAAGATGGCCCGGCCGCCGCGCAGCGACCCGGTGAACGCGACGGCGCGTACCTCCGGCCTCGAGACGACCTCGATGCTCAACTCGGTCGCGCTGCCCTGCAGGAGCGCGTAGCTGCCCGCGGGGATCGCATCGTGCCGGGCGATCGCCGACGCCACGGCGGTGGCCAGCAGTTCGCTGGTGCCCGGATGAGCCGGATGACCCTTGACGATGACCGGGCAGCCGGCCGCGAGAGCGGCGATGACATCGGTGCCGCAGGCGGAGCCCATCAGCACGATGTTGCTGGCGCCGAAGACGGCGACCGATCCAATGGGGACGGAGGTCCGGCGCATGTCCGGGTGGGCGGCGGTGCCCGGGTCCACGCGTACGCCCCGCCAGTCGCCGGCCAGCAGAAGCTGGGCGAACGAGCGGCAGATCCGTACGCACCTGTCCAGCTCGGCGGCCAACGGCTCGGCCGGCTTGCCGGTCTCGAGCCGGGCGCGTTCGACGATCACCTCGCGCAGCCCGTCGATCTCGTCCGCGAGCGTGTGCAGGAATGCGCTGCGCTCCTGGTCCTCGGTCTTGTGGAGTACGGCGAACGCCTCGGCCGCGGTGCGGGCAGCCGTTGCCACGTCGGCGGGCGACGCCTCGACGAACGCCGGTTCGAGCAGCTGGCCCGTCCGGGGGTCTGTGGCGTGGAACGAAGCTGAGCCCGCTGACACTTCTCCGGCGATGAGGTTGCCGCCATGCAGCGATGTCAACGAAACGGCCTTCCTGTTCTCGGCGCTGGGCAGCGCGTGCGTTGTCATGGTGGGCTAGCGGTCCGAGCCCAGGGCGAATCCCTGGAGGAACCGCCGTTGCAGGATCATGAAGACGATGACCGGGGGCAGCATGCTGAGCGCGACGCCGGCCATCACGACACCCACGTGGCTGACCTCCTGCTGGGTGATCAGGAACGAAAGTCCTACTTGGACCATCTGGCGCTCGCTTTCCTGGATGACGAGGAAGGGCCACAGATAGGCGTTCCATACGTAGACGAACTCGATCACCGCCAGGGCGGCGATCACGTTCCAGGTAAGGGGGAGGACGATCGACACCAGGATGCGCATCGGATCGGCCCCGTCGACCTTGCCGCTGTCCAGCAGTTCCCGGGGGATCTTCATGAAGTGCTGGCGGAAGAGCAGGGTGCCGGTCGCCGAGGCCAGGAACGGGATGACCAAGGCGGCATAGGTGTCGTATATGCCAAGGTCGGTCACCAGGTCGTACAGCGCGATGACCAGGACCTCCGTCGGCAGCATGAGGGTGAACAGCACCAGTACGAACAGCGGTCCCCGCAGGGGGAAGTCGAAATACACGAACGCCGCGGCCGCCAGCAGCGACAGCAGCGTCTTCCCCACCGTGATGCAGCACACGATGACGAGCGTGTTGAGCATCAACCTCGCCAGGTTGTACTTGGACAGGACGGTCCACACGTTGTCCAGCAGCTCGCCGCCTGGCGCGAGGCTGGGTGAGTTCGACACGGTGAGGTTCTGGGACGCCTTGAGGAACGCGAAGACGACCGGCACGCACATGACGACGACGAGGCAGCCGAGGATGACGTGGACCGCCACCGCGGTGCTGCGCCGTACCCGAGTTCTCATCCGCTGACCTCAGCTCCCGTAGTGGACGCGTCGACGGGTCAGGCGCAGCTGGAGCAGAATGATCGCCACCACCGCCACGAACATCAGCATCGCCTCCGCCGCCGCCAAACCGGTGCGCCTGAACTGGAAGGCGTTCTGGTAGACGTCGTAAATCATCAGGGTCGTGGAGTCGAGCGGTCCGCCCCGGGTCATCACGTGGATCATCGCGAACGAGTCGAAGAACGCGAACGACGTGTTCGTCACGAACAGGAAGAGCGTCACCGGGGAGAGCAAGGGGACCGTGACGTGCCGGAACCGTTGCCACGGGCTGGCGCCGTCCACCAGTGCCGCGTCCAGCGGCTCCTGCGGCAGGTTCTGGAACGCCGCGGAGTAGAACACAAGGTTGTAGCCGAACTTCATCCAGACCAGCGCCAGGATCAGCACCGCCTGCGCGAGTATCGGTTTGGTGAACCACTGTGGATTCACGCCGAACACGCGCAGCACGACGTTGACCGAACCGAAGGTCGGGTTGAACAGCATCAGGAACATCACGCCGGCCACCGCGGTCGACAGCGCCAGCGGCCAGATGAGCAGCAGTCGGTAGATCCGCGTGCCGCGGATCTTCATGTTGAGCAGCGCGGCCGCGCCCAGCGCGCTGCCGATGGCCAGCACCACCACCAGGCCGGAGATGACCGCGGTACGGACCACGACCGACAGGTTCTCGGCGACGAACAGCTCCCGGAAATTGTCGAAGCCCACGAAACGCAGGCGGCGGCCGAGCAACGCCACGTCGAAGAACGAGAGGTACGCGGTGCGCGCCATCGGGTAGTAGAGGAATGTCGCGATGACCACCATCGTGGGGGCCAGCAGGAGGTACGGCAGCAACCGCCCGTTCAGCGCCGCACCGGGGCGGCCGGAGCTGGCTCGGGCGCGGCGGACCGGCCGGCGCAGCCGCCCAGGATTGCCGTGGTCGCCGTTCCCGTGGCCGCGGGTGGCGGCCACGGGAACGCTGGCTACCGACACAGCCGAGGACCGGCTGTCCCTGGCTGCGCTTTGCTGAGGCTGCATCGCGGTCACTTGATCTTGTTCATCCGGAGGATGGACGAGTTACTCGCCTCTTGCGCGCTCTTCAGCGCGTCCGCGGCCGGGACGTTGCCGATCAGCACCTGCTCCAACGCCTTCATGATCGCGTCGTTCACCTCTGGCATGGCACTGTGCAGCGGCCCGCTGGTCGCCGGGGTCACCTTGGTCTCCTTCAACTGATCCAAGGCGACGTAGAACGCGGGGTTCTTCTCGAACCATCCCTCCGACTGCAGGATCGCCTCAGCCTTCTTGTTCACCGGGAAGTACCCGGTCGCCTTGTGCCACTCGGCCGCCATCTCCGGAGAGGTGAGCCAGGCGAGGAAGTCGAGTGCCGCCTGCTTCGTCTTGGGGCTCAGACCAGCGGTGAGCCAGACGGACGCGCCACCCAGCGTGGTCCCGATCGCGGGTTTCTCGGACGCGGAGGGGAAGAACCCGATGCCAAGCTCACGCTTCTGCTCGGCAAAGGCGCCCTGGAAGTACCCGGCGTCGGCGATGCTCGACACGGTCATGGCGGTCTTGCTCTCGCTGAACATCTGGCGCGGGAAGTCGTACCCCTCGGTGGAGTAGGGGTAGTAGTGCTCGTCGTAGAGCTGCTTCCAGTTCTGGAAGACCGTCTGCGCGACCTCGGAGTCCAGGGCTGCCCGCTCGGCATCTCCGGAACGTCCGTTGTCGTGGTCCAGCAGGGGCACGTCCTGGCCGGCCATCCAGTTCTCCACGAACCATGGATGCCAAGGAATCCCGATGCAGTACTCGGAGACCTTGCTGACCTTGACGAGGGCCTCGCAGGCCGCGAGCAACTCCGGCCAGGTGGCGGGCGGCTTCTCCGGGTCGAGCCCGGCCTTGCGGAACAATCCCTTGTCGTAGAACAGCACCGGGCCGGAGTGTGCCCACGGCACCGAGGTGAGCTTGCCATCGACCGTCAGCTGGCCGACCACGGCGTCCATGTAGGACGAAGGGTCTATGGTCTTTTCGGTGTCCGCATCGCTGATCGTGGTGAACGCTCCGGACTTCAGGGCCGCCGACGTGTAGGTGACCACGACCTGCGCCAGTTCGGGGGCGGCCTTGGTGCCTGCCGCGAGGAGTACGGCGTCGAAGAGCTTGTCGTAGTCGGTCTTGGACTCGGCGCGGACCTCGACGCCCTTGGCCTGCGCGTTGTACTTCGCGACGGCCTGGTTGACCCACTCGAGGCGCTGGCCGCCGTACCCGTGCCAGAAGTGGACCACAATGTCGCCGTTGGCGTTCAACTCGTCCGTGCCGCCATCGTCATCGCCATCACTGCTGCAGCCGGCCACTGTGACAACCGACGCCGCTAGCGCCGCTACCCCTGCTCTGAGTACTCGCTTCATGGCGTTCCATCTCCTGCGTTCGGCTCTCGTCGCGGAGAGCTCTGCCTGTGTCGGGGGGATGCACTAACCGGGGATGCACTAACCGGGGATGGGCTGCTTCCTGGGCTGCTTCCTGCCCGGGGCCGCGAAAGCGTCGTTGAGTGTTGGTCTGACCGAAGACCATAAGAGCCGGTTTCCGGCATGTCAACAGGCTCATCGCCTGGACTTTGGGCCCCAAGCCGCATCATTGGCCTGTGGACAGACCAATTACTTTCCCTTACAGTGGCCGCAACCTGTCACCGCGGAGGAGCGCGCGCATGAACGCACTGAGGAGCAACTTCGAGGTCGGGACCACTCGGTGGGCCGTGCGGCGTAGCCAGTGGCTGGCCATGGGGATAGCGCCCGGCGACTTCGACCGCCCGAAGATCGCTATCGTCAACTCGTCCTCGAGCCTGTCGGTGTGCTACGCGCACCTGGACGGCTTGGCGAAGCGGATCGCGGACGAGGTCCGCGCCGCCGGTGGACTGCCCTTCGAGATCCGTACGGTGGCGCCGAGCGACTTCGTCACCAGTGCCGGCCGGTCCGCGCGCTACCTGCTGCCCAGCCGGGATCTGATCGTCAACGACATCGAAGTGGCGGTGGAGGGCGCGCTGCTGGATGGCATGATCTGCCTCTCCTCGTGTGACAAGACCACGCCCGCGCACCTCATGGCGGCCGGCCGGCTGAACCTGCCCACCGTCCTCGTGATCGGGGGGTACCAGGCCGGCGGCGTCTGCGGGGGACGCGAGATCGACATCGACGACGTGTACGAAGCCGTGGGATCGGTGGCGGCGGGGACGATGTCGAACGAGGAACTCACCGAGATGACCGCCTGCGCCGTACAAGGTCCCGGCGTATGTGCCGGCCTGGGCACGGCCAACACCATGCACATGGTGGCCGAGGCGCTCGGCATGACCGTGCCCGGATCGGCGCCGGTGCGGGCAGGCAGTGACGCCATGCTCGCCAACGCCGTGACCGCGGTCCAGCACCTGATGGACATGATCTCCGCGGGTACCCGCCCGGCGGACATCATGACGGAGGCCGCGTTCCGCAACGCCGTCGTGCTCACTCTGGCCATCGGCGGCTCGGTCAACGCACCCCGCCACCTGCAGGCGATCGCGGCCGAGACCGGCGTACCCGTCAACGTCTATCAGCTGATCGAGGAGTACGCCGCATCGATCCCTATGGTCTGCACGGTACGCCCGAACGGGCCGCACCGCGTCCAGTCACTGGAGGCGGCGGGCGGGACCTTGGCGGTGATGAAGAGGCTCGAGGACCACCTCCAGCTCGGTGCGGCGACCGTCTCCGGCGCGGACTGGTCCAAGATTCTCGCCTCGGTCAGCGTCGGGGACGAGACGGTCGTCCAGTCCGTGGCGCGGTCCCGGTCTCGCGGGCCTGGCCTCGCCCTGTTCCGGGGCTCCCTCGCGCCGGACGGGGCAGTCGTCAAGCTCGGCGCGTTCCCGCCTGATGTCCAGCGGTTCATCGGGCCGGCCAAGGTCTTCGAGACCGAGGAAGACGCCATCGCGGCGATCCAGGAGGGCCGTCTCGCGCCAGGTGATGTCGTCGTGCTTCGCGGGCTGGGACCCAAGGGCGGGCCGGGCACAGTGTTCGCGGCCGGGTTCGTGGCCGCCCTCAACGGCGCCGGACTCGCGCAGAAGGTCGCCTGTGTCACCGACGGAGAACTGTCCGGGCTCAACCGCGGCATCACGATCGGTCAGGTGATGCCCGAGGCCGCCCTCGGCGGGCCACTCGCCCTGGTCGAGGACGGGGACATCATCGAGATCGACGTGGCGGCGCGGTCGGTCAACCACCGGATCGAGGCCGCCGAACTCACTACCCGGCGCGAGAGTTGGCGGCCACCCGCGCCACCCAGCGCGCGCAGCTGGCTGACGCAGTACTGGCACCTCGTGCAGCCGCTGTCGGCGGGCGCGGTGCTCGGCCCGCAGACGGCGACAACCGAGCAATGACGGTGCCTGTGGACTCGTCACCCCGCCAGCCGTACCGATGAGTTTGACCACCACTCTGCTGGCCGCTGCCTTCGCCGTGCTCTCCGGGGCCAACGACGGCTGCCCGATCCTCGCCACCGGGGTGAGGGTCAGCCGTGGTCGGCCCATCGTGATTTTTCTCTGCCTGGTCGGCCTCGTGGGTCTCGTTCCGTTGCTCGGCTTCACCAACGTCGCCACCACGTTCACGTCCCGGATGATCCGGTTCCCGGCGCAGTCGCAGGCCGAGATCGTCACCATGTCGATCGTGGCCGCCTGCATCACGATCGCGGTGCTCGCCGTTCGCGGCCTGCCCACCAGCCTGACCCTGGCCCTCATCGGATCGATGAGCGCCGCCGCGGCGGCGTACGGTGCGCAGGTCTCCTGGCGCACGATCTGGATAGCGCTGCTGGTGGCGGCGCTCGCGCCGGTGGTGAGCGGCATCCTGGCCCGCGTCATCGCGGCCTGCTGGCGCAGCAGGTCGTTCGGCACGTCGGCGCGGAACCTGCACCGGCTCGCCTTTCCGGCGCAGGCCGGCGCGTACGCGGCCAACGACGCCCAGAAAATGCTGGCGCTGCTCCTGCTGGCCGCCAACGGCGGCGGTACCTGGTCGACGGTTGGCGCGCCGCTGGCCACCGCGGCCCTGTTCGGGCTCGGCATATTGCTCGGCTGGCGGACGTACGTCGGCAAGGTGTCGCGCTCGGTGGCACCGCTGACGCCAGAGTCGGCCGTCGTGGCCGAGGGGTCGTCGGCGATCGCCGTGTCCGCCTCCGCGGCGTTGGGGGCGCCGGTCAGCATGACCCAATCGATCATGGGGGCGTTGGTGGGTGTGGGCAGCCGCCATACCTGGCGACGGGTGCGCTGGAACGCCGTCTCGCAGCTCGCCGTCGCCTGGGCGCTCACCCTGCCGGCGAGCGCCGTCTTCGGTCTGTCCATTGCCTGGTTGGGGAGGGTGTTGCGGTGAGGGTGATGGCGGTGCTCAGCGACCTCACCGGGCGCAGTACCCGGCGAATCATCGCCATCCTCCGGGAGCAGGTCTGGCACGGCCTGGCCGGTGCCGAGCTGGCCCGGGACGTCAGTCTCGGCGGGCGCAGCGTCGAGTCCGCCCGTACCCAGATGTCGAGCATCGAGCATGACGGCGACGCCGCCCGGGCCCGGCTGGTGCGCGCGCTGACCCGGACGGTGGTGACACCGGTCGACCGGGAGGACCTGTTCCGCATCTCCCGATCCATTGACGATGTTCTGGACAGCCTGCGCGACCTGGTACGCCAACTGGACCTGTTCGATGTCCAACCCCGGGAGGTTTCCGGTCCGCTGGGCAGCGTCGTGGACACGCTGCACGTGTTGGATCGCGCCATCGGTTCCCTGGCGACGCCGACCCGCCAGGCCGGTACGGATGTGCTGGCCATCCGTAAGGCCAGCAACCAGATCCGCCTTGGTGTGCTGGAGGGAACGGCCGCCGCACTGGCGCAGGGCCTGACCGTGGAGAGCCTGTACCGGGTGGAGCTGTTCCGGCGGATAGAGAAAGTGGACAGCCACATCCGGGCGGTGGCTGACGCGCTGGCCGATGCGTATATCAAGCGTGGTCACTGAGACCGGCTGGCGGTGTCACTCGCGGCGGCCTGACCGCACCGGGGCGGTCGATCGCCGTACCACCAGGGTCGGTGGTGGGGTGTCGACCGTGATGTCCCGTAGGGCGTTGCCACGCAAATGTCCCAGCAGCATGGACGCGGCCGCGGCACCGGCCTCGCGCAACGGCATCCGTACCACCGTCAGCGCGGGGGAGAAGTAGGCGGCGAAGCCGGTGTCCTGCACCGCGACCACGCACATCTCGCCGGGCACGTCGACTCCGGCTTCCTGTACCGCGGCGGTCGCGCCGAGCGCGGCGTTCACGCTGGCCACGACGAGCGCGGTCGGCGGCTGCGGGAGATTCACCAACCGCGTCGCGGCGCGCGCCCCCGCCTCCGCCTCCCAGCCCGCTTCGACGTCAAGGTCGGGATCCACGGTGAGTCCGGCGCTGTGCATGGCGGCGATGAACCCGCTGCGCCGGCGCCGGGCCGCGTCGTGGACGCGGGTGCCGCCGATGAAGGCGATACGCCGATGGCCGAGAGCTATGACGTGTTTCGTGGCGACGGCCGCCCCCTCGGCGTCGGCGAGCGTCACCGAACCGACCCGCCCGGCCAGTCGTGAGTTGAACAGAACCGCGGGCGGACCGGCCGACAGCAACTGGAGCAGGGCACGGTCGGAGAGGGTCTCCGGTCGTTGGACGATCGCGCCGTCCACCCGACCGTGCCCGACGATGCCGGCGAGGGTCTGTGGCCGGTCACCGTCGACCTGTGCCAGGAGAACGGTCATCCCTTCCCGCGCCGCCGCTTCCTGCACGCCGGCGAACAGCTCGGCGAAGATCGAGTTGGTGACACTGGGGACCACGAGGCCCAGCGCTCCCGATTTCGCGGAGCGCAGGGCCCTGGCCCGGTGGTCGGGAAGGTAGTTCAGCTGCGCCGCGGCGGAGCGGACCCGCTGCACCGTCTCGGCTGCCAACCTGGCGTCAGGATCGCCGCTGAGAGCCCGTGAGGCGACGGAGACCGACACGCCCGCCCGCCCGGCGACCTCTTTGAGCGTGACCGGCTTCGTCAACGCCGCCCCTCCGGATCACAGATTGCTGCCCTGGGCGATCATCCGCTCCCGGATGAGCGCCGGGTCGAGGTCACGGTAGGCCGTGCCCGAGTCGAGCGAAAGCACCGTGGCGACACCTGCGGCGTGCCCGTACTCGAAACACTGCGCCGTCACCCGGGCCGAAGCCAGCGCCCGGTGCTGCGCGCTGAAGCACCGTCCGGCCACGATGATGTGCTCGCCGACCTGTGGCACGAGGCTCAGGTAGGGGACATCGTAGTAGTCGTCGAGCAACCAGTGCAGCTTGGGCCGGCCGCCCTCGTGCAATTCGATCGGCCACGGTGAGCGGCAGATGCCGTCGTCGCGCTTGCGTGCGGAAGCCACGTCCTGGTCGGTCAGCTGCTCGGCGCCGACGATGCTTCGCGTCTGGCGGATACCCACCTCGACCCCGGTGTCGTTGACGAAGCTCGCCTCGCAGCCGGCGACATTGCTGGCGAGAAAGGCGGCGTACTCCCGAACCTGCCGCCGGCCGAGGATCTCCGCTTCGGTGAAGTCCTCCGGGTCGATGACATTGAGCATCCTGCCGTCCTGGCCGGAGAGCCTGGTGGCGTTCACGAGCAGCTCATTCGGGCGCGGGCTGGTGAATATCCAGATGTGGTCGCGCGGAAGGTCCCGGCCGGCCGCGCGCGCGACCACGATCTTCTGGGTCAGTTCCGGTGGGCAGATCGTGTCGGTGCCGTACTCCGCGAGGAACCGGTCGACGTTGACGCCGCCCAGCCGGAAGAACATGGTGGGGTTCTGGATGCGCCCGTTGTCGCCGAAGTAGTACGCGTGACCGGCGCGAGCCACCAACGCCGCGTCGCCGGAGGCGTCGATCAGCCGCTCCGCCTTGACCACCGTGCGGCCCGCGTTGGACTCCAGGATCGCCCCGCGGTATGTCTGCGAGTCCATGAGGACTCCGGTCACCGCGGTGTGGTAGAGGACGCGTACCCCCGCGGTGGTCAGCAAGTCGTCGGCGGTTTCCCGCCACATGAGCGGGTCGTGGGCAACCGTCCAGGTCTTGCCGTACCGCTGCGGCTCGGTCACCCCGCCCCGCTTGGCCAAGCCGGCGCGGAACCGTTCCGCGAAGCCGAAAACGATCTGCTCCGCCGAGCCGCTCTCCGACGCCAGGTAGAGTCCGCAGATCGTGGCGGACATGCCGGCCACCGCGGCACCACCGGCGAAGCCGTACTTCTCGACCAGAAGCACGGACTTCCCGGCCTCTGCCGCGGTGACCGCGGCGGCCACACCGGCGGCGCCGGCGCCGACCACGAGGACGTCCACCTCCGCCAGCACCGGAAGGTCGATGTCAACCGGGTAGCGGGCATCCAGGCTCCACTGGAGCATTCTGTCGGTCAGCTGTTGCGCCGTTCCCACGTGCTCGTCCTCTCTCGTCGTACGTCAGCCTCCCCGCCGGTTCACACGGGTCAGCGGTGCTGGAAGCGGGGCGTGCGCTTGCCCACGAAGGCCGCGATGCCTTCGCGGGCATCCGCGGTGGCGAAGAGCCGCAACAGCTCGTCCCGCTCCGTGGTGTGGCCCATCGCCTGGTACGGCTGGGCCGTGTGGCTCGCCGCCACCGCCCGCTTGGCCGCCGCCACCGCCATGGCCGGCTGCTCGGCCAAGGCCGCGGCGACCTGGTGGGCGTGGTCGAGCAGCGCGTCTGCCGGACAGACGCGGTGGACGAGGCCGATCGCCCGCGCCTGCTCGGCATCGATCCGCTCCCCGAGCAGGATGATGGCCCGCGCACGGTTGGCGCCGACCAGCGCGGGCAGGCGTTGGGTGCCTCCCCAACCGGGGATCAGTCCCAGGCGCAGTTCGGGCAGGCCGAAGGACGCGTCCTGCGCCGCCACCACGAGGTCGCAGCTGAGCACCACCTCGAAGCCGCCGCCCAGCGCCAGGCCGTTGACCGCGGCCACCACGGCGTGCGGCGAGGTCGAGATTCGTTCGCACATCTCGTTCGCCAGGTCAGTGAACGTGCGGAACGCGTCACTGTCGTCTTTCGCGTACTCGGTGATGTCGGCTCCGACGGCGAAGTGGCGACCGCGTCCGGTCAGCACGATGGCGCGTACCTCGGGGTCGGTCTCGGCGAGCCGGAACACCTCCGAGACCGAGGTGACCATGGCGGTGTTGAAGGCGTTGTACTTGGCCGGGCGGTTCAATGCCACGGTGAGCACGGCACCGTTCCGGTCGACCTGCACCCATTCACTGGGCCACGGAGTCGAGGCGCTGCCGGCCGGCATCACGCACCACCCCCTGCCGTAGCAGCTCGGTCACCTGCTCGTCTTCGAAGCCGAGGTCGTGCAGGACCTCCACGGTCGCTGACCCCAGCCGCGGGGGCTGCCGCACCACACCCGGCCGGACACCGCCGTACCGGATCGGGTGCGCCAGGACTCTCATCGGCTGGCCGTTTTCCGGTACCACGTTCAGGAACGACTCGTTGTGCAGCACCTGTGGGTCGGTGACGACCTCCTCGTAGCCGTTGACCGGGGCGAACCACACGCCGTGCTGCTCGAACTGCGCCATCCACTGCGCGCTGGTGCGGCCGCGCATGTGCCGCGCCACCCGGGCGTTCACCTGTTCCCGCCGCGCGTGCGATTCCGGCTCGGAGACGACGTCGCCGAACCACTCGTCCTGGAACACTCGCGCCAGACGGTCGAGCGGGTTGATGGACAGGCAGAGGTAACCGTCGGCGGTGGCGAACACGCCATAGGGCGCCTTGTAGTAGGGCGAGGAGATCCCGGTCGGGCTGCGCTCGGCTCGCCAGCCGTTCAGGAAGTATCCGAGCGGCTCGATCTGCAGGTCGAGCGCGGCATTGAGCAGGTTGCTCTCCACCAACGTGCCGCGCCCGTGACGTGCACGTCCCAGCAGGGCACCCAATATCCCGACGACCGCCAAGGCTGCCCCGTGCTGGTCGACGGCTGATGCCCCCACCGGAGTCGGCGGATCGCCCGCCCGCCCGGTCGCCATGGCCAGGCCGGACAGCGCCTGCAGCAAGACGTCCTGCCCCGGGCGGTCGACATAGGGACCGTCCGAGCCGTAGCCGGTCAGCGAGCAGTAGACGAGCCTCGGATTGATCGCAGACACCTCCGCGTAGCCGAGGCCGAGCCGTGACATCGTGCCCGGACGGAAGCTCTCGATGAGGACGTCCGCACTCTTCACCAGCGCGCGCAGGACGTCCCGGGCGGCGGTGGCCTTGAGGTCGATCGCGATACTGCGGATGTTCCGGTTGGCGAGAGCGTAGAAGACGCTGACGTCATCCACGAAGGCGTCAGGACCGGACCAGGCGCGCTCGAACGCACCGCCCAGCGGCTCCACCTTGATCACGTCGGCACCCATGTCGGCCAGCATCTGGCTCGCCGAGGGGCCCTGCAGGAAGTGGGTGAAGCTGAGTACGCGGATGCCGTCGAGCATGTGAACCGTCCTGTCGGGGGCGACGTGCGCAATCGATTGTGCTACTCCGCAGGCCTGTGCGCAACCGTTTGCGCACACGTACACGTACACGTACTCGTGCTCGCCGCGCCGTCGCCCGGCGTGTAAGTTGCGTGTTCCCGACGGTTCGGGCCGTCGAGGTCGCCAGCCCCGGCCCGCGGGCTGGCGGTCCTCGGTTCCCGGCTACCGGCCCAGTTCCGTACGCAGACGCGCGACCGCGGCGGTGACCATGTCACGGACGGCGGGGTCGTCCGCGACGCCGTCGCCGAGTACGACCCTCCACAGCAGACGATCCGAGCCGGGTTGCCGGCGCGCCGTCACCCGGCAGTGGCCGTACCCGGTCAGCGGAATGTGCGTGCGAAGCAGCACGGTCCAGGCCACCCGCTCGCGGGCCAGTGCGACCAGGGCATGGTTACGCGGCACGGCCAGCACGGTTTGCGGCGGCGCGTCCGGTGCCGACCCGGTCAGCACCAGGCTGCCCCGGTGGTCGTCCCAATGGACCCGTTCCACCTGTTCCCAGCCCAGCCGTACCCATTTCCCGGTTGCCTGTTCCCGGTGATAGACGGCTCGGGTGGTGGCCACGATCGGCCTGGTCGGATCCCGAGTGGTGAACAGCGGCCGCTCACCTCCGGCGAGTGCGGGACTGTCGGTCGCGCGTACGCGGGTGCGCGCGATCCGCAGGAGCCAGCCGGGCACCGCCCGGGTGCGCGGCGTGACCACGGTCATCGACCGTCCATCGTGGCGTCGTTGTCGGCGGTGCCGGCGCCGGTCCCGGCTCGGGCCAGGTGCGCCGCCGCGAGTACGAGGCCGGCGCTTATCAGCACCAGGTTCTTGACCACGAACTCGCCGGTCATCGTCAGCAGCAGCGGATTGCCGTCGCGGAACGCCACCTCGGGCTGGGTGATCAGCACGAGCAGCGTACCGGCGAGGTGCGCGACCATCAGGAACGCGACTACCGCCATGCGCCGCCCGGCTATCAGGGCGAGCCCCAGGATGGTCTCGAAGGCACCGAGCGCCGGCACGAACCAGTCGGCGGGGATGAATGGCGCGGTACGCGCAACCAGATCACCG
>Ga0310828_1000826_pt1 | contig 24383 bp, 27 predicted proteins | sample WT_ome_3_FD_202242 | JGI IMG/M metagenome (GOLD analysis project Ga0310828, IMG submission 202242) | Sorghum-adapted microbial communities enriched on wild type (WT) sorghum from Joint BioEnergy Institute, Emeryville, California, United... ... | reverse complement strand
TTAAGATGGTGGCACAAGCCAGGAGCTCGCCTTTTCCTTATTTTGGGCTCATTCTTTCGGACTTTGACGCCTGTTTTTTCCTATAATATAATTGGATTTGGCATCTTGGCGGTGATAAGCCGCGAACGCATATTGAGGTGAAGACCGATGATGTTTGAACGTTTGCAAGCGTTAGAGGATAGATATGAAAAATTAAATCAGTTATTGTCCGACCCAGAAGTCATCAATGACCCGAAACGGCTGCGGGACTATTCCAAGGAATCTTCGGATTTATCGGAGACGGTCCAAACCTATCGGGATTATAAAGCGACGACGAAAGAGCTGGAAGACGCGAAATCCATGCTTGAAGAAGAAAAAGACCCGGATATGAGGGACATGATTCGCCAGGAAATAGACGAACTTGAAGATCGAAAAGAAGCCTTGGAAGAGCGGCTCAAAATTTTATTGCTTCCGAAAGACCCGAATGATGAGAAAAACGTTGTCGTCGAAATTCGAGGTGCGGCAGGCGGCGACGAAGCTGCGTTGTTTGCAGGTGACCTTTTCAAAATGTACACCAAATATGCTGAGTCTCAAGGCTGGCATGTGGATGTCATTGAAGCCTCTCCAAATGAAATCGGCGGCTATAAAGAAATCATTTTTATGATCAATGGGAAAGGCGCCTATTCGAAACTAAAATTCGAAAACGGTGCCCACCGCGTGCAGCGCGTCCCGGAAACGGAATCCGGCGGTCGGATTCACACATCCACCGCGACGGTCGCCGTTTTGCCTGAAGCCGAAGAAGTCGAAGTAGAAATCAACGAAAAAGATATACGCGTCGACACCTTTGCCTCAAGCGGTCCCGGCGGCCAAAGCGTCAACACCACAATGTCGGCTGTGCGTCTCACCCACATCCCGACCGGCATCGTTGTCTCCTGCCAGGACGAAAAATCGCAAATCAAGAACAAAGAAAAAGCGATGAAAGTTCTCCGCGCGCGCATTTATGATAAATTTAAAAAAGAAGCGGAAGCCGAATATGCCGCAACGAGAAAATCAGCCATTGGCACAGGTGACCGCTCCGAGCGGATTCGCACGTACAACTTCCCGCAAAGCCGCGTGACGGATCACCGCATTGGTTTAACGCTCCATAAACTTGACCAAGTTTTAAATGGGGAGCTGGATGAGATCATCGATGCCCTCATCGTCCAAGAACAGGCCGAGCTGATTGAAAAAGCGGAGGGTCGCTAAACATGGCGATGACGATACACGGAGCCCTGATGTGGGCTTCTTCTTTTTTAAGGGAACATCACCGAGATGAAAATGGCGGTGAATGGCTTTTGCGCCACCGACTAGGCCTTACCCGGGCCCGGCTTTTGGCTGCCTTCAGTGAACGGCTTACAGATCGTGATTGGGAATGGTTTCAAGCGCAAGTCAAGCGCTTATCCGAAGGGGTGCCGGTGCAACACATCCTCGGTTTTGAGGAATTTTACGGTCGCCGTTTTGAAGTGAATGAACACGTCCTCATTCCCCGTCCGGAGACGGAAGAACTGGTCCAGGAGATTTTGCAATGGAAGAGGCAGGTCTTTAAAGCCCAACCCGTCCGCTATGTCGATGTCGGTACGGGCAGCGGGGCGATTGCCGTCACGTTAAAATTGGAAGATCCAGAAAGCCAGGTGTTTGCCGTTGATCTCTCCGAAAAGGCTCTTGAGGTGGCCGCTCGGAATGCGAACCGGCTTGGCGCGGATGTCGTTTTTCAAAAAGGCGATCTCTTAACACCTTTTATCGGCCAAGCAACCTTTGATATCGTCGTCTCAAATCCCCCATATATCCCGACCGAAGACATCCACACGCTTGACGATGTCGTAAAACACCATGAACCCCATCTCGCCTTAGACGGCGGCCCGGATGGATTAGTCATGTATCGGCGGCTCTGTCGGGATCTTCCGAAGGTGCTCGCCTCGCCCGGCATTGTCGGATTTGAAGTTGGTGACGGTCAAGCCGAAGCCGTCCGCACGCTTTTGGCTGCAGCCTTTCCGAACAAGGCGAACGTGTACGTCAAAAGGGATATTAGCAATAAAGAGCGGATGTGCTTTGCTGTTACATACAGCTAAAGAGGCGCTATTTGGGGGGCGTCCCTTCGCTATAGGCCACGGTGCGACACGCCGATTCGAAGTAGGGGATTGCACCGTCAACGATTTTAGTGATGCGACTTTTGATAGTTACGAGATTAATAAAATCCTAATTTTTCATGTTTGAAGTCCCGCCCTTCTGTCCATAATGGCGGATAGAGCGATTTAAAAAGGGGCGGGAGAACCATGAAACAGAAAGTCATTTTGAGCACACTGCTATCATTATTTATTCTTATGATTTTCATGGAAGTCACACAGAATCTATCAAAAGCCGAAAACCATGCCGATAAAATTCCTGATGATGCGATTCGCTTGCGGATTTTAGCCAACAGTAATTCTGCGAGCGACCAAGCGGTCAAAAGAAAAATACGGGATGCGGTCAATGCCAATGTGGAACAATGGGTCGGGGAACTGCGCTCTGTCGACCAAGCGAAACGCGTCATTCGTTCCCATCTTGATGACCTCCGAGCGATCGTGGCGCAAGAACTGAAAGCGATGGGGCTTAACGAACCTTTTACGGTAAAACTCGGAAAAGCCGATTTTCCCACAAAAATGTACGGCGGCTATGTTTATCCAGCCGGAAAATATGAAGCGCTTGTCATTACTTTGGGCGAAGGGAAGGGCGCCAATTGGTGGTGTGTCCTGTTCCCGCCGCTCTGTTTCCTAGATTTTGATAACGGGGATGCCGTAAAACCGGATGCCCACGGCGAACCAGCCAAACCACATCGCATGGAAGCGACCCAAAAACAAAACGATGACGTAAAAGTCCGCTTTTTTCTCGTTGATTTATTCGAGGGCATTGTAAAATTTTTTAAGAGTCTAGTGGACTAGAAAACTTCTATTTTCCGACTCCCCTTCATAGATTGGTAGTAAAGATGGGAGGAGGAAATTAGAATGAAAATTATTCAGGCTGAAGCTGAAGATCTGTTCAAAATAAAAGATTTTGCGAAAAAAGTGGGTGTGGACTGGCTCGACATCGATGACGCCACCCGCTTTTTTATACTGAATAAAGGGCAAATCGCTGCTAGCTTGGGGTTTACACTCATTGGTGACTGTGCGGTGTTAAGAGCGCTGATTATTGACCCGGAAAAGTGCGGGTTAGGTGAAGCGATGCATTTATTACAAAAGGTTTGTCAGAAAGCGCAGGAGCTTGGCGCAAAAGCGGTTTACTTAGCGACGACTGTTCCTGCCTATATTTTCCAGTTAACTGGTTTCACTCAAATCGAACCAAAAGACCTTCCGGAAGCTTTGCGCAATCACCCGCCTTTTTCTAAACAAGCCGAAAAGAGACATGCTACAATGATGATGAAATACTTGAAAGAAGAAAACTGGCACGGCTAAAGTAGGTGAAAAGGTGTTAACAAAAATTTGGAAGGTTGATCCAGCCGCGGAAAACCTTGAGGAAAACGCGGCGATTCGAGAAGCAGCTGCTTACATCCGGGACGGAGAGCTCATTGCTTTTCCGACCGAAACGGTTTACGGCTTGGGCGCTAACGCCCTCTCGGATGATGCCGTAAAAAAAATTTATGAAGCAAAAGGCCGTCCGAGCGATAATCCGCTCATCGTCCATATTTCGGACTTTTCGCAAGCTGAACGCGTCGCCCGTTCCATTCCGGGCGCTGCGGAAAAATTGATGAAGGCTTTCTGGCCGGGTCCTCTTACGGTCATTGTTCCGGCAGCGGATGCTGTCGCGAAAACCGTGACGGCTGGCCTTAAGACAGTTGGTTTACGCATGCCCCAACACCCAGTCGCCCGCGCCTTGATATCAGCAGCAGATGTCCCAATTGCGGCACCGTCCGCCAATTTGTCCGGCAAGCCAAGCCCTACCGAAGCATCACACGTTTACGAAGATATGAACGGCCGCATTGCCGGCATATTGGATGGCGGTCCAGCCGGTGTTGGCGTCGAATCAACGGTCGTCGACACCACGCAAGACCTTGTGACGATTCTCCGTCCTGGCGGCGTAACAAGGGAACAACTTGAAGCGGTTTTGGGAAAAGTCGCCTCGGACCCCGCTTTAAAAGATAAGAAAGCTCAGCCAAAAGCTCCCGGGATGAAATACCGGCACTATTCGCCAAAAGCGCCAGTTGAACTCGTCACAGGCGGCCTGCAAGAACTTAAACAAGCTGTCACGCGCGCGAAAGAGAAAGGCCTTACCGTCGGGGTGCTGACGACAACGGAAAACGCCAACGCCTTTCAAAATTTGGCGGATGTCATTAGTATCGCTGGCACGCGCACGGATCTCGCGACAGTGGCACAAGGGCTTTTCCATGCTTTGCGCCGCTTCGACCATTATGATCTGGATATCATTTTCAGCGAAACTTTCCCCGCAGAAGGCATTGGGGAAGCGATCATGAACCGTTTAAACAAAGCAGCTGGCACCTCAAGAAATGATTGAATGGAGCCGTTGGACTGTTCAATGAAGGCATAAGCCGTGTGACTGTCTGGCAAATGAAAGGGATACTGCTGACTGTGTGCCCATCTCTTTTTCGGTCATATGAAAATAAAGAGTGAAAAACCACTTAGGATTAGCTCTCAACTACCGAATAAATGACTTCTAAAGCCCTAGGGACATGCATATTTTGTTGTAGGCATGTATAGGGGGCGAAATCAAGTGGGATCAGCGGCAATCATTGGACCATTATTTGCAATCCTAATGATGGCATTAGCGTTAGGTATGGATGCTTTTTCGGTTGGGATGGGCATGGGCATGATCGGCCTCAGGCTGCGGCAAATCGCTAAAATTGGTCTGACCATTGGCTTTTTTCATATGTTAATGCCCCTGCTCGGCATCGGAATCGGTCACATCCTCTCCGACTACTTTGGTACGGTTGCCCATGTGGCTGGCGGGACCTTGCTTCTTTTACTTGGTGCGCAAATGATTTTTTCATCATTTCAAACCGAAGAGAAAATTTTGCGTCCGGTAGGTTTGGGACTTATTCTCTTTGCCCTCAGCGTTAGTCTTGACAGTTTTTCCGTCGGCTTGAGTTTAGGGATTTTCGGAACGCGTGTTGTCGCGGCCATTCTCATGTTCGGCCTTGTCAGCATGTGCCTCACTTGGGCGGGGCTATTGCTTGGACGAAAAGTTCAGCGTTTTTTTGGTTCATATAGTGAAATCCTTGGGGGATGCATACTGTTTGCTTTTGGGATAAAGCTTCTGTTACAGATGTAAGTTTGTGTGAATAGTGATGGCCCTTCCATCAGAAAGGGCTTTTTTTACTGGCAAGAAAGTAATCATTGTATTTGGGCCAGCATGCCTTAAAACTTAGAGGAGCTAAGTTTCATTAATTGTACTTCCATGTGAAAATCGGTTTCCCAGATGTCTGGGGTTGTTTTATAATGGAGATGCAAAAAATCTGCACTCTTACGAAAAATGTTTTATTGGTGACAGTGATTTCAAAAGGTGTCGTGGTGATTTCTAATCACGAGAAGCGAGAAAGGTCGCCGATCATAGCTGTTTCGAAGGGTGTCATGCTTAAAATCGCATATAATAAAAACACCGATACATAATTTTTGGGGGTGAGCGATTGAAGAAGGTGCTTTTTGTTTGTACGGGCAATACTTGTCGAAGTCCGATGGCCGAGGCTTTATTAAAAGATATGGCGTCTGAACAATTTGAAGTCAAATCGGCAGGGCTGTATGCAGTGGATGGGCAAGATGCGTACCCTCACGTGAAAACGGTTTTAGAAAAAAGAGGGATCCCGATTCAACATCATTCGCAAAAGGTAACGCCAGAACTCGTGAATTGGGCCGATTTGATTTTGACGATGACCCAGGGCCATAAAGCGGCACTGATTCAACAATACCCCGAAAAAATCGAAGCGATTATGACCCTTAAAGAAGCGGCACAGGATGAAAAAAAACGGGAAGAATGGCAGGAAGCTGTTGCGGATTATGAAATGAAGCGAGTGCTATATGACAAGGCAAAAGAAAACGGCGAACCAGAGGCAGCTCTTAAAGAAAAAGAATACGAAGTTCAGGTAGCCTTAGAAAAATTGCACAAATTAGAGAAAAAGGAAATGGATCTGGACATCGCCGACCCATTTGGTGCCTCAGAAGAAACATATGAAAAAGTTTGTCAGGAAATTGAAGATTATTTACTTCGTTTTTTGAGGAAATATGTCTAACTTTTCCCGGGAAATGACGAAACGGATGATTTTTTATAATATACCGGTACGAAAGTATACCTTTTTTAGGATAAGAAAAGGGAAACGAAAGCTCTGCTTTTGCTCCAAGGGCTTCTTACAGCCAAGTTTTTTTAAGAGAAAGGATTAATGAAAATGGATGAACCACTGGATCATATTTCAGAACAGGTAACCACTGTATTGAATGCCTTAAATGAGGCGATGCCGTTATCCAAAGAACATATTCTCGTTGTCGGAACCAGTACGAGTGAAGTGATCGGCAAGCACATCGGTTCAGCCGGCACTGTCGAAGTTGCCAAAGCCATATATGATGCGCTCCTCGCTTTTCAAGAAAAAACAGGTGTCCATTACGCTTTTCAATGCTGTGAACACCTTAATCGGGCACTTGTCGTGGATGAACAGTTAGCCAAGGAACGCGGCCTCGAAAGGGTGACGGTGATCCCTGTCAGGTCAGCAGGAGGGGCAATGGCCACTTACGCCTATTGTAAAATGGAAAATCCAGTCGTTGTCGAATCGATTAAAGCGGATTGTGGCATCGACATTGGCGATACCTTTATCGGCATGCATCTTAAACCCGTTGTCGTTCCGGTGCGTTGTGAAGTAACGGAAATCGGACATGCTCATGTCACGGTCGCAAGGACAAGACCTAAACTTATCGGCGGGGAACGAGCCGTCTATCCGGAGAAAGAAAATATTCAAAGGTGTTAAAGAAGGAGAAACAGACCGAAAGAAACTTGCAATACGTTTGGGATAGGATAAACTGGAGTATGGAGAGGATGTGACGATCATGGAAACCATTCGAGCTAAAGATCCTGAAGTCTACGCCGCTATTGAAAAAGAACTCAATCGGCAACGTCAAAAAATTGAACTCATTGCCTCTGAAAACTTTGTCAGCGAAGCCGTTTTGGAAGCAGCCGGGTCTGTATTGACGAACAAATATGCAGAGGGCTACCCCGGTCGCCGTTATTACGGGGGCTGTGAATATGTTGACATTGTTGAAAATTTAGCAAGGGAACGAGCAAAAGCCTTGTTTAATGCCGAACACGTGAATGTTCAACCCCACTCTGGTGCGCAGGCAAATATGGCGGTTTACTACACCGTTTTAGAGCCTGGTGACACCGTGCTCGGGATGAATCTCTCTCACGGCGGCCATCTTACACACGGCAGCCCTGTGAACTTCAGCGGCGTGCTGTATCGTTTTGTCGACTATGGTGTGGATCCGGAAACGCATCAAATTAACTATGATGCGGTATTAGAAAAAGCCAAAGCGCATCGGCCAAAGCTGATTGTTGCGGGAGCAAGCGCTTATCCGAGGGAAATTGACTTCGCCAAATTCCGTGAAATTGCGGATGAAGTAGGCGCTTACCTGATGGTTGATATGGCGCACATCGCAGGTCTCGTTGCGGCTGGGCTCCATCCGAATCCTGTCCCATATGCGGATTTTGTGACCACGACCACACATAAAACATTGCGCGGTCCTCGTGGCGGCATGATTTTATGTAAAGAGCAGTACGCAAAGAAAATTGACAAATCCGTCTTCCCAGGCATCCAGGGCGGCCCGCTCATGCACATCATTGCGGCTAAGGCCGTTGCTTTAGGTGAAGCACTGGATCCAGCTTTTAAAGACTACGCCAAACAAATCGTTGCCAATGCTAAAGCTTTAGCCAATGGCTTGAGTGAAGCCGGCTTGAATTTAGTAACCGGCGGAACGGACAATCATTTATTGTTACTGGATGTTCGCAACCTTTCGTTAACCGGCAAGGCTGCCGAGAAGGCGCTGGATGAAGTTGGCATTACAACCAATAAAAATACAATCCCGTTCGACCCGGAAAGCCCGTTTGTCACAAGCGGCGTTCGGATGGGAACAGCGGCGGTCACCACCCGTGGTTTTAAGGAAGACGATATGAAAGAAGTCGCCGATTTAATCGCTGCTGTGCTAAAAAATGTTGAAAACGAGCCAAAACTAAACGAAGTGCGCGAACGCGTTCAGGCCTTAACGGCGCGTTTTCCGTTATATCCAAAATTTTAAGTGAATGACCGCTACCGGCGGTCTTTTTTGCGTGATTCACCAAAGGGAAAATTTAATGCTTGCTTAGCATCCTGCGGTCTTGTATTGGACATGGTTTTTCTGTACAATTTCACGGGAGAGCTTTTTGGAATTGATCATAAAAGGAGAGGTTTTACATGGGCCAAGTTAAAGTTCTGGATCATCCGCTGATTCAGCATAAATTAACATATATAAGAGACTACCGAACAGGCACAAAAGAATTCAGAGAATTGGTGGATGAAGTCGCGACGCTCATGGCATTTGAGATCACGAGAGACCTCCAATTGGAAGAAATCCAAATTAAAACCCCGGTGGCTGAGGCAAAGGCTTATCAACTATCTGGCAAGAAACTCGGCATCGTCCCGATTCTGCGTGCGGGGTTAGGAATGGTCGACGGTATTTTAAAACTTATACCCGTCGCCAAAGTCGGCCATATCGGTTTATATCGTGATCCTAAAACGCTGAAACCCGTTGAATACTATTTTAAAATGCCATCCGACATTCATGAACGTGATTTAATTGTCGTCGATCCGATGCTTGCAACAGGTGGTTCAGCTTCTGCGGCCCTTACTCTCTTAAAAGAGCGAGGCGCATTAAACATTAAACTTATGTGCCTCATTGCTGCGCCAGAGGGCGTCCAAAGGATTCAAACCGACCATCCCGATGTGGATATTTATCTCGCCGCTTTGGATGAAAAACTCAATGAAAAAGGCTACATTGTTCCCGGCCTGGGTGATGCGGGTGACAGGTTGTTTGGGACGAAGTGAGGAAGGTAGGATTGCCGCCTCAGGAGACTTTCTTCAGGGCTCTAAGGCGGCAAGATTAATAACGTAATAGCGTCTGCATCAGAGAACAACAAATCCATGGATCATTCCTGCGGTTTACGTTCAAAAAAACGTCACATTTATCAAGCGTCGAGCCTTCTGTCATCAGTTAAAATAGGTGATGTGACTTACTAATACTTTTTCACTTGTTCTACATTGACAAGCCCGGTGCCGATTGGTATGATTTCAAGGGACGAGGACTATTATAGGGCTTTCATTGCGAAAAGTGTTAAAACTTGGAAATTTACCCGATGAACTTCCCGGCTTCCAAGCCCATCTCTCTTTTTGGAAACAAAAAAGAGATCGCTTTGGGAGCAATTTTAGGGAGGGGTAATTTGTGAAAAATAACACAGACAATCCGGCGCGGATGCTCGGTCTAATGGGCACGCTCGGTGTCGAAATTGCGGCTTTTATAATAGGCGGCGTCTATCTAGGACGTTATCTTGACCGCACGTTTTCTACAGAGCCCGTGTGTTTAATCATCGGGATTTTTGCTGGCATGGCTGTCGGCATTGCTAGCGCACTTTTTACATTGAGATCTTTTATAAAGGACTGAGTCAAGATGAACGAGTTGACTTGGTTACGCCGCTTCATCCTCAGCCTGACAAGCTGCATTTTACTTATTTCAATCCTTCTATGGTTTTTAGTTCCTGCCAAGTCCTTAGTCGCTGGTTTTATCCTCGGCGGGGCGATCAGTCTCTACAATGTTCTTTATTTAGCACGGCGCGTACAAATTGCTGGTATGCTGGTTATAAGTGGTTCGACGCGGCGAGCGGGGCTCGGTTTTTTCAATCGAGTATTAATGATAGCCTTTGCAATCATCTTGGCCTATCGCTTTCCGCAATGGATCGATTTCCGCACCCTCATGTTAGGCATACCGCTCTGTTATGCCATGCTAGTACCCGCCTCGTGCTTCTATGTAAAGAAAGAAAAAATGCTGCGGGAAGGGAGGAATATGCTTGGAAATCACCCCGAAAATTAAGTTCCTGGGCTTGACATTTGATCTGACAGTCATGATCGGGACTCTTGTGACGGCTGTTTTAGTGCTGATCATCGTCCTGGCTGCAACCCGACGTCGTGACTTGCGCCCGCGGGGGATGCAAAACATCATGGAAATGGTCATTGAGTTCATTCAAGGGATCACGAACATGATGCTTGATCACAAAAAAGCAGCCAGATACCTTGGTTTTGCGGTGACGACTTTTCTTTTTATTTTTATTGCCAATGAACTCGGCGTCATCGTCATGATCACATCCGAAGCCCATCATTCGATTCCATGGCTTGGACTGCCGGAAAAAGCAGAAGTGTCTTGGTTTAAATCACCAACCTCTGACATCAACGTCACGGTTGCCATGGCCTTCGCTATCACGATCTACGCCCACTTAGCCGGGTTCTTTAAGGGACCGAAGACTTACTTAAAACATTATGTTCAACCTTACGCGTGGATGTTGCCGCTTCATATCATCGATGAACTTGCAAAACCGACAACACATGCCGCACGGCTCTGGGCGAACATTTTTGCCGGTGAAGTCTTAATCCTTATTCTGGCTGAAGGGGCAAAATACATCACTTGGCTTCCGCTCGGCGCCTGGCTCGGCTTCTCACTCTTTGTCGGTGCCATCCAAGCTTATATATTCACCGTTTTGGCAATGGTTTATATTTCACAAAAAATTGCAGATGAACATTAATTGAGTTACTTAAGGGAGGATTTACAAAGATGGATTTAGCTATTTTAGCAGGCGGTATTATGATCGCATTTGGTGCTCTTGCAGCAGGTATTGGTAACGGTGTGCTTTTCAGTCGCTATCTTGAAGGAATTGCGCGTCAACCTGAAGCGCGCGGTACACTCTTTGGTCAGTCGATGGTTGCTCTGGGTCTTGTTGAAGCTTTGCCAATCATTTCAATCGCTTTCGGCCTCTTAGTCCTCTTCGGAGTCATCGGCGGTTAAACAAAAAGTCGATTGGCGGGAAAAAAGTCCCGCCTTCTATTCTGAAAAGACCGACATTATGAATGATTGTTGCTGCAGCTATAGATGATTCTTAAAGCTATTATCCTGCGATTCACAATCGTTCCAATGAATTATGTGAAATTTACCATATTCTTATGTCCCCAAAATGAAGGCGCCAAAGCTTTTTGATGAAGGGAGTGACCAAGGGTGCTGGAATTCCATTTAGGTACGATTTTATTCCAACTCGTCGTTTTCCTTGTATTAATGATCATTGTCACAAAGATTGCCATCGGTCCTGTCACGGACATGATGAAAAAGCGTCAAGACCACATTGATCAACAATTAAACGAGGCAGAACAAAGCCAAAAGGAAGCGCGCGAATTGCTCGCTAAGCAGCAAGAGGAATTGAAGAAAACGCGCGAAGAAGCACATCTTATTATTGAAAACGAGAAAAAACGCGCCGAAGCCCAAGCTCAGGAAATTATCAACCAAGCGAAGGCTCGTGCCGATCGAATGATAGAAGAAGCAAAGCTTGAGATCAATAATGAAAAGGCAAAAGCTATTGCCTCCCTTCGCGACGAAGTGGCTGAACTGTCCATGCTACTTGCATCTAAGGTTCTCGAACGCGAAGTGAAAAAAGCGGATCACGAAAAAGAACTGGATGCCTTTATCAAACAGGTAGGGGATCGTCTATGAGTGAAGCCGCAGCGAAGCGTTATGCCGAAGCGCTTTTCGATGTTGTCCAGTCTCGTGGGACCGCTGACCAAACCGAACGCGGCCTTGAGACGGTGCATCAAGCCTTGTTGGAAAGCGATGACTTAAGGAAAGTTTTAACCCATCCGCGAGTTAGTAAGGAAAAGAAGAAAGCGCTTTTAGCGTCTATTTTTAAAGAAGACGTCAGCCAAGAAGTGCTGAATTTGCTGAAAGTCATTGTCGACCGCGGCCGGGAAACCATTTTATTAGATCTGAAAGATGCATTCACCGCGATTGCCGATGAAGCCCGCGGCATCGTTGAAATGACGGTGACAACAGCACAGCCTCTCACGAAAGAAGAGGAAGATAAGCTGGTTCACGCTGTCAGCAGCCATTTGGGGAAACAACTACGTGTTCGCGCCCAAGTTGACCCAAATGTCATCGGCGGCGTGCTCATAAAGATCGGTAACCGTCTCTATGACGGAACGCTCGCCGGGAAACTGAACCGTTTCTCTCAAGCGTTAAAAGCTAGCAGATAGGGGTGAAAATGACGTGAGCATTAAAGCTGAAGAAATTAGCTCTCTAATAAAACAACAAATTGAGAACTATGATGCCGTCATTAAAGTAACAGATGTCGGTACGGTTGTCGAAGTCGGTGACGGGATTGCTCGTGCCCATGGTCTGGATAATGTCATGGCCGGCGAGCTCGTTGAATTCCAAAACGGGATCATGGGTCTTGCACAAAACCTTGAAGAAAACAACGTCGGGATCGTCATCCTCGGCCCATATACTGGTATTCACGAAGGCGATGAAGTCAAGCGGACGGGCCGCATCATGGAAGTGCCGGTCGGTGAGGAATTGCTCGGACGCGTTGTCAACCCGCTCGGTCAACCGATTGATGGAAAAGGTCCGATTAACACGACGAAAACACGTCCAATCGAAAGCCGGGCACCAGGCGTCATGGATCGGAAATCCGTTCATGAACCGCTGCAAACTGGTATTAAAGCGATTGACTCCATGATTCCGATCGGCCGAGGTCAGCGTGAATTGATCATTGGCGACCGTCAGACCGGTAAAACATCGATTGCGATCGACACCATTATTAATCAAAAAAATGAAGATGTCATCAGCATCTATGTTGCCATCGGCCAAAAAGAATCAACCGTTGCTGGCGTCGTGGAAACGCTCCGCGAAAACGGTGTATTAGATAAAACGATCGTTGTCTCCGCTGGTGCTTCAGAACCGGCTCCGCTTCTTTATTTAGCGCCATATGCCGGTGCAAGCATGGGCGAATATTTCATGTATAACGGCAAACACGTTTTGATCATTTATGATGACCTTTCCAAACAAGCTGCCGCTTACCGTGAATTGTCCTTGTTGCTCCGCCGTCCGCCGGGCCGTGAAGCGTATCCTGGTGACGTCTTTTATCTGCACTCACGCTTGTTGGAACGCGCAGCCAAACTGAGCGATGCTTTAGGCGGCGGATCGATGACGGCTCTGCCGATCATTGAAACCCAAGCCGGCGATATTTCCGCCTATATTCCAACAAACGTTATTTCGATTACGGACGGACAAATTTTCCTTGAAAGCGATCTGTTCTACTCCGGCGTACGTCCGGCTGTCGATGCCGGGACATCTGTCTCTCGGGTTGGCGGGGCCGCGCAAATCAAGGCGATGAGCAAAGTCGGCGGCCGTCTGCGGACGGATCTCGCTTCCTACCGCGAACTTGAAGCGTTCAGCCAATTCGGCTCGGATTTGGATAAAGCCACGCAAGCGAAACTCGCCCGCGGTCAACGTACGGTTGAAGTGTTAAAACAAAACCTTCACGATCCATATCCCGTTGAAAACCAAGTGGCCATTCTGTTCGCCTTAAATAATGGCTATCTGGACGATATTCCGGTGGAAGACATCCGCCGCTTTGAAAAAGATTTCCTAAATTATATGAATCAAAATCATAAAGATATTCTGGACGGAATCCGTGAAACGAAACAACTTCCGGATGAAGAAGCATTCGACGCGGCCATAAAAGCCTTTAAGAAAACTTTCGCCGTATCGGAATAATCGCGGGTCAGACACCGCCAAGCGGTGGCTGACCTCTTAAAAAGGTGGTGAACGACTCTTGGCCTCTTTGCGTGACCTTAAATCCAAAATTAATGCAACGAAAAAAACCCGCCAAATCACCAATGCCATGCATATGGTAGCGGCGGCTAACCTCAACCGCTCCCAGCTTCAAGCCGAAGCTTATCAGGAGTATATGAATAAGCTAAGAAGCGTTGTCGCCCATATCGCATCTGGTAACAAAGGCAGCCTTCGTCATCCTATGTTGGAAACACGGCCGGTCAAAAAAGTCGGCTATATCGTCATCGCCGGTGAACGGGGGTTGGCCGGCGCCTATAACAACAACGTTTTTAAAGCCTTGGAGGCTCTGATCAAAGATAAGAACCAGTCCAAAGACGATTATACGGGCTTGGTCGTCGGGCGTATGGCGCAAAGATATTTTGAAAAACGTCAAATGCCCGTTTCCTCACAGGCTGTCGGTATACCGGATCAACCGTCTTTTGAATCCATTAAGGCATTAGCAAAAGATGCGGTCAGGCTGTTTGAAAACCAAGAAATTGATGAGCTTCACATCATCTATACTCACTTTGTGAGCGCCATCTCCCAACAAGTTCGCACGGTTCAACTTTTACCGCTCACCGATGTTGAATCAGGCGGGGATCATAAAACCTATTATGAGTATGAACCGTCCGAAAATGAAGTGTTGGAAACCCTTCTGCCGCAATATATCGAGGGGTACATTTACGGTGCCTTGCTCGATGCCAAAGCAGCGGAACACGCTGCCCGCATGACGGCCATGAAGAACTCAACGGACAACGCCAGCGAAATGATCGAACGCTATACGCTGCAATATAACCGCGCGCGTCAAGCGGCGATCACGCAAGAAATCAGTGAAATTGTCGGCGGTGCCAACGCCTTGCAATAAATTGAACGTACGGTGTGGTTAAAATTGACCACGTGCTCAAGCTATTTCGTTAGGAGGGAAATGACATGAATAAGGGCAAAGTCATTCAAGTCATGGGTCCGGTCGTTGACGTTAAATTTGAACACGGCCACCTCCCTGAATTGAATAACGCGTTAAAAATCAAATACGAAGCCCAATCCGACAGTGAAGCGAGCGTTGACCTCACCCTTGAAGTTGCGCTTCACCTTGGAAATGATACGGTTCGGACGATCGCCATGGCTTCTACCGACGGCGTCGTACGCGACATGGAAGTCGTGGATACAGGGGCACCGATCTCTGTTCCCGTTGGTCCGGAAACACTGGGACGCGTTTTTAACGTTCTTGGTGAACCCATTGATCTCAAGCCTGAACTCGGACCTGAAGTTCGCCGTGATTCCATCCACAGAGATCCGCCAAAATTCGATGAGTTAACAACGAAAACGGAAATCCTTGAAACAGGGATTAAAGTTATCGACCTTCTCGCTCCATACGTAAAAGGTGGTAAAATCGGTCTTTTCGGTGGTGCTGGTGTAGGTAAAACCGTCTTGATTCAAGAATTGATTCACAACATTGCACAAGAACACGGTGGTATTTCTGTATTTGCTGGCGTTGGTGAACGCACCCGTGAAGGTAACGACCTTTATTTTGAAATGAAGGAGTCCGGCGTTATCAGTAAAACGGCGATGGTGTTCGGACAAATGAACGAACCGCCGGGTGCCCGGATGCGTGTTGCTTTAACCGGTCTGACCATGGCGGAATATTTCCGTGATGAAGAAGGTCAAGACGTGCTGCTCTTCATCGACAACATTTTCCGTTTCACACAAGCCGGTTCCGAAGTTTCCGCGCTTCTCGGCCGCATTCCATCGGCCGTTGGTTACCAACCGACGTTGGCGACGGAAATGGGTAAACTGCAAGAACGGATCACCTCAACGAAAAAAGGTTCCGTTACCTCCATTCAAGCAGTATACGTGCCTGCCGACGACTATACCGACCCGGCTCCGGCGACGACCTTTGCGCACTTGGATGCGACGACGAACCTTGACCGCGGTTTAACCCAAATCGGGATTTATCCAGCCGTGGATCCGCTCGCTTCCACATCCCGTGCCTTAGCACCGGAAATCGTTGGCGAAGAACACTATAATGTCGCCCGCCGCGTTCAAGAAACGCTGCAGCGCTATAAAGAATTGCAAGACATCATTGCTATCCTTGGTATGGATGAACTTTCTGACGAAGACAAACTCGTCGTTCACCGCGCGCGCCGCATTCAGTTCTTCTTATCACAGAACTTCCACGTGGCAGAACAATTTACTGGCCAACCTGGTTCTTACGTGCCAGTTAAAGAAACGGTCCGCGGATTTAAAGAAATCCTCGAAGGCAAATACGACGATCTTCCGGAAGATGCCTTCCGCCTTGTCGGCCGCATTGAGGAAGTCGTTGAAAAAGCCAAAAAAATGGAACAAAACGCGTAATGCGCGGGAAGCTACCCAAGGAGGGTTGCTAAATGAACACACTTTTTGCAAGTATTGTGACACCAAACGGAAAAGTTTATGAGGGCGACGTTCATATGGTGAGTGTCCGGGCAACCTCCGGGGACATGGGCATTTTGCCGAACCACATGCCGCTTGTCGCACCGTTGAAAATTTCCGCGGTTAAATTAAAACATTTGGAATCGGATGAATACGTGGCAGTCAGCGGTGGTTTTGTCGAAATCCGCCGCGACAGTGTCACGATCCTAACGGAATCTGCGGAACGAAAAGTTGACATCGATGTGGCACGCGCAGAACGGGCCAAGGCAGAAGCTGAAGCCAAACTTGCTAGTCTCACCGAAGATTCCCCTGAATATAAAGCGGTTTTAAACGACCTTAAGCGCGCTGAAAACCGCTTGCACGTCGCCTCGTTATAATAAACGAAAACCACGGCCCGTCCGTGGTTTTTGTTTTTGTTATACTGTAAAGAAAAGATAGCCACTAAGCCCTTGCCTTCACCCAAAAGGCTTGGCAGCGGCAAGTTTTCCTTATGAACGAAGTGATAAAGTTTCCCGCTATTGAACACGTTTTTGTCTTCCCATGAAAAGCTCACAAAATTACTTTAATTTTAACAGCGCAATTATGTTACAATAAACCTAATTGAATTTTTAGTTCAGGCGACGAACGGCCTAAGGGCTTACACTGAATGAGGAGGAATGGGTTGTGTCAAGCTTTGGTGCTTATGCCGCTTTGTATTTGTTCATACATATTCTTTCCTTGATCCTTACTTGGTGGGCGATGCAATCGGTAAAGTTTGATGTCATATTAAAAAATCCCAACAGCCCGCGTGCCAAAGTGTTTATGCTCCTCATCGCCATTGCCATAAGTTACCTCGTTGGTCAATTTTTTATTAATTACTTCAACCGTTCAATGGAATTACCGTATTTTTGAATATTTCGCGGCGGCAGTGTCGATTTTTAGCGTAAAGTTCCACGTATGACCCTCTTCATACAGGTAAAACTGTAAATAAGGAGAGGAGTCATATGAAAAGAACGTTTTATGCCATGATTTTCATTATGTTGTTAATTCTTGGCGCATTGGCACGGTCACAGGCAATGGCCTTATCTTCCCCAACCGAAAAGGTTCCGCAACTTGTTCAAGCCTTACAGGAAGAAGGCGCCCGTGTGCAAAAATGGTCACTGTATTCCCGCAACAAAATGACCGTTCAGTCACCACAAGACTTCACCAATACGGCCAAAAGCTTACAAAAGACTTTTCCTTTCTTCAACTGGTCTGATCTCAAAACGACGAACGGTCGGATGGAAATTTCCGCCGTCAATAAATTGCCAAATTTCCACGGCGAAGAACACATCATTTTGTTTTCCTACCCCCTCAAAGACACTTGGGTCACGTATATAATTTATGAACTCATCGGGTCGTCCTGGGGTCAAAAAGAGTGGGCACAATTTTCCCCGAAACTTAACCACAGACTGGATGTATTGTTCCAAGAAAAAGGGAAAATATTCGCTTGTGCTCAAGGTTTTTACAGTGATAAAATAGACATTGTGGTTTCAAAAAAAGCAAATGAGATCCTCTCCCGTTTTCATGCCAAAGTGATTGAAAAGGTCGAGGAAAAAACGTTTGAATCTGTATCAGCATATACTAATCATTGGAAAGACTCCATTCAAACCAATGGACGGAAAATGAATCTACAAGTGGGCCTTAGATCCGTTGATCAAGGGACAACAGTGACAATTGGCACACCCATTATCACCATTGAATACTAATAAAGTGTACGGTTGGGCAAACGCCCGTGGTCTAAGCCGCTTAAAAAGAGATAAAACAGCATAAAGAAAATGGACGCGGAGGGGAATATATTGGAAAAAATCATTGTCCGAGGCGGTAAACGGTTAAGCGGAACCGTTCGCGTTGACGGAGCAAAGAACGCCGTATTGCCTGTCATTGCCGCATCAATCTTGGCAAATAAAGGGATAAGTAAAATTTATAATGTTCCCGCTTTGGCGGATGTATATACGATCAACGAAGTTCTGCGGCATTTGAATGCCGATGTGGAATTTGAGGACAACGTCATAACGGTGAACGCACAAGCTGCACTAAACACGGAAGCGCCCTTTGAATATGTGAGAAAAATGCGCGCCTCTTTTGTCGTCATGGGCCCGCTCCTCGCGCGTGTTGGGCATGCGCGCATCGCACTTCCGGGGGGTTGTGCCATTGGCTCAAGGCCAATTGATCAACATCTTAAAGGCTTTGAAGCGATGGGAGCCAAGGTCAATATCGGGAATGGATTTATTGAGGCTAAAGTCGACGGCGAATTAAAAGGGGCAAATATTTACCTTGATTTCCCAAGCGTTGGTGCCACTGAAAACATTATGATGGCCGCGGTTTTAGCTAATGGTGAGACGTTGATTGAAAACTGTGCTCGCGAACCCGAAATCGTTGACCTAGCCAATTTCTTAAATGCCATGGGGGCGAAAGTAAAAGGCGCCGGTACGAGTACGATTCACATTACCGGTGTGAAACAATTAAAAGGAGCCACCCATGAAATCATCCCCGACCGAATTGAAGCTGGCACTTATATGATCGCCGCTGCGATAACGGGAGGAAATGTTCTCGTTGAAAATGCGGTCGCTGACCACCTTCGTCCCCTGATCGCCAAACTGACGGAGATGGGGGTTATCGTTGAACCGGAGTTAAACGGAATTCGAGTGATCGGTCCAGACATTATTCGCCCGGCCGATATCAAAACCATGCCGCATCCCGGGTTTCCGACCGATTTGCAATCGCAAATGATGGCCCTTTTATTAAAGGCTAAAGGGACGGCGGTCATCACGGAAACGGTTTTTGAAAATCGCTTCATGCACGTGGAAGAATTCCGCCGCATGAACGCTGATATTAAAATTGAAGGCCGCTCGGCCATAATTAGCGGTCCGTGCAAACTTCAGGGGGCTGAAGTGGCGGCCACCGATCTGCGTGCTGGTGCGGCTCTGGTGATCGCCGGTTTAGTCGCTAATGGCACAACCAAAGTTACGGAGTTAAAGCATATTGACCGTGGTTATGTTGACTTCGCCGGCAAACTCCGCGCACTTGGCGCCGACATCGAGCGCGTAGACGTGGAAGAAACCGAACTGGTCACTGCATCAAAAGCACCAAAACTTAACATGAAACCGAAATTCGCTTAATGGGAATCGATAAAAAGGAGCCGCCGTCCGGCTTCTTTTTCTTATTCCTCTGTTTCACAACCGGCTGTATTTTCTATAACGCCCAGACGTAGCCCAACTGTCGTCTGCCACCATAACTACACCTAATTTTTTTGCCAACCGATTCAGCATTCAAAAATATCACACGTGGCAACATGTACAAAGAACTGCGGGCCGCTCATACTACGCTCTAAAGCATTTTTATGAAAATAGACATCCCAAAAGAACAATTTTAAATAACATTCTTTTATAAAAATTTTGTCTAACCATAAAAAGGTTCTACCAGCTTGTCCAATCCCATATGTTTTACAAAAAGGACAAAATGGAGGACCTCATCATGAAACGTACCATCCTCGTTTTTATTGCTCTATTCGTCGCAGTGGCTATTGTGATTCCTGCCCTTATTGTCCTTCCGTTTTCCGAGCACAAAAATCCGGAGACGACGAAGGTGTTAGCGAAAACGAAAAAGAGCCAAGTCAAACACGACCCCGACATCACCATTCCCGTCATGAGGCATGCCACCAAGAAAGTGGCTCATGTCGGATTAAGGGATTACTTGATTGGCGTTGTCGCCAGTGAAATGCCCGCCAAATTCGAGCTCGAGGCATTAAAAGCGCAAGCCATCGCGGCGCGCACCTACATCGCTCGTTTTATGATCACTGCCGGAGCCGGTGACGCCGTCTCGGATACCCCGGATGACCAAGTGTATGAAAGCCGAGCCGAGCTTAAGAAAGCGTGGGGATCTACATACAGTGAGAAAATGAAAAAAATCACGGAGGCCGTTGACCAAACGGCTGGATTAGTGCTGACTTATAAAGGCGACTTGATCTCACCATCATTTTTTTCAACAAGTAACGGCTATACTGAAAACGCCGAAGCCTATTGGCAGAAACCAGTGCCATATTTAAAATCCGTGAAAAGCACGTGGGATGAGTCTTCTCCAAAATTTTTACGGTCTGTAGAAAAACCTGTTTCAGAAGTCGAGGGAAAGTTAGGGGTCAACCTGCCGAGACAAAATGGGACGGTTGGCACCATTCTATCGCGTACGCCGGGCAAGCGTGTGGCGGAATTTAAAATCGGAGGCGTTGTTTTCACCGGGCGCGAAATCCGTGAAAAATTGAATCTGTACTCCGCCGACTTCAAAATGGAACGCATCGGCAGCAGAGTGAAGATTACCACCAAAGGCTACGGCCACGGCATCGGCATGAGCCAATATGGCGCCAACGGCATGGCTAAGGAAGGCAAAAGCTGCGAAGACATTTTGAAATACTATTACCGCGGCGTGACCCTTTCCAAGCTTTCGGATTTTATTAAGTAAAGTGTAGGGCTCACCGGATAATGTCCAAAGCATAAGAAGTATTGTTGGGGCGGTTGCATTAAAACACATTCCAATGTATTTTTTAAAATAAATTAACGAAAAATAATATGTTTTTTAAAAATATAAGTATAGATCCTCGGAAATCTGTTCAGAATGATTTCTGAGGTGATGCAAATGTCAGATAAAAAGACGACTCCGCAAGAGGAACAAATCAGCAAATTGCGGAAGCTTACCAAAAAACGTTGGTTTTACCCGGCTGTATATCTCTGTGCTGCTGCTGTCGTCATGATCGGTTCATTATGGATTCAGCACAGCATGTCGGACAACCAGCACAAAGAAAAAGGCCAAACGGCACTTCATCAGGGCAAAAATGAGGCCATTCCTGTTAACAGTGCCAAAGAAGTATTTAAATGGCCGGTTGCTGATAAAAATGCCGTTAAAGTGGCCGTCCCGTTTTATGACGTTAATGCGGATGCCACTGAACAGGCTGCCGCTCTTCTAAATTATGATAATACTTTTGTGCCGAACAAAGGAATTTGCATCGTTAAGAGCGACAACAAAAGTTTTGATGTCATGGCATCAATGAGCGGTAAAGTTGTTAAAGCGCAAAAAGATGATCTGCTTGGTTACGTCGTTGATATCGAGCATAAAGACGGTGTTCACACCATTTATCAAAGCCTGGCATCCATCGCCGTTGAAGAAGGGCAAACTGTCACTCAAGGTGATGTGATTGGTACGGCCGGAACGGAAAAACTAATGACAGACCTCGGACCGCATTTGCATTTTGAAATTCGCAAAGACGGTGTGGCTGTTAATCCGACCGATTACTTCCAAAAAGGGTTGGCTAGCCTTGATGATGTTAACAAGGCAACCGAAAAAACGAGCGTGGACAAACAAAACAACAATGACAGCGAATCAAACGTAAAGGAAAACACGCCTTCCCCTGAGGAAAGCAGCACGTCAACCGATCAAGGCGACCAAACCGACGCAAGCCACAGTTAAGTCTGTAAAACCAACGTTCGAAGTTTTCTATGCCATCGACAAAACAAATGACGTCGATGGTTTTTTTCTTTGTGTTGGAATGAAAGATAAAATTTTTTCTGGTGGCCGACCTAAATGTCGCTCGGCAATCAAATGTTAGGAGAATCCAGGCACGGTTAAGGGGCTCAGCCGCCTTTGCGCGACTTTTTAAGGTTCTCGACACGCGAAAGCGTTCCGCAAAAAAGTAGAATCACTACATCCTTCGGTTCAATGGCGGCCGAAACGTCGCGCAGCAATCAGATTTTCAAGACGCGGCTAATCAAACACAAAAAAAGAGCCCCGCCAGAGGAGTATGTAGGCGGGTTGGCCGGTTGACCAAAATGGGTGTTGAGGGCCTATAAAAGGCATGTACAGAAAGGATGCTTTAGAAATGACTTTCTCTATTTTGGGGATTGCAGTAAATATTTTTTACGGGACAAACGAAGCCGTAGACAGGTTGTGAGACACGTCCCGATCACTGCCTGTGGCTAAAAAATAGCTTTTGGGGTGAGTTTTGCCATCAAGGTGGACATCAGAGAATGTTGTTTTGGGAGTAAAGGTTGACTTATAAGTAGAAGAAGGAAAAGGAATTTGTTCAACTTCCTCAGTTCCGTTATAACCTGTATCCACCCGATGCATAGCTCAGCTGGAAATAGATATTCCAAAAGCTTTTTTCGCCTGAAGTATGAACACAGGAGTAAGAAAGGTTGGGAGTCTAAGGGTTGACAGTCGAGGTCGATTTCCAGTGGAATTGTTGCCGACTCTGGCATCATGACTTTTTCTAATTTCCTATATTCGACATAAATCGCAAAAATCCTCCTATTTTTTGTAGAAAAATATAAAAGGTTTCCAATTAGAATGCTTATCGAATAGACGTTGTTCGTGCGCGCGTGTCAAAATAAAGTTTTTTTAGCAAAACTGATTCTCAATTCCACAAAGTGCGTTTTATATGAATCTGGCTCAGTAATTACAAATGAGAAAATTGGTAAACCCAATCACCTTCGATGATGAGCGCAAGGAATTGTTCGGTTTGATTTGTGTCCAGTCAATTCCGCAAAACAAGTCTAAGAGTTAGAGAAAAAAGGAAAACCCCTCCCCGGCATCGAAAACATAAATGATGAACACATTAGGGAGGGAATGACGTGACGGCTAAAGAACCAAAGGATATCATTGCAACTTTTTCCATCGTTGGTTATGACCCCGCTGCCCAGGAGTGGGGGGTTGCTGTTCAATCAAAATTTTTAGCGGTTGGCGCAGTCGTTCCGTTTGCTAAAGCCGGAGTCGGTGCCATCGCCACTCAATCCATGGCCAACACGGCATACGGTCCGGACGGATTAGCGCTTTTAGAGAAGGGCTATAGCGCCGAAGAAGTACTGAACATGCTGATTAAAGACGATCCAGATCGCGACATGCGGCAAGTGGGTATCGTGGATGCCAAAGGTGGATCCGCATCATATACAGGAAAAGACTGCTACGAATGGGCAGGGGGAGTGACCGGCCCTAACTTTGCGGCACAAGGCAATATTCTAGTCGGTGAAGAAACCGTGCAAGCAATGGCTCACACCTTCCAGGAGGCAACCGGCACCCTTGCCGAGCGGCTTATTAAGGCGCTTGATGCGGGTCAAAATGCTGGCGGCGACCGGCGCGGCCGGCAATCCGCTGCCCTTTTAGTCGTCCGCGAAAAAGGCGGGTACGGCGGCTATAATGATCGCGCTATTGATCTCCGAGTCGATGATCATCCTGACCCGATAAAGGAGCTTGAGCGGATTTACAAGCTGCAACAACTTTATTTTTCTCCACCAAAAGCAGAAGACATTGTCCCGATCACGAGTGAATTAAAGGAAGAGCTCGTCCGCGAACTCACTCGCACCGGTTTTATCAAGGACGGAACGAAAACGCTGACCGATGATGCCTTCTACAAAGCGCTCACCACCTTTTTCCACACGGAAAATTTCGAGGAGCGCGAACAGCCACGGGGACAAATCGATATGGCCGTTGTTCACTTCCTAAGAAAAATGCCGTCGGCTTGAGCAGGTGGCGCTCCAGCTAGGGACAGGCCAGCCATACGAGAAGAGAAAGGCTAAGGGCAAAGGCAGGGTGACGGCCTGCAGAACATGCCTAATGCAAATGAAAAGGGCTTACATCAAGCCCTTTTTCCATAAAGTCCGGCAGCTGCTGTCATTTCAATTTTAATCATCGCTTGCCACGGTCTTACGCTCCATCTCACAAGGAAGCTTATTGGCGAAACCAGCCCTCTCACCAACTCGTCGATACCCTTGCCCTTTGTAATAATATATTGACTTTTTTATATGTTTGCGTTAACGTCGCATTAGCAGAGCTTTTCCGTAAGAGCCCTTTACATATAGAAAAAGGGGTGGTAGTTATTAAAATCGATGATATCGATAAAAGGATTCTGGATTGTCTGATTGAAAATGGCAGGATGTCTTATGCGGATATTGGGAAAAAGTTAAATCTCTCACGCGTGACCATCCGTGAACGGGTAAATCAACTCGTTGAAAACGGGGTGATTGAGCAATTCAGCATTATTATAAACTCCGAGGCAGCTGGGAAAAAAGTTTCCGCCTTTTTTGAGGTGGA
>Ga0310828_1000821_pt1 | contig 24517 bp, 28 predicted proteins | sample WT_ome_3_FD_202242 | JGI IMG/M metagenome (GOLD analysis project Ga0310828, IMG submission 202242) | Sorghum-adapted microbial communities enriched on wild type (WT) sorghum from Joint BioEnergy Institute, Emeryville, California, United... ... | reverse complement strand
GCTCACATTCTAGCGTTTACTGGCGAGAGTTACCGATTGCGACATGCGCTTTCGGGACCTGAAAACGCGTGGCAAGGTTAGGCACAAAATGGCTGCCAAATTGAGCATTTTCTACTTGCCAAACACAGACATGCTTTCCAAACAGCGCGGCTAGTTGGTCAATCTCATTTTGAGCGAGTACCTGCTCCCGCCTCATCAACGTGACGACAATATCCAACGGTAGTCTATTCATTGTCTTCACCTCCCCCCTTGCGGGCGGCGGCGAGGAGTTCTTGCTCCGCTTTCCATTTACGCCATTGTTGATACTGCTTCTGTGCTTCCTGCTCATCATAGCCATGTTGTACTAGAGCGTTTACGATTCTCGGCGGGATGGCGGGAGTGTGCCCATATAAACAAGCCTTCAATCGTTGAAACGATAAGTCGTGCAACACGGCAAATGATACCTGCGATACTCCCAGCATAGAGATGCATTCTTTAACTGGATGGTTCATGAGCATAACCCCCTCTATTAGTTTTTGTCTCTAATAGATTAGGCGGCTACCGCTAGAGGCTAACACATATGTATACCCACCGCCATCCAGAGAGTAGACAGCAAGTCATTATTGACTTTGTCACAATACAGCAACGAAAGCATGAACTGCTATCCTGTAAATCCTTACGGAATTCTAGCGTCATACGTGGCACTCTACAGCACCATGACACGCCATTTTGCGGCGGGGCGGGCAGTGTTCTGGTATCTCCCCTGCTCCCAATCCTCAGAAATGCCTAGCTTCGCTTTCTCACGAGCTTAACATTGGCGGTGCGTGTTGCGCATGGCATTGCCCTTACGGGCGGGCACAGTTCCAGAACGCAAAGAGAAACCCCAGACGTAGTTGATTACACGTTTGGGGTAAAAGTGACTTTTTAATTTGCAACGTCTCTAATATTTCCAGCAACCCTCTTAACCAATTCGTGAATTTGGTCTAAATGCCAAATGCAATCTGAAAGTTTCAAATGTAGGTGAATTAGGTTCTCAACAATTGTATCGATATCGTCGCTGTTTACACATTTAAGCTTCCCAACCAACACCTCTATCTGCCTAGGTAGCTCAGAAAATTCATCTAGATTTTCGTATTCCTCTGTGAATTCACTTTCAGAAATAATTGGTGTCTTCACACGAGAATTTAAATCTTGTAGTAGTTGGAGAATTCTTCTTAAGCTTTCATCCAATGCTATCAGCCTCCCATTACCATTTTACCGTTCTTCCTTGCTTTAATGCTTGCTCAGTTTTACTCACATTAAGAGTTCCGTCTAGGTTCAAAACTGCTTTCACTTTACCTCTACTATCCACAACTTCAATATGATCGTAATGGAGTGAGTCTAGATAAAATCCGTCTCCTTTTTTGAGATATGGATTTTGAACCTTTTTATCGATTCGATAGATAGATTGTCCATTGTAACGAGCACTAGTCTTGGTAGCAGAATTCTCAAGAGACTTACCAAAGTCTAATTCAAAAAACTCCTTCATGTTGTTTACTTTACTTATCCCCTGAGTAACCGCCTTACCTGTATTTTTGATAGAAGCTGCTGCCGCCCCTGCTAATGGAGCTGCCAATCCTAAATCAGGAACATCCCCATGATTCATGCCAACCGTATTATTAAATGTGACGATAGCTGTCGGAAGAACTTCCTCCTGTAACTTCGCTGGTACATACTTCCTCACTGCATCTTCTGGCTCTATTCCCTCTGTGTATGCCCTCCGTGCAGCAACCCCTGCCCAATGCAGGTACTCTTCTTCTGGTGATGTAAAGCCACCGATTCCTCCCGTTCCTTCGTCCACGTAGTGACCGCTTGGATCAACAAACCTCAACGGATTATTATGCACATACGTATACCGGTTGAGGCTCAACGGATTATCCACTTGCCCCTTATACGTATCCTCCGAGATAAACCGTCCGATTTTCGGATCATAGTAGCGGGCACGCAGGTAGTAGTAACCCGTTTTCTCGTCGAAGATCTCACCGCTGTACTTGAACGGGTTGGACATGGTTTCCGTTTGCGCAACAAGGTTGCCCCACGAATCGTAGTCGTACCGGTTTAGCTCCACACCGCTGCTGTCCGTGATCGATACGACATCGCCGTGGCTGTTGTACAGATAGTACCCTTGTTTTAATTTTTGGGCATGAAAAAGGCTCATTCCTCCTTATCGTTTAAGTAGGAACAAGCCTTTTCAAATTAATCAAGTAACATAATCATGTTTTTTAAAAAACTCTTTAAAAGGCTTTAAGCAAATCCAGTAACTTATTCAATGTCAGTCCATATTCTTCAAGTCTTGTCTTGCTAAATCAAGAGCAACCGCTAATGTAATTTGATGTCGTTTACTGAGTCCTTGTAAATATTGTGAAATCGTTTTAGTTACAACAATTGGTTCAATTTCAGCGTTAAAGCGTCCTAATTCAATTTCTGCGATAATACTATCGTTAATGAGAATCTTATAAATGTCCTCACCCTGCTCAGGTATCCAATGAACGATATAAGCTGTACGCATGTCCGGATATGAACTTCTAATCACTTCAAGTAGTCTTCGTTTCTCTTCACTCTTAAATAGTGATTGATTAGATTTTTTTAATTGCTCTCTTATTTCTTGTTCCACTCTGCTCCCTATTAGTTTCATGTTTCACCCTCATTTCTTTATCGATTTTAGTAAACCGGGGAATGCTGTAACCAAATTACCATGCCTGTCAGTTAAAATTGTCATTGTAGTTGTAGGCTTGAACCCATTAAACTTATCAAGGCCAATTGGCTTATCTAAAGTGACCACTCTTACGTATCTCACCCCGTCTGCGCTATCAATACTCCTTACGACAGGAGATTTTACTATATCTTTACTGGATAATAGTGAACGGAGTTCGTCCTGAGAAATTGTGAACGTTGAAGCATTCTTATTTGAAAAATGTCTGTCTACAATATGCTTCCATCCATCGTTAGTTATATTGATTCGAGACTGAACGATAGGTGGCATCCCCTTAGATGTATTTTTCAACGTCCCAGCTATTGCACCGGTGGCAGGAACTGCAAATCCCAAATCGAGAACATCCCCATGATTCATGCCAACCGTATTGTTAAATGTGACGATAGCCGTCGGAAGAACTTCCTCCTGATACTGCGTTGGTACATATTTTCTTACTGCATCCTCTGGTTCTATCCCTTCTTCGTATGCCTTCTTTGCAGCAATCCTTCCCCAATGCAGGTACTCTTCTTCTCGTGATGAAAAGCCGCCGACTCCTCCAGTTCCTGCTTCCACAGCGTTCCCGCTCCGATCAACAAACCTCAACGGATTATTATGCACATACGTATACCGGTTGAGGCTCAGCGGATTATCCACTTGCCCCTTATACGTATCCTCCGAGATAAACCGTCCGATTTTCGGATCATAGTAGCGGGCACGCAGGTAGTAGTAACCGGTTTTTTCGTCGAAGACCTCACCGCTGTACTTGAACGGGTTGGACATGGTTCCCGTTTGCGCAACAAGGTTGCCCCACGAATCGTAGTCGTACCGGTTTAGCTCCACACCGCTGCTGTCCGTGATGGATACAACATCGCCGTGGCTGTTGTACAGATAGTACCCTTGTTTGTTTGCCCCCACATCTTTGCGGAACAGCAGTTCGTTCCCCCAGATGTTGCGGGCCTTCACGTTTCCGGCGTTGTCCAGCTCTTCGATGACCCTTCCGTTCAGGTAGACGTACTTCGTCTGGTTCCCGTTCTCTGCCTTTGTCGCACGCAGTCCGTTCCCGTAGTAGGTGTAGCTTCCCGCATCGCCTGTCCGTTCATTGGCATAGCTGCGCAGACGGTTCCGCTCGTCAAAGGTGTACGTCACCGTGTCGGTGTCGATCGGCAAGACGCCCTCAAAGGATTTCCTGTTCCCCCGGGTGTCATACGCATAACGATTCGTGCCACTCGGCAGTGTTTCTTTTGTCAGACGGTCAATCTTGTCGTACTCATAGACATACGTCGTTCCATTGCGGGAGATGGAGGCCACGTTCCCAAACGAATACTGATTCGTCTCCGTCCAGATCGGCGTAGTACGCTTCCTGTGCGTCAGCTCCTTCACCTGGCCAAAAGAATCCAGCTTCCGCTCCATCTCCAGGCCGTTCGGGTACGTGAGCGTATACGTTTCTCCCGTGTTTGTCGTATGATACGCATAGCGGATTGTCCCCGTCACATTGCTGGATACTTCCACCAGGCGCTCTGCATCGTCATAGCGATACGATACCACCGTGTTATCCGGATATACCAATTGGTCCATCAAATCGTCATGGTCTGTATAGCGAATCTGATAGACACGGTCAAATACCGTCTGGCGATTCAACCGATGGAATGGATCGTAGCTGTACTGGACCTCCCGATAATTGCTGCTGGTCGGACGGGTGTCGGGACCATTGCTGTTGGTCTCTTTCTTCACGAGTGAAGTATTCGGGTAATACTCCCAGGTTTCCTTGTTTTTCACAACACCCGCTGCATCTTTTGTCGTGATGCTGGACACCTCATAAAACGGCGTATACGCATACTCATGGCGGTTTTTTGCCTTATCGGTAAAGATGCGCGTCTTTCCGTTCGGATAGTAGTGAAACGTTTCCGTCGCCCCGGACGGTACATCTTTTTCGCTGATCTTCCAGGACAGCGGATTGTAGTGATACTCTGTCGTCAGCGTATTATTCTCCTGTACGGATACCAGGTTGCCGTAGGCATCATAGCTGTATCCGTAGACATTTTGTTCCGGATCAACGAGACGTACCAGGTTGCCGTTTATGTTGTAATGATAGGTCCAGGAGCGTGTCTTGCCCGTCTGGTCACGTTCCGTTTTTCGCGTCATTTGATCAAAGGGATTGTACTCGTAACGTATCGCCAGTCGCTGTGCCGCGTCACCAGTCTCGCGGATTTCCTCTTGCAGTTGGCCGTGCCGGTTGGCAAAGTGTGTGACGGTGAGGCCATTGGACTCAACGCTCCGAACAGTCTCGACCGGCAAATAGCTGTCTCTGTCGCGATAGGCATTGGCGCGGTAGTACATGGTGTACCCTTTGGGATCTTGCTTGCCCAGCAGACTGCCGTCTTCATTATAGAAGTAACTTGTTGCCCGGCTGTCGTCGGCATACGGAGCACTGGATTCCAACCGGCCGTCCGAGGTGTACGTGTTGTACAGAAGCGGCCTTATCTCTCCATTGGTCCCCCGCTGTCCCTTGTATTCCACCTCGCCAAATGGCGTGAAATGAGTAAATTCCTCCGTGCCGTCCGGCAGCGTCATCGTCACTTTGCGCTGTGTGTCATCATAGTCGTAGAAAATCGTCCGGAACTGGCCCTCATTCACAAAAAGTTCAATGGTAAGCCGTCCAAGCAAATCGTATTGATACATAGCCTGGCTTTGATCGGGGTAGATTCGTTTTACCACCCTGCCCAATTCGTCGTAGTCAAACTGGTACGTAAGGGTCTCCTTCGTTTCCGGAGACGTCTCTACTTTCATTTTGATGACCGTCGGATATAAGCCATAGCGGTCGTAAGATTCAATTTTTTTATCAAAAAATTTCTCGTCCGATCCTTTCGTCGCTTCCACGATAGTGGAAACCAGCTTCTGGCTGTTGTACTGGTACGCGCGAGCAATTTCTTCCCGTTTCGTCGTCGTTCCATCCGGATACGAATCGACGATGTGCTCCGTTTCCAGCAATTTGTCAGCATTATAGGTATACGATTCCTCGTGAAAATGATTGGGATTTCCGGCTGCTGTCCGCTTCATCTTCGTTAGCAACCGCAGGTAATAGGTCGTCGCTGTGTAGGTCCACGTCGTTTCGTTTCCTTGCGGGTCCACCAATTTGGTCAAATCACCGTAGCTGTTGTAGCTGTACGCCGTGACCTGGGCGTACTTGCTCAGCCTGCTTGCAACACTGTCCAAACGATTGATGTCGGGTGCCAACAAAAATTGGTACACATCCGCATCGTCGGTAAACGAAGCGGGACGCCCCAAAAAGCGGTACTCGTACCGTGGCTTCGTCTCTCGGCCGCTGTACAGATAGCTTACATAGCTGACGGGATGGTAGCGGTATTCTTTGTCACCTTCCGTTAACGTCAGAGGAAGAAGAATGGTGTCTGTATCCGCTCCAGTGCCGATGTACGTCTTGACTGATTGCGGCAAAAATGTTTTGTCCGGATTGGGTGTGAAGACTTTTTCCTGGTTCGGGCTCCCGTACTGTACAATTTGCGTTTTGACGATCGACCCTTCCCGCAGGGTCTGATTTTTCAGCCGGACAGACAAATCCTTGGACGACTTCCAGATTTCCTTATTCGTCAGCGGATAGTAAATTGTATGCGAGTACCATCCCTGCTTCTGACGCTCCGGGTGGGGCGTCTTGGCAAAGCGAATGTCAACTGCTGTCACCGGATGATACGTCGTATAGGTCAGCTTCTCGTCATCGTGGTACAACCGGACCACGCCGCGGCTGAGAAAATCAGGTTCGTCCGGCTTATAAGGGCTGTACGTATAGGTAATCTGCAGGCCTTCCACCGGGTACGATACCTCACGCAGCAAATTGTACTTGGTGGTGCCGCGTCTCTGGTAGTCATCGGTGGTGTAGACCGTCGACTCCATTCCGTTGTAGTCCAGTGGAATGTTCGCCGGAAAGGAATACCCGGGTTTCAGGTTAAACTCTGCCTCGCCGAATACCCCCGAATCGTGATAGGTATACTCCGCGATTATCTTGCTGCCATTGCCATTGACGTCATGTTCAATGACCCTGCTAGGGGTCTCATTCCAGTTGTACTTTATATGCTTTAACAAGCGGCTTTTGGACGCATCGGCATAGACTTTGAGATCGCTAACCACGTTGTACAAGCGTTTTTCCATAACGATGCAGCGGCCGACGCTGTCGATGATTTCTATCGGTTTCTCCTTCTTTTCCGGAATGCGGTAGACGATTTCATCTCCATACGCATTGGTTTTGGTGACCACATACGTATCACCATCACTATTGTATGACTTCTCTATGGAAAAATTGTACAAGTAGCCGTTGTACCTCAACCAGGCAATGTGTTCCACGCCATTGATTTCCCACCTTTTGTACTCCATAGAGGCGCCGAGATAGGGATAGTTTACCCAGTCTCCTTCTTTGGATTTAGACTCAAGCACTGTGCCGTCGTCCAGCGTAAACACATAACGCTTACTATCCTTTTCATAAGTACGGTTGCAAAAATACTTGGATAAATCTTCATCGTAGGTGCAGCGGATGTTCTCTCTGTCGATCTCCTCAATCATGGGGATATTCCATTTCCATCCCACAGGCAGGTGATACTTTTCGTGGTATCCTCCATTCCCTACCCATATGTTTTCACCCCACTTGCTCTTGTAGTAAATCCGCCCTAACATCGCATCCAGAGAGGAATACTGCCGTTCCAGCTTGAGATCCATCCCGTGTTTTCCTTCCAGATGCACATCCGTCTCTTTAATATTGGCTGTGCGGTACAGTTCATCGACAAGGTTCTCGGTATTGCGCTTATACCGGTAGGTTAGCCCTTCAGGTTCGTACTCTTCATCTGGCGGGCTGGAAGTGAGACCTGAATCGGCGAGAGACGAAAGCGGCGCTTTTGCCTTGTTTCCCTTGGTTTCCTTCCAGCGCTGGTAATGCTGCTCGATGACTGGCAGCGCCTGTTTGAGCAATGTGTACTGCTCCTGTCCAAGCCGACCAATTTCGGACATGACCGCCTCGTCCGTCCACTGGTATTTTTCCACTTTTTCGTCCTGGGACAAGAAGCGGTCCAACAGCGGATAAAAATAGGCAGCAATCTGCAAGGTTTTCCGATCAAACGATTGATACATGCCCCAGACGACATCTGCCGGCAACGAATCCCATGTCATCGCCATCACTTCATCTTTTGTAAAGGAAGGGATTTCGTCCGATTTTTTTTGTTGCAGCTCTATCGCAGCCTGTAAGACTTCTTTGTATGCAGACAACCATGCTTTTGTGTCTGCTGGTTGTTCGTTGCTGTCGTCAGATACGGGTGTCGCAGATAAACGTTCATCCACCCTGGCAAATGTAACAGAAGGCACCAGCAGGGATATGGTAAGAACAGAAGAGAGAAACCCGCGCATCCATTTTTTCACACTCATTGCTACCTCCTTATTACTGTCAGTTTTCATATACTTTTTTTCCGAATCAGGTTGCCGTTGTTGTCATAGATGAATTCCATTTTCAATACACCGTTTTCGTACAGGTACTGCAGTTGGTTTCTGGCATTATACGTGTACGTGAAATTGCGAGAAGCGCCAGAAGAAGACACGATACCATCTGAGGTGAACGGCTCACTCGTCTTGTTACCTGACGGAGTGTCAGTCGCCGCCCGTACAACGTCTCGTTGCTCATCACCCATACCTGGCGGTTTTTCACGGGCAGTTGCCGGGGGTGAATTGGCCATTGTGGCTCCAGGTGAAATCAGTACGGTAAGACCCAGAACAAATAGCAACACCAGATTCATCACTTGTCTTCCCATGTTCTCTGCTCCCTTTCTGAAATGTTTTGATTAAGACTGACCATGCAGATGTGAGGCAGTCGATATGCATGAACAACTCTCCTCTACCCAAATAGGTAAAGTTAGGCATAAAAAAACCACTCGAATTGCCGAGTGGTTCCCGTTTGTAGACAAAACAGGGCTTTTTTTACCTTGAACTGGCCATAATGCTAGTGAAGCGAAAGGAGGTCGGCAGAAAACGTGAGGGCAACAGCAATGGGAGCGTTCTTGTTTGGTGTCGGTATGATCGGAATGCTGGATGGCATTGTCTTTCATCAAATCCTGCAGTGGCACAGTGTAAACATGCATACGGATCGCGTGCACCAAATCATCAGCGACGGCGTTTTTCATTTATTCGTGACCTTGATCATCTTTGTCGCAGGCATCCTATTATGGAAAGGGAATCCCCAAGACTCGCCACGCACATTCTGGGGCAGCTTTTTACTGGGTGCCGGCACATTTAATTTGCTGGAGGGTATTGTGAATCACCACCTCTTGCAGCTTCACCACGTCAAGCCAGGGGCGCAACAATTCCTGTTCGATCTTTCATATGATGTAGTTGCCCTGCTGCTGCTTGTCACAGGCTGGATCGTGCGGCGCCGAACAACCTCTGTGTAACATCATTCACGATGGGCAAATCCGCCAAACATTACCATGCTAAACCTCAAACTCCCGGTAACAATAACAGTGGGTTACCTATGTTGTCAGGAGAACCCATTTAAATGTTACAACGCAAATCAATGCTGGGAGGACGGTTATGGGTATTTTAAGCGGAAATCCACAGAACGAGCCAATGCACTATGGGGAAGTCTTTGGTGTTTGGAGTTACCTTACTGTAACCAAAGGGATGTTGGTTGGTTATCAAACACTAATCAACCACACGGGAGACAAGGATTTGCGAACATTTCTTGAAGACCTGACGAAAAATATGAAGCAGGAGATCACGCAGATTGAAGAGCTGCTCAAGGTCAACGGAATCGGTCTGCCACCCTCTCCACCAGAACGGCCAACCGCTTCGTTGGAAAGCATCCCGGTGGGAGCACGGTTCAACGATCCGGAAATTGCCGCCAGCGTATCGTTGGACATAGCTGCCGGGTTGGTATCCTGCAGCCAAATTATCGGGCAGGCAATTCGTGAAGATATCGCGATGATGTTTGGTCAATTCCATACGACGAAAGCCGCATACGGCGCCCGCCTGCTGCGCATTAACAAGGAAAAGGGATGGTTGGTTCCTCCCCCTCTTCATCAGCAAACGCCCGAACTTGCCCATGTATAAAGAAGTTCAAGAAGGCTGCCCTACCTTGGGGTGGCCGATTGTTTTTTACTCCAGTCGCACAGACTCAGCGAGAAGCGCGTCTGCTACCGACAGTCCCCTTACTGCTCAGTTCTGCCGAGGACTTACAAAATGAATCTGATTGTTTACGAAATCTGGATAATGTATAGTGGGGGAAAAAAGGAGTGGTCTCTACAGGATTACCTTTGTTTATTGTCCCCTCAAAACCGTTGACGCAGTCAGACGTTGTTCCCTGCATCATGACAGTTTCAATCTTTTTCTTCTCCACTGCGCTACCCGTTTGAGTCGTTTTCACTTCTCCTGGTCGGAAGAATCCATCCGGAATGGGGCAGCGAGGGAATCAAGCCTTTTGAGTTTGTCATCGTGTCTACTGTTCATGGGTAAAGGAACTGCCACAGCCGCTACATATGAAACAGTACAGTCGTCGTGCCGAGTTCATGGAAATACCGGCGCAGCTGTCGGAACGGGTTGACGGGTTTGTGAACAAGACCGTAAAAGGCGGTGGAGGAGTTTTTGGAGAAGTATGGGGGATAAGTTTCATATGGGCACTTTCGCTATAAAAAAAGAAGGGTCTACCCAAAATTAAAAGAGATAGACCCTCACAACTTACAATGCATTTTTCGCAAACAAAAGCTCCCCTTTTGGGGAGCTTTTAATAGTTATTTGGAAATTTTTCCATCTGCCACAACGTTACCGTTGGTATCAGCAAGATCGGAACCTTTGAACTCTACTTCAATAGAAGAATTGATCGCAAAGGTGTCAGCATTAGCTGCGATAATTGTCAACGTATCACCATTTACGCTGAAAGCACCGTTTGGATCAAGTTGTACTTCTGCTCCGCCTACTCGAACTTTTACACCTTTTGTTGGAGTAGCAGCATCGAGCTCTTCAGAGAAAACAACTTGAATAGTCTTATCATCTACAATCTTAATTTCTTTAGCTACCGGCAGAACATTTTCAGTCAGCTCAACAGTAGTTTTGTTTTTGTCTTTTGCAAAGGTGTTTCCATCTACATCCTTCACATTTACAACTTCCAGCTCACGCTCACCAGAAACTTTCACATAGTTAGCCGGCAGGGTGATAATTACTTCATCACGTTTACCGTTAAAATCAATTGCTGTTGTAGACGGGAGAGTAACTCCATCAAGTTTGTAGTTTGCTGCTGTAAGAGCCGCAGCATCTACATCATCGGAGAAAGTCAGTGTAAATTGACCAGGAACGGTAGTTTCTGTTGCTGTAACAACTTCAAGTGTAGCACCTGCGTCACTACCGGATCCTACTGTTACGTTAAACGTCACTTCGCCTGCTTTGTTATTGGAGGCATCAATTACTTTATCGGCCGGAATGGTTACTTGGTACGTTCCAGCTTTAAGAACATTGTTTTCCAGAAGTTCAGGTTGTGTTACTTGAAGTTGCAGGTAATGATCTTCTCCTGCGTCAAGATTACCATTTTGGTTTACATCATAACCCACTGAAGTTGCGACAGCAACATCATTGAACAGAACTGGAACACCGTCTTTTCCGGTATATCTAACTTTTACTTTATCCAAAGTATCATAATCTACTACTTCATCAAACTTCAAGACAAAAGTATCTTTGTTAGCTTGGTTCAAGCTAGCATTCAGCAATTTCGGGGCAGTTTTGTCAGCGCTGATCGTAAACGTTTTGGAAACTTTGTCCCCGATGTTACCTGCCAGGTCTTTATAGCCAGAGATTTCAATGGTTGCGTTAAGGAAGGACTTGCCACCCAGCTCTGTTGTCAGGTCAAGCGTATAAGCCGTGTCATCTCCATCAACTGGTTGCAGTGTGGAAGCTGCTGGATTTCCATTCACTTTAATATCAACATTAGACAGATCAACCGGTTCGCTGAACTTAACGATTACTTTGACTCCTTCAGCAGTCAAAGTTGCAACCGGTTTTACAGTGTCTTCGGTAACTTTAACGACTGTTGTCGCTGGGTTAGGATTGATGTAGTTGCCAGCGGCATCTTTTGCACCCGTAATTGCAATCTCATACTGTGCAGCTGCATCCAAGCCAGCCAGTTTCACTTCTTTACTACCTTTTGTAAAAGTGACTTGCTGCTGATCCACAGCTTTACCGTTTACAGATACAGTTCCGACAGTATTCAACGGCTCACTGAACTTAACCGTAACATCATATTTTCCATTTGCAGGACGATATGTTGCTTCAACAATTGTAGGCTTAGTAGTGTCAGTTACAGTGATATTTTGCTCGAACTTCTCGATCTTTTTGCTGTAATCAGCTTCGGTACGAATTGCGGATGTTGTGCTGTTGTCAATGAAAACATTGTAGACGCCTTTGAAGAATTCATTATTAGCTACATCAGCTTTAACCGTCAGAACTTTACCATCTTTAGAAAGTTCCGCTGTCAGGTTAGCAACAGGCGCTGCCGTACCTACTGGAGTAATTAATACACCTTTCAAAGCATCATTATTGTTAACATCCACAACATCAGCTTTGACAACAGGAACTCCAAATTTAATTTGGATTTCTGCACCGTTAAGAGCACTTAACGTCACAAATCACGAAAACACGTGAAATCTTTGGTTTTAATGAAATCGGACAAACTTGGCTTTCAATAAAAAACAAGCAGGATTTTGAATGCAATTTTCAACAAACAACGACACTGTTTGACTAGGAGCTCGTTTGCTTGAGAAGTGATTCAATTCCGGACAATGTTTTTACAAAAATGCATGTACCTCGGCATTCACCGTATCGAATCCTTTGGCGAAAATCAGGAGGTTTTGGCTACTGCCATGAAACCTCCTTAATACATTCCGGACAGTCGTTTTTGGGGCTCCCAACTATTGTGGGCACCGGATAAGCTCTCATCTGGCCTGCGTCATATGGGGCGAGGAGCGACCGCAACAGTTCAGGGTCAAAACTCTCGCGGTCAAGCCAAAGGTCTTCATCCTCCTGCCTCAAGATCACCGGCATCCGGTCGTGGATGTCTGCGACGACCTCGTTAGGCCGGGTGGTAATGATCGTGCAGGTGTGAAGCTTCTGACCGTCGGGAGCTGTCCAGGTGTCAAACAGGCCGGCGAAGGCAAAGGGTTCTCCGTCCCGTATGGTGATTCGCACCGGCTGTTTCCCCCGGTCCATCTGCTTCCACTCGTAGAAGCCGTCGGCGGGGATCATGCAGCGCTTGCGTTCAAACAGCCTCCGAAAAGCCGGCTTCTCCTGCAGCGTTTCGGCGCGCGCGTTGATCATCTTGTATCCGATCTTCTCATCCTGCGCCCACGACGGAACCAAGCCCCAGCGTAATTGGCCGATTCTACGGCGCCCTCCATCAGCAAGTATGGCCGGGATCGTCTGACCGGGGGCGATGTTGTACCGTGGCTTCAGATCAAGCGGGATCTCCTGTAGTTGAAATCGGCTCATCAGTTTTTCCGGGTCTGTGACCAGCGTGAAACGGCCGCACATGGGCAATCCCCTCCTGTCACCATCATACCTCAACAGACAAAAAAATTATCCCCCGCCGTAGCGAGGGAAATGTCAAAGGCGCTGGAGCAAAGTCATTGCAGCATGGAAAACGCCAGTTCTCTGCTTTTATTCTTACTGCATGACACAGTCATAAGACAGGATATAGTCACCTTTCGCTGTAAGAAGGGAATTTCGTTAATTAAATGTAACTTGTACAGGTGTTGTTTTGTATTGCGCAGTAGAACCAATTCCTAACTGGCCACTCTGGTTCATTCCCCATGCCCATACGGTATTGTCAGATTTTACTCCTAAGGAGAAGTTTACACCAGCGGACAATGACTCAAATCCTGTTAACTCTTCAATCTGAATAGGGGTTCTGCTCGATGTTGTATTTCCGTTCCCAAATTGACCAACACCATTATTTCCCCAAGCCCAAACCGTCTCATCACTCTTCTTGGCGAAAGTGTGATTTCCTCCTGCTTCTATGTGAACCACATCTTCTAAACCCTCAATTTTAACAGGGGTGAAGATTGAGCCACTATCGACTCCAAAAATGTCAAGGCTTCTTCCCCAAACCCAAACCGTTCCGTCATTTTTTAAAGCCACTGAATATAAATAACCCGCAGAAATAGCTTTAACATCAACCAATCCTGGCACTTGTACGGGCGTTTTGGAAGCATCTACATCTTGTCCTACACCCAGTTGTCCGTAAGTATTGCGTCCCCATGTCCATACAGTCCCATCTTCTTTCAATGCAATAGTATGCTCTTTCCCAGAAGAAATAGACTGTACTCCGGTAAGAGAAGTTACTTGGACTGGATTATACGTATAAGTCGCAATATCTGGAACTCCAAGGGTACCTCCTTCATTAGAACCCCATGTCCAGACGCTTCCATCGGTTCTTAAAGCTACAGAGAAAGTTGCACCTGTATCGACAGCTTTTACATCCATGAGATTTGGTACTTGGGAAGGAGATAGCACTTTACTACTAACGTTTGGAGAGACACCGACTTGGCCATAAGAATTGTCGCCCCACGCCCAAACAGTCCCATCGTTTTTAATAGCTATATTATTCTGGGAGCCACCCGATTCAACCACTTTCACATTATCAAGAATTTTAACAGGAGTTATTTGTTTCTTTATTACACCAGTTCCATCTCCAAGTTGACCAGATGCACCGTTAGGTCCTGCGGCCCAAAGTGTCCCATCTGGTTTAATAAACAATGAGTTGATTCCGGCATCTACTTGATACTTCCCGTGAGGTTCTTCACATGCGTCAACAGTCTGAACTCCTACGGGAGAAAAGCTTGCCGTAAGAAGCACTGAAAGAGCAGCTGACAAAAAGAGACTTTTATTCTTTCTTTTCATATGTACCCTCCATACTATTGTTATATATTTATAAAATCGGATAAATATGTTTAATTTTTAACGTTTTTTTTGCTATCAGCTATTGGAAAGACAATCAATCGAGTCTTGCTGTATAACGTCTTATGTGATAAAAAAATCCCCCGCAGCTGCGAGGGAAGTATTGAAGGAGTCAGTTATTTGGTATCTATGCTGAAATTTGCTTTGTTAGGACGAATTCCACGAATACCGGTGTCGAAGCATCTCACTAACCAGGATCATTTTGTCACGCTCACGACGTCTTCTACCCGAATCCACACAGAATCCCAATCGCTGACCAGCCGGAACCGTCGATTGCTCGCGTCAATCTCCTTTACGACACCCCAGGCCGTCTCGTACACGCCCAGGCCGCTGCGAACTTCCCGGAACCACTTAACGTGGATCGCGTAGTCGTATTGCGTTGAGTCGTATATGCGAAAACAGTTTTCATCAAAGTCTATCTCGTCGACAACCGGACGCTCTACAAGGCCCCTTTCCGCGTTCATGCGTTGGATTTCCGCCTTGTGTTCTGGCAGTATCATCCGCATTGAGCCGAACAAGTCATCTATCTTCCGCCCCATCTTGATGTCTCCTTTCGTTCCCACGCTTCAAGCAACTTAATGTCGTCCGGGCGTGATCGATCCCATTCGATGTACTCTTCCCGGGCCAATGTGGCCAGCACCTCCATCACGCCGCTGCTACTGCGCCCGGTTTTCACGCACAGCTCATCCACAGTCGGCGTGCGCCGGCGCCCAACGGAAAAGTTGGCGATGATGCGCAGAACTTTCCGTTCAATATCCTGCAGCATAGCGATTCACCACTGGGGCAACGGCAAGGATGTTGTCAACGGAGAATACGCGAAACGCCCGACGCGCAAAGCAATAGGCTTTCACCCGGCCGCTGCTGATTTCATGTATCCGGACCGTTCTCTTCGACGTTCGGCCGCTGCGATCCAAATAGATGATCTCGACAAGATGACCGCTGTTCATATAGCGCTGTAAGTCCCCGAGCATAGTTGTTCCCCTCGCACACAAGAACATTTGTTTGTATTTTACACGAACGTTTGTTCTGTTTTCAAGACAATTTTCACCTAGATCTGTTCGCTTTCCATCAATTGGTGTAGAATTATGTAAATAAAAGTCAGAAAAATTTGCGAGGTGCCCTGGATGAATGCATTAAATTTCATACCTGTGATTCCAAAAGAAAAACAATACTGGCTTGTTAGGACTCAGGGAGGTAGATACTATCGCGATTTTAAAACAGGTGGATTCATTGCAATCAACTGGGATTCTATTACCTTTGATGACATAGAAGCACTGAATTTTTCTGAATTAACTCAAAAAGTTAAACAAGCGTATCCGGAAAAAAAGAAACCCGGTCGTACAGCAAATCAGTTACGGATATTTCACCAAGTGATTAAGCCTGGAGATATTGTGATTATCACGAGTTATGCTTCGAGTGAATTTTCAATTGGTGAAATCATGGATGAACCCCCTTATATACAAGTAGTTACAGAAGCGGAATTAGAAGCGAATCCACGATTGTGTCCATATCAAAAAAGAAGACGAGTTAAATGGTTGAAAACTTTACATAAGTGGGACGTAGATAAGGAATTATTTAAGTTGATTCAGCATGCCCAACATACAATCTCTGAAGCGAACAATTACGCTGATTCAATCGAAAGTCATATCCACAATTTTTATATCAGGGGGAATGAGGCACATTTAGTCTTAGAAGTGAAAAAAGAAGATAGTATTCCATTCACCGATTTTTACCGTATGGGGAATGAGATTATTCAACTAGTGGAAGAATTCTCAAAAGAAACTAAGAAATTCAATATCAATCTTAATGAGATTGAAATTAAGGTCAATGTATCATCGCCCGGTAAAATAACATTTAAAGGAACTGTACTCACTTTAGGCATTTTAGGTTTCCTTATTGTGGGTACATTAGGTGGGGGTGTTAAAATACCGATGCCCTCGTTTACTGGTCTTGAGCCGATCGAAATTCAACTGAATGGTGCGCTCCATGAAATATCCGAATTCCTAGATAGGAAACAAGCTCGTGAACATAGAGACTTATTATTAAAAACCTACATGGAACATTTAGAAGTTAAAGCTCCTGCGGAATTGGTCGATCTTTTGAAGGCTGTCGAGGCAACAAATGAGCAAAATGACGCTTCTGAAAAATGATCATTTGGTATATACTATGCTTAATCGCAAAAGCAGAAAGGATGTTAACCCATGGATGTGTTTTTGAATACAGTGTCCGTGATTGGTACCTTCTTCTGCGTTTTTGGACTGCTGTTCTTTGTTCAACGATATACAATTGGCTTCTTGCCTTTCTTCAAGAAGCAACTCAAAAATCAGCTCTCTATTGGAGATGTTTTCTTCTCCATTACTTCTATCATGTTTATTGTATTTTTCGTCGATTTTTATACTCCTTATTAAAAAAAGCCCTCTGGCGGTTCGTCGCCAGAGGGCTGCTGTTTTTACTCTGCTTTCGGTTTACGGTTGTTCAAGAAGGCCGCTACCACGGTGGCCACGGCAGCAGCGCCGTTCGCAATCGCGTTGATCTGCTCGTCCGTGATGATCGAGTAACCGAACGCCTCCAGCGCCAGTTTGGCGGCGCCCAGCAGGCCAGTGATCAGTACTACAGTGTTTCCCTCTTTCTTCATGTCACGCACATCCTTTCTTCAGTTTCACGGTTTTCGTTTCCCTGCACCACTCGACCGCCAAGCCAAGGACTGCAGCCATCTCTCGGGCCGGCGCGTAGGACGTGCCGTTCTCGATGATTTCCGTCACGTCTTTTCCGTTCACGCGGACCTGCTTAGTAGTTGCACACCATTCCACCTTGCCGCCGGAAGCATCGGCCACAGCTCGGATCGGCAACCAGGATACTCCGTCTCGGAGGTAACCCTGGACCGGCAGGCGGCAGCCATTGATCTCTACGGAAACCTTATCCACAGGTTTTTGTGCTGGTTGTGGATTTTCTGTGACTAAATTTTTTTGAACATCTTCCTTGAACTTCGCCCAGGCTTGCGCCGCTGTCAGTCCGGTGTACTTCCGTGCGAAGTCATCCGACACAAAATAGGCCGGGCAGTTCTTTCCGGTGATGTCGAAGTGGCGCCACAGCCTGTCCACTCCCCATCCATACCGCTTCAGGATGTCGGCGGCCAACTCCACCGTGCGGCGGTACGTTTCCTGGAAGTTGCCGTCCGCGTTGACGCACATCTCAATCCCAATCGTGCAGTTGTTCGGATAGCTGCTCAACTTGGCTACCGCCTCCCGTTTGTACTGCTTGGCGCCGACGTGGTAGGCCATTTCGTTTTCGGGCAGGCAGCGTACGATTTGCTTGTCGTCCACGATGTAGTGCGCGCTTGCCTCAGTTGTAGGCTTGTTGAAGTAGTTGCGGTTGGCCACAGCGTTCGCGCCTTTGCCCTCGTTGGCCGTCCAGTGGATGACAAGGCCCCGGGGGGTAATCTTGGTCCCGGGGCGCGCGTTTTTGTTTGTCAGAAGCATGTCGGTAATCTGCATGGCGTTACCTCCTCAGTTGGTCTTCCATACGGTCAAGCCGCTCGATGACCAGATCGTATTTCTCCGAGAACTTCTCCAGGATGTCCTGCAGGCGTTGTTCCCGCTCACGTGCTTCTTTCTTTGTGGTAAACAAGAGCCAAACGAAAAGGCCAGCGAACGGACCTTGCTGAATCAACGTGTTCCAAAGTGTTTCTTCCATGTGCTCCCCCACTTGTCTCTTTCTAACCCCGATCGGTTCGGGGCGGGCTCTCAGTCTTGATGCAAAATGGGGAGCCGCGGCCCCCATGAAAAAACGCCCTTCCCGCTGTGGAAAAGACGTCATTTTACTCTGTTGTTTGTTGTGGATTGGTGATGATTTCCGTTTTTTCGTTTTCAGTGATGTAGCCTTTTTGCACAGCCGTGGTGAGCTGATCCTCACCCCATGCGCCAGATTGCCAGCGCATTAAACAATAGGAATAAAGTTTGCTTGCCATCGATTATTCCTCCTTTCTCATCCTAACAGAAGGGCATCGACTGCCTCTTGGGTGATTCGAAGTTGTTCTTCCAGTTGTGCGATCTTTTCCTCTGGCGTGAGCGGACGGTCCAAATATTCATACCACAATTCTTTGGTCCGCGGATTAACGTATAGGACACCAGACTTTCCCACTTGTGGTTGTTCTTCCGGGATGGAATTAACCAGCATCGAATTGTCATCTGTTAGGCCGTCGTGCTGGTATTCAATAACTGTAACAATCGCTTTGTCTTCGCTGATTTTTGAAAATCTAATCTTCAACATGATTTATCACCTCTTCAAAATTTGTTTTGCTAATTTGTAAACTCCGTATTCTCCGGAGAAAAAGCAAGCTACCATTCCTGCCCCTATTTTCGCCGCCCTTCCTTGCCAATCCGAGCCAGTACCCACTTTCGGAGAGGTTTTCAGGAAGAGAACTTCGCTGGTAACAAGGTCCACAATAGCAAAGCCTTCATTTGTCGCGAAGGGGAACGGTAAGCAAACAACATCAGGAGCGATCTCGATAGGTTGGCACGGTTGTCCAATGCCTGTGACCGTAATTGTTTTTATCTCCGTTCCTGCGATCGGGTCAATTACTTTCACTTGCCCGCCCAAACATGCAACCGCATAACTTTGTGTGAAACAACATGTCCAGTTAAATCCGCTTGCCGATATACTTTTTGCAAACGAACCCGTAAGATTCTTAATCACGACAACGTTATTCGATGTCTGCGGGAAAATTACACGGTCTTTGGTAATGTCAATGTCACAACCATACATCGTATTTCCTACCGAGTTATTAAGACTATGTGAACGAACGATATTTAGGTTTAAATCGGCAACATCAATATGTCCCGTCCATACACAAAAATAGATTTCGTTACCAATAAGTTGGACGTGATATGCACCTATAGATGAACCGGTTGTTGTGCTTCTTACCCTTTTTATCGCCGCCCCTGTTTGAGCGTTCACCTCTGCCACTACCGCATAATAACTTTCACCGGATTTTCCGTATATATACAAACGCCCGTCCTCGGTTACGATCAGATCGTCATACGTCGCAATTTCAAAATTTGGATCAGACGAAAGAGGGAGATTGATTGTCCTTTTTAGCACCCCAGTTGTAGCATCGTGTACGAATACTTGTTTTGTTTTTCGAGAAAGAGCATAGATTTCATTAGCTGATTGTCGATACCGCAATGCATGGACGTTATTTATATTGTGTGTCGTCGCTTTACTCCAGATAGTTTTTTTAACGTCCACAAACTCGTAAATTTGGACGGGTAAATCTTGTCCAACACGAAGGCCTCCACCTTTCCCGTGGGCAGCTAACACTTGTATTACGTCCATCCTCTCACCTCCTACGCAATATTTGTAATGTCTCCGTCCGTGTCGTATGTCATCGTCCACACCTTCGTCTCGACCGGCGTTGTTCCATCCGCTGCGTAATACGTCCAGGTGTCCGTCTGATAGTTTCCGTTCGCGTCTGGGTTGCTCAAGACCGAGCGCATGAACAGTGTGTCGTCCTGACGGCGGTATTCCACGGTCGTAAAGATGCCATTAGCGTCCTTCCCGCTCTTGGTCACCTTGTAGTTGGCCAACTTGTCGGCCACGATCCGCCCGAATCCGTCCCGCGTCGGGATCTGGTTTGGGCCGGCGCCGACGGTTTTACCTCCCACGCTGGCCGCGTCGCCAGTGATGCTCACATTTGCTTTACCATCCGCCCCCAGGCGCAGCACCTTGTTGGCACCGCTTGTCGCTACCTCTGAATGCTGGACGAAGTCGGAGGCGTGTTTACCGTCCACGGTGTCGGCATCACCGGTAATGGAGAACTCACCTTTCCCCGTGCTGTTCAGCCGAGGAATCTTGTTTGCTCCATTCGGAGCTACCTCGGTCTGCTTGACAAACGTGGAACTGTCAACGACTGCGCGCCGGTCATTGGATGTGATTACGCTGCTGGCATCCGTAGCAAAATACCAAAGAAGGCATTTCGCTTGCGCGGTTGCTTGGTTCGTAGTGATTTTGACCACACCGTCGGAATCAAGGTAAATGTATTGGCCCTGTGTCGGGTTCAGCGCGATGCTGCCGGCCGAGACATCGAAGCGCACGCCGTTCACGTAGGCTGACCCCGACGTCCAACTTGCGATCAATCCATTTGCTATGAAGGTCAGTCCCGAAATGACAGAGCTGCCGATAACGCTCTGGGCGAGGCTTTCAACCAACTGGTGCGCCTTCTCAACGCCGCTTTCCAGGTTGTTGAGGCGGTTCGCCGTTACCTTTGTCCCCTGCTGGACAACTTCGCCAGTGCTCGGGTCGATGATATGGTCGACCCATGTATTCTTTTGATAGCTCATGATGTGCTCACCTCCACTTTTACTTCAAATTCAAAAGCGATCAGCAAGCCGCTGTCGCCTTTTGTGATGCTTAGGGGTTTCGTCGCCAGGGCGTTTCCGGTGCTATCGACCAAAGACGCTGCCTGAATTTGTCCCTGGGCTTGCACGTCGTCCAAATAGATGTATTTGGTGACCTTCATCCCGTTGATGCTTGTCTTGAAAATGGGGTAGGTTTTTACCTGCCCGTCGACGTTTACCAAAGCATTTGCCACATGGCCGTTCAAATCATCCCGAAGCAATTCAAGCAGCCGGTTTTGAACGATTGCCAATGTTCTCACCTCCTATTCCGGAACAGAGTAGAACGTATTGGTCAGCGGGTAGTCCACCGTGTGGGTGCGTGCAGATTCGGCTACAGCCACAGCTTCACGGAAGATACGGCCTTCCAAGTCGTCCTCAGTGTAGAACATACCGCAGATGGGATATTCAACCTCGAAAGAGCGAGCGGAAGCCGAGACGATTATCGACTCCGGTTTCGTTCTGGCCAAAACCGAAAAGCTCAAATGCTTGGGCCGCATTTCGTATACCGTCTCAACTAGCCTTTCATAATCAAGGAGGTCGTCAATTTCAACTACCACCTCGAAACGCTTCTCACGCCCGTACTCCACCACAGTTGCACGCTTGGTCCGAGTAAATTCTCCTGCGATTTTCTCCATTTCCTCGGGCGTGATCAGCGGAGGAATGTTATGCCGCGCTAGAACCCGCGCTCGCCGGGCTTCAATTGGTGTTCCTTCCGGGAGCGGCGGAAGTTTCAACTGCTTTTCCCACTCAGACAGTCCCCATGTTGCGAGGATCGGATTGCCCTGTTTAAACACGTCCAGAGCAAAGTCAACAAGCAGGTCGGTTTCGCCTTCGACGGCGCCAAATATGCCATTGGCGATCTTAGACTTTTTGTAATAGGGAGGGACCAAGTTAATAAGCCGTTGACTCATGCCATCACCTCAAGGGTAACTGTACCGAGTACCGGCACTTCATCAGGGCCAAACGTGGCATTTGCCGCTTCCCCGTTGATCGTCAATCCGCTGTAATCCTCCACGCCCTTAATACCGTGCAGCAGCGCGCCTGCTTTGGTCCAAACGATTGGCCGTGTTGTTTCCTCTGCATCGGTGGATTCCAAAAGGTCCGATAGGTATTCGGCCAGCGCCGCCTTATACGCCTCGGTGACGTCGACGATCACGAAATTCTTTGCCAGTTTGACCATTGAGTAAAAGTCGAATGTTTTCGGCATGGCGGCGACCACGAAGATGCCATCGTCACCGGGCCCAAGCGGTCGCTGGGAAAGGATATGTGCCCGGGCCGCTGCCACAATCGTGGGATCTGGAGGCAATCCATTCTGTCCGAGCAACACAACCCGAACGGTGTTGGGGCCGTCCAAATTCTCGAAGACCCTTGCAGCAGTAACACCCGGAACCTCCAAGGCCCACTCTACATAGTGAGCAGCATTCCCTGATGTAGCCCGTCTCCGTACCTTTTGCCAATACCGGTTTCGAAGGTCTTCATCCGATTCATCGTCAGCTCCGCCTTCTAAATCCGCCAGCAATTCGACCGATTGCAACCCGTTGATCGTTTGTACCGGCAGCAACTTGGTTCCTGCTTTCAGGTTTCCTTTCTGGCCTGCTTCTTCGGCTTGTAACGACCCGAATCCAACACCCGAACCGTCCAGCCTTACGTCTTCGGGGATAACAAAAAACAGAGGGGCAATTCCCTCTGTCATAAACCGGGTGCCGGCAGGAATCATGTCGCCTGGAATCCCTGTCAGCTTCATTTGCGGGGTCGGCAGCTTCGCCTTTGTTGCCAGTTTCCTCGTGATGCCTTGCGTGCTTACGGCGAGGTCAAGATTTTCCCCCTCCGCATATTCAACCCACAGGGCGTAATACAGCGCCAAGATGAATCGATACGCTTCCGCAAGCTCCATGGATGTAGGCTTGAGAAAATCATAGGGGATGCTGCCCTCGTCAACATTCATAGGGCCAGCGATCGTGAGATACCTGCTGACAAGCCTTTTATAAATCTCTTCTTCCGTGGGAATTTGAATCATTCGACGATCACCTCCTGCGGGATGGCGTCCTCGTCTGTGATCAAGAGAAAGCTGATTTTCAACGCGGCGCCGATCCATTCAAACGTAAAATTCCCGCAGCGATCAACGCCGGGCAGGAATTCAACAGCTTCCCGGACAAGGCGCTTTGCCTCGGCTTGCTTCCACTCGCGGGTACCGTCCCCTCTGATAAGCTCCTTCAGTTCATTTCCATACACGGACGTGTAAATGGGGAAGGTGTATCGATCAGTGCTCAGTGCTTTTTGGCTGTTTTGTTGGACAGCTTCTACTCCATCCAAGATCACCGGTTTTCCGTTGGGCTGATGAATGAACTCCCCCTGTTCAAAGTCAAAGGCGTATGTCCGCAGAGACGTAACCGTTTGATCAGTCTCGGCTTCCTGAACCTGTGTTGTTTGTTCAAATACCGCGGGGAAAATACTCATGGCCTTCTCACCCTATCCATGATAATGTATAGCGATCCGACTGACGCAACAAGCACGCGGTCGCCCTGCTTCAGGACGTCTTCAAAGCGCAATTGGACATTTTCATAGGTGAAGGACGAAATCTGGTTGTGAGGGTCCTGCATTTCGTCATTGACATCGAAGTACAGCCCGTCACCACTCACCAAATCCTTGGCTGTTTTGTCACCCAGGTCTCTTTCCTTCCCCTCTGTATGTTCGATGGTTACAACCCTCTCGTGCCGTGTCATCCCCTCACAAATCATGAGAAAATCCTTCCCGAACGGTGTTGTCAAACCATCGATCAAGATCGACAGATCAGGCGGCGGCGTAATTACAGTGGCCAGTTCCAACCGTACCTCCTTTTGCTGCCCTTCCATTCCTTTCTTCTGCGAGCCCCCCAACACAAAAGCCAACTTTTGAAAACCGTTCATGCGCCGCTCACCTCCATCTGCAGCTGTAATTTCATCTCATGGTAGCCTGGCCGAATGGTGTGGCTGTCCCCCCAAACGGTATAAACGCCCTTGAGTCCCGTGATTTCCTCAAAGACCTCTATCTTGGTCCCGGCAATTACATCATCGATTCCCAGGGAGTTGACCGATGCCTCGTCCTTTACCTTGCTAAGGTTTTGCAATTCCTGCTTCCCAAGCGCTACAGCACTGCCTTTCTGTTGGTCCTGAACTTCCACCACCTTCACCATCCGACCGTATCGTTTGGCTTTGGCCTGGTCCGTCTCTTCATAGAGGATGGCGCTTGACTCGTTATCGCTGCCGATCACCCTCACGACTGTCCGCATCTCGGCAATCGATCGTTTCCGACTGGCCTCCAGAAGATTGCTGCCCTGCTGAATTTTCCACTGCTTCGTTTGGCCGCGCTGCGTACCAACAAACACTTTGCCTTCCTCAATCCAGCACCAGTAACGGATGCCGCTCGACCGATAGACCTGGTTTAAGATGTC